>JGI12109J20283_10599268_pt1 | contig 19899 bp, 14 predicted proteins | sample ElkSlonscriptome_12_FD_20283 | JGI IMG/M metagenome (IMG submission 20283)
GCGCCGATGCGCACCCCGTTGGCGCTTGCGCCGAAATCCGGGGCGCGGGCGGTGGCAGCGAATCCCTGGCGATCATTCCCTCGGGCAGGCGGACGCCTTTGATCGCCTGGTTCGAGTTCGGAGGACATGCCGAGGAGTGTCCCGCGACGCGCGTCGAGGTGGCCGGCAGCGGTGCGGTCTTGCGGGTGGCTGAGGGGCTGGCCGAGGCGCAGCAGAGGGGTCCGTCCGCGGTGGGCTGATGCCCGTCTGACTGGGATTGAACGACGTCAGCAAGGGGGGGGGTGCGGGCCGTCGCGATGTGCAGTGATCCCAGCCACTGCCCCCCGGTCGCCCCACCCGTCGAGCAGCGTGCAGACATCGGCATCTGCGAGACCGCCGGTATAGAGCTTTGGCAGCCCCGCGGGGCGGCGGCGGAAACGTTTGTAGCTCCATAGGAACTGGGCTGGGCAGGTGCGCACGCAGCGCTCGATGCCGAGATTGAGGGCCCGTGCAGCGACGCCGTCATCGGCGCTGTCGATGCCCTCCGGCGCGGGAACACAATGCAGGCGAAAGCCGGCCTCGTCAGCGAGTCGCTCGGCGAACAGGAAGACCACTGGCACCCCGGCCCGCCGGGCCAGGCGATTGACCAGCAGCATGGTCAGCGCCGGCACGCCGAAGAAGGGGGCGAAGGTGGAGCCCTTGTCGGCCTTGGGCTCCTGGTCGGGGAGAATGCCGACATAGTCGCCTCGCTCGAGGGCCTGAACCAAGCGGCGAATGCCCTTGGCCGTGATCGGGGCGAGCTCGGCCCCACTACGCCGCCGCGCCGCCAGGATCAGGCTGTCGAGGTACTTCTGCGGCTTGTAGAAGATCGCGGTCGGGCCCTGCGCCGCGAGATAGAGTCCCGCCAGTTCCCAGGCGCCGATGTGCGGCGAGAGCACGATCAGACCCCTGCCATCCTGCCGGCGCAGGTGCTCCGCCCCGCGCACTTCGCGCACCAGGCCAAGGACTTCGGCAGTGGGCCTTAGCCACAGGAAGGCGATCTCCAGATAGGTTTTGCCGGACTCGCGCAGCGCCGCATCGCGCAGGGCGATCTGTTCGGCCCGCGTCCGCTCCGGCAGGCAGATGCCGATATTGATCAGTGCATTGCGCCGTTGGCGGTTGGGCACTCGCCGCACCAAGCGGCCCAGACTCGCGCCCATCGCGTGCAGGACGGGCAGGGGCAGGCGGGCGAGGAGGTGCATCAGCAAACGCCCCGCACGGTCCTTGAGGATCACCGCGGTCCGTTGCCGGGTGGTGGATGGCGGGCGTGTTGCCATGACGGGAGGGGGTGCTTAGGATCGGTTTCCCAACGCAATCGAGGCGCGCGATTATAGCCAGTCGCGACGCGATCGGCGAAGACAAAACGATACTCGCCGGCAAACCGTTCACCGAGGAGGCGCCCGTCATGAGCGAGCAACACCCCAAGGGCCTGACGCCCGAGCAGGCCTACCAGCTGGTCCAGGATGATCCCCAGGCCGTACTCGTCGATATTCGCTCGACGATGGAATACCTGTTCGTCGGTCACCCCGTCGGCGCGGTGCACGTGCCTTGGATCGACGAGCCTGACTGGACGGTGAATCCGAACTTCGTCACCGAGATTCGCAAGCTGCTGCTCGGCGGCGCTATCTGCACTGCTGACTCGCATTGCGCGCCAGTGGTATTGATCTGCCGCAGCGGCAAGCGGTCGTTGGAGGCCGGCAAGGCCCTGCTCGAAGGCGGTCTCGGGACCGTCTTCCACGTGAGCGAGGGCTTCGAGGGCGAGCTCGATGACCACCACCACCGCGGCACCATCGGTGGCTGGCGCTACCACGGGCTGCCGTGGGAGCAGTGCTGATTTTGGCCATCGATGGCCAATCAACAGCGGTTTACTTAGGCACAGTGCAAAAACAACTTCAACAGGCTCCCGCAACCTTCTCCCCTCACCCCAACCCCTCTCCCCGCTGGGGCGAGGGGCTCTCGGGCAAGTTGTGCGAGTTGTTCTTGAACCCTTCCTTAGAGCAGCAAGCGGCGGATGTCGCCGAGCAGCTCCCCGAGCAGCCGCGTGAAGCGTACCCCCTCGGCCCCGTCGACGACCCGGTGGTCGTAGGAGAGCGACAGCGGCAGGATGCGGCGCGGGGCGAAGGCCTGGCCATCCCAGACGGGGCGCGTCTCGGCCTTGGAGACCCCGAGGATGGCGACCTCGGGCGCATTGACGATCGGGGTGAAGGCCGTGCCGCCGATCCCGCCGAGGCTCGAGATGGTGAAGCAGCCGCCCTGCATGTCTCCGGGCAGCAGCTTGCCGGCGCGGGCCTTGCCGCTGAGCTCGGTCAGCTCGCGGGCGAGGTCGAGCACCCCCTTCTTGTCGACGTCGCGCACCACGGGGACGACCAGCCCGTCCGGCGTGTCGACGGCGACGCCGACATGCGTGTAGTGCTTGAGGATTAGCCCCTCGCCGTCGGGCGTGAGCGAGGCCTTGAGGTTCGGCTGGGCGTTGAGGCCGGTCGCGACGGCCTTGAGCAGGAAGGGCAGGAAGGTCAGCTTGATTTCCCGTGTCGCGGCGCGCTCTTGTTCGGCGCGGCGGAAGGCCTCGAGTTCGGTGATGTCGGCCTCGTCGAACTGCGTGACGTGCGGGACCGTTAGCCAGCTGCGGTGCAGGTGCCCGCCGCTGATGCGCTTGATGCGCGACAGCGGCGCTTGCTCGGTCGGGCCGAAACGGCTGAAGTCCACCTCGGGCGCCGCGGGCATCTGCCAGGGCGCGCCGGAGGCTGGGCCCGGCCCGCCCTGGCGCAGCGCCTGCTGAACGAAGCGCTGGATGTCGTCTTTGACGATGCGGCCCTTGCGGCCTGAGCCCTTGACGCGGCGCAGGTCGACACCGAGTTCGCGGGCGAAGCGGCGCACCGCCGGGCTGGCGTGTGGGGTGCGCCCCTGGGCGATCGAGGCCATGTCGGCGGGGCGCGGCCGCACCGGCGCTGGCCGGCCGCCGGGATCCCGCAGCTGTTGTGCGGGCGCGGCGCCTTCGCGGGTCGCGGGCTCCGCCGATGCCGTTTCCGTTTCGCCATCGGCCTTGGCCGTCTCGGCCTCGGCCGGGGCTTCTCCCTCGTCGGGCTTCTCCTCGCCGCCCGTTGCGCGCTCGCCGTCGGTCTCATCGTCCGTCTCGAGGCTCAGCAAGGCGTCGCCGGCATTGACGCGGTCCCCCGCCTCGATGCGCAGCGCGCGGACGACCCCGCCCTTCGGGGCGGGGATCTCCATCGTGGCCTTGTCGCTCTCCAACGTGAGGAGCGACTGTTCCGGCTCGATGCGATCGCCCGGGCCGACGAGCACCTCGATGACGGGCACGTCGGAGAAGTCCCCGATGTCGGGGAGCAGGATCTCTTCTAGGTTAGCCAAGCTGAATCCTCCTTCGCCTGCTCGGGCTTCGCCGCCGGCTAGACCGTCACCGGGTTGGGCTTGTCGGGATCGATCCGGTATTGGGTGATGGCCTTGGAGACCATACCGGCCGGGAGTTCGCCGTCGTCGGCCAGGGCCTTCAGCGCTGCCAGCGCGATGTAGTAGCGATTGACCTCGAAGAAGCGCCGCAGCTGGTGGCGCATGTCGCTGCGGCCGAAGCCGTCGGTGCCGAGCACGCGGTAGCGGCGCGGGACGAAGGGGCGGATCTGATCGGCGTAGGTGCGCTGATAGTCGCTGGCCGCGACGACCGGGCCGCGCGTCTGCGCGAGCTGCGTCTCGACATAACTCGCACGCGGCTCGGCCTCCGGGTGGAGCAGGTTCCAGCGCTCGGCATCGAGCCCTTCGCGGCGCAGTTCGTTGAAGCTGGTGACGCTCCAGACGTCGGCCGCCACGGCAAAGTCCTTCTCCAGCAGCTCGGCCGCGGCCAGGGCCTCGCGCAGGATGGTCCCCGAGCCGAGGAGCTGCACGCGCTGCGGCTGCTCGCCGCCGCGCCGGAACAGGTACATGCCTTGGAGGATCCCGGCGGCGACCCCCTCCGGCATCGCCGGTTGGGGGTAGTTCTCGTTCATCGTCGTGATGTAGTAGAAGCAGCCTTCGCGCTCCTGATACATGCGCCGCAGGCCGTCGTGGATGATTACCGCCAGCTCATAGGCGAAGGCCGGGTCGTAGGAGATGCAGTTGGGGATGGTTGCCGCGGTGATGTGGCTGTGCCCGTCCTGGTGCTGCAGCCCCTCGCCGGCGAGGGTCGTGCGCCCGGCGGTGCCGCCGATCAGAAAGCCGCGCGCGCGCATGTCCCCGGCGGCCCAGATCAGGTCGCCGACGCGCTGAAAGCCGAACATCGAATAGAAGATGTAGAAGGGGATCATGTTCTGGCCGTGATTGGCGTAGGCCGTGGCGGCCGCCATCCACGAGGAGATGGCGCCCGCCTCGTTGATCCCCTCTTGCAGGATTTGACCCTGCTTGTCCTCGCGGTAGTACATGACCTGGTCGGCATCGACCGGCTCGTAGAGCTGGCCGACCGACGAGTAGATGCCGAGCTGCCGGAACAGGCCCTCCATGCCGAAGGTGCGCGCCTCGTCGGGGACGATGGGCACGACCAGGCGCCCGATCGCCTTGTCGCGGATGGTCAGCGTCAGCAGGCGCACCAGGGCCATGGTCGTCGACATCTCCTTCTCCCCGCTGCCCTCGAGCAGCGGCTGGAAGGTCTCGAGGGCGGGGATCTCAAGCGGTGGCGCGCTGTCCTCCCGCGCCGGTAGGAAGCCGCCGAGCGCGGCGCGTCGCTCGTGCAGGTACTCCATCTCCGGGCTTTCGGCCGGCGGCTTGTAGAAGGGGGCCGCGGCGATCTTGTCGTCGGAGATCGGGATGTTGAAACGGTCGCGGAAGGCCTTGAGCGCTGCCTCGCCCATCTTCTTCTGCGAGTGGGTGATGTTCATGCCTTCGCCGGCGATCCCCATGCCGTAGCCCTTGACCGTCTTGGCCAGGATCACCGTGGGCTGGCCGCGGTGGGCCGTGGCGGCGGCATAGGCGGTGTAGATCTTGACCGGGTCGTGCCCGCCGCGGTTGAGCCGCCAGATGTCCTCGTCGCTCATGTTGGCGACCATGTCGGCGAGCTCGGGGTACTTGCCGAAGAAGTGCTCGCGCGTGTAGCGCCCGCCCTTGGCCTTGTAGCTCTGGTAGTCGCCGTCGCAGCACTCCTCCATGCGCTTGAGCAACAGGCCGTTGGTGTCGCGGGCGAGTAGGGGGTCCCAGTAGCTGCCCCAGATGACCTTGATGACGTTCCAGCCGGCGCCACGGAAGACGGCTTCCAACTCCTGGATGATCTTGCCGTTGCCGCGCACCGGCCCATCGAGGCGCTGCAAATTGCAGTTGACGACGAAGATCAGGTTGTCGAGGCGCTCACGTGCCGCCAAGGAGATGGCGCCGAGGGATTCGGGCTCGTCCATCTCGCCGTCGCCGAGGAAGGCCCAGACCTTGCGGTTTTGAGTGTTGCTCAGCCCGCGGTCGTTGAGGTAGCGCATGAAGCGCGCCTGGTAGATCGCCATGAGCGGCCCGAGGCCCATCGAGACGGTCGGGAACTGCCAGAAATCGGGCATCAGCCAGGGGTGCGGGTAGGAGGACAAGCCATTGCCGTCGACCTCCTGGCGGAAGTGGTAGAGCTGCTCTTCGCTGAGGCGTCCCTCGAGGAAGGCGCGGGCGTAGATTCCCGGCGCCGAGTGGCCCTGGATGAAGACCAGGTCACCGCCATGGTCCTTTGAGCGTGCCCGGAAGAAGTGGTTGTAGCCCACATCGAAGAGGGTCGCGACCGAGGCGAAGCTCGCGATATGCCCACCGAGCTCGGTCGAGAGGCGGTTGGCCTGGACCACCATGGCCGTCGCGTTCCAGCGCACCAGTGAGCGGATGCGCCGCTCCATCGCCCGGTCGCCGGGCAGGCGCTCTTGGTGCTGCACCGGGATGGTGTTGAGGTAAGCGGTCTTGGCGCTGTAGGGCAGGTAGGCGCCGGAGCGGCGCGCCTTGTCGACCAGGCGCTCGAGTAGGAAGTGGGCGCGCTCGACCCCCTCGTTCTCCAGCACGCCCTGTAGGGCATCGAGCCACTCCTGGGTCTCCAGCGGGTCGACGTCGGGCTTCTCGCTCATGATCGTTCCTGGGGCTTGGCTGGGTGCCGCCGCGGCCGGCACGGTCAAAGGGCGGCATTATACCGACAGCGGCAAGACGCAATAGTGAGGATTTGCGGACGCTCCGGTGACCGGGCTTCGTTTGCGTCGCCAGCGGCGCCCGTTCCCGGGATCGCCCCGGGCATCCGGGTCTAACGGGCCTCTTCGATCATGGCGCGCGTGATCGACGGGGCCAGCAGGCGCACGAAGCGGTAGATGAAGTGATGCAGCTTGGCCTTGCGCGGCAACACCACGTCGGTGGTCAGCGGTCGGAAGAGGTGGGTGGCCGCAACTTGCCGCAGGGTCGGGTGGGCCGAGGCATCGAAGGCCGATTCCCCGATGACGCCGATACCGGCGCCGTTCTCGACATATTCGAGGATCATCGCGCTGCTGCTCAAGGCGAAGGTGACGGGCGAGTCGATGCCGTGCCCGCGGAATGCCTCGTCGATGATTTGGCGGGAGGTCGCCGTGCGCTCGTAGGAGCAAAGCGGTTCGGCGGCCAGGTCCTCGAGTCGCACCTCGGGCCGCTGGCAGATGTCATGGTCCTGCGGGGCGACTAGGATCAGGCGCCACTCCTCGACCGGTAGATAGAGAAGCTCCGGGCGTCGCTCAGGCGGTTCGGACAAGACACCGAGGTCGGCTTCGCCGGCGATCAGCATGTTCGTGGCGGCTATGGGGTCCTCCTCGCAGACCCGCACCGTCAGCGTCGGCAGCCGCCGACGCAGCGCGATCATCGCCTGGCGCAGCCGGTTGTCGGCGACGTGGCGGGTGGCGACGATCAGCAGGCCGCCCCGCTGCCCGGCGACATGGGCGTCGGCGACCTGGCGGATCCGTTTGACGTCGCGCAGCACATTGGCCGCCAGGTCCGCGATCTCCTGGCCCGGCTCGGTCAGCCCGACGAGGCGCTTACCCTGATAGCGGAAGAGGTCGACGCCGAGCTCTTCGGCCAGATCCTGAAGCTGGCGGCTCATGCCCGGCTGCGAGGTGAAGAGCGCCTTGGCGGCGGCCGAGATATTGAAGTCCTGCCTGATGACCTCGTGGAAGTAAACCAATTGCCTCAGCTTCACGGCAACTCCCACGGGCCAATGCCGGCGGTTCAGCAGCGTTAGGGAGTGGGAGTATATCAGTGTTGCGGAGAACCGCTTGCTGTGCATGAGGATGGCGCTCTCCGAAGGGCGGTCCGGAATCCGTGCCGCCAGCTCAAGTGAGCCGCGCATAGCCCGAACATCGCTGCGCAGCGTCGACCAGGGCGTGTCTGCCGGGCCCTCAAACCCGAGAAATGTTGTCCTGGCCGACACCGAGCAGTTCGGCCCCACGGGCTTGCGTGAGATCGCGCGCCGGGGATTGCGCGGGCACCTCGATCCCGCAGGAGGTGTCCGGACGGGGCAGCCCCGCCCGATGGCTAGAGAGGATTGCAAGGGACTGAAGCGGTGCGGCGGTCCGGCCGCCAAGCCGCGGCCTACAGCCGGCCAGGACGGCCGAGCGCCGGCCCGTATCGAGGGCGTCCAAACAGACGCCAAGGCGAGGGCGACCAGGCCCGGCCGCCCAAGCCCGCGCCGATGGGCTGGACAAACTCAAGTTGTAACTGAGTGCACAGAAGAGGATCGACAAATGAACGCACAGAACATGATGAAGATTGGTGTCTTGGCGGCGGCGATGGGGATGGTTAGCTCGGGGGCGTTTGCTGCGACCACAGCCCAGCAAGATGTCGGTCTCACAGTCAGTCAAATCGACGAGATCGCTGCCGGTGGAGAGACTGTGACACTGGTTGTCGATACCGCGACAGCAGGTGAACAGCCAGCCGCCGCTGACGATACGACCGATGAGAGCACCTTGGCGATCACAACGAACGCTGCATCGGGAAGCGCCAGGGGGTTGACGGCCCAGCTCGACGAGGCAATGGAAACCGGCGCGACTCTGACCATTACCGTTCCGGATGCAACTGGCAACGGATCTGGTGGTACCTACGATTTCGTAGAAGCTACTGGGACAACCGCGCAGGCGGTCGGGAGTGGCTTCTATGCCATCGCGGAGACTTTGACCGTGGATTATGACTTTGAGGCCACTGTTGCCGCACCGGCGGGGGACTATTCCAAGCAGGTGACATATACGCTCACCGGTATTGAGTAACATGAAATTGAATAGCGTTTGAGGATGACCCTGTCAGCCGATACGGCCTTCCGCCAGGACCAAGTGTCCTGGTGGAGGTGTTTTCTCGCGGTGGCATTGGCGTTGCTAGCACTGGTCGTCGGCGCCGCTGACATCAGTGAGAGCGGCGGATGGTCGGAGACGATCAATGCGTCGGATCTCATTGCTGGCGCGGGAAGCGATTTCCATTCTCCGATCACGAGCAGCGCCTACCAGGCCGCCCTCAGTATCTCCGACACCGGAGGCGCGGCCTGGACCATCGGCGTTCGGCGCACCAGCTCCAGCCTGCCGACTGGTGTCGCCGTCGCCGTCAGGCGCACGACGAGCGGCAGCGGCGACGGCAGCGTCAGCGGCGGGGAGAGTTTCCTTACGGTCGGCGGCACCGAGCAGATCCTCTGCTCCGGCACCGGCGATCGCAGCGGCATCGGGCTCCAACTGCGGCTCACCGGCGCTTCGGTCGAGCACGGCAGTGGAAGCTTCAGCGCGACCCTGACCTATCGCGTCTATTAATCGGGCCAAGACGATGTTCGGACCTATTCGATTTGTCTCTCTGATGTCAGCAATAGCCTGGCTCCTCGTCTTTTCCGGTGTCGCCGAGGCCGGCGGCATTAGAGTGTCGAGCGACTTGACCAACGAGCGGGTTGCCCAGCACGGCGAGCGGTATCGCGGAAGTCTGGTGCTACTCAATACGGACGATGCTGCGGCCGAGGCCAAGGTCTATCAGACCGATTACAGCTTCAGGGCGGACGGTAGCGTTCAATATGGCGATCCTGGAAAGCTGGATCGTTCCAATGCCAAATGGATCAGCCTGAGCCGCGAGCTGGTGCGGATCCCTCCTGGCGGCACTGAGGAGTTCACCTTCGAGGTCGAGGTGCCCAAAGACAAGGGTCTGTCCGGTACCTACTGGAGCATGATCATGGTTGAACCGCTCGGGACGGACTCGGCGGAAAATGCCAAGGAGCCCCTGCGCGAGAGTGAGTTAAGGACAACGATCAAATCGGTCATGCGTTATGGCATCCAGGTCGTCACGCACATTGGCCAGAGCGGCGAGACCGGACTCGTCTTTACGAATCCTGGCCTGATCAACGAGGACGGCGAGCGGATCTTCCGCATCGATGCCGAGAACACCGGCAGCCGCTGGCTGCGCCCGAGCGTCTGGCTTGAGCTGTATCGCCAGGACGGTACCGCGGTCGGCAAATTCCAAGGGCCTAAGAGGCGCCTCTTTCCGGGGACCTCGGCGCAGTTTCAGGTCGATCTCGGTGAGACGCCGCCGGGCAAGTATCTCGGCTTGGTCGTCGCCGATGGGACTGGCGATGAGCTCTATGGGGCTAACGTCGAGCTGGAGATCGAGTAGGGGCCCTCGCGGGCGATGATGACGTTTCCATCGTAGGTTGGGCCGACGAAGGAGGCCCAACGATGGCGAGCCAGGCCGCTTTGGGCGTTGGGCTTCGTTCCTCAGCCCGACCGACGCTCGCCGAAGACAGACCACAGAGCGATCTTGGGTGACGCACGCCGCTCGATCATCTCATTGCCGGTCCGACCACAGCCACACGCCGGCCAGCTTGCCCAGAAGGGGCACGCGGCCGGCGGGCGGGTCGGCTTGCCTTGAGACCGGGACATAGGGAGATCTACCAACAGGAACGGCCCGCACCCAGGATCCGGAGGCATCCAAGATGTCCCGGCCGCGCGGCCGATCAGAAGGCACCGACCAACGCGACCTGGCCCGCAAGGGCGGTCGCGGCGTCACGGCCTTCTGGCTGCTGGGCTGCCTGCTGCTCCTCGCGCTCCAGCTCTGGAGCCCCGCGACCCTTGCTCAGGCCAGCGGCCTGCTCGTCGAGCCGACCGGCGCCCGAGTGCGCACCGTCGACCCGCGCAAGGTCGTCACGCTCGTCGTGCGCGTGGCCAACCGCACCAACGAGGCCGTGCAGCTCGAGGGGCAGCCCTCGCTGCCGCGCGACTGGCGCGCGATCACCCCCGAATTCCCCTTCCAGCTCGCGGCCGGTGCGTCGGCGATGCGTCTGGTCAGCTTCATGGTCCCGGAGAGCACGCCGGCCGGCGAGTATCGCGTCGGCTACCAGGTCAGGGGCCGCGAGGAGCCCAACATCCGCGACGGCTTCTATCTCGCCGTGCGGGTGCGGCCGGTCTTCAAGCTGCAGGTCGATGTCGTGCACGTCCCGTCACTGGCGATCGCCGGCGAGCCCTACCAGGCGCAGTTCCAGATCAGCAATCACAGCAATGCGGCGCTGGCGATCGGCTTCGCCGCCAACAGCAGCCGCGATTCGGCCATCGAGCCGCCGGCCGGGCAGATGACGCTGGCGGCCGGCGAGTCGCGGCCGATGGCGCTGACCGTGACCCCGCCGGCCCTCGACAAGCCGGTCCGCGACGAGATCAGCCTGACGGCGACCGCGGGCGAGCAGGGGCTGAGCGACTCGGCGAAGCGCTCGGTCGAGACCCTGCCGCGGGTCACCGGCGAGGAGCGCCCTTATCACGAGATGGAGACCTTGTTCACCAAGCGGACCGGGGGTCGCTGGAGCGACGATGAGGGCCATCAGGGCGTGCAGCTCGAATGGCGGGGCGAGGGGCCGATCGATGAGGATGGCGAGCGCCTTCTGAGCTTCCTGATTCGCGGCCCGAGCCTGGAGGACGAGACGATCTTCGGCCTGCGCGACGAGGTCTATCTCGACTATCAGGGCAAGTTCTTCGACCTGGCGCTCGGCGACCGCAGCTTCGGGCTCTCCCCGCTGACCGAGTCCGGCCTGAGCGGGCGGGGCGTCGGCATGGGCTGGCGCGGCGAGCAGTCGCAGGCGTCCGTCTATTTCGTGCGCGACCGATTCTCCGACGAGGGTGGGCACCAGGCCGGCATCGGCATCGGCCACTGGCTACGGGACAACTGGTGGCTCGGGCTGAGCCTGTTGGACAAGGAGGACGACGACGGTCGCCACCAGATCGCCGGCCTGCGCCAATTGATCGAGCTGCGCCCGGGTCTGGATCTGGATCTGGAGATGGCGGGAAGCACCGGCGACCTCGGCGATGGGGCAGCCGTCTTGGCCAATCTCACCCAGCTCGGCGAGGCGTGGCGCTATCGGGTGAGCCTGCTGCACGCCGACGAGCGCTTCGCCGGCATGTACCAGGATCAGCAGCGCGCCTATCTGGACCTCGACTACTCGCCCAATGACCAGCCCTGGGGGCTCTCGGCCTTCTACCATTGGGACAAGTACGGGCCGGGCTATGCCTATGATCCTGACCCCGACGAGGAGCGCGAGCGCGAGCGGGAGCTGGATCCGGAGCGGGACCTGAGCTGGCGCGGATCGGCCAGCGAGCAGCACGAGATGGGAATCGGTCTGAACTGGCGCACCGAGCAGGGCAGCCGCTATTCGGCGGAGCTGCGCCATCGCGAGCGCAAGGGGCTGAGCGGGGCGTCGGCCCTCGACGATGTCGAGCAGTCGGTGCGGCTCGGCTATGGCGAGTCCTTCGACGAGCTGGATCTGAGCCTGAACGCGAGCGTCGATCTCGGGCGCCTGGAAGACCGCAGCACCGGCGACCGGGTCTCGACCCAGGGCTACCGGGCGTCGCTCTCATGGCGCCCGTCGTCGCGCACGAGCCTGAGTGCCTACGCCTATCACGACAACGATGCCGTGACCAGCGAGGACCAGGAGAACCGGCTGACCTTCGGCCTCGGCGGTAGCTTTGCGCTCAATGAGCGCACGGATCTGAGCCTGAACCTTCAGGGCAACCACGACGAGGATCAGGACCGCTTCGTCGCCGATGGGACGCTGCGCTATCGCCGCGACAACGGCCATCTCCTCGAGCTGCGTGCCCGCCACGAGACCGGCGAGCGCGCCGAGACGAACCTGATGCTGTCGTACTCGGTGCCCGTTGCAATGCCGGTGACGCGCCGCGCCAGCGTCACGACGCTACACGGGCGGCTGTTCGATCAGGAGAGCGACGAGGGGCTGGCGAACGTCGTCGTGCGCATGGGCAAGCTGGTTGCGATCACCGACGAGCGCGGCTTCTATATCTTCCCGTCGGTCAAGCGGGATGTCTATCGGGTCGAGGTCGCCGGCGGTAGCCTGCCGGTCGGCATGATCCCGCTCGTCGAGATGCCGGTTGAGGTCAATCTCCACCGGAATGACGATCCGCTGATGAAGATCCCCTTCATCCAGGGCGCGACGATCGAGGGGGTCGTGCAGCTCTACGAGCCGGACGGCAAGTTGCTGCCGTCGCAGACGTTCGTCCGCGTCGGCGAGCGCCAGACGCCGCCGGCGGCCCGTGAGCTGAAGCCGAGCCGCGGTGTGCGCGGCGTCCTGGTCGAGGTGCGCAATGGCGAGGAGCTTTATCGCCGTCTGACCAACGGCAACGGCGAGTTCCGCTTCGCCGGGCTAACACCGGGGACCTGGACCGTCAAGATGCTGACCGACGCATTGCCTGAGAACGCCAGGGTCGATGAGACCGAATACACCGTCGAGGTCGCGCCGAAGGCCGAGGAGACCCTCGAGTTCCGCGTCGAGCGCAAGATCCGCCAGATGCGGATGCTGGCGCCGCTGAGCGTCAAGGGTTGATCCCAGATTCGACGTTTTCGAACCGCAAAGGCGCGAAGGAATATCAATCGGCCACTTGCTCCCACACTGGCGAGCGGGAGCCAGATGGGGTGTTTCGTCCGCGGTGCGGGGCTCAGGAGCCGTCGGCGATGGTGAGGGTGACCGTCTCGGTCTTGACGGAGAGGATGCCGGCGTCGAGGGTCGCGGCCAGTCGGTAGCGGACCGGGATCCCGCTTTGGGCGATCCGGGTGATGCCGGTGACCAGTTCGGCCGGCGCTGCGCTCAGCGCCTGCCAGCCGAGGCTGGTGCCGCCGGCCGGGGCGTCCATCGCCACCGACAGCGTGACGCCGGGCGGGAGCGCCTTCGCGATCGAGGCGGTGATCTTGCGATCACTGCCGTTGGTCGTGATCGCGTAGGCGCCGCCGTCGGCCGTGACCGCGGCCGGTGCCTCACCGGCGGTGGCCGTGCCGATCGTCAGCGTCGGGCGCTCACCGGTCAGCGCGATCTCGTCGATTGGCTTGACCTCGATGGTGATCCGCTGCGTCGCCGTGTCGGCGGCCGGCAGGGCGCTGCTGAAGAGGCAGGTGGCGAGGGTGAGAACGATGATTGTCGGTCGATGCGCTCCGGGCATGTCGGCAAGTCTGTGCTGCGGTCCGCTTGTAGTTGGTCTCAGGCTGTGCTGCGCGGCGATGTCAAGCGAAGAAAAGCTGCGAAGCGCGCTCTCGGCGCGGATTTTAGTGACGCAGATCACTTTTCTCAAGCAGGGGTTCGAGACTGGTAGGGTCCGCTGTGCGGACCTTCTGCAAGCAGCATCGCTAGGGTAGCGGTCCGCACAGCGGACCCGAGGATTGCGGTCGCGGAACCTCCGCACTGCTGCACTCGCCTCGCCCCATGATCGTTAGCGACGGGGCAAGAACAACCTCGACAGGTTGCCGCTGCTTTCTCCCCTCACCCCAACCCCTCTCCCCGCTGGGGCGAGGGGCTTTCGGCGGACTCTTGCGGTTGTTTTTGAATCGGCCGTTAGGCTGTCTTCAGAGCCGGATCTGGTGGTGGTCCAGCTCCAACCCGGAGCGGCGATAGGATCGAAAGCGCTCGCGGGCCGCGGCGCGGAGCTCCGGGTCGTGGTCGACGGCCTCGCAGACGCGCTCATAGCGTTCGAAGCCGGGCGGGAGCGCCGGCGCCAGGTTGATCAGGATCGGCCGCGTATCGGGCGCATCGCCGTTCCAGCCGATCAGGACGGGCGTCAGGTCGCTGTCCGTCTCGCCGCGCAGGCCGTGCGGGATGAAGCTCTGCTGCCGGAAGGTCCAGAGAAGCCGGTCGAGGTGGCGCGCCTCCTGCTCCGAGGCCGCCTGGACATAGAGGCGCAGCCCCTCGCCGTGAATCCGCTCGACCAGCCGGCAGGTCACCTGGAAACGATCGCCTTGGACATCGTCGGCCAGGGTATAGAAGCTGACCCGCGTCATGCCCTGCGGTCGAGCTCACCGCTGCGCCGCAGCAGGAGCTCGCTGAGCAGGGCCACGGGCCGGCCGGTGGCGCCCTTGTCCTTGCCGCCGAGCCAGGCGACGCCGGCGATATCGAGGTGCGCCCAGCGGTACTTCTTCGTGAAACGCGACAGGAAGCAGGCGGCGGTAATCGCCCCGCCGTCGCGCCCGCCGATGTTGGCCATGTCGGCGAAGTTGCTGTCGAGCTGCTGCTGGTAGTCGTCCCAGAGCGGCAGGCGCCAGACGCGATCGCCACTCGCCTCGCCGGCATCGCCGATCTCGCCGGCGAGCTTGTCGTCGCTGGTGAAGAGGCCGGCCGGGTGCTTGCCGAGGGCCACGACGCAGGCGCCGGTCAGGGTCGCCATGTCGATGACGACGGCGGGCTCGAAGCGCTCGCAGTAGGTCAGGGCGTCGCAGAGGATCAGGCGGCCTTCGGCATCGGTGTTGAGGATCTCGATGGTCTGGCCCGAGAGGCTCTTGACCACGTCGCCGGGCTTGTTGGCTGCCCCGTCCGGCAGATTCTCGGAGCTCGGCACGACGCCGATCAGGTTGATTGGCAGTTGCATCTGCGCGACGGCGCGCACGGCGCCGAAGACGCTGGCGCCGCCGCACATATCGAACTTCATCTCGTCCATCTCGGCCGCCGGCTTCAGCGAGATGCCGCCGGCGTCGAAGGTCAGACCCTTGCCGACTAGGATCACCGGCTTCTCGTCCTTCTTGCCGCCGGCGTAGTGCATGAGGATCAGCTTGGCCGGTTGGCGACTCCCGCGCGAGACCGACAGCAGGGCCCCCATACCGAGGGCCTCCATGTCCTGCTCTTCGAGGACTTCGATCCGCAGGCTCTTGTAATCCTTGCCTAGCTGTTGCGCCTGCTCGGCGAGGTAACTCGGCGTGCAGACGTTGCCGGGGAGATTGCCGAGCTCCCGGGCGAGGGCGACGCCGTGCGCGATCGCGGTCGCGTGGCCCGCGGCCTGCTTGGCCGTCGCGACGGCGCGCTTGTCGGTCTCATCGGCCCAAATGTGGAGCCGTTTGAGCGGGTGCTTGGGGGCCTTCTTGTCGTCCTTGGTCCGGTCATAGCGGTAGCCGGCGGATGCCGTTGCCGTGACCGCGTCCCGTACGCTTCGGTAGCGGTCGAGACCGTTCGGGATCAGCTCCGGCAAGGTCGTCAGGGCCTCGGTCGCGCGCATCGGGATGAGCGCCTGTGCGGCGGCCGTGACCGCCTGCAGATAGCGTGTGCGATTGAATTCCTTGCGTTTGCCGCAGCTGACTAGGAGTAGCCGCTCGGCGGCGACGCCGGGCAGTTCGTAGAGCAGCAGGGTTGCACCCACTTCGTCGCCGAGGTCGCCGCGTTTCAAGGCTTCGGTCAAACGCCCCTTGGCGGCCTGATCGATCATCTCTGCCGGACCGGCCAGCTTGCGGCGTTCGTAGATACCGAGGACGAGACAAGGGGTGCGTTGATTGGCGAGCTCGCCGCTTGTGACGCTGAAATCCATGTGGGCTCCGTCGTGAACGTTGGGAACGGCTACCTAGTGGGCCAGCCGCGCTCGGGTCTGTTGTAACATGCCCGTTCGCTGAGTCTAATCCATGTCGCCCACGCCGTGCCTCACTTGGTCAGGCCGGCAGGCGAGCCCGCCCCGAGCGCGGCCTACAGGTCCTCGATTGCGCATCCTCGACCGTTACATCGCCGGCGCCGTGATTGCCGGGACGCTCGTTTCGCTGGCCGTCCTGTTGCCGTTGCTCGCCTTCTTCGTCCTAACCGACGAGATGGACCAAATCGGCGACTACCAGTATCGGTTCGGCGATGCCCTGCTTTTCGTCGCGCTGAGTATGCCGCGCTACGCCTATCAGGCCTTGCCGATCGCGACCCTCATCGGTGCGCTTGTCGGTCTTGGATCCTTGGCGACCCGCTCCGAGCTGGTGGCCATGCGCGCCGCTGGCGTGTCGCTCGGGCAGATCGTGCTCGCCGCCCTCAAGGGCGGCCTCCTGATTGCGCTGATTGGGTTGCTGGTCGGCGAGGTNGTCGCGCCCAAGGCCGAGCAGATTGGGCAAGAGCAGCGCTCCGAGGCCCTGACCGGTCAGGTCATGAAGCGCACGGGCAGCGGCGTGTGGGCACGCGACGGCAACGCCTTCGTCAACATCCGCGAGATTCTCTCCGGGGCCAATCTGCGTGACATCCTGATCTATGAGCTCGGGACGGGGCAGTCGCTGAGTATGGCCACCCATGCCGCGGCGGCGCGCTACCACGAGGGGCGCTGGCAACTGGAGTCGATCGAGCGCAGCCGCATCGGCACCGATCGGGTCGCTGTCGATGCGATCGCCCATGCCGGCTGGGACTCACTGCTCAATCCGCGCCTGCTCGAGGTGATCGTGGTCGAGCCCCAAGCCCTGCCGATCTGGGATCTGTACCGTTATGTGCGCTTCATGGCGAACACCGAGCAGGATGGGCGCGCCTATGAGATCGCCCTCTGGACCAGATTGACCCAGCCCGTGTTGATCTTGACGATGATCTTCGTCGCCATACCGATCCTGCTCGGCTCGAGCCGTACAACCAGCGTTGGTCGTTATATCCTCTTCGGGGTCGTCGTCGGCATTGTCTTCTATCTGCTGAGCCGCACCCTAGTTTCGATGTCCCTGGTGTTTCAGCTTCGCCCGATGATTGCTGCAACCCTGCCACCCTCGCTCTTCGCTGCTGGAGCCCTTTGGCTGCTGCGGCGTCTGGGCTGATGCCTCATCGCTTGGCGACCAGCACGAGGCGCGTGCGTGAGAGCCGGTCGTGCCAGGCCAGCCCGTCCCGGTCGAGCAGGCACCAGAGGAGCCCGAGTCCGAGCGGCGCCAGCGACAGGAAGGCGGCGCCGAAGCGCCGCCAGGCATGGCGCCAGCGCAAGGGTTCGCCGTCGTCGCGCAGCACGCGGAGGCGCCAAGAGCGCATGCCGAGGGTCTGCCCCCCCCGGACCCAGAAGAAGGCGAAAAAGGCCCCGACGACGAGCACCAAATAGGCCTGCAGCGCCAGTCGATGGAGCGGCTCTTCGTGCGGAAAGGGTGCGCCAACGAGCTGCTCATAGGGGATCACAAGCAAGGCGACGGCCAGCATCAAGAGCCCGAGCAAGAGCACGCTGTCGTAGAGGATCGCCGCGAGCCGCCGCAGGAGACCCGGCACCCGCGCCTGTGTCATATCGATGCCCATGAGAAATCACCAGCAAGAGGTTGGGGTCCGCTATTGTGGTCTGGCTGATCCGGCTGTGCCATGGTCGCGTCGCTCCTTGGGCGCGCCTGACGAGCATGGGACGAGGCGAGCCACCCCGGGCGATGAAATCTCGCCTCGCCCCAGATCCCTCCTTCACCCCATTCCTCTCCCAGAGGGCGACGGAGCAAAGGTCCTGCGCGAGATTCATCGTAAGAAGCCGATCCGCGGCCTAGACCGCGTGCGAGGCACCGAATGAAGCGCGTCGTCGCCGAGAACGCTGCCTATCGGGCGCTGCGTCGCGTGCCGATGCCGGTGCTGGCGATCCTCATCGGGCTGCTGGCCGGGCTTCCGGTCTGGGGTGTGCTCGATCGGATGCAGGGCTATGCGGTCACCAAGATCTTCAACTCGGAACTGCGCACGCAGTTGCGACAGCGTTCGCGCGAGAGCCTCGTTCGCTTCGACCGATATGTCGGTCGTTTCATCGCGACCACCCGGTTGCTGGCCAATCATCGCCGCCTTGCCGACTACCTCGATATCCTGGCGGCGCACGCCGAGGTTCTGGGGCCGGTCACGGAAGGCGACCGCCTCTCTTCTGGGGGACAGCGCCGTCAGCGGGGGGCAGGCCGCGCCGTCACCGGGATACACACCGACCGGCTGCCAGATTACCTCGAGCGCGCCGATTTGCCGGTGCCGGATCACATCCTGCTCGTCGATTCTGCCGGGCGCGTGCACGAGATCCACTCGGAGGTCCAGGCGCGGTTGCCCGAGGCCTTGGTCGCGGCAATCCGGTCTCGCTTCCAGGCGCCGGCGACCGCCAGGACCGCTTTTCTGCAGGCCGAAGAACGGCCCTATCTGGTGATCGGGGATCGCATTCAAGATGCCGACGGATCGGTCGTGGGCAATCTGGTCGTCGCCAGGCAAATCGACTCGGTCTTTCTCGCCGCCTCCCAGCAGGGCCTTTGGATCGAGCGAGAGGCGGTGGCCCTCGTCGACGGCGATCGAGGGCGGATCGTGTCGAGCATCGACCCCGAAACGCTGCGGCCAGGAAGCGACCTCGACGCCTGGCGGGAGCACTACCTCGTCACGACTCAGGCCCTACCCAGATACGCGGACTCCGACTGGGATCTGCAGTTCGCGACCTTCGTCTCGCACGCCAGCGTGGAGCGGATGTCCCGGCACGTGCGCAGCTTCGAATGGCGTCAGCGGGCGCTCGCGGCCGTGGCCTTCATCCTCGTTTTCACCCTGTTGATCTATCTGGTCTCGTTGCGCTTGAACAGCGTGCTCAAGCGGATGTCCCGCTTCGCGCACCGGGCCCTCGACATCGAGCAGCCGGGGTTTCGGCAAGGGGGCAACCAGCTGCTGCTGCTCGAGGACTGGATCAAGGAATTCACGCAGCTGGTGCTGCGCGCCCGCCAGGAGCTGAGCCGCCGCCACGAGTACGAGATGCGCGAAACTCAGGCCCTGAAGGCCGCGATCATGGAGGCGGCCTTGGACTCGATCGTGACCATCGAGCAGCAGGGCCGCATCGTCGAATTCAACGCGACCGCCGAAAAGGCCTTCGGGCTGCGTCGTCGCGCCGATATTGGCAGGGGCTTTGTCGAGCGGGTGCTCCTGCCCTCGCACAGGGGTCGGTTTGAGGCGCTGCTCGCCGCGTCGCGCCGGGCACAGCGCGAAGGCCGGGATCCGTGTGCACACAGTGAGCTCGCCGCCAGGCGCGAGGACGGGTCGGCAATGCCGGTGGAGATGTCGATCGTCCCGATCGATGTGGGCGACCAGACCTTCTACACCCTCTACCTGCGCGATATCACGAAGCGGCTGCAATCAGAGCGAGAGATCAAGAGCTTAGCCCGCTTCGCCAGCGAGAGTCCCAATCCGATCCTGCGCGTCGGTCGGGACGGCGTGATCGCCTACGCAAACCCCGCCAGCCGGCCATTGCTGCTCGACTGGGTCAGCGCGCCCGGTATGCGGTTGCCCCCGGATTGGGCGCGCGAGATCGGCGAAGCCCTGGCCGATGGTGCGACGCGAGAACGCGAGGTGATCGTAGACGGCCAGGTCTTTGCCTTGCTCCTGACACCGATCGTAGACCTCGGCTATGTGAACATCTACGGTCGCGACATCACCGCGGTGCGCCGCGCCGAGCAGGAGGCCCGCCAACATCAGGCGGAGCTCGTCCACGTCTGCCGGCTCAGCACGCTTGGCGAGGTCGCCACCGGCATGGCGCACGAGCTCAACCAGCCACTCTCGGCGATCGTGAACTACGCGAATGGCGCGAGTCGCCGCCTGCAAGGCACCCAGGTCGATAGCGCACAGCTGATCGAAGCGATGGGGCAGATCACCACCCAGGCCGATCGGGCCAGCGAGATCATCCGGCGCTTGCGCGCCCTGGTTGCAAAGCAGGCGCCGATTCGCGCTGTCGTCGATCTCAATCGGCTCGTGCGCGAGGTCCGTTCGTT
>JGI12109J20283_10042184_pt1 | contig 19890 bp, 19 predicted proteins | sample ElkSlonscriptome_12_FD_20283 | JGI IMG/M metagenome (IMG submission 20283)
CAGCACAGCGGCGGGAAAGTTCGCCGGCAACTGGGAAACCAGCGCCGAGAGAGTTTCCACGCCGCCCGCCGAGGCGCCCACCACGACAATGTCGTGGGTGTGGATGGGGGTAACGTTATCCGGAAGGTTCATGGAAATTCCGACTCTCAGGTGCCGAGACTGTTCCCGGCGGGGCTCAGCCGAGGTTCAGGGCCTCCCCGGCCTGCTCACCCCAGAGCTCCTCCAGCCGCTCGTCGCGTCCGCAGGAGTAGCGGTAGAACTTATAGCGGACAGGGTTCTTCTGGTAATAATCCTGGTGGTAGTCCTCGGCCGGATAGAAGGTACTGGCCTCGGTGATGGGCACCCGGATGGGTTGCTCGAAGCGCTGCGCCACCCGCTCCAGGGAAGTCTCCGCCAATGCGCGCTGCTGCTGGTCGTGGACGAAGATCTCCGGGCGGTACTGGCTGCCCACGTCGCAGAACTGGCGATCATCCACCAGCGGGTCGATGTTCGGCCAGAAGACTTCCAGCAGTTCCTGGTAGCTCACCTGTTGCGGATCGTAGCGGATCTGCACCGCCTCGGTGTGGCCGGTGGTACCGGCCGAGACCTGCTGGTAGCTGGGATCTTCCACCTCCCCGCCGATATAGCCGGAGATGGTGGAGACCACCCCATCGAGTTTGTCGTAGGGCGGTTCCATGCACCAGAAGCAGCCCCCCGCGAAGGTGGCCACCGCCAGTTCCTGGTTGTCGGCAGCGGGGGTGTCGGTGGTATCGGTGGCGTCCTGGGCGATGACGGCGGTGAACACCGTCCCCGCCACGGCGACCACGGCGAGAAAACCGGGCCAGCGCTTGCTCATGCTCATGTTAAAGCCTCCTCGGTGTCTGCGGGCAGAAAGCCGAGCGCCACGCCGTTGTTGCAGTAGCGAAGATTGGTGGGCGACGGGCCGTCCTCGAACACATGGCCCTGGTGACCGCCGCAGCGGGCACAGTGGTACTCGGTGCGGGGCCAGACCAGCTTGTAGTCGGTTTTGGTGCCCACGTGATCTGGGATCACCGTGAAGAAGCTCGGCCAGCCGGTACCGGAGTCGTATTTCATGGCCGAGGTGAACAGCGGCAACTCACAGGCCGCGCAGACGAACACGCCGGGGCGGTGCTCGTCGTTCAGGGGGCTGGTGTAGGCCGGCTCGGTGCCCTCCTGGAACAGCACCCGGTAGGCCTCGGCGGAGAGGCGCTCGCGCCACTGCTCACGGGTGGTCTGGAGGGGCGTGTCGAGGGTGGGCAGATCGGCATCGGCGGGCACCAGCCGGCGCCAGTTCTCGCGCATCTGCTGGATATCGGCCTCGGTGAGGGTGCCGCTGTCGGTCTGCGCCAGGGCCGGAAAGCGCCGGGCCAGCAGCAGGGTGGCGGCGCCAGCGCCCAGGCCCAGTAACAAGGGACGTCGTTTCATGGTCGTGAACTCCTGTGGTCGGGTCTCATTGTTTACTTACGACCACGAACGGCGATTTGGACTCAATCCGATGGGGTTACGGTTCGGTCATGTGGTGGCCTAGCGATTCCCGGAGGCCATCCGGCGCGCCTCCGGCAGGCCCCGTAGCAGCCACATGCTGTAGGCGCCGAAGGCTGGACCCAGGGCCAGGATCATGAAGCCGTGACGCCAGCCGAGGCTATCCAGCAGCGGCGGGATCACCTGGATGGTCACCAGGGTCAGCAGAAACCCGGCGCTGGTCTGGATGGTGAGCGCGGTGCCCACGTAGCGAGGATCGCCCAGTTCGCTGATGGCGGCGCTGAACTGGGCGCTGTCGGCCACCACCGCGAAGCCCCAGATCAGGCAGATGACGGTGAGCAGTCCGGGTGATTCGAAGAACAGCCCGGCAATCAGCGCACACCCTCCCGATACCATGAGGCTCAGGATGGTGATGGTGGTGCGCCCCAGCCGATCGGCGGCGAATCCGGCCAGCACCGCCCCCAGCGCGCCGATGCCCACCACCGCGAAGCCCGCCAGCCGCGCCCCCGCCGGTGCCCAGCCGGCGGCATCGAAGCTGGCGATGAGTAGCAGCGGCACCCAGGTCCACATGGCGTACAGCTCCCACATGTGGCCGAGATAGCCGAAGTTGGCCAGCCGCGTGGGTCTATGGGCGAACGCCCGGAAGGCGTAGCGCCAGTCGAAGGGCGGCGCCTTGGCGGCGAAGGGGCCGGTGTGTACGCCGAGGGCCGCGATCAGCGCCGCCAGCAGCGCCAGTCCCGAGGTGGCCAGCAACACCCCCCGCCACGGCGGCATGCCGCTTGCGGCCGGCAGCGCGTTCAGCAGATGCGGCAGCGCCGAGCCCAGGGTCAGCGCCCCCACCAGCAAGCCGATGCCGAAACCCCGGTCGGTCTTGCACCAACTGGCCATGAGCTTCATGCCCGACGGGTACACGCCCGCCAGCATCATGCCGGTGATCAACCGCAGGATGATGGTGCCACCGGGACCGGGGTCCAGCAGCGCGATGGCGGCGTTGGCGACGGCGCCGACGAGCGCCCCGCCCGCGAACAGGTAGCGGGTGTCCAGCCGGTCGGCCAGGTTCAGCACCGCGCTCAGCAAGGCCCCCACCACGAAGCCCAGTTGCACGCTCATGGTGAGCCAGGCGCTCTGGGCGGGGGTCAGGTTCCATTCCAGGGTCAGTTGCGGGGTCACCGCCGAGGCGGAGAACCACAGGGCCATGGCCAGCAGTTCGGCACTGGCCAGTAGCGCGAGGTTGCGCGCCTTGCCGGGAATGGGGCCGGTGGCGTGGTGGACGGGGTAGGGAGAATCGCTGGGCATGGTGGCTATCCTGAGGTTTTTTCTGGTGCCCAGGATAGCCGAGGGTCCGGTTGCGGCCTATTGCCGGGGCGTTTCAGACCCGGTCATGCAGGCCGCACTCGCGTTTCAGCCCGAAGAAGCGGGTGGCCTCGGGATCGTCCACCTCGTGCAGGGGGCGGGTGGTGTGGATATCGCCGATGGACACGTAACCCCGCTCCCACAGGGGATGGTAGGGCAGGTCATGGGCGCGAAGGTACTGGTACACATCCCGGTCGGTCCAGTCCATGAGCGGATGCACCTTGAGCCGCTGGTTCTGCACCGCCAGCACCCCGAGCCCGGCGCGGCTGCTCGATTGCTGGCGACGCAGCCCGCTGATCCAGGCTCGCGCTCCGAGATCCGCCAGCGCCCGCTGCATGGGCTCCACCTTGTTCAATTCGTTGTAGCGCTCCAGCCCCGCCAGCCCCTGCTCCCAGAGCCGCCCGTGGCGGGCCTCCTGCCACGCGGGGCTGGTGCGGGGACGGTAGACATGGAGGTTCAGGTCCAGCCGCTGGCTGAGCTCGTCCACGAAGCGGTAGGTCTCGGGAAACAGATAGCCGGTGTCCACCAGCACCACCGGAATCTCCGGGCACTGACGGGTGACCATGTGCAGGGCCACCGCCGACTGGGCGCCGAAGCTGGAACTGAGAATGATCTCCCCCGGATAGCGCGCCAGCGCCCACCCCACCCGGGCGGTGGCGTCCAGCGGGGTGAGTTCGGCGTCGAGGGCGTTGAGTTCGGGCTCGTCGGGCAGGGCTTGCGGCGCGGTCGTGGTCATCGGCTCGGGTTCCGGCTTGGGTGTCGTGGTGAGGAAAAAGCTAGCAGCCGATCGGCCAAACCAGAAAGAATATTAAGGCATGAAATTAAACCTGGAACTTATAAGGAGGCGCCATGATCCGCCGTCGTAACGATCCCATCCTGCTCCCACCGGCCTCGCCCTTCAGTCAGGTGGTGAGCGATGACCGCTATCTGTTCCTGTCCGGCGTGGTGGCCGCCGACATTCCCGGTGGCCGGGCGCTGGTGGGAGATATCCGCGCCGAGACCCGGCTGGTGCTCACCACCATCGGCGATCTGCTGCGCCGCCACGGCGCGGCGCTGGATGATGTGCTGCGGGTGGATGTGCATCTGGCGGACCTTTCCGAGATCCAGGCCATGGACGAGGTGTACCGGGTGTTCTTCGGGCGCTGTCCGCCGGCCCGCACCTGCACCGGGGCCACGGGGTTGTTCGGGGGGTGCCGGGTGGAGGTCACGGTGATGGCCCGGCGGGGAGATCGTTAGCCGCCGGGGCGCTTCAGTCGTCCGCCGCGCCGGCGCGATCCAGCCCGTCCAGCACCGTCCGGAAACTCGCCAGCCCCGCCTCCAGATTCTCGACGATGGCCTCGGCGAGAATCGCCGGCTCGGGGAGGTTATCCAGATCGGCGAGGCTCTGGTCCCTCAGCCAGAAGATATCCAGGCTCAGTTTATCTCGCGCCAGGATCTCCTCGCGGGAGAAAGCCCGCCAGCGGCCCCCGGGATTGTCCGGAGCCCAGGTGGGGGTGCGGACGTGGCGGTTTTCCGGGTTATAGCAGGCGATGAAATCCGCCAGATCCTCGAAGCGCAGCGGCTTTTTCTTCAGGGTGTGGTGGACGTTGGTGCGGTAGTCGTAGATCCACACCTGCCCGGTCCAGGGCTCGGGGCTGGCCGGGCGGTTGTCGAAGAACAGCACGTTGGCCTTGACGCCGTGGGCGTAGAAGATGCCGGTGGGTAGGCGCAGGATCGTGTGCAGATCGGTGTTGTCCAGGAGCTTACGGCGCACCGTCTCCCCCGCGCCACCCTCGAACAGCACGTTATCCGGCACCACCACGGCGGCGCGGCCGTCGGATTTCAGCAGGGTGCGGATGTGCTGGACGAAGTTCAGTTGCTTGTTGGCGGTGGTGGCCCAGAAGTCCTGGCGGTTGTAGGTGAAGTCCTCGCGCTCCTCGGCGCCGGCCTCGGTGCTGGCGGTGATGCTGGATTTCTTGCCGAAGGGGGGATTGGCCAGCACGTAGTCGTGGCGCTCGCCGGGGTCTGCGAGCAGCGCATCGGCGCTGGAGATGGCCGGTTCTGCGTCGATCTCGCCGATGTTGTGCAGGAACAGGTTCATCAGGCACAGCCGCCGGGTGTTGGCGACGATCTCGTTGCCGTGGAAGGTGTGGTATTTGAGGAACTGTTTCTGGGCGCGGTCCAGCGCGTGGTGCTGGATGAGATAGTCGTAGGCGGCGAGGAAAAACCCCCCGGTGCCGCAGGCGGGGTCGGCGATGGTCCTGCCCGGCGCCGGGCGCAGGCACTCCACCATGGCGCGGATCAGCGGGCGGGGGGTGAAGTACTGGCCGGCGCCGGATTTGGTGTCCTCGGCGTTTTTCTCCAGCAGGCCCTCGTAGATATCGCCCTTCACGTCGGCCTCCATCATCACCCACTGCTCCCGGTCGATCATGTCGATGACCTTGAGGAGCATGGCCGGGTCCTGGATCTTGTTCTGGGACTTGGTGAAGATCTGGCCCAGCGTCCCCGGGCGGGTGCCGAGTGCCCGCAGGAGTGCGATGTAATGGCCCTCCAGATCCGCGCCCCGGCGAGTCCTGAGAGATTCCCAGGAATATTCGGCGGGGATGCCCATGTCCCGGGCGTAGGGAGGTCTGGAATACTCGTCGGCCATCTTCAGGAAGATCAGGTAGGTGAGCTGTTCCAGGTAATCGCCGTAGCTCACGCCGGCGTCGCGGAGCACGTTGCAGAAGCTCCAGACCTTGGCGACGATGGAGGCGGTGTTCATGGGCTATGCTCCCGGGAAAGTGTGGAGAGTTGGTTCTGGTGGAGAGAATCGAAAAATCGTGGAACCGGTTAAACCCTTGTGATCAGATCCTTCAAGTGTGCGCGGATACCGAAGCATTGTTCCACCGTCAGCGGGTGCGCCGTTTCGTGAACATCGAGCGGGTGGCGCGGCGCAAGCTCGAACAACTCAACCAGGCAGGACGATTGGAGGATCTACGAATTCCCCCGGGGAACCGTCTGGAGGCTCTACGGGGGGATCGTGGAGGACAGTACAGTATCCGCATCAATGGGCAATTCCGGATTTGTTTTCGGTGGTCGGAGGAGGGGCCGGAGGATGTGGAGATCGTCGATTACCACTGATCGGAGACCGATGTGGAGAAGCTAGCACCCATTCATCCCGGTGAAATTCTACTGGAAGATTTCCTCAAGCCCATGGGTATCTCCCGTCAGCGACTGGCCCGGGAGATCGGCGTCTCGCCCCAGCGCATCAACGATATCGTCGCCGGGCGGTGTCCGGTGACGGCGGAACTGGATCTGCGGCTGTGCCGGTTTTTCGGGTTGTCCGAGGGTTACTGGCTGCGCGGGCAGAGCCGGTTCGACACCGAGATGGCGCGGGATGCGCTGGCGGATGAGCTGGACCGGATCAGGCCCTGGAATGGCGGCGGGATGGGGCATGATGGAGTGGTGGAGAACGCCGATGATGGCGGTCATGGTCGGTAGGGTGGGTGAGGAGCCTGCGACGAAACCCACCATCAGGGCTACTGGCACCGACAGTGATCAGCCCAGGGCTTTGAGACGGACTTCAGGCAATGGCCTATCTCGTCGATGTTCCGCACCGTTTCCCGGAGGCTCATTGCCGTTCCGCCATGGCTGCGGCGACCACCTCGGAGGCGTGGCTGGCAAAGGCGGTGAGGCCGCCCCAGTCTGCAATACCCGGATCCTCATCGCCGGGATCCAGGGTGGAGATGTCCTTCACGGTCACGGGGCCGGGGTCGCCACGGTGGAAAAAATAGGTGGTGTAGGTCTTGTCGGTGAGGATCTCCTGGAGCGCGGCGGTGGTGAACTGCCGTCTGTCCAGGCCGAGGAGTTGCCGGAAATGATGTACACCATTGGGGGATTCGCGCAGCCGGGTGATGGCCCAGACCATTTCCAGCAGCTCCGATGAATGGGTGGAGATCAGCAGGCGATAACCCTGGCGCAGGAGATCCAGCAGGATCAGCATCAGCGTCTGTAGGCTATCGGGGTGCAGGCCGAGTTCGGGCTCTTCCAGGATCACCCAGCGAATCCGGGCTCTGGTACTGGCGCTGGCGGTGAGCCAGTAGAGGCCGAGCAGTAGCGGGATGAATTCCCGCTGGCCGGTGGACCAGGCCATGGGCGGCAGGCGGTGGTGGTCGAGCTCCAGCATCAGGCGGTGGCGGAGGTCGCCGGTGTCCAGGCGCAGGCGGGCGCCGTGGAACAGGGTGCGGTCCAGTCGATCCCGGAGCCATCGGTTCATGCGTCTGGGGCCGGGAAAAAGGGTGGAATCGTCGTGGTGGAGGCCCATCTCCAGGTACAGGCGCAGGAATGCGCTGAATCGCCTGACCACATACGGGTCGCCCACGCTGAAATCGTCGAAGGCGCGGGGCCAGCCGTCGCGCAGGGTGAGGGATCGCTGGGCGGGGATGTGGAAGCAGCGCTCGGGTCGAGTGGGGGCAGGTTCGGTCAGGGATTCCAGGGTGATGGGCTGCTGGTTCAGGTGGATGCGGGTTTTAGAAGCTGTACGGAAATAATTCGCATCCGTATTTAGCTTGTGGATGTCACAAAGTTTTCATCTTTTGTTAAGCTTTTCAATATTAGTCTAATTGACGCAATGTTAACCATGGACTCGCTTGATTTAGGTTCTCTTTCGTAATCTCTATTCAATCTGCGAAATCGACTTAGCCAAGCAAACGTTCTTTCTACAACCCAACGCTTTGGCTGAACTACAAACCCTTTTTGTTTCTTCTTTTCCACTACTTCTAGTTCACATGAAAATTCCTCGCCAACCCATTTTTCTAAATCGCCTCTATAAGTCTGATCAGCCCAAATTATTTTCACCGTATCTAATCCCTTGAACAGTTTTTGAATTACCCCTCTAGCGCCATTCCCATCGTACACATTAGCCGCATGCACCATCACTGCCAGCACGCAACCTATTGTATCTACTATAATATGTCTCTTCCTGCCCTTCACGTTCTTGAAGCCATCGTAACCGGACTCTTTTGCTGACTCTGGCGTCCCTTTTACACTTTGAGTATCGATTATAGCCGCACTAGGCGTCTCATTCCTACCGTTTATTTTGCGTAGTTTCTCACGTATTTCCGCATTTCCTTTTTCAAACAACCCATTTTGAGTCCATTTTGTGTAGTAATAATTTACTGTTGTTGGAGGTGGGAAATCATGTGGCAAATATCTCCACTGACAACCGGTTTTATTTATATAAAAAATTGCGTCCCACACCCGCCTAAAATCCACTTTTGGAGGGCGGCCTTTTTTATAAGGCTCTTCTCGCTCCATAAGTTCTTCAATAATCTTCCACTCTACGTCGGTTAAATCACTTGGGTATTTTTTGTCAGGTGCACTCATTTAGATAAACCTCCTGAAGGCAATTAGGAAAGCCCTATTCTACAAAAAATAGCATTAAAAATCAATTGCTTATTTTCCGTACAGGCTCTTAGGGTTGATTTCAGCGATATCACCATGAGTTGCCAGTATCCAAGAGTGGGGAAGATCATTTTCTAGATAGAAAAATCCCATTGCATATGCCTAAATTCTATCCGGAGTAGTCTTTTCCAGATTCTGCCACGCTTTGAACTTCAAGCGCCCTAAACACTGCTTTAGGCTCTCGCTCCAGCACCCTCAGCAGAACCATCGCTGGCCCTTGTGGCCGTCGATCACCGCGCTCCCAGTGTCGTAACGTCCCACTACTCACACCGATAGTCGCCGAAAATTCCCTCTGACTCATACCAAGTCTTTCACGGATTGCCCGCACATCTACAGTGTCACGATAGTGAACCCTGAATCCCTCGCGATTTCCCTCCATATACTCAATCGCTTCCAGTAAGCCTCGGCGAATACTCTCGAATACCTCACCCATTACCACTCTCCGATAATCGAACCAACAGTTTAACCACGCTGGCGAGCGCGTTTCGCTCGGCATCAGTCAGGTTTTCCTTAACGTTTTTCCTGTACATGCTGATAAGAAATAATGGAATATTTTCAGAGTGATAATAGTAGATCACCCGATACCCTCCACGTTTACCAGAGTGACGCCGCGCCCAGCGAAGTTTCCGAACGCCGCCGGTTCCCTGTATGAGCACACCAGACTGAGGATACTTGGCCAGATAATCAATCAATGCTTCCCGATCATCGTCATCCAGCAACGTCTCGGCAATCCGAACAAACTCTCGAGATTCGACAACGGTGATCATCATCTGACACATCGCGAGGCAGCACAGAAATGCTCAATCACCCCACCAACTCCCGATTCATCTCCGCCATCACCGCATCCATCCCTTCCCCGAACAACTGATACATCCGCCCCAACCCCCCGCGCCCATCAAACGGCGCATACTCCAGATCATCCCGCTCCACACTGAACGACGCCGCAATATGATCCCGCATCATCCGTAACCACTCCAACTGCGCCTCGCTGAACTTCGGCGCATTCCCCTTGTGCCGATCCATCACCCACCGCTGGAAATTCCGCCCCACCACCTGATCGAACGCCGTCAACCGCTCATCCATCCCACTCGCCCGCCGGATCAACGCCACCAGCACCGTCAACTCACTCCTCGGCGCCGCGCTCTTCTCCGCCGGCAACCCATCCAGCAACGCATACGCCTGCCACACCCGCAGCGGCGCCAGCGCCGGGCGATCCAGCTTCAGCCGCGCCAGCACCTCCTTGACCATATCCAGCGTCAACGCCCGCCGCGCCAGCGGCTGATCGTAGAAAAACCGCAACCCCGCAATCTCATCCCGATGCCCGGCGATATACGCCGCGAAATCCCCGGTCAACTGCCCGGCATTCTCCGCCGCCTCGCCACTCCACCCGGCATGTTCCACCCGATCCAGATTCACCTCGTCGATGATCTGCTCATGCCGCCGCCGACTCCCCTCCAGCGCCTCCACCAGCGGCCCGGACAGCACCGCCGCCGCCTCGTCCGCCATCGCCCGCTTCGCCGCCGCCAGTTGCTCGTCGGTCGGCTGCACCCCCGGCGCGAGCCCGGCATCCGCCCGCGCCCGGGCGAGCTGGCGGTCCGGATCGGTGGCCTCCAGAAAGCGCCGCGCCAGCGTATTCGGCGTCTCCCCGCCGGACACCTGCTGGATCTCCGCCACCTCCGCCGGTTCCAGCCGCTGCGCCAGCCGGCTCAACCGCCCGGCCAGCGACAGCAGACTGGCCTCGCTGCGGTCCTGCCCCATCATCACCCCCATCAGCAGATCCTTCAGCGCCACCGAGGGCTTTTGCTCCAGCGGACGGCTGTCGGACTTCACCGAGCGGGTCACCCCCACCGCGTCCACCACCACGAAATGGGTCTTGGCCCCCGCCGCCGAGGGCGTGACTTTACGCAGATCATCACCGCCCAGCACCCGCGTGCCGCGCCCCTTCATCTGCTCGAAGTAATTGCGGCTCTTCACATCCCGCATGAACAGCAGACACTCCAGCGGGCGCACATCCGTGCCGGTGGCGATCATGTCCACCGTCACCGCGATGCGGGGATAGTAGTCGTTCCTGAACTGCGCCAGCACCGACTTCGGATCCTCCTTCGCCTGATAGGTCACCTTCTTGCAGAAGGCATTGCCCGCGCCGAACTCCTCGCGCACCACGGCGATGATGTCATCGGCGTGGCTGTCGGTCTTGGCGAAAACCAGCGTCTTCGGCACCTCCCGGCGCCCCGGGAACATCGCCGGCAGGCTATCCCGGAAGGCCCGCACCACCGTGCGGATCTGGCTCGGGTTCACCACGTCCCGGTCCAGTTGCTTGCCCTGGTATTGCAGATCATCCTCAAGCTGCGTCCAGCGCCGCTCCCGGGTCAGTCGATTGCGGGTATCCACGTATTCCCTGGCCTGCAACGCCGCGCCCGTCCGGCTGATGGCGGTGTCGATCTCGAACACCGTGTACCCCACGTTCACCCCGTCCGCCACCGCATCCTCGTGGGAATACTCGCTCACCACGTTCTCGTGGAAGAACCCGAAGGTGCGCTTATCCGGCGTGGCGGTGAGGCCGATGAGGAAGGCATCGAAATAATCCAGCACCTGCTTCCAGAGGTTATAAATCGACCGATGACACTCGTCGATCACCACCACATCGAAGAACTCCGGCGGCAGCCCCGCGTTATAGGCCACCGGCACCGGCTCGCCGGTCTCGCGCCGCTCCGCCGGATTCTCCGCCTCGGCGGCCTCGTCCAGCGGCTGACCACGCAGGATCGCGTAGAGCCGCTGAATGGTGGAGATGCACACCTGGGAACTCGGCGCCACATACCCCGACTTCAGCCGCTGCACGTTATACAGCTCGGTGAACTTGCGCGGATCGTCGGCGGGCACGTAGGCCATGAATTCCTGCTCCGCCTGCTCGCCGAGATTGCGGGTATCCACCACAAACAACACCCGCCGGGCCCCGGCGAACTTCAGCAGCCGATAGATCGCCGTGATGGCCGTGAAGGTCTTCCCCGAGCCGGTGGCCATCTGCACCAGCGCCCGGGGCCGGTTATGCGCCAGCGACACCTCAAGATTCCCGATCGCCCGGATCTGGCAATCCCGCAGATTCGCCGCCGGCAGAGCCGGCAACCCCCGCAAGTGCCCCCGCAGGGTATCCGCCCCGGCCTGCCAGCCCGCCAGCGTCGCCGGCTGATGAAAGCCGAACACCGGCCGCGAGCGGGGCAGGGGATCGCGCTCATCGCGAAACCGCGTCACCGTGCCGGTGGACTCGTAGACAAACGGTAACGGCGTATCATCCGCCACCCACTTCAACCGCGCCGCCGCGTAGCCGCTGGACTGTTCCTCCACCACGCTTAGCCGATGCCCCTCGGACTCGGGCTTGGCCTCAATCACCCCCAGCGGGCGCCGGTCCACGAACAGCACATAATCGGCCGGTCCCACGGCGGTGGGATACTCGCGCACCGCCACGCCGGCAGCGGCGGCGAAATCCACGGCTTTCAGATCCTGCACCACCCAGCCCGCGTTGACGAGCTGCCGGTCGATATGCTGGCGGGCCTGCTGCTCCGGTGTGCGATGAACGGCGTCCATGGCAGGTGACTCCCGGGAAATAACTATGGCCACCATTGTAACCGTCGGTTAAGTCCACCGGGGCGCCGGAATGTCAAACAACAATACGGGCGCCCGGTGCCGCCTGCCCGGCGCGTTGCCAGTCCCCCATCGGGGTCAGTCGGGTAATCCAGGGCTGCATGGTGGGGCATCTCCTCGAACGAACTGAGGGCCATCAGCCTTGACCGGGCTCCGGGGCGCAGCGGGTTCGGGAGGGATCCCGGGAAGGGGGTTTATATCATCATCTTAAAGGCTATTCCCGGCGATGAGGACGCTCGGAGCGGTTCAGCAACCCATCCGCGGAGCATAGTCCATCCACCGGGCGTTGGCGCCGAGCATCGGGCACCGACGCCGACCCCTGTTGCAACCCCCCGGGCGGGTAAACCTGCCGCGGCCAGCGCCGCTTGCCACACCACCACTGCCCGGGATTCTCGACGATCATCCCGGCCAGCGCCCGGTTCACACTGACGGTCAACTCGGTCACGGCCCGTCGATCATCGGCGCAAGCCGGCATGGGCAGCGGCGGATAGAAAATCACCCGGTGGGTGCCATCGGCCAGGCGCTCGGCGCGCACCGGCACGATCTCACAGCCGAGGCGCCGGGCCAGCCAGGCGGGCGCCTCGCTGGTGGTCGCCGCTACCCCGAAAAACGGCACGAGGCTGCCCTCGTCGGTGCGCACATCCACCACCAGCCCCACCGAACGCCCGTCCCGGAGGCTGCGCAGCAGCGAGCGCAGTGCCTTCTCCTTGGGATAGAACCGGGTGTGGCGGTAGCAGCGCCAGCGTTGCAGGCGCCGCTCCAGATAGGGATTGGCCAGGGGGCTGTAGACCGCGTCGGCGGCGATGCCCAGGCGCTCCACCGCCATTCCCATCAGATCGAAGTTGCCCAGATGCGCGCCGATGAAGATTCGCGGGCGCGGATCGTTGAAGCTGGCGGCATCGTCATGGCGATGGACGATCTCCAGATGATCCCGGCCCAGGGTCGACAGATGCGGATACTCCAGCACCGTGGCGCCGAAGTTCTGCCAGATCTCGCGCCCCAGACGCCGGATCTCGGTCTCCGGCCGATCCGCGAATGCCACCCGCAGATTGGCCAGCACCCAGCGCTGCTTGCGGGTGTGAGGGCCGAAATGGCCGAACAGCCAGCCGCCCAGCGCCCCGGCGCGGGTCGCCGGTAGCCGCGCGGCGATACCCCAGAGGAGGATCAGCCCCGCCGCCTCCAGCCGGTGGCCCAGGTCCAGCAGCCAGCGCCGGGTGCGTCGGGAACGGGTGAACAGACCGGCCATGCTAGCGCTGTCTCCGGCGGGCAACGCAGACCATTGGCCCGTTTATTGAAAGATAACCATAAACCAACTGCATCAAGGAGCTAATCATGGACCTGTTACGCATCATCATCGCGATTATCCTGCCGCCCCTGGGCGTATTCTTGCAGGAGGGCATCAAGCCCCAGTTCTGGCTGAATATTCTGCTCACCATCCTGGGTTATATCCCGGGCATCATCCACGCCGTGTGGATCATCGCCAAGCGTTGATGGCTTGCAGATTACGCGCTTCAGCGTGTAAAGCTTACCAGCCAGTGTAGATCCGGGCCTAGCCGAACAGCAGGCCCGGAATCCATAACGACACCGCCGGCACATAGGTCACGATCCCCAGCACCACCAGATTGGCCAGCACGAAGGGCCAGACCCCGGCGACGATGGTCATCACGGGTTTACTCAACGTGGAGGCGGCAACAAAAATATCCAGCCCGAAGGGCGGCGTGATCATCCCCAGGCTGATATTCAGCGTCACCACCATCCCGAAATGCACCGGGTCGATGCCGAGGCTGGTGGCCACCGGATACAGCGGCGGCACCAGGATCAGCAGCGCCGAGTTGGGGTCGATGAACATGCCGGCGATGAGAAAGGCGATGTTCACCACCAGCAGGAAGGTGTAAGGGCCGGCGTCGATGGCCGCCAGAAAATCGCCGATGGCGGTGGGCACCTGCGCCAGGGTGATGAAGAACGACAGCACCCCCCCCAGCGCCAGCAACACGAAGATGATGGCCGTGGCGATGGCCGCCTGTTCGGTGAGCCGCGCCAGGCGTTTGAAGCTCAGGCCCCGGTACACTAGCCCTTCCACCAGAATCGCGTACACCACGCTCACTGCCGCCGCCTCGGTGGGAGTGAACACCCCCGAGTAGATCCCACCGAGGATCACCAGCGGCATCCCCAGCGCCCACAGCGAGGCCCGCAGCGCCGCCCATCGCTCGCGCCACGAGCGGCGCGGATCCGGCCGCACCCCACTGGCCCTGGCCTGCCACATGACCAGCCCGGCGAAGGCGAGCCCCAGCACCACCCCCACCGCCAGCCCCCCGGCGAACAGCCGCGCCACCGAGGTGCCGGTCATCCAGCCGTAGATGATGAAGGTGATGGAGGGCGGGATCAGCAGCGCGGTCTCGGCGCTGGCGACGATCAGCCCCAGGCTGAAGCGCTCCGGAAAGCCGCTCTCGCGAAGCCCCGGATACAGCATCCGCCCCATGGCCGCCACCGTGGCCGGCGCCGAGCCCGACACCGAGCCAAACGCCATGGAGCCACCGATGGCGGTGTGGCCCATGCCGCCCCGGGTGTGGCCGACACAGCTCCGGATCAGCCCGGTGAGGCGCCCGGCGATCTGCCCGGAGGCCATCAGTTGCGCCGCCAGGATGAAAAAGGGGATTGCCAGCAGGGTGGTGTGGTCGATGCCGCCGACCAGCTTTTGCACCAGCGCCGCATCCGGCAGGTTGGGGTAGAACAGCAGCTTGGTAGCGATGGCCGGCACCCCCAGCACCAGCAACATCTCGAAGCCCAGCGCCAGCAGCGCCACCGCCACCAGGATCACCAGGATCAGCATGGCTCAGGGATGACCGTCGTCGAATGTGGGATGGTAGCGGTCGATGGCCCCCGCAAGGCTCAGCCCGTAGCGCAGCCCCAGCAGCGCAAAGCCCAGCATGGGCGCCACGTACACCACCGCCATGGAAATATCCAGGGTGGGACTGCGCTGGCCGGTGCCCCAGACGAAGTCCACCATGTGCCAGCCCAGCCACATGAGATACAGGCTGAACAGCAGCCCGACCAGGTCGATGAGCCGGCGCAGCGGTCGCAACAGCCCATCGGGCAGATGTTCGTGGAGCAACGTGATGCTCACATGCCGGCCCCGGTCCAGGGCCAATCCCAGGGCGCCGAACACCAGAAACAGGTTGAGAATTCGCACCATCTCGTCCACCCAGGCGAACTGGCTGGCCAGCCCCCCGCCCAGTTCCCGCACCACGATGCCCAGGGTGTAGAGCCCCACCATGCTGAGGAACACCCCGACCAGGAAGTAGCGCTCGGTGGTACGAAGTACCCGCAGCGCACCCCCGGCGGTGGCGATGCGCCGCGCCGGGGATTGCCTCACCCGCTCACCTGCTCGTAGAGCTCGATGAGCGCCTCGCCCTCGTCCCCGGCCCGCTCGATATAGGCTTCCCGGGCGCGGGGATACATGCGCTCGCGAAACGCCGCCTTCTCCTCGTCCGAGACCTCGCGCACCTGCATGCCGGCCTCGCGGATGGCGGTGAGCGCCGCCGCCACGGCCCCGGCCTTGTGCTCGCGAAGCTCGGGGATCACCCGCTGGAATTCCTCGACGATGATGTCCCGGTACTCGGCGGGCAGGCTGTCCCACCACAGGGGATTGAACAGCGCCACGTCCTCCATGGCGCCGTGCTCGGACAGGGCCAGGTACTTCTGCACCTCGTAGAACTTCATGCGCTGGATGGTATCCAGGGGATTCTCCTGGCCGTCCACCACGCCGGTTTGCAGGGCCGTGTAGAGCTCGCCAAAGGGCAGCGCGATGGCCGAGGCGTCCAGCGCGGCGAACTGCTCGATGAGGATCCTGGAGTCCATCACCCGGAAGCGCTGATCCTCGAAGGCGTCGATGTCGGACAGGGGCAGGTTGGAGGTGAAGTTCTTGCGCCCGTTGGGCCACAGGGCAATCGCTTTCAAGCCACGGTCGTCGAAGGAGGCGAGTAGCGCTTCGCCGAACTCGCCCTGGCGGATGGTCTGGGCGGCATCCTCGTCGTTGGGCAGCAGGAAGGGAATATCCAGGATGGAGATGGCCGGGTTGAAGCCGCCCAGAAACGCCGCCGGCGAGACCGTGGCCTCCAGGGTGCCCAGTTGCACGCCCTCGGTCATCTGCCGCTGGTTGCCCAGCTGGCCCTGGGGAAAGAGCTGGAATTCCACCGCGCCATCGGTGCGCTCAAGCACCCGTTCGGCGACCTTCTCCAGGGCCTGGTGGCGGGATTGCTGGGGGGATTCCAGGTGGCCGATGCGGGCGGTGTAGTCGGCGGCGGCACCGATGCCGCTGGCCAGCGCCAGGATCAGGCCGAGGGCGGTACTGGTGAGCAGGGGTCTATACATGGTAGTAATTCTCGTGACTTGGCAGGAAAGCCTGGCATTTTAGCGCGTTTTTCCCCGGCTTCCGAAGCCCGCGCGGATCTACCGAAGATCCATTGCGAGAAACGATAACGACGGTGGACATCATGAACTACTCCGAGATCATCAAAGCCCTGAACCAGGCCACCCCCTTCGACCTGTACCGCCTGAACGCCGCCATCCGCAACATGCTGGACGATCCCCGGCGCATGGAGGCCATCCGCAGGCGCCTGCGGATCGGCGACACCGTGGCGGTGTTCGACCCGGAGGTCAATCGTACGGTGCAGGCCCGGGTCCTCAAGCTGCAACGCACCCGGGTGCTGGTGGCCCATCTGGACGACAACCGGGAGTGGCTGTATCCCTTCTACATGCTGAACCTGGACAACGTGGACACCGCCATCCACCATAACGATCGCCGTATCGGCCTCAGCCGCAACGAGCTCAGCGTCGGCGATCGGGTGGGCTTTCACACCCGCGACGGTCGGGAGATCTACGGCGAGGTGCTGAAGCTCAACCCCAAGACCGTGAAGATTCAGGTGGGTCCAGTGTTCTGGCGGGTGGATTACAGCCTGCTTTTCAAGGTGCTGGAGCCGGGGCAGGCGGAGTTCCTGCCGGCGCGGCGGGATTGAGGGGTTCCTGCCCGGCGCGGGAATTCCCACACCGGTCCATTGATAAGCCTCCTGGCGCCACCTACGCTTGATGCGATCACCAAAACAACAGGAGGCAGTTACATGAGAAAGACCCTTGGATTTGCCGGCGTGGCCGCCGTGACGGTGCTGGGTTCCGCCGTGGCGCTGGCCCAGGAATGCGAGCCCAACGCCCGCTGGGGCGCCGACGACGAACTCGGCGCCGCCAACCACGTGGACAGTGAGCAGGTGCTGGCCGCCGTGCAACTGGTGAAAAAAGGCGAGACCCATCCGCTGGGGATCATCGTGGATTCCACCACGCCCGCCTTCCCGCCCCGCACCCTGGCCTTGCAGATCATCCAGCCGGGCCAGCAGGCCGGTCAGACCCTGGATGGCTTCGGCTATCCGGCCAGCTACAACGACGACATCGCCCAGCTCTGGTTCGGCATCGGCCCGCAGATCGACGGTCTGTCCCACTTCGGGATGGACAACCTCTACTACAACTGCAACAACGCCGCTGATTTCGCCGCCACCACCGGTGCCACCAAGCTCGGCATCGAGAAGATCCCACCGCTGGTGGGCCGGGGCGTGCTGATCGACATGGCCGAGTACCGCGACAAGGATCATCTGGACGGCGGCGAGTCCTTCAACGCCGAGGATATCCAGCAGGCCGCCGAGCAGCAGGGCGTGGAGATTCGCGAGGGTGACGTGGTGCTGTTCCACACCGGCTGGATTCAGCATGTGCTGGAGTCCGACCCGACCACCTTCGGCAGCACCGAGCCCGGTATCACGGTGGACGCCGCCGAGTGGTTGGCCGGGCAGAACGTGATGGCGGTGGGCGCCGATACCTGGGGGCTGGAGGCGGTGCCACCGGCCGAGGGCGACGGCGCCTTCTACGGGCATGTGGTGCTGCTGCGGGATAACGGCATCTACATCCTGGAGAACATGAACACCGGCCGGCTGGCCGAGGAGAACGTCACCGAGTTCATGTTCACCCTGGGCCAGGCCCGGGTGCGGGGGGCGGTGCAGATGATGATCAACCCCGTGGCCATGTGGTAGCTGACCGAGTTATAGGTTCGGCGATCGACTCCGGCACCCTCTTGTAGGGTGGGTGAGACCCTGCAAGGGGCGAAACCCACCTTCCAGGAATGGGCCACCGTCGGTGCAAAATGGCAACGGGGACGGTGGGTTACGTCGCCCAGGGGCTCCTGACCCACCCTACAAGACCTGTGCTGAACCCAGGCCGCGCCCTTTTTCGTTGTCCAGTCGGATAAACCCGGGAGATCGACCATGGGATGGATCGAGTTCACCGCCACCGTCTTCGGGTTCGCCTGCGTATTGCTGTTCGTGTTCCGTAACATCTGGGCCTGGCCCACCGGGCTGGTGCAGGTGGTGTTGTATTGCTACATCTTCTACGAGGTGAAGCTCTACTCCGACCTGATCCTGCACGTGATCTACGTGGGCTTGCAGCTCTACGGCTGGTATCACTGGCTGTATGGCGGGGCGCGGCGGGACAGTCTGCCGGTGCGGGTGCTCGCGCCCCGGACGCTGGCCGGCTGGGCGGCGCTGGGATTGGTGGGAACACTCCTGTGGGGCACGCTGATGGCCCGTTATACCGATGCGGCGTTGCCCTATCCGGATGCCTTCACCACCGTGCTGTCGCTCATCGCCCAGTGGCTGCTGGCCCGCAAGGTGCTGGAGTCCTGGCTGTTCTGGATCGTGGTGGACGTGGCGGCCATCGGTATCTACCTGGTGAAGGGGCTGTATTTCACCAGCGGCCTGTACGCGGCGTTCCTGGTGCTGGCCACGCTGGGCTTTCTCCAGTGGCGTCGCACGCTCATCCCCGCTGCCGCGGCGCAACCGGCCTGAGGGCACAGGACTCATGGCGGGTCATGGTCTGGTGCTCGGCAAGTTCGCGCCGCTGCACCGGGGACACCAGTACCTTATCGATACCGCGCTGGCCGAATGCGGCGCGGTGACGGCGCTGATCTACGACTGCCCGGAGACCACGGAAGTGCCGTTGCCGGTGCGATCCCGCTGGCTGCGGGAACTGTATCCCGGGCTGGAGGTGCTGGAGTGCTGGGATGGGCCGCTCACCATGGGCGATACCCCGCAGATCCAGCGCCTGCACGAGGACTATATCCGGCGCCGGCTGGGCGGGCGCAAGATCACGCATTTCTATTCCAGCGAGTTCTACGGCGATCACGTGAGCCGGGCGCTGGGGGCAGTGGACCGGCGGCTGGACCCGGCGCGGGCGCGGTTTCCGGTGTCGGCTACGATGATCCGGGACAACCCCTTCGCCCACCGGACCATGCTGCACCCCCGGGTGTACCGGGATCTGGTGGCCAACGTGGTGCTGCTGGGCGCTCCGGCCACCGGCAAGACCACCCTGGCGGCGCGGCTGGCGCAGGAGTACCGCGCCGCGTGGATGCCGGAGTACGGGCGCGAATACTGGGAAACCCACCAGCAGGATCGGCGTCTCACCCCGGCACAACTGGTGGAGATCGCCGAGGGCCATCTGGCCCGGGAAGAGGCGAAACTGGCCGGGGCCGACCGCTACCTGTTCACCGACACCAACGCGCTCACCACCTATATCTTCGCCCTGGACTACCACGGGTGTGCCCACCCCCGGCTGGCGGAACTGGCGCTCCAGGCCCAGTCCCGCTACGACCTGATCTTCCTCTGCGCCGACGACATCCCCTTCGACGATACCTGGGACCGCTCCGGGCCGGGGCAGCGCACGGTGTTCCAGAAGCGCATCCGCGCGGATCTGGCCGAGCGGCGATTGCCTTACGTGGAACTGCGGGGGAGTCTCGCGGCGCGGGTGGCGCGGGTGGGGGAGGTGCTGGGGCGGTTTCACAAGTTCGCCAATCCCCTGGCGCTGGCGCCGCTACCCTGACCCTGGAGGTGCATCATCAATCTGGAACAACGCATCGCCCGGTCCTTTCGCATGAGCGACGAGGTCTGGGAACGCCACGCC
>JGI12109J20283_10032579_pt1 | contig 19884 bp, 17 predicted proteins | sample ElkSlonscriptome_12_FD_20283 | JGI IMG/M metagenome (IMG submission 20283)
TTTTGGGCGGGAAGAATTCAAAGCTCACATCGATATCGCCCGGCAGGCCGGAAAACAGGGGCGTATCAAGAGCGACGGGATGTTCGCGCAATTCGTCAAATGTCGGGTTCATGGCTCTATCTTGCTTTTGAAGTTGAGGGGGCGGGTTTCGGAGCTGTCTTGCCCAGTTTGGCGGGCGCATCATGCGGGTGCGGTTTATGCGGGACCGATTTGCGCTGGCCGATCCAGATTTTCACCACCAATTCGCCGCCATCCAGCGCAATCGGATCGCTTGCGGTGAAACCGGCGCCGCGCAGCAGACCGGCCATCTGGCGATCGGAAAAGCCAAGGCGCGCATGCTGATACCGGCTGCGCAGTTCCTCGCGGTCATGCGCGGCAAAATCGACAATCGCGATGCGTCCGGCTGGGCGCGTCACTCGCGCTGCCTGTGCCAGCGCCTGCTTGGGATCGGGCGCAAAATGCAGCACCTGATGCAGCAGGACAGTATCAAAACTGGCCGGCTCAAACGGCAGATCGGCAAAATCGCCCTGCACCAGATCGATGCGTTCAGGCTCGATATGCTGAAGTTTGGCGCGCGCCACGCGCAGCATTTCCAGATTGCGATCCAGCGCCACCACGCGGCTGGCCTCGCCGGCGAACAATTCTGCCATGCGCCCTGTGCCCGTGCCGATATCCAGCAGCACCCCCAGATCGCGCGTCCCCCGCCCATCCAGCAACGCTTTCACCAGATGTTCTTCCACCTCGCCATCGGGGCTGTGGAGCGCGCGCAATTCATCCCAGTCGCTGGCATGGCGGGCGAAATACTGGGTTGCGGCATCTTCGCGGGCAGACCGGATCGCAGCGAGTTTGCGGCGATCATCCTCGCAGGCACGGGCAAAGGCTGCATCCTGGCTTTCCGCGATGGCGAGCACGTTTTCCAGCGCCGCCACCACCGGATCGGCATCTTCCAGCCCGCCAGTGCTGCGCAGAAAAACCCAGCTGCCCTCGCGCCGGCGCTCGGCAAGTCCGGCGTCGCACAAAATGCCGACATGGCGCGATACGCGGGGCTGGCTTTGCCCGAGCACTTGCGCCAGTTCGCCTACGGCCAGTTCCATGCGTGCAAGCAGCCGCGCAATCCTCAACCTTGTGGGATCGGCCAGCGCCTTGAACACGATATCAATCGCAGCGCCCGCGCGCGCAGACGCCGCCGCCCCACCGGCATGGGCCGCCGGTTGAGGGAGCGCTGGGCGCGATGAAGGATTGGCGAGAGTCATTATGGAGACCGGATATAAAGATATTTTTATATGTGTAAATGACCATTGCCGCCCTTAGGCTGCCCCTCGTATTTGCGCGCAGCTGTATTTGGACACGCAGATATCTACGCGCACAGGGCGCGCACGGATGGAATGTGGCTCTGTTCGCTTTCAACTATCCAATCGCCCCCACCGATGCCGCAAGCCAGCGCGGCGAGGTGATAGAGGGCGCCTCGGTCACCCGTGCACCGATCATCCCGCCTGCCGGATTTGCCATCTGGAAAACCGGGCGAAACCGGCTTGCCAAGCGCGCGCCGCCCCCGCAAAGCCGCAGGCGTGAGAGAGCGAGCAACCTACGCGATTATCGGCTGCGGCATGATGGGCCGCGAACATATGGCCAATCTCGCTCTGGTTCCGGGCGCGGACCTGATCGCCATCGCTGATCCCGATGCGGGATCGCGCGCGTCGGCGCAGGCCCATGCAAAGCGCTTGGGCCAGACCATCACCGCCTACGCCGACAACGCGCAGATGCTGCGCGAAAAGACGCCTGATGCGGTGATCATCGCTGCGCCCAATTTCACCCATTACGACATTGTGCACCCGGTTATGGAAGCGGGATGCGCAGTGCTGATGGAAAAGCCGATGTGCACCAGCGTGGACGAAGCGCTGGTGCTCAGCCAAAGGGCGCGCGATTATGATAACCTGTTCTGGGTGGGCCTTGAATATCGCTACATGCCGCCAGTCACGCGGTGCATCGAGCGTATTCATCAAGGCGAGGCAGGCGACATCAAAATGCTCGCCATCAGCGAACATCGCTTTCCCTTCCTCGTCAAAGTGGGGGACTGGAACCGGTTTAACCGCAATACGGGCGGCACTCTGGTGGAAAAATGCTGCCACTTCTTCGATCTAATGCGCCATATCCTGCAAGATGAGCCGGTACGCATCTTCGCCAGCGGCGCGCAGGATGTGAACCACCTCGATGAACGGTATGACGGCGAAGTGCCCGACATAATCGACAACGCCTTCGTGCTGGTCGATTTTGCAGGCGGAGCGCGTGCCTGCCTTGATCTTTGCATGTTTGCCGAAGGGTCTGAAGAACAGGAAGAAATCAGCGCTGTCGGCCCCGCAGGCAAGCTGGAAGTGAAGCTGCCCGGCGGGCGCATCACATGGTCCCCGCGCGATAAAACCGGGCCGTTTATCGAAACGGTGGAAACTCCGGCGGATGCGCTGGCAGCGGGCGATCACCACGGGGCAACCTATTACCAGATGCGCGATTTTCACGCAGCGTTGGTGCATGGCACACCGCCTCTCATCACCGCGCGCGACGGCTATCGATCTGTGGTAATGGGGGCCGCCGCCCAGCAAAGCATCGCCACCGGCCTGCCGGTAACCATCGCTTTCAATGACGAGGACTAATTGATGCTATCATCCATGCCGCAAGTGGGCTTTGGCCTGTGGAAGATCGCGCGAGAGGAAACCGCTGATACCGTTATCGAAGCGGTGCGTGCAGGCTATCGCCATTTTGACAGCGCCGCCGATTACGCCAATGAAGAAGAAACCGGCGATGGCCTGAAACGCGCAATGGCCGAAGGGCTGACGGCCCGCGATGAATTGTGGATCACCTCCAAACTGTGGAACACGCATCACGCGCCAGAGCATGTCGAAGAGGCGTGCCGCAAGACGCTGGGAGACCTCAAGATCGAATGCCTTGATCTGTATCTCATTCACTTTCCCATCGCCTTGAAACACGTGGCCATCGAAGATCGCTATCCGCCCGAATGGATCGCAGACCCTGGCGCTGCGAACCCCCGCATGGAGCGGGCCCGCGTGCCGCTGCACGAAACATGGGCGGCGATGGAGGCGCTGGTGGAAAAAGGGCTCACCCGGCGCATCGGCGTGTGCAATTATAATAGCGCGCTGCTGCACGATTTGATGAGCTATGCCAAAGTTCCGCCCGCAATGCTGCAAATCGAAGCGCACCCCTACCTTTCGCAAGAGCGGCTGGTGCGCCTTGCAGGCGATTACGGCGTGCCTGTCACCGCGTTTTCCCCGCTGGGCGCGCAGAGCTATTTTGAACTTGGCATGGCGAACGAGCACGAAAGCCTGCTGAACGCAGCGCCAGTATGCGCCGCCGCCGAGGCGCACGGCAAAACCGCCGCCCAGGTCCTGCTGCGCTGGGGCGTTCAAAGAGGCACGGCGGTGATCCCCAAGACAAGCAAGCCTGAACGCATGCGCGAGAATATCGACATTTTCGATTTTCAGCTTACCGATGCTGAAATGGCTGCGATCAGCGCGCTCAATCTCAATCGCCGGTTCAACGATCCGGGCGCCTTTACCGAGCAAGCCTTTGGCACCTTCCACCCGATCTATGACTGATTTTCCCGCTCTGATCCTTGGCGGCGGCAGCCTTGCCGCTTTTCTGAAAGACAACAAGCCAGCTGTGGATGCTGCGCTCGATGATGCGGGCGCGCTGCTGTTTCGCGGCTTTGACGTGAGCGATCCGAAAGCGTTCGATGCAGCGGTGGTGGCCTATGGTGAACCGGGCTTCACCTATGAAGGATCGCTATCGAACGCGGTGCGCACCAATGTGACGCCGCGGGTATTCACCGCGAACGAGGCGCCGCCGCAAACCGAGATTTTCCTCCACCACGAAATGGCGCAGACGCCGATCTACCCCTCCAAACTGTTTTTCTATTGCGAGATTGCTGCCGATACAGGCGGGGCAACGCCGCTATGCCGGTCTGATCTGGTGCTTGAGGAGCTGGAAAATCAGGCGCCCGATTTCATAGCGCGGCTGGAGGCGGAAGGGGTGCGTTACACCAATGTGATGCCGGGTGATGATGATGCGGGATCGGGGCAGGGGCGCTCATGGCGATCAACGCTGAGCGCTGACAGCAAACAGGGAGCAGAGGCGCGGCTGAGCGAATTGGGCTATTCGTGGGAATGGCTGGAAAGCGGGGCCCTGCGCGCCACCACGCCCGCTCTGCCTGCTGTGCGCATGCTGGCCGATGGCAGGCGCACTTTTTTCAACCAGCTGATCGCCGCGTTCAGAGGCTGGCGCGATGCGCGCAATGATCCCGGCAAAGCGATCACGTTCGGCGGAAGCGGGGCGGACGGGGGCGGGGCGAACGGGGGCGAACCCATCAGCGCCGAGGACATGGCGCCTGCGATTGCGATTGCCGATGCGCTCACCGTTGATTGCAAATGGCAGGCAGGCGATGTCGCGCTGATCGACAATTTCACCGTGATGCATGGCCGCCGCCCGTTTGAAGGCAAACGCCGCGTTTTAGCCAGCCTTGTCGCGTAACGCGCGCCGCAGCGCCGTGCCCCACATCACAAAGTTCGCCGCCACCAGCGCAGCCATCAGCGGGGTGAACCAGAAGCTGAACCCCGTCTCGCTCGCAATACCGAGCGGCGAAAACAGCAGATAGGTCGCCACCACGCACGATAGCAGCGTTGCCGCCAGCGGCCGGGCAAAGTGCCATTCATCCATGTTGACCTGCTCGTTGCGGGTGAATTGCCACGCCGCCTTGCGCGGCACAATCGCGCCACATGCCAGCATGATCGCAACCTCGATTGCGAACAGGATCGCATATTGGTGCAGGAAGTGGATCACCACCACATCATCCAGCACAAAGCGCAAAAGCCCGTAGGCGATGACGTGAAACACAATCACGATCTTTGCGCCTATCGCAGGCACGCGGGCGGTGAACAGGCCCACGATCACGATCACCACCATGGGAATGTTGTAAAAGCCGGTGAAGATGCGGATGATCTGCCACAGCCCCTCTGGTGCGAAGCTGAGCAAAGGGGCGATGGCGAAAGAGCCAAGCGCGATCACAAGGCTCGCCAGTTTGGCAACGCGCACCAATTGTGCATCGGTGACATCGCGCTTTGCAGCGGGCGCATAAATGTCGATCGCAAACAGGGTGGCGGCTGAATTCAGCAGTGAATTGAACGATGAAAACACCGCGCCCAGCAGCACGGCGAGGAAAAACCCGCTCATCCACACAGGCAACACATCGCGGATGAGGCGCGGATAGGCTTCATCGATGCTGCCAAGGCCCGGCCCGTAGAGGTGAAAGGCGATAACGCCGGGCACCATCATCAGGAACGGCACGAGAATCTTGAAAAAGCCGGAAAACAGCACGCCCTTTTGCCCTTCAGCAAGACTTTTGGCGCCCAGCGTGCGCTGGATCACATATTGATTGGTGCACCAGTAAAAGAGGTTCGCAAACACCATGCCGGTGAAGATGGTGCCAAACGGCGTTGGATCATCGGGTGCGCCGATGGCGTTCAGCTTCTCTGGATACTGCGTGGTCAGGCGCGCCAGTCCGCTTGCAAAATCACCATCACCCAGCGCAATCAGGCCGAAAACGGGCACGCAGATGCCGATAATCAAAAGGCCGATGCCGTTCAGCGTATCCGATATCGCCACCGCGCGAAGGCCGCCGAAAATGGCGTAGAGCGATCCCGTCACACCGATCACCACCACCATTGCGCAAAGCGCTTCAAAATCGCCAAGCCCCGTCAGCGCGGGCACATCGAAAAAGGCGATCACCGCAAGGCTTCCGGAATACAGCACGCTGGGAATGGTGACGAGGCCATAGCCCAGCATGAACAGCACCACCGACATGCGCCGCACATCTGCATCGAACCGGTCATTCAGGAATTGCGGCAAAGTGGTGAAGGCACCGGCCAGGTATCGCGGCAGAAAAATCAGCGCCATCGCAACAGTTGCCACAGCCGCCGTCACCTCCCACGCCATGCTGGAGAGGTTGTAACCATAGGCCGATCCGTTCAGCCCGATCAGCTGTTCCGCGCTCAGATTGGTGAGCAGCAGCGATCCGGCGATAAAGGTCGCGCCAAGGCCGCGCCCGGCGAGAAAATAGCCATCGCGCGTTTCAGCCGTGCCGCGTGTTTTCAGCCAGCTCACCCAGGCAACCGCCCCCATGAAAAACACGCATGAAGCAAGAGTGAAGGCGCCAGTTAGAGTGAGGGAGCCGGCTGTCATGGTGGGATATCCCCGCGCGCTCAGGCGGCGGTTTCAGCCGAAAGCTGCGCAGCGCGAAGCTCTTTTGCCATCAGCGCCGCATAGTGATCGCGCAGCGTATCTGCGCCGAATTCGGGCGTTGCCGCAGCGCTGTATTCGCCCGTTTCCGGATCAAGCAGCAGCATGGACTGCGTCGCATAATATTTGGCGATGCGGGCATATTCGGCCTTTTCATCGCACCAGCTTGAGACGCGCGCGCCAAGGCCCAGCACAAAGGCAGCGGCATCGAACAGGCGCGGCGAGATGGATTTGAAGCGCGGCGGCCTGCCCGCCAGTTCAAACAGCATTTCGCCCTGCTCCCTCGGGCTGATTGCAGGGCCTGGGCCGCCAATCGGCAATTCTTTGCCCAAGGCCTGCGGATCGCCGAGCGTATTGGCGATAAAACGCGCAAGGTCAGCATCGGAAATCGGCTTGCAGCGCGTCAATTCCCCGTCGCCAAAGATCAGGAACGGCTTGCCCGCGGCAACGCGCGCAACTTGCCCCGATACCGATTTGAAAAATGCGGTGGGGCGCACGATCGTGTGCGGGATCGCCGAGGATTTGAGCGCGGCTTCGAATTCCAGCTTGGCGCGCTGAAATGCGAGAAGCGGGCGCTGTACGCAGATCGCGCCCAGCAGCACGAAATGCTCCACCCCCTGGCTTTCCCCCGCAATCAGCAAGTGCATATTGGCATCGAGATCAACCGCGCGCGCATCGGACGGCGTGCCCGATCGCGAGGCGATGCACGATATGATCACGTGCGGCGCGATCTCGGCCATGGCGAGCGAGGTGTCCATCTGCTGTTCTACATCGACCACGCGCACCTCGGCCCCCGCCAGTGCATCAAGCGAGCGCGCCGCTTCGCTACGCACCAGCGCGGTGACAGCAAATCCGCGCGCCACGCATTCGCGCACCACCGCCTGTCCGATTGTGCCGCTTGCGCCCGCAATGCAGACTGTGCGCGTTGTTCGGGGTGTGCTGGTGTGTGTTGTGCCGGCCATTGGCCTTATCGTGTCCCGTCTCTTTTGCCGCGCAATTCTAAGGCGCAGGCGTCGCTTGGCAAGGATTGTGCCCGCTCACCCTGATTGCAATCCCATAAGGGGAAGCCTGCGCACTGTGCGCGTGACTTGCGCATCAGGCGCGATACAGCCACACACGCTGCATACCGACACTGAGCGAGATTATCACCCGTGCCGCCCGATCCTGACCTGCCCCGGACCATCCTGCTGGCGCTGTGCGCCGGGGGCGCGGATGCGTGTGATGATGCGCAGATCGCCGCGCTTTCGGGAGAGGACTGGGACTGGATCGCCGCGCGCGCGGCGCAATACCGCCTGCTGCCGCTGTGCCATGCAGCGCTTTCGCAAAAGCCGGACTGGCCCGCGCCCGGCGCGTTTCGCGATCAGTGCATGGCCGCGCACCGGTACTGGGTGTTCCGTTCGCTCATCATGCAAAAGGCGCTGATTGAAATCGGCGAATTGCTGGATGCGCATGCAATCGCCTATGCCGCGCTCAAAGGCGCATCGCTCAGCCTTGAATTCTACGCCGAGCCTGCGCTGCGCCCGATGCGCGATCTGGACATTATCGTTGCGCCCCGCGATGCGCTGCGCGCCTATGATCTGCTGAAACACTCAGGCTTTGCGAAAGTGCCGGGCGCAGGCGATTACGGGCTTGAAGGCAATCACCATCTGCCGATCCTGCAAAACGCCAACAAAGTGTATGTTGAGTTGCACCACCGCATCGCCCCGCGCGATTGGGAAGGTGCGCAGGTTTTGGGCGCACGTTTGCTCGACAATGCGCGAAGGGTGGACTTTCAGGGCCACGCCATCGCGATGGCGCACCCCACCGATACGCTGCTGCACCTGATCGTGCACGCAGCCTTTCAGCACCTGTTCGATAACGGCCCCAGCCTGCTGAGCGATATGGCCGTGCTGGACAAAAGCGGCCTGATCCAGCCAGACGAGGTGGAAGCCTTTGCCGCGCAATATGGCCTGTCGCACAGCCTTGCGCTCGCCCGCGCGCTGCATGCCAAATATTGCGGCGATGCGCCGGATGCCAAGCTGGATGATGCCGCGCCAGTGCCACCAGACCTGCTCGCCCAGGCGGCTGATCTGATGACGCAGGATCCCCAGCTTCACTGGCAGCGCCTGCTGCTGCGCAAGCGCCGCCAGCCGGTGCGCCGGATGATTGACGGGGTGGCGCGCGCCTTTTCTCCCTCGCAGCGCGATCTGGAAGCAATTGCGGGCAAGCCGGTGAGCGGGCTCAGCGCTGCCATCCACTATCCGCGCTGGCTGTGGGACAAGACCCGCGTTTATCTCGGCGCCGAATTCAAGCCGCAGCTCAATGCCAGTGCGGATATCGATACGCGGCTGGAGGTGTGGCTGGGGCGCCCCGATGATGCGCAAAAGGAAGCGGGTCGCTGATCCTTTTTCGGGCAGGTCATCACAAACCACAGCGCCGCGGTATCGGACATAGCCTTGCCTGGCGCGGCGCTGTGCCCCATGTGGGCCGCTTCAGTTGCATACAGGACTACTCCAATGAACGCCCCTACAACCGGCCCGCTTGATGCTGCCCACCCGCTATCCCTGCCCCGGCTCACCGTATCGGGCAGCCCGCAGCAAATGGGCGAGCAATATGGCGCGCATTTCAAGGAGCTGATCCAGCCCTTTGTCGCGGCGCGGGTTATGGCGGTGGAAACCTATCTGCGCGGGGTGGGCCATGAGGGAACCGATCGCCTGTTCGATGCAGGCGCCCGGTGCCTTGAGATCGTGCGCAGTTTCGATCCCGAAGGCTATGAAGAGCATATGGGCATTGCTGCGGGAAGCGGGATTGATCCGGTGCGCCTGTTCACCACCGCCAATATGACTGATATACGCGACATCATCGCCTATCCCGGCGATCCGGTGGTGACAGAAGACGAAGGCTGCACGGTTGGCCTGATCCCGCCCGGGATGACAGCCAGCGGCCGCGCGCTACAGGGGCAGACATGGGATCTGAACGGGCCGGATGTCGAATATGTGATCGCGCTGCACCGCCTGCCTGATGAAGGGCCGGAGACATGGACTGTGACCTGCGCCGGCTGTCAGACGCTGATGGGCATGAACCAGCACGGCATTGCGGTGGGCACAACCAATCTCAAAACCTTCGGTGCGCAGGTGGGCGTGCCCTATCTCTCGCTGCTCAACCGCGCCTTGCGCGCCGAAACGCGCGCGGGTGCAAGCGCGATTGTAGAGGCAGCCAGCGTTGCCGGCGCGCATTCCTACTGGATCGGCGATGCGCAGGGCGCGGTGGAATGGGAAAAATCCCCGCAAAGCTCCACCGCCCGCACCACCGATGACGGGCCGCTTGCGCGATCCAACCATTGCCTTGTCGATGAAAACATCGCGCGCGAAACCGATCTGTCGCCCAGCACGTATGACCGCTTTAACCGGATAAGCGCGCTGCTTCGCGCCAGCAGCGATCACGATGTGCCATCAATGAAAGCCATGTTTGCAGACCGCGCCGATGGCCGGCTGAGCATCAACCGTTTTGCCGAAGACAATTCGGGCGCCACCACCAATGCCGTGGTTGCCTGCGATCCGGGCGCGCTGGAATTCCACGCCTGCCGCGGGCCGTCTGACAAGGGCGAATGGGTGCGGCTTGCCTTTGACCGCGCCTCTACGGATTGAAAGGCGCGCTGATAAAGGCGCGCACTGATCTACACGCTCAAGTGCCTTTTTGCGCGCCCCGAAGCTATGCGCTTGGCGGCTTAATCGCGTTCGATCACATCACCCGATAGCGGCGCCAGCTTGGCGAGCAGCTTGTTCTGCGCAGCAAAGGGCACATCGGCCTCGCGCATGGCGGCTTGCAGGTTTTCAACCAGCGCGTTCATGTCGCGCCGGGTTACGCCCATGCCATCATGCGATTGCTTCATGCTGCGCCCGGTGTAATCGCACCCGGCATTCAGCAAATAGCAGAACTGCTCACCCAAAGTGCGCTTCAAGCGCACCATATCGTGAGCGGCAAAGATATCGGCGATGCGCGGATCGGCTTTGGACAGCTCCACCGTTCGCTCCGCAATCCGCTCGATCCCTGCGCGCCCGCCAAACGCGGCTGCCAGCTTTGTGCTCGCCACCGGCTTTGCCCCCGCATTCGCGTTGTTTTGCGCATAGGGTTCAACCGGAAGTTCGCCGGTGACAGGATCGCGCACTTCCTCTTCAACGCCAAATTCCGCATCCCAGTCAACATCCTCGGCCGGGGCTTGCTGGAGCATCAGGATAAAGGCGGCGGTGATGATATGCATGGGGTTGGCCTTCGGTTTAAGGGGGGTGTTCAAAACGCGAATTGCGCCTGGACGAGCGCGCCGCGCTGTTCCTCGAACGTGGCGATCGTGCCCAGATCGACATAGGCGGCGGTGAGCGTGATGTTGTCGGTGATGGCGTAAGCGGCGAACAGGTCGATCCATTCATCTTCGCCAAGGCCCAGATTATCGGGCTTGCTGCGATATTCCGCGCCCAGCACGGCGCGGCGCGACAGCTGATAGCCAAGCGAGCCTTCGAATTGCAGCTGGTAGCCATTATCCGGCCCGCCAAATCCGAGCAGACCCAACTGGTTGGCTTTGGTCAGCCGCGCGGTGGCGTTGATCAGCAGGCTGTGTTCAAGCAGCAGCTTGGTGGCGCTCAGCGTATAATCGATGCCCTCATCATCGCGCGCGCCCAAAAGGCCCACCACCGCGCCATCCAGATTGCGCTTGTATTCGATCCCGGCGGCGATTTGCGGCATCAGCGCTGCGCCATAAACGGTATCGCCTGCAAGCCGCACTTTGGCGCCCAGCACGTCCTGATTGAACGTATAGCCCCGCCCAAGGCCCAGCGCCGCGCCCGCATCGCGCGTATCGAAGTTCTGGCGCGCATAGCTAAGCTCCACCCGGTCAGCGATGCCCAGCGCCACGCCATAGCTGCGCCAGCCGAAATCGGGCAGTTCGACAGCGGTGAAATGACCCGAGGCGCCGATCCCGCGTGCGGTTTCCATGCCTGCAATCGTCGCCCAGGTGGCAAGTCCCCCGCCCGACGTGCCTTCAAGCGAGGATATACCGTTGGTCAGCAGCAATTTGCCGCCCTTGAACAGGTCCACTTGTCGCAAGGACGCCAACGCGGAAGCGCCGCGCGGCACAGGCTGGCTGGCTCGGCGCATGGCGCTGGAGATGGCGCTCGAGACAGCATGGCCGGTTGAGAGCCTGGAGATGCGCCTCAGCGTGGGCGCGGCGCCAAGGTCGCTGTGCGCCAGATCCTGATAGGCGAGCGAAGGCGCGGCAGAGGCCGGCGCAGGCGTTTCCAGCACCGGACGGTAGGGAATCGCGGCGGGCACAGCCTCGCCATCGGCACGGGCGGGGGCGGGGGCGGCCCAAAACGCGCCAAAAACCCAAAAGATGGACAGGAACAGTCGCAACATCGTCGCACGGCGTTAGTGCGGTCTGGTAAATTGCGACTTAATCATAAGGCGAGGGTTTATTAATGGATGGTTTGTAAACGCGGCCTCATGCGGCCTGCACAATTATCCGTTTCCCGATGCCTTCTGCTTTTCTCCTGCGGCGCGCTGGCGATCGCCGTGCTGGCGCTGACGGTTCTTGCCAGTGCCAGCCAAGCCTTTGCCGCAGGCGGAGCCGATCTGCGCATCCAGATCACCGATCAAAACGGGATGCCGATCAGAAATGCCGTGGTCGAAGTGCATCCAGCGGCGCTCACCCCTCGCCCCATCCGCTTTCCCTGGCGCATGGGCATGGCGCAAAAGGGGCAGGCCTTTGTCCCCGGCACGCTGGTGGTTGCGCGCGGCAGCACGGTAGCGTTTCCCAATCTCGATAAGGTGCGCCATTCGATCTATTCGTTCAGCCCCGCAGCGCGCTTTGAAATCGATCTGTATGGCCGCGATCAGACCCGCACGCACACTTTTGCGCGCACTGGCGCTGTAAAGCTGGGCTGCAATATCCATGATGATATGCGCGGCTATATCCGCGTGACCGACACCCCGCATGCCGGGACAACAGACCGCAACGGCTATCTCACGTTGCCCGGCATGAATACGGGCCGGGCGCGCGTGACGGTGTGGCACCCGCAACTGCGCGCACCGCGCAACGAACACCGCATCGAAGTCATGCTGGCAGACGGCGCACAGACGCGCAAAATTGGAGTGCGTCTCAGATGAGCGGCACGATGGCCCGCACGATGACCCGTTCGGCGCGCACAAATTGGCGCGCCCTGCTGCGGCGCGCGGGCGATCTGCGCTTTGGTTCGCTTTCGGTGCGCATTGCCGTGCTGTATGCAAGCCTGTTTGCCGCCGTGCTGGCCATGGTGGTGCTGTTTGCGGGCGGCGGGCTTTCGCGCTTCGCTGAAAATTCCGCCACGCGCGATCTGCAATCCAATGCCCGCGTCTTCAACGAAATCCTTGATCTGCGCGCTGGTCAGATGCGCCAGAGTGCCGAAGTGCTGGCGCGCGATTTCGGCTTTCGCGAAGCAGTAGCCACACAGGACGGGGCCACGATTGCCAGCGCCCTTGCCAGCCTCAAAAGCCGCTCCAATGCGGATGCGGCCTTTGTGCTTGCTCTTGATGGCGATCTGCTGGGTGCTGACACAGCCGGAGCGGGCGATGATGAAACGGGCAGCTCTGCACATGGCATGGGCGGCGTAAGCGATCCTGCCAGCCTGTGGTATCGCCTCGATGCGGGCGACACACGCGGGATCATCGATACACACGGCAAGCTGGCTCTCGCAGCGGCGGCCCCCATCGAAGCGCCTGATCTGATCGGCTGGCTGGTTATCGCCCAGCCTCTGGACCGTGCCGAGCTTGACAAGCTGGTGGACCTTGCCGCCATCCCGCTGGATGCCCAAGTCATGCGTGCGGGGAGCCAGCCGCAATGGGCCAGCGAAAAGCCCACCGGCACCGTGTTTGAACGCGGCCTCATTGAAAAGGGCGAAAAGGCCCGCTTTCTCTACCATATTTCCGATCTGCCCGCGCTGCAGGAAGGCATCGCCCCGCAACTGGTGCTGCGCCACTCGCTCACCGGCACGCTTGGCCAGTATGCCTCGCTCCAATACCTGCTTATCGCTCTTGCGCTCGCGGGTATTGCGCTGGTGCTGGTTCTCAGCCTTCAAGTGGCGCGCAGTGTGACAAAGCCACTGGGCAAACTGGATGAAGCCACCCGTGCCTTTAGCGAAGGCCGCGATATCGAGCTGAAAATCGAGACAAAGGACGAAGTGGGCCGCCTGGCGCGCAGCTTTAAAGCGATGGTCAGCGCGATCGAAGAACGCGAGCGGCAGATCATCCATGCGGGGCTGCACGATGGCCTCACCGGCCTGCCCAACCGCAAGCTGTTCACCGAACAGCTGGGATCGCTGTTATCCCGCCGCAAAACCGATGAGCGTTTGCTGATCGCCTATGTCGATCTCGATGATTTCAAGGTCATCAACGATACGCTGGGCCATCCGGTGGGCGATGGGTTCCTGCGCGAAGTGGCCGAGCATCTGTGCACCGCCCTGCCCGATGCGCTGGTGGCGCGGCTGGGCGGCGATGAATTCGCGATCCTGATCGACAATATCCAGCCGGGCGCCAATCTTGCCGGGATTGCGGACGATCTGCAAAACGCGCTGAGCCGCGAGATCACGGTGGCCGATCAGCCGCTCGACATGTCTGCCAGCATCGGCATTGCGATTGCGCCGGGCGATGGCACCAATGGCACCACACTGATGAAGAATGCCGATCTTGCGCTTTACCGCGCCAAGAAAGAAGGCAAATCGACCTATCATTTCTTTGAGCCCTCGCTGGATGAACAGGCGCGCAAACGCCGCCAGATGGAACTTGATCTGCGGCTGGCGCTGAAAGAGGGGCATCTTGAACTGAACTTCCAGCCGCTGTTCAGCGTGGCCCGCAGGCAGGTGACAGGGTTTGAAGCGCTGGTGCGCTGGAACCATCCGACGCACGGGCAGATTGCCCCGGTTGAATTCATCCCGCTGGCCGAGGAAACCGGCCTGATTGTGCCGCTGGGCGAATGGGTGCTGCGCGAGGCCTGTCGCCAGGCCGCGCAATGGCCCGAAGAGATATCGGTTGCGGTGAATATCAGCCCCAAGCAATTCATCTATCCCGGCCTCTCCACCACCATCCTGCAAGCGATCAGCGCGGGCGGTATTGCAGCGCACCGGCTGGAGCTGGAAATCACCGAAAGCATCTTTATCGCCGATGTCGAAAAGACGATGGCAACCTTGCACGGCCTCAGAAATCTGGGCGTGCGCATTGCGCTGGATGATTTTGGCACTGGCTATTCTTCGCTGAGCTATCTGCGCAGCTTCCCGTTTGACAAGGTCAAGATCGATCGCAGCTTCGTCGAGGATCTGGGCGGCGAAGGCAATGGCCACGCCGTGATCCGCGCAATCACCGCGCTGGCGGATGCGCTGGGCATGGATACGCTGGCAGAGGGCGTGGAGCTTTCCGAACAATATGATGTGCTGGAACGCGAAGGCTGCCAGTATGTGCAGGGCTATCTGCTTTCACGGCCGGTGCCGGGCGACGCGGTTGCCCGCCTGCTATCAAGCGGCGGCCTGCCAGATCTGGTGCGTGTCAGCGTGTAAGCGCGTTCAAGCTTCGCGCGCCTTCACAAAATTAGCCGATCTGTTGCAATTTTCGATGGTACGCGCGAGCGGTCGGAATTAGGATACGCAATTCGCTGGTTTTGAGAACTCCCGCACATGACCGCAATCAAGCCGCTTACACTCCCCGAAGAAGCCAAGGCCCGCGTAAAAACGCTGTTCATGGCCAAGCACGCCCGATTCGGCGGCGGGATGCACCCTGTCGATGGGAACCACGCCATCTACCACCACGAAGTGCGCACCACGCTGGAGGGTCTTGGCCTCAATCTGGCGCTGGCGGACAGCTACGATGTGCTGTTTGAAAAGCCCGATGCCGATTTCATCTTCCCGCTGCTCAATCGCGGCGGGTTTGTGAACAGCGAGATGCTGATCCCGACGCTGTGCAACATGCACGCAATCCCATATCTGGGCGCGATGCCTTTCCTGCGCGGGATGGGGGATGACAAATCGGTCTCCAAGCTGGTGGCTGATCATGCCGGTGTGCCCACCGCGCCATGGTTCTGCTATCGCAAAGGCGCGCCAGTGAGGGAAGCGGATTGCCCGCCTTCCGATAAAACGCGCTGGGTAATCAAGCCCAACGCATCATCGGCAAGCTGGGGTATTTCGGATGCGCATGACTGGCTGGGCGTTGCCAATGCGGTGGCGGATATTCACGGTCAGGGCCACGATGCGATCGTGGAGCCTTATCTTGATGGCTACGATATCCAGTGCGCCTTCATCACCATCGACAATGTGCCCACCGCGCTGCCCATGCTGTGGTACGAGCGCGAGGATACGCAGCGCTTGTGGACCTATTACGAAAAGCGCGATCTGGTGCAGAACACCGAAAAAGCCGCGCTCAAACGCTTCGAGCACCCCGATTTTGCAGGCGCTATCGGCGAAATGGCGCACAAGGTTGCGCGCGAATTTCTGCCGTTCGATTATGGCCGGATCGAATTCCGGCTCGATCTGGCGAGCGGCGACATCAACTTTATCGAGATCAATCTGAACTGCAATCTGTGGTCGGAAAAGGTGATGGCGAAGGCAGCGGCTCTTGCGGGTTTCAGCCATGGCGATTTGCTGGAAACGCTGCTGGCGGAAAGCTGGCGGCGGCACGGGCTGATCAACTAGCCTTGGCCTGTGTGAACCATGGCCTGTGTGAACCCCGGCCTGTGTGAACCATGGCCTGTGTGAACGCGGGCCTGTGTGAGCCCCGGCCTGTGTGAACGCCGGTCTGTGTAAACGCCGGTCTGCGCGAGCCTCACAAAAACGGGGCCGCCAGCGTGATGCGCCAGCGGCCCTTTTTTTGGGTATCAGGCCAGCCTAGAAGCGCAAGCCAGCGCCCAGCGCCTCGATCTCCCCGCCGGTATAATCGGTGTAGCGATATTCGGTTTTCAAATAGATGGTGTCGCTGATGGCATATTCAAAATTCAGCCCAAGGCGCAGGCCGTCCAGATCGACATCGCCATCAAAACTGTCCGGCACGCCGTCCACCGTGCCATCAAAATCGATGTCAACGCTGCTCATCGCATAGCCCGCCTTGACGTAGAACAGGCTGCGGCCAGCCCCGTATCCAAGGCGCGCGCCGATGTAATATTCGGGATTGGCATCCACGCTGACCGCGCCGGACACAAGGCTGCCATCGATGGAAAGGTTGTCAAAGCGGTCTTCAGCGCCGATCGCCGAGGCTGCGATTTCAGCCTCGACGCCGAATGCGATCATGCCCTCGCTGAAATCATAGCCAATGGCGACGCCATAGATCGCGTCTTCGTCATTGCCGTCAAAATCGTCTGTGCCCTCAAGGCCGGCTTCAATCCGGTCATAGCCGATAAGCGCTTCGATGCGGGGGCCGTTTGGGGCTCCGTCGGACGCATCGGAAGGGCCGGATTGCGCCATGGCGGGACTTGCCAGAAGGGCGAGAGGCGCGAGGAGAAGGGCTTTGGGCATGCGCATGCGTTTGCCCTTGATGAACATTGGAAATGATGCGCGGGCCTTTGAGGCACCAGAGTAATGAATGGGTTAGCGCGGCACTTGTCGCTTGCACCGGTTCGGATGTTTCGCGCTGATGACGGCGCGCTGCGATGGCTTGTTATCTTGCAAAACCGCGCCCGGTGGTGAGCTTGAGCGCGGCAGCACTGCCAGCAAGCGCGGCGAGCATCCAGACAAGCCCGTGCACGCTGCCCGAAATGCTGCCGCCCAGAAATCCGCCGATATTGCAGCCATAGGCGATGCGCGCGCCATAACCCATGCACAGCCCGCCCAGGATCGCGGTGGCAAGGTCACGCGCGGTCAGCGCAAGCGTGGGGCGAAAGCGCCCGGCAAGGCTGGCCGCGAGCATGGCGCCGGCGATGATGCCGAAATTCATCACCGATGTGGCATCGTCCCACACGCTGCTTTCCATCCAGCGCATGCGCGTTTGCCAATAGGGCCAGCTGGCAAGGTCCACCCCCGCCGCCGTCGCGATTTTTCCGCCCCACATCGTAAAGGCCGACGTGATGCCCCATGGCCGCCCCAACAGCACAAGTGTCGCAACGCTGACAGCGGCCAGCGCCAAGGCTCCCGTCAGCAAGGACCACGGCCCGTGGACGAGCGAGCCATGCGCCCGCCCCTGTTCCAGCGCGCCGTGCAGCCGCCGCTCACGCCGGATGGACAAGAGCGCAAAGCCTGCAAGGATCGCACAAAACGCGCCCAAGGCAGGCACGACGCCCCAGTCGCGCACCAGGCCATAGCGCCCCAGATCGGGCAGGCCGCGCCACCACAACACGTTGAGCGTTCCCAGCACCGATCCCGCGATAAACGCCGCCAGCGTCACCACCATGCGCGTGCTACCCCCGCCAACGGTAAACAAGGTGCCAGAGCCGCAGCCGCCGGCAAACATCATCCCGAAGCCGAACACGAACGCACCCACGCAAAGACCTGCACTAAGCGGCGCGACCGATCCGCGCACGTCCAGCCCCAGCATCGCGCCCCAGCCAATGAGCGGAAAGGTGATGCACGCGGTAAGACCGATCAGCAGCAATTGCGCGCGAAATCCGGCCCCGCGTCCTTCTGCCAGAAAGCGGCGCCAATGCGCGGTGAAGCCGAAAGCGGCGTGATACAGGGCAATGCCTGCCCCAACGCCGATCGCGCTGGCCAGCGCCAGCTTTGCCCCGCCTTGCGCCCACACCGCAACCAGCAGCGCGGCCACCGCCAGAAAAGGCACCGCCATCACCGGGAAAGCGAAACGCGCAGCAATCAGCCCGCTTGCCTGATCACTGCTCAACCGGCTGCCCTGCCGCCTGCCAGCCATCGAAGCCCTCATTCATATGCGCCACATTGGTAAAGCCGCGTTGCTTCAACACTTCCAGCGCCTTGGCAGAGCGCGCGCCCGATTTGCAGTGCAGCACGTAACGCGCATCCGGATCGAGATCGGCCAGTTGATCGACGAAGTCATCGGCCATCACGTTCACGTTCACCGCGCCTGCGATATGGCCATCGGCAAATTCCTCGGGCCGCCGCACGTCAAGCACGGTGACACCCGCTTCGCCTGCGCCTTCGCTGGCGATAAGCGCGCTTGCCTCGGCGATGCTCACATCGCGGATATTGGCGGCAGGCTGGCTATCGGTCATTGCGGTTTCTCCTTCAGGTGAAGCAGGCTGATCGCCCGCACAGGCGCTCACGGCCAGCGCGCTAAACGCTGCAAACGCAGCCAGAACGGCTTTTGTCATCGAAATATTCTCTCTATCAACCCATCGGATCATCGATCGAAGGCGCACGCGATGTAAACAGGCGCGGGCCATCTTGCGTCATATAAATACAATCCTCGGTGCGCACGCCAAACTTGCCCGGCAGGTAAATCCCCGGCTCGTTTGAAAAGCACATGCCCGGCGCAATCGGCGTATCGTTGTCGCGCACCACGAATTGATCCTCGTGCACATCCATGCCGATGCCGTGGCCGGTGCGATGCGATAGGCCGGGCAGCGTGTAATCGGGGCCCCAGCCCTCGCTTTCATAAAAGGCGCGCACCGCATCATCGATCGCGCCGATGGGCGCGCCCACTTGCGCTTTTTCCATCACGATATCCTGCCCGCGGCGCGCCGTATTCCACACCCGCCGCTGCTCCGCGTCCGCCTCGCCATGCACCCAGGTGCGCGAGATATCGGATTTGTAACCATCCACATCACAGCCGCAATCCATCAGGATCACTTCGCCCTCGGCCACTTCGTAAACCTTCTTGGAGCCGTGAGGATAGGCGCTTGCCTCTCCCACCAGCGCCAGTGCGAAGGTAGGCCGCCCGCCCATCCGGACGGTTTCAGCGTTCATGATCGCGCGGATATCCGCGCCCGTCATCCCGGCGTCCACTTGGGAATAGGTGTGGCGGTAAGCGGCCATGGTGATATCGCTGGCCGCCTGCATCTGGGCGATTTCGCGCGCAGACTTGATCTGGCGCAGCGCCGAGACAACGGGCTTTGCCGAAACGACTTCCCGACCGCCGCCATCGCGCGCCAGCCCTTCGGCGACGAAATAGCGCGTGGTCTTCTCCAGCCCGATCGCGCCCTTGCTTCCCCGATCATCCAGCACGCCGGCGATCAGCCTGAACGGGCTTTCATGCTCCTCCCACGTGCGCACTTCCATGGGCATCACCATCATCTCGCGCAGTTTGCTTTCCTCGAACGCGGGGCAGATCACGCACGGCGCGCCATTGGCGGGGATCACCAGCGCGGTAAGCCGGCTGCCCTGCCCCCAGCCAAGGCCGGAGAAATACAGCATCGAGGTGCCGCCTTCGATGACGATGCCGCCCATTCCGGCGCGCGCCATCAGCGCCTGCGCGCGTTCGATCCGCCCGGCGCGCTCTTCGTTCGAAATCGGCGGTGGCAAGACGATGGGGCCAGCGGCAGAAGGAGCAGCGGCAAGCCCTGCACTCACAGCGCCTGCGCCCAATCCGGCAAACCCTGCCGAAATCCCCATGCCTTTCAAGACTGTGCGCCGCGAAGCCATGATTGTCCCTTCCTCTCAAATCCTCGCGCGACCTTGGCGGCTGGGGGCCACG
>JGI12109J20283_11150474_pt1 | contig 19876 bp, 16 predicted proteins | sample ElkSlonscriptome_12_FD_20283 | JGI IMG/M metagenome (IMG submission 20283)
CTCCTGCACGAATTCCTGCTGGCTGCCGGCGGCCGGGCCGCTGGGCGCGGTCACCGGCGCGGCGCCGCCGCCGGTCTGGCCGGAGTCGGTTTCGGGGGTCGACGAACAGGCCGCCAGCGCCGTGGCGACGGCCAGGACCAAGAGGGCTTTCAGTTTCATGGATGGCAATCTCCAGGACGATGAAGGATCGTCGTAAGGTCCACGGGGTCGCGGAGGGAACACCCGCCCATTGGACACGGGCCAACGGCCCGAGCGGACATCGGACAAAGACCTTGGCGTTGTATCCGAAACCCGTCGCGGAAGACAACAGGGAAGGCGCGGGGATTCGGGCGGTTCTTTCGCTAACCCGGCGCTGCGGCCCCGGCCTGTCTCACGTCCTCCGGCCGCACCCGCCGGGCCAACCCCAGATCGTCAAGGATGACATAGACCACCGGCACCAACACCAGCGCCAGCACCGTCGCCGAACTCAGGCCGAAGGCCAGACTGGTGGCCAGCGGAATCATGACCTGCGCCTGCAGGCTGGTCTCCGCCAACAGCGGCGTCAGGCCCATGATGGTGGTCAGCGAGGTCAGCAAAATGGGGCGGAAGCGCGCCCGTGCCGCCTGCCCGGCCGCCTCGGCGGCGCTGCCACCGCGCAACCGGTGCTGCTTGATGAACATCACCAGCAGGATGGAATCGTTGACCACCACCCCGGCCAAAGAGGCCAGGCCGATCATCGACGGCATGGACAGTTCCAGCCCTTGGGCCAGATGCCCGAGGATGGCCCCGACCAGCGCCATGGGGATGGCCACCATGACGGTGAGCGGCTCGACATAACTGCGGAACTGGAACGACAACAGCAGAAACACGCCGATCAGCCCGACCGCCATGTTGCGCTGCATGGAGCCCATGGTCTCCACCATCTCCGCCGTCTGTCCCTCCAGGTCGGGGCGCACGTCCGGGTGCCGCTCCAGCAGGCGGGGAAAGAACGCGGCGCGCGTGTGGTCGACGATCTGCTGGGAGTTGGCCACCGCGTCGTCAACATCGGCAATCACCGTGATGGTCCGCCACCCGTCGACGCGATTGACGCGGGCGAAGCCACGGGCGCGTTCAATGACCGCCACGTTGGTCAAGGGAATGGTGTCGCCGGTCTCCGTGGTGACCATGAAGCCGTCCAGGTCGGCCAGGGAATCCCGATCCTCGGCACGGACGCGCACATCGATCTCGTAGGCCTCGTCGCCCACCTGGATCTCGTCGACCGTCACGCCCTGGAAGGCGGCGGCGATCTGCCGCGCCACCGTATCGGCGCGGATGCCAAGGGCGCTGGCGCCGTCGCGCAGCCGCAGCCGCGCCTCCGGCTTGCCCGGGCGCATGTCGTCCATGATGTCGTGAACGCCCTCATACCCCTCCAGCCACTGCCGCAGCTCGAGCGAGGCGGCCTTCAGGGCTTGCAGGTCGTGGCCCTTGAGGCGGATCTCGATGGCCCGGCCGGCGGGTCCGATCTGACGCTCGCCGAACTTCAGGGACAGCACGTCCGGCACCTCGCCCACCGCGTCGCGCCAGGCCTTGGCGACCGTTGTGGCTGGCAGGCCCGGCCGCTGGTCGGAGCCAACCAGGTCCACGCTCACGGTGGCCACGTGGGCGCCGCTCTCGGCGGCACTGCTATTGACGCCGAAGAGCGTGACGATGTTCTCGATCAGCGGCCCATCCGGGCCGTCGGGGCGATCGCCCTCGCGGGCACCCGCGGAAAGCCGCGCCGACAGCCGCTCGCCCACCGTGTCGATGGCCGTGACGACGCGGTCCACCACCGCCTCCGTGCGGTCCAGGGGTGTTCCCTGCGGCAGCAGGATCTCGGCCTGGATGGTGTCGCCGTCGAGGTGCGGGAAGGCCCGGAACTTCACCAGCCCGCCGGCGATCAGTGACAGGCTGGCCAGGAACATCAGCAGCAACACCCCCAACGTCAGGTAGCGCCAGGCGATGGCCCCGTCGATAAGGCGGCCCATGATCTGTTCGCGCACCCAGTCGAACCCGGCCTCGAAACGCCGCCGCCAGCCGGACAACGGCTTCTCCGCCCGTTTCTCCAGCGAATGGGCCAGGTGGTGCGGCAGGATCAGGAAAGCCTCCAGCAGGCTCACCAGAAGCACCAGCAACAGGACCATGGGCAGGGCACGCAGGATCTGCCCCATGGTCCCGCTCAGGAAGGCCAGGGCGCCGAACACGCAGATGGTGGTGACGAACGACGACACCACGCCCGGCATCACCTCGCGGGCGCCGTCGATGGCCGCCTCGTAGGGTCCCTTCCCGGCCTTCAGGTGGCGGGCGATGTTCTCGGAAATGACGATGGCGTCGTCCATCAACAGACCGACGGCGATCAGCAACGCCACCATTGTGATCATGTTCAGCGTCAGGCCCAGAACGCCCATCAGGAACAGCCCACCCATGAACGAGACCGGCAGGCCCATGGCCACCCAGAAGCTGAACCGCGGCGAAAAGAACAGGAACATGGTCAGGAACACCAGCCCCAGGCCCAGGACGCCGTTGTCGACCAGCATGGTCAGGCGGTCGTTGACGATGGACGCCGAATCGCGCGTCACCGACAGGGTGACACCGGCCGGCGCGCGGTCGCGTTCCTGCTCCAGGAACGTGGTCAGCCGGTCCATCACCCGCAGCGTGTCCTCGGCACGGGTCTTGGTGATGTCCAACAGGGCGGCGCGCTGGCCGTTGAACAACACCTTGATCTCGTCACGCTCGAACCGGTCGGTGATGGTGGCGATGTCGCCCAGGCGCAGTTCACCGCCCTGGTCGCCGGCGACGATCACAAGATCGCGGAAGGCCGCCACCGAGCGCCGCTCGTCGGCGAAGCGCACGATCACCTCGCCGTCCTCCGTCTCGACACGGCCGGAAGGGCGGTCCTGGCTCTGGCGCTCGATCAGGGTGGCGATATCGGCCAGACTGAAGCCGTGGCGCCGGAGGGTCTCGGAGGCCAGCTCAATACGGATCTGGCGGTCGGAAAAGCCCTTGATCTCCACCTGCCCGAGGCCGGCCTCGTTCATGCGGTTTTTCACCTCCTCGGCGTAGCCCTTCAGGTGGGTGGCCGCCATGTCGCCGGTGATGGCCACCGAGGCGACGAAGTCGGTGCGCCCCAGTGTGCGCACGACCGGGTCCTCGGCGTCGTCGGGAAAGCTGGTGATGGCCTCGACCTCGGTCTTGATGTCATTCTCGAAGGCCGTGATGTCCCCGCCCTCGCGCATTTCGGCGGTCAGCGTGCCACTGCCCTCGGTGGCCTCGCAGGTGGTCTCCTCAAGGTCGTTGATGCCGGAGACCGCCTCTTCCAGACGCTGGCAGATGGCGTTCTCCACCTCCTCGGCGGTCGCTCCCCGGTAGACGACCATGATCTGGACCTTGTCCAGCTCCAGCTTGGGGAAGGTTTCGCGCTGCAGACTGGGCAGGGCGGCCAACCCAAGCACCAGGATGCCCAGCATGATCAGGTTGGCGGCGGTCGGGTGGCGCGCGAAGTAGGCGATCATCGGGGCGCCTCCGGTCCGGGCGCCCGATCCTTCGCCCGGCCCTCGGCGGCGGCGATCAGGCGGGCACGCTCGGCCGGGTCCGGACGCGGCTCGATGAGCATCCCCTCCACGGCGGGGATCAGATCAGACACCACCAGCCGGTCGCCCTCGGACAGGCCACCGGCGACCACCGCCAGATCACCCTGCACGGCGTGGACCCGCACCGGGCGCTTCTCCAGCCGATCCGCATCGTCCAGCACATAGACATGCCCGTCGTGGACGGACAGCCGGGGCACAATGATCACGCCCGGGACCGGTTGCCCGCGCAACTCCACCTCGACGAACATGTTCTTGACCAGCGGGGGACGGACCCCGGGCCGGGCGGACTGATAGCTTCCCTCGACGGCGACGATGACCCCGAAGGTCCGTGTCTGGGGATCCACGGTATCCGAGACCCGCACCAAGCGGGCCGGCCATTCCACCACCTGCGCCAGTTCGCCGCCGCCGAGCAGCCGCACCACGGCCTCCGCCTCCAGGGCCGCGCCAATGCGGTTCTCGCTGGCCGCCCGCCGCATGGCGTCGCCGCTGATGTTGTGCATCAGCGGCGCCAGTTCATTGAACGTGAACTGCGCCTCCACCTCGGCCACGTCGATGCTGTCGCCCTCGGCCAGCACCTCGCCGACGGTGGCGAACTGCGACTCGACGACGTTGACCTTGGCCACGCGGATGTCGAACGGCGCCGTCAGGGTCGTGTTTTCCACATCCAACTGGGCCTGTTCCAGCCGCGCCTGCGCCAGCGCCCGCTGCACCGGGATCAGGTTCAACGTGTTGCGCAGGTTCTGCAGGTTCTGCTCGGCGTTCAGCAGCGCCGTTTCGGCCTGATCGAGGGCAGCCTGGGATGCCGCCCCACTACCGCGTAGCTCGCGCTGGCGGTTCAGGTCGCGCCGCGCCACCTCGACCGCCCGTTCCTGGATGTCGATCAGGGAGCGGGCGTTCTGCTCGTCGATTTCCAGCTCCCGCAGTTCGACCTCGCGCTCGCGCAGCGTCAGTTTGTAGGCCGACGGATCGATGCGGGCCACGACCGTTCCCTTCTCCAGGATCGCGCCGCGCTTGAGCCGGGGATGCACCTCCACCAAGCGCCCGGCCACCTGCGCCACCGCCTGCCAGACATGCTCGGGCGTGACCTGACCGAAGCCGGTGGCCCGGGGCACCAGGTCCACGGCCGGCACGGCGATGACGCGGGCGGGGCGGGCCACCTCGGCGCCCTCGGCCCGCACCGGCGGCGCCTTGCCGCCGGCCATGACCATGATCAGGGCGACCCCCAGGGCCACGGGTGGCACGACCAGGGTCTTTCGCCAGTGGCGGCTCACGAAACCGAGCATGGGGGTGGTGCTCCTGAAGAACGGGACGGGCGTTGGATCATCGCGACCCTGCAATACCGAGCTTCCGGCGACCTTGACACGGGTCAACGCATCCGGCCGCGCCGAGGGCGGACGGGGGACATTCAGCTCCCGTCCTGTGTCGAAACTTCGCCAGAGGTATTACATCGTGGGACATCATGCGAGAGCCCCTCGCGCCCTGTGTTCCCGACCCACCATGCCGGAGCGATCATGACCGCCGAATTCTGGGACCAGCGCTACGCCGACCGTGGCTACCTCTATGGAGTCGAGCCCAACGCCTTCCTGGTGCGCCAGCGCCATCGGCTCGACCGGGGCCTGTCTGTGCTCGCCGTGGCCGACGGCGAGGGCCGCAACGGCGTCTGGCTGGCTGGCCAGGGGATGCGCGTGCACGCGGTGGACTTGTCCCCGGTGGCCCTGCAGAAGGCCATGAAGCTGGCCCTGGACCGGGGCGTCACCCTGCGCACCACCTGCGCCGACCTGACGGCGTGGGACTGGCCCGAGGCCCAGTACGACGCCGTCGCCTGCCTGTTCCTGCATCTGCGCCCGGACGCGCGGCGGATCGTGCATCGGGCCATGGCGCGGGCGCTGGTGCCCGGCGGCGTGCTGATCCAGGAGGCGTTTCACCCCGACCAGATCCGCCACGGCACCGGCGGACCACCCGACGCCGAGATGCTGTACGACCCCGAGACGCTGGCCGCCGATTATGATGGCCTGTTGGAGATCGACCTGCTGGACCACGGCGAGATCGACCTGGACGAGGGGCGTCACCACCAGGGCCGGGCGCACACCACGCGGCTGGTCGGCCGGCGCCTCAGCCCGTCAGCGGATCGGCCAGCCGAAGCCGCTGGGTGACGAACCGGGCGCCCTCCATCCCCTGCACCAGCAGGGACCCGCTCGCCGCGTTGGCCTCGACCGCCAGGCGGGTGGCGGACCAGACAATGGGCGGGCGCAGCCAGGCCAGATCGCGTTCGCCGGCCTCGACCGCCGCCACCATGGCCCGCCAGCGGCCCCAGCTGTCGCGCCCCCGGGCGTGGCAGGGAATCTCGGCGCGCCAGTGGTTGGCGGCCACCGCCGGGTGCTGGCGGATGCGGGCGCCGGTGCGGTCCTTTTCGATGGTCCAGGCCTCGGCCCGGTCCACGCCGGCAACGGTCAGGATACAGGGCACGCACACCGGCGTCTCGCACAGGCGATGCAGGGCGGTCTTGGCGTCGGGCGCGGTCTCCAGAACGTGCCGCAGAAGGTGGTCCGGCGGTGGCGCGGTGCTGGCCCACACCGCCCGCCGATCCTTCACCCAGCGCAGCGGACGCAAGCCGGGGCCGCTGATCGGCGCCTGGTTGAGCGCCACGGCGAACCGGCCCGGCGCCAGCCCGGTCAGCACCCCGGCATAGCCGGGCCACGTCACCGCCAGGAACGACCCGGCCGGGCCGCGCAGTCGAGCCACCACCACGGCCGCGCCCAGGTCAGCCATGGCCCAGTCCAGCGTGCGCAGAAGCGTCACGCCGCCCCTGTCCGGCTCGGGCGCGGCGGCGGCGGTACACGCCCACTGGTGCGACAGGTTCAGCGCCAGCGCCCCCGGCACGCCCAAGTCCCGGGCCACCTGGTGCATCTCCAAGGCGTAGGGCGTCTCGTTGCGCGCCAGCCAGCGGGCGCACAGCCTATCGGCCCAGCGCAACAGCGGCGTCGGATAGGTGCGTCGCGTCACCGCCAGCAGCCGGTCCGCCCGCTCACGCGTCGCCGCCAGCAGGGCCGGAGCACCGCCGTCGCCAATGTCCAGCACGGGAATGGCCGGCAGGTCACCGTCCGAGGTCTTCGAGTCCATGGCTCCATCCAGACGACGCTGTGCAGTGGGCCTGTGGCGGGCACCATTGTCCACCGCCGGGCCGGGCACAAGCCAAGAATCCGATGGCCACCCGATGACGGAGACGTTGCGTCCCCCCATGTACCCAAGGCAAACCGGGCATGTGGGGCTTGCCCCCGCCCCGCCTACTCACCCCCGTTCGCCCATAGTGGAGCCCGCGTATGACCGCCCGCGTCCTTGTCTTCGGCGACTCCAACGCCTGGGGGTGGGTCCCCGCGACCGAGCGCCGTCCCCTGCATCGCTTTCCGGCCGGCGTTTCCTGGCCGGAGGCGCTGGCGGCGCGGCTGGGTCCGGGCGTCCAGGTGCGCGTCGATGCCGTCCCCGCCCGCACGACCGACCTCGACGACCCCGTGGCGGCGGAGATCTTCACGCCCCTGCGGCCCGAGGACTTCAACGGCCGCGCCCATCTGCCGTCGGCCCTGGTCAAGGCCATGCCGGTCGATCTGGTGATCCTGGCCCTGGGGACCAATGATCTGAAGACCCGCTTTGATCGCCCGCCGGAGGCCATCGCCGCCAGCGTGATGGCCCTGGCCGGACTGATCACCGGCGGCGCGCCCGCCAGCGTCTATCCGCCGCCGCGCGTGTGCGTGGTGGCGCCAGCGCCGCTGGGGCCGTTGGCGCCGTGGACGGAGGACAGCTTCGGCGGCCGCCACGCGGCCTCCCGCCAGCTCGGCCCCGTGCTCGCCCGCGCCGCCCAGTCCGCCGGCCTGCCGGCCGTGCAGGTCGGGGACGCGCTGGGCGGCCCGGCACATGGCGCGGACGGCGTGCATTTCACCGACTCCGATCACGCTGCCCTGGCGACAGCCATCGCGGCCCAGGTCGGCCCCAACGTGGTGGCTCGGACAGAACCGGCTTGAAGTGCTGGCGGTTCCGCCCACAATATACTCCAATGCGGATTGTTGTAGCCAAGCGCTCGCCCAAGATGCTACGCGTTATAACATATTACGCAGCCTCGGAGACACTTTGGATGACCGCCGCGCCGGCCACCCCCCAGAATCGACCGTCCCTGGACGAGCACGTGGACATGCATCGCCTCATGGTGGTGACGCGGACGCTGGAGGAGCAACTCGGCGTCCTGCACAAGGCCGGGCGGACGCGGGGTCCCATCCACCGCTGCGACGGCCAGGAAGCCGTCGGGGTCGGCGCGACGGCGGCGCTCGACCCCCAGGACTATGTGACTACAACACACCGGGGTCATGCCATCTACATCGGCAAGGGCCTGGACCCGCGCCGCGTGGTGGCGGAGATCCTGGGGCGTGAGACCGGCTACAACGGCGGCCGGGCCGGCCACATGCTGGTCGGCTCGGCGGCGCACGGCATGATGGGCGGCAACGCCATCGTCGGTGCCTCGATTCCCGCCGCCACCGGCATGGCCCTGTCGATCCAGATGCTGCGGCAGGACCGGGTGGCGCTGGCCGTGTTCGGGGACGGCGCGGCCCAGACCGGCATCTGCCACGAATCCATGAACATCGCCGCGCTGTGGCGGCTGCCCGTGGTCTTCCTTCTGGAACATAACGAATACGGCCTGACGGCACACCACTCGGCGCAGTCCTCGGTGCCGGACCTGCACGTCCGCGCCGCCGCGTATGGAATGCCGGGCGAGCAGATCGACGGCAACGACGTGGTGGCGGTGTTCCAGGCGGTCGCGCGGGCCGCCGGACGCGCCCGCCGGGGCGAGGGCCCGACCCTGATCGAGGCCCGCACTTACCGCATGGAGGGATTCTCGACCTCCGACAAGGGCGGCTATCAGGCGTCGGAGGAGCGGAAGCGGTGGGCGGCCCGCGATCCCATCGTGCGGTCGCGCACGACCCTGGTCGACGCGTTGGGCACAGCGCGAGTGGAGGACGTCGAGCAAAGCGCCGCCGAGGCGGTCATCGCGGCCGTGGCGGCGGCCGAGGCCGACCCCTATCCCCGCTTCGTCCCACACGCCGCCAGCGCGACCCATGCCGGGCCGGCGGATCGCGTGACGGAGGATGCGTGAATGGCGATGATGCGCTACGCTGAGGCCCTGAACGCCGCCCTGCACGAGGCCATGACGGACGACCCCACCGTGTTCGTGTTCGGCGAGGATGTCGCGACCTACGGTGGCGTGTTCCAGGTCACCCGGGGCCTGTGGGAGGCATTCGGCGACCGGGTGCGCGACACCCCGATCTCCGAGCAGTCCCTGACCGCCATGGCGGTGTCGGCGGCCATGACCGGCACCCGGCCGATCCTGGAGATCATGTACGCCGATTTCATGCCGCTGACCCTGGATGCGCTGGTCAACCAAGCCTCGGTCTATGGCTACCTGTGGGGCGATCAAGTCACAATGCCGTTCGTCGTGCGCACGCAGGGCGGCGCCGGCCTCGGCACCGGCGCCCAGCACGCCAAGTCACTGGATGCCTTCATCGCCCACATCCCCGGCCTGAAGGTCGTGGCCCCGGTCACGCCGGCCGACGCCAAGGGCCTGATGCTGGCGGCGATCCGAGACCCCGGCCCGGTGGTCGTGCTGGAACACAAGCGGCTCTACAACACGCGCGGCGAGGTCGCCGACGAGCAGGGGCCGACCGAGATCGGGCGCGCCCGGCTCGCGCGGTCCGGCACCGACATCTCGCTGATCGCCACCTCGCGCATGGTGCTGGAGGCCGAGGCCGCCGCCGAGCAGCTGGCCGGCTCCGGCATTTCCGCCGAGGTGATTGATCTGCGCACGCTGCGCCCGCTCGACCTTGGGGCCATCACCCAGTCGCTCGCCAAGACCCACCACGCGGTGGTGATCAACGAGGACTGGGGCTTCTGCGGCTACGCCGCCGAACTGTCGGCCACCATCATGGACCACGCCTTCGACGACCTGGACGCCCCGGTGGAACGAGTCGCCACCCGCGACATGCCGATCCCCTTTTCCGAACCGTTGGAGAGCGCCGTCATTCCCACCGTCGACCGGATCGTCGAGGCCGCGCTGAAGGCGCTGGCCTGAGCCATGGAACCGACCGCCATGACCGCACCAGACAGCCCCAATGCCGCCTCCCCGGGAACGCCCATCCTCGTCGGCGCCGCCAGCGGCGAATACATGGACCGCGTCGTGGTGATCGAATGGCGCGTGGCGCCGGGCGATGCCGTTGAACACGGCCAGGTGGTGGCCGTGGTGGAAACCGCCAAGGCGGCCACGGAGGTCGAGGCTCCTTGCGACGGTGTGATGGGAGAGATCCTTGCTTTGGTCGGTGACGAGGTGGCCGTCACCCAGCCTCTGGGCCTGATCGCCGGCGGCGCGGACGCCCCGGCGCCCACACCGGAGCCGAACACTCCGGCGGACCCCGCGCCGCGCGAGGCCGATGATGACGCCCGCCCCGGACACGATCCCGTCGTGCGCGCGAACGACGAAGACCGCATCATCGCCAGCCCGGCGGCGCGCCGCCGGGCAGCAGCGATGGGCTTGGGCCTTGAGGGCATCGTCGGCACGGGACCCGGCGGGCGGATCAAGCTGCGGGATGTCAGCGCCGCGGTGCGCGCCATGGCCGCATCGCCGCTGGACGCGGACGCACAGGCACCAAGCTGTTTCCCGGACACCCCGTTCCCCTTGCGGGTGACGCGGACAGGGATCGAGACCGGCACACCGGTCCTGATGCTGCACGGATTCGCCGGGGACTCGTCGGTCTGGCATCCGATCGAACGGGACCTGGCCGCGCACCACCCGGTCATCCGGCTGGACCTGCCCTGCCACGGACGCTCGCCCCACGACCGCTACGCCAGTTTCCACGATTTCGTTCGCCCGGTCCTGGAGGCCTTCGACTCCCTGAACGAAGGTCCGGTGCATGTGATCGGGCATTCCCTGGGCGGGGCGGTGGCATTGGCCTTGGCCGACCAGCGCCCGGGCATGGTCCGCTCCCTGGGACTGCTGGCGCCGGCCGGCCTGGGCGTCGAGGTCGACAGCCACATCCTGGACGGCCTGTGCCGGGCCGCCAGCCCGGACAGCCTGGCGCCGTGGTTGCTGCGGCTGGTGGTCGATCCGAGCCATATCACCGACGGCTACGTCCGCGCCGCCATGGCCACGCGCGCCGCGCCTCACATTCGGGCCTGCCAGGCGGCGCTGGCGGCGCGGCTGTTCCCAAACGGCACACAGGCGTTCAACGTGACGCCCCTGCTCCGCAGAGTTGTCGTACCCACCCGCCTGATCTGGGGCCGCGCCGACGAGGTTCTGCCCTGGCAGCAGGCGCTGGGCGCGCCGGGCCATGTGGCGCTGCACCTGCTGCCGGCGGTTGGTCACTTGCCACACCTTGAAGCGTCGGCTATCGTCACGAGCGTGCTTCGGGACTTAATCGCAACCGCAGAAGCCTGTCCCGGGCCGCCGGACACGGATGTCCTCACGCACGAGGTGCACGTTGCCTGACGCATCAAGCAAAAGGGTTCTCATCACCGGGGCGCGCACCGGCCTGGGATTCGCCATCGCGCGGCGTTTCGTGGCGGACGGCGCCCGGGTGTGCCTGTTCGGCCGCAGCGACCTGACGGAGGCCAAAACGGCCCTCGGCGGGGACCCGGAGTCGATTCTGGCGGTGACGGGGGACGTCCGCGAGGCGGCCGACCTGGACCGCGCGGTCCAGGCGATGGTGCGGGCATTTGGCGGCGTGGACGGCGTCGTGACCTCGGCCGGCACGACGCGGATCGCGCCGATCACGACGCTGACCCCCGAGCAGTTCCGCGAAGTGAACGACATCAACGTGACCGGCACCTGGCTGACGGTGCGCGCGGCGGTGCCGGCCATGCCCGAGACTGGCGGCTGGGCCGTGCTGCTGGGATCGGTTTACGGCGAGGGTGGCGCGCCGGACCGCTCGGCCTACTGTGCCTCGAAAGGCGCGGTGCACAATCTGGCGCGCGCCCTGGCCATGGAACTCGGGCCGCGCGGCATCCGCGTGAACGTGGTAGCGCCGACCGGCGTGCTCACGCCCCTGTTGCAGAGCGTGATCGACAGGGGCCTGTACGACCGCGAGGGGGTCGAGGCCCGCGCCGCCCTGGGCCGGCTGGCCACGCCCGAGGAGGTGGCGGCCGCCTGTGCCTTCCTCGCCAGCCCCGAGGCCGCCATGACCACCGGCACCATTCTGCCCGTCGACGGAGGGTGGATCGCCAATGGCTACATTCGGTCCCGAAAGCGGTAACACCCCATGGCCGACCGCCTGATCTTCCGCTGCGAGGGGGGCGATCATCCGATCGCCCTGGCGCCCGAGTCCGCGCCGCGCACCCTGGCGGCGCTGAAGGCTTGGCTGCCGGCCGAGGTGACGATCCACTGCGCCAAGATCGCCGGCTGCCACATCTACTGGCCGACGCCGATCCTGGAGACCCTGGAGCGCGGCACCGACGTTCACGCGCTGCCGCCCGGAGCGTTCCTGTACTATCCCGACCGGCAATACATGGAACTGACCTACGACGCCCTGCAGGCCGAGACGGCGGCGGTGACCCTGCTGGGCCACCTGACCGAGCCTCTGGACTGGCTGCGGGCGTTCGCCGACACCCAGCGCCGCGAACACGGACAGACCATGTTCACGGCGCGCCTGTTCTTCCCCGGGCAGGACAGCGGCGCCGCGCCGCCGTTGCCAGTGGTGGAGGAGAGCGACAGCGCGTTCGCGCACCTGCGCGCGGGCCGGCACCGCGCCTGGGCGGAGGAGCCCGCCGAGCTGCGAGCCCTGTTGGCCCGCGACGGCCTCAACATCCCGTTCGGTCCGCTGGCCACCGCCGAGGGGGAGTTTCGGCGCACGCAGGAACTCCTGTGGCGCCTGTGGCGTAATACCGCCGGCCACGATGACCCGACGCGCGCCACGGTTGCCCGGGAGGTGTTGGACCTGACCCTGGACCGCGTGGTCGGATACTGCCACCTGACGGAGGCCGGCGCGGTCCTGCGGGCCGGGCGCGAATCCCTCGACGAGCCGGATGCACCCCTTGATGATGCCCTCCGCGATATCATCACCTATTGCGGGCGCATGTCCGCCTGGCTGGACCTGCACATTCCTTGGTGGCACACAAACGAGATCGTCCGCCGGAACCATCAATCCCCGTTAGGTGTTCCTTTGTCGGGGCACCGCGACCCCTGAGGGCTTGACGGCACTCCCTCGAACCCGCCACAGTCGCACGAAAGGGCAGATGAAAGTCGGGCGGGATTGTCGGTTGATGCCGCGTCGTTCCGATGTTGGACGCGGGATCGTGTTGGTCCCGATCATGAATGATGTTCATGAGCCGACCAGTGCGCGGGGCCGTCATCGGGTCGTTCCGCTTGCGAAGTATTGTATGGAAGCTGGCGCGCGCCGGCGTACCGGGCGGAGGATCCCCCGTTGAGCGATATGGACCTGCACCTTGATCCCATGGACCGGCCGGGCACGCTCGCCGAACGGGCGCGCGAGCAGTTGCGCATCGCCATCATGGCGGGGCGCTTCGAGCCCGGGGCGAAGCTGACCATCCGGTCGGTGGCGCGCTCGCTGGACATCAGCCTGACGCCGGCGCGCGAGGCCCTGTACAGCCTCGTTTCCGAAGGCGCCCTGGAAATGGGCCCCAGCGGCACGGTCTCGGTACCGGTGCTGGACGAGGAACGGGTGCGGGAGTTGATGGTCATTCGCCTGGCGCTGGAGGGCGCGGCGGCGCGCGAAGGCGCGCAGCACCTGACGGACGAGACAATCGACCGCATTCGCGAGATCAACGAACGTTTGGTCAAGGCCTACTCGGACAACTCATTTCGGGATGTGATCGAACTGAATTGGCATTTCCATTTCGAGATTTATCGACAGGCCCGAATGCCGACCCTGACCCGCCTGATCGAAAACTCTTGGCTCAAGACCGGGTCGTACCTGCATTTACTCTACCCCGAACACGGGCAAGCCAATCTTGGCATCCGGAACCACGTCGAAATCATCGACGCCCTGGAAGCGCGCGATATGGAACGATTCGCCAGGGCGGTCGAGGCCGACATCAACATTTCCGGCACCGCGTTGCTGAACACCATTCGCGGCCATGAACAGTTCCTTCGTGGGACGTCGGAGTAAGGGAGCGGCTGGACCAAACCACGCTCAAGACAAGGCCCTGAACCCATCCCATTGGCCGGCGCCTCCACGACCAAGCCGACATCACGCCAACACCGCGTCTCGATCGACTCTTCCGTATCCGTCACACTCTGGGAGCAGGCACCATGACGAACTGGACCAGACCGGGCACGATGGCCGCCGCGGTCATGATCGGCCTTGCAGGCACTGTTTTGCCCGGCGCCAAGGCCCATGCCGCCGACTACGAGTTCCGGATGGCGATCATCGCCAGCGAGAACAGCATCTACTACAGCGACATCGCCAAGCCTTTCGTCGATCTGGTCGCGGACATGACCGATGGCCGCGTGGAGATCGACATCCTGCCGGCCGGCACCGTCGGCAGCGTTCTGAAGCTGCACGACGCCGTGAGCGACGGCCTGATCGACATGGCGCAGACATCGCCGATCTTGCTCGGCACGTCCGACCTGGTGAACGCCATGGTGGCCTCGTTCCCGACCGGGCTCGGCGTCGACAGCTATCTGCCGTGGCTGTACCACGCGGGCGGCCTGGAGCTGTGGCAGGAACACCGCCGCGAGAAGATGGGGATGCACGCCCTGGTCACCGGGCTTGGTCCCTCGGAGTTTTTCGCCCACGCCAACGAACCGATCCGCACCGCCGCCGACCTGAAAGGCAAGAAGTTCCGCACACTGGGCAACTGGGCGGCCATCATCGAGGAACCCTACGACGTGTCGCCGACCGTCGTCGCCGGCTCCGAGATCTACGGGATGCTGGAGAAGGGCGGGATCGACATGGCCGAGTACTCCATCCCGTCGGAAAACGCCAAGATTGGCTTTCATGAGGTCGCCAAGTACATCATCTACCCCGGTATTCAGGCGCCGTCCTGGGCGTTCGAGACGGTCATGCTTGCGGAGACCTGGGACAGCCTGCCGGAGGACATCCAGCTCAAGATGGAACTGGCGGCCGAACTGACCACCTACCGTAGCCTGCAAAACATGATCGTCCGTGACCTTGACGCCATGGAAGAGCTGCAGGCCGGCGGCAACGAGTTCGTACGCCTGGACGACGCGTTCATACAGGACGCGCAAGAGACGTCGCGCGCCTGGGCCATGCGCAAGGCAGAGGAAGCCGAGGCCAACGGCGACGACCTGCCGATGCGCCTGGCCAAGTCGGTGTTCGACTTCCAGGATTACTGGCGCGCCAACAGCACGTATCTGGTCATGGATCACCGGCCCTGATCCCGGAACGACGGACGGTCCGCCCAACGCCCTGTTTTTCGGTCGGCTCTCCAGCCTATCGGACGGGGCCTCCCTGTCTCCTCCCCCACGTAACTATCATGCTCACACTTCTATACCCGCCAAGCCGTGAATTGCAGCTGCTACGGCAAAATGCTCCGTCATTGCGAACCCTCGTCGCAAGACGAGGGTGAAGCAATCCAGAGCGGACGTCACCAATATCCGCCCTGGATTGCTTCGTCGCTTCGCTCCTCGCAATGACAGGCTGAAGAATAGTTGTGTGAATCGTTTAGCCCCATTCTTGGGGGAGGTCGGGAGGGGTGCAGGTGGTGAGCGCTGCCTTCGCGGATGTGTGACTCGGATCGCCAGGCAGGCCAGGAGGACGACGTGACCCACACCCTGCACACCCTGTTGCGTTGGGTTGATCGGCTGTCCGATGCAACCGCCGCGCTGGCCGTCGGCCTCATGGGCGTGATGATCCTGGCCACGGTGTACGAAATCATCGCGCGGCACGTCTTCAACGCGCCGACCATCTGGTCCAACGATGTCAGCACCATGCTGAACGGCAGCCTGTTCCTGCTCGCCGCGGCGCACACGTTGCGGCGGGACGGGCATGTGCGCATCGACATCTTTTGGCAAGCCTTGCCGCCGGCCTTGCGGCACGCGGTCCAGGCCGTTTTTTTTCTGGCGGTCTTTGCGCCGGTCCTCGGCTTCGGCACCTACTACGCCGTGACCAAGGCCTGGCGGGCGTGGGAGCGCGGTACGTTGGAGACGGCCAGCGCCTGGGAGCCGCTGATCTGGCCGTTCCTGACCGGTCTGGCGCTGGGCCTCGTTGGCCTGCTGCTCCAGACGCTGGCCGAGGGTGTGCGAAGCGTCCTGCGTCTGGCAGGCCGCGATCGCGACCCGGCCCAATCCCCGCCCCATTTACAACCGCAGTCCTAAGCCCCGCAGCCGGAGCCTGCCGCCGTGGAGACCGAGATCCTCTCCGTCCTGATGTTCCCGGCGGCCATCGCCCTGCTGCTGCTGGGAATGCCGGTGTCCTTCTCCCTCATCGTCGTGGGGTTCCTGTTCGGCTGGGTGCTGTATGACCACCGGGTCGGCATCCAGCTGTTCAACATCATCCAGACGACGGCGTCGCAGTTCCTGCTGACCGCCGTGCCGCCGTTCATCCTCATGGGCTGCCTGCTGGAGCGCTCCGGCATCGCCGAGCACCTGTTCCGGGTGGTGCAGATCTGGGTCGGCCGCTGGCCCAACGGCCTGGCGCTGACCGCCATGGCCATGGCCACCCTGGTCGCCGCGACCACCGGCATCGTCGGCGCCGTCGAGGTGATGATCGGCATGATGGCCATCCCGGCCATGCAGCGCCTGGGTTATCGCAACGATCTGATCGCCGGCACGGTATGCGCCGGCGGCTCGCTGGGCACCATGATCCCACCGTCGCTGGTGCTGATCGTCTACGCCTCGGTCGCCAACCAGTCGGTCGGCAAGCTGTTCGCCGCCGCCATCCTGCCCGCGATCCTGATGGTCGGGCTGTTCATGCTCTACATCGCCGTGCGCGGCGTGATCCGCCCGCCCGCCGTGCCCTACACCGACACCGAGGGCGAGGGCATGACGCTGGCCGGCAAACTGGGCCTGACCGTGGTCGGCCTGCTGCCCCCCAGTGCCCTGATCGTCGCCGTGCTGGGCACCATCCTGGCGGGCATCGCCACCCCCACGGAGGCCGCCTCGGTGGGCGCCCTGGGCGCGCTGCTGCTGGCCGCCCTCTACCGCCGGCTGACCGTTTCCATGGTATGGGATGCCTTCCACACCACGGTGCGGCTGACCAGCATGATCCTGATGATCGTCGTGGCCGGGTCGATGTTCAGTTCGATCTTTCGCGGCCTGGGCGGCAACGACGTGGTGCGGGCGCTGGTCGAGGCGATCTCGCTGGACAGCCTGGGCGTCGTGCTCCTGTTGCTGGCGATCCTCTTCGTCGCCGGGTTCATCCTCGAATGGGTGTCGGTGCTGCTGATCTGCCTGCCGATCTTCGTGCCGCTGCTGGACAGCTATGGCGTCGATCCCGTCTGGTTCGCCATGCTGTCGTTCGTGATGCTGCAGACCTCGTACCTGACGCCCCCCATGGCGCCGTCGATCTTCTATTTGAAGGGCATCGCCCCACCGGACATGACCACCCGACAGATGTACATCGGTGTGCTGCCCTTCATTCTGTGCCAGATTGTGGTGCTGGCGCTGTTGATCGCCTTCCCGCCGCTGGCCACATGGTTGCCCACGGTGCTCGTCACCGGATTCTGAGGAGCATTGGAGCGGTCATGACCGACCTGCCGAACATCGAACGCCGTCGCATCCAGGGCGAGGTGATCAAGCCGATCTACGAGGACCTGGTGGCCGAGCTCGGCGTTGACCGCGCCCGCGCGCTGCTGTCCCGCGCCATCACCCGCAGCGCCGAGGCCGAGGCCAGGCGCGCCGCCGATGCCGAACCGGACGGCGAGCCCTCGATGGAGCGGTTCACCGCCCTGTTCCGCCGCACCTACCTCGACCGGGGCATCGAGGGCGGCGTCGAGGCCACCGTCCTGAGCGAGGGGCCGGACCACCTCGATTTCGATGTCACCCGCTGCCGGTTCGTCGAGATGTACCGCGACATGGGCCTGGGCGAGATCGCCGACGTCCTGTCGTGCAATCGCGACGGCGCCTTTGCCCAGGCCTACGATCCCGACATCACGCTTGACCGCGCCCAGACCATCGCCCAGGGCGCGCCCTGCTGCACCTTCCGCTATCGCCGGCAGGCGTGACCACCGGAGCGCTTGCACCCATCCCGCCAACGGACTAGGTCTGGGGCGACGATTTTCGAACCCCCAGGACCCTGATGACCCCGCCTCCCCGGACCGGCCAGAACCACGCGGCCGAAGCCGCCACCGAGACCGTCAAGCGCGCCACCTCGTCGTGCCTGCGGGCGTTGTCGGCGACCAAGGACGTCACCGTCACCTTCGCCCCGGGCACGGCCCAGGCGGGCCAAGGTCAGGCGCGCCTGCCGCAACCGCCGCGTCGCCTGGACGTGGAGCAGGTCACCCGCCTGCGTGCCACCGCCGACGGCCTGGCCATGCGGCTGCGTCATCACGACACCCGCGTGCACGGCACGCTGATGCCGACGGCGCCCGAGGCGGCCGAGGTCTACAACACCCTGGAACAGGCGCGGGTCGAGGCGCTGGGCGCCCGCGCCCTGCCCGGGGTCGCGCACAATGTCGCCCGCGCGCTGGAGGACCGCCTCGTCGCCGACGGCTACGACCGCGTCAGCCACCCCGACCAATTGCCGCCGGGCGAGGCCGCCCGCCTGCTCGCCTTCGACCGCTTCGGCGACATTCCCCTGGGCGCGACCGGCGCCCGCCTTCTGGACATGGCCCGCCGCCGCCTCGACGCCGCCCCCGAACGCCTGGACGCCATGGAACTGGCCCTGGGCGAGCAGGCCACGTTCGCCCGCGCCGTGCGCCGCTGGATCGACGACCTGGGCCTGGAGCCGTTTGTCGACAGCGAGCCGGATCCGTCCGACCAGGCGGCCGACGAGGACAGCGACGACGACACCGACAGCGACGCCGAGGAGGGCCAGGGCCAGCCCCCCGACAGCGTGTCCGCCGCCGGCCCCGACAGCCCGCCCAGCATGGACGCCGGCGAGTCCGAGGGCGAGACCGGCGACGAGGAGATGGACTCCACCGCCGAGGCCATGCGGCTCGGCCAGGGCACCGAGGAGCCGGGCGGCACCCCCCAGTCGCGCCGCCACAACGCCGACCCGGCCGATCCGGGTCAGGCGCTGTACCGCCCCTATACCTCCGTCCACGATCAGATCATCGAGGCGCCCGATCTGGCCGATCCCGAGGAGCTGAACCGCCTGCGCGCCCAGCTCGACGGCCAGTTGACGAACCTGCAGGGCATGGTGGCCCGTCTCGCCAACCGCCTTCAGCGGCGCCTGATGGCACAGCAGCAGCGCGCCTGGGAGTTCGACCTGGACGAGGGCATTCTGGACGCCGCCCGGCTGGCGCGCATCGTCGCCAATCCGATGAACTCGCTGTCCTACAAGCAGGAGAAGGAGACCAAGTTCCGCGACACCGTGGTCTCTCTGCTGATCGACAACTCGGGCTCCATGCGCGGCCGACCCATTTCCGTCGCCGCCCTGTCGGCGGACGTGCTGGCCCGCACGCTGGAACGGTGCGGCGTCAAGGTCGAGATCCTGGGCTTTACGACAAGCGCCTGGAAGGGCGGCAAGTCGCGCGAACGCTGGGTCGCCGACGGCAAGCCGACGGCCCCCGGCCGCCTCAACGACCTGCGCCACATCGTCTACAAGGCCGCCGACGCGCCGTGGCGCCGGGCGCGGCTGAACCTGGGCCTGATGCTGCGCGAGGGCATCCTGAAGGAGAACATCGACGGCGAGGCCCTGTTGTGGGCGCACCAGCGCCTGCTCGGCCGGCCGGAGGCGCGGCGCATTCTCATGGTCATCTCCGACGGCGCGCCGGTCGACGATTCGACCCTGTCGGTCAACAGCGGCAACTACCTGGAACAGCACCTGCGCGACGTCATCGGCATGATCGAGAACCGCTCGTCGGTGGAACTGGTGGCCATCGGCATCGGCCACGACGTCACGCGCTACTACCGGCGCGCGGTGACCATCATGGACGCCGAGGACCTGGGCGGCGTCATGATGTCGCAGCTGCTCGACCTTTTCGAGGACGAGGCCCAGTTGAAGGGCACCATGGCCCCGCCCCCCGCGCGCCCGACCTTCTCCCCGTCGCAGGCGACCTCGGGCGTGATCTGACCGCCCTGCCCGTCGCCGCCCTGTTCGCAGCCGTCGTAGGGTGCGTCTGGAGGCGGCGACGCCGCCGACGACGCACCGGATGGCCGCGACGGCCGCGAGGCGGTG
>JGI12109J20283_10360247_pt1 | contig 19871 bp, 15 predicted proteins | sample ElkSlonscriptome_12_FD_20283 | JGI IMG/M metagenome (IMG submission 20283)
TTCGGTTAACGGTTCAAAGGGAAACTGATCGCGAATAGTCCTCAAGGTTCGCAACAGACTATCTGCGTAGACAGCCGCTATGGGTGTACCACAGTAAGGTTGGATTTTTTGCAGGTCTAGCTGAATAGAGAGAGCAAGTTGTCTGGGAGAAAGAAGCTGTACTTCTGGCATAGTTATTTCCATAAATGAATGAACTACCCCGCCTGCTCCGAGGGCGGGGTTTCTGATTTCCCGCTTCCTTTTTTGCTGGCTAAGTATCGGCAACAGGGTTTAGAAGTATGATTTTGTGCGAGGCTGGGGTCTTGCTTTGCCTGGTTGATCCCACCCAATCTCAGCATAACGCCTACAGAAATGCGATTTTACATCTTGCATCGCCCCTGGTTCGGAAATAATCAGTTCCCCCACCGTTGATTGAGCATCCGGCGTTGGTGTATCTTTCCCAGTTGCGTCCTTGGTCGCAGAGGGTGATGAGGCGTTGTTTGGATATTATGGCGTCGTTGTTGACGGGGGGATTTGTGATGCGCTGACGTTGGATTGGTCAAAGCTGCACTACCAACACACGGCGGGAGCATCCCAATTTGCCAGGTTGGCTCTTTGAATGGGCTGAAACCCTTGCAAAAAGCGTTACTTGAGGTAATGCTTTGTCCAAAACGGGATGCTCCCAACAACGGGCGGTGGAGTTGTTGGAGATTCCTCATCAGTTTTAGCGGTGTACAACTGATTCTATTTCATTTTTTTTCTTTACTTTCTGCACGGATTTGACTAAATTCGTCAAGGGAACGTGTTCAATACGTTTTATTTATCTTATTTATTAGATTCACTTCACTTGAGTATGCCAAAAAAAATGTACATAAATAATAAAGTTCTTGACTTTCAGTGCCTTACACCCTAACTTCTATGTCAGGCAAACAGTCAGAATTGGCTTCCAGAGTTCTTTACTAAGCTCCAGTACATCATAAAATAGCATCGATTCCCAAATAATAAAGTTCTTAACTGTCACATAGGAGCAACTCACTCAGGGTTCCAAAGATTTCAAAGCGACTTCTACAGCTTGTTGGACAGAGGGTAGGGCAACCGTGTGAGGTTTCAAGCTAGCCCGTGATAAAAGTTGCCACCGTGGAGGATAAATATGCTCTTGGCGGAAGCACTCAGTCGCCCACTCTAATCGCCGGATGGCATACTCCACCTGGGTTTCTACTACTTCACTTAAAACCCGATCTGTAAGTGGTAGTTTATCAATTTGCTTTTGAATGAGGGTATACTATCCAAGTTTTCGGGTAATAGCCGTCTTGGTCAACCATATCGGGCGTCCTGGCGCATTCTTCATTTGAACAGCTAACTCTTTCACACCAGCAGCCAACTCTGAATCCCGAATAGACCAATCTACCCTAGCAGGTCTTTGGGGGGACAAAACTGTGTGACGCCTTTGCTGTGGTAGATGAGTTTCTAACCATTGTGAATCGTGCTGGTGCAACCAAATATAAATGCGACCGAATTTTTTCCGCAAGAACGAGAGTCCTGTTTTCGGATAAGTCGCTGTGAGTTTTAGCCACTGTTGGCGGTAATTTTCCAAAGTATCTAAAGTATCTAAATCAAGAGAACTAGTATTTTCAGGCAATGTTGAGATTTGGACACTGGCATAGAAATCCTTCTGGAATTGCACAAAAGAAGCCACGGTATGTCCCAAAAAATGAATGAGTAACAAATGGTGAAGAGGAGGTTGGACTTTACCTGGAAAAAATCGGGTTAAACGTAACAGCCAGTGATGGTAACTAGAAACGTCTAGTTCACACATGATCTGCTGTAAAAACTCTCCTTGATAAAAGTCATTAAAAGCTTGGTTGAGCGGCTGAACATAAATCCGACCAACAGATGATGCTAACTTACATCCTCTAAGCAGTTTGAGATAACAATAAGGTAAATTTTCCAATTCTAAGCTCAAGTGACGTTGGGAAAGCAGCCAAGCCGCATCGCGGGCAATTCTCAGGAAAGCTTGATGAGAAGGATTGGACTCATCAAGCTCAGTTGGAGAAGAAATAGCAATGCCTTGTTGTGCACAGATAAACTGACCGCACCTGCGACCATGGCGAAAAGGTACAAAACTCTGCGCCAAAAAAACAGTGTGTACCGGACAAACCTTGACGCCAGGAACTTGATGCAGACGATGCCAGTAAAATTCACCAAACTGCCGAATGTCCTCTTCTGCACACAAAGGACAGAATTGCAACCATAGGGGAGTATGACTGACTAAAATTCCCAAGCGTCCATAAATCCGCGAACCGTTAGTGGTTTGCATATCCTCTCGTACTTGATTGATGCGGGAGGGCGGACAAAATGGGCTGTAAAAAGGCAGCAATGTATGGTCGTCAATCAATTGGTCAACAGTATAGCTGTGTCCTGGAGGTAGGGTAGCCACTAAATGACCGAGGCGAGAAGGCAGGTCAACAACAGCCGCTCCATTGCGAGTGCCAAACAGTTGCCAAACTACAGAACTTTCACCCGGATATTGCACTCGGTCGGCGAAGCGAGCGCAGACACTGTAAAGTAGTTCGTCGGGGTAAGGGTCTGGAAAGAAACTAATCATATAAACCCCTCTTCGCTGGAAATGAATTCAGTGCTACCGCCGATGTAACCTGCCTGTTTGAGGGTTTCATAGGCACTCATGCCACTTGAGGCTCCGTTGCTGACAATTTCTGGTAATTCTGCTGGTGAGGTAGCTGTGGGTCTTTTTTTTGCTTTCTTGGCGACTTGAACTAGAGGAGAATTACTGCTACAAGCTTGTTCTACCTCGGGTTCAGGATCAAGAGATAAAGGCATCGATGGCTCAAGTACGCTCTTGTTGACCGAGTTTTTTGCCGTGGCGGTTTGAGGACTAATTGAGTTAGCAACGTTTAGATACCCTAACTCTTGTTTGATAAAAGGTTCGATGTTAATTGGGCGGACATCTTCGCAGTTTTTTAACCGCTCTAACGAACCCGACTTTAAAGCATTTAAAACCTCTCTGGCTGTCCGCAGGTAATCCAATGCTACAGACTGGATAATCCCTGTAGTCAATTTCTCTTTTCCCGTCGTGATAGCTCGCACCTGTGCCAACATGAAGAGCTTTACTGCCAAGTCAGTAATGCCTTGACTTTCGTAATAGAGAGCATGACTCAATTCATCTGTGAGTTGGCAGGGAAATTGGACGTACTGATATTGCCACAGTGACTCAACAAATAATAGCCAGTCCTCGTCCTCTTTCATCCGTTCCCAAACCAAATCTCCCTGTCCAGTACCGCGACGAATTTGACGAAATTCGCTACCGAGAACTGACCAAGCTTTGTAAGTTCCCACCAGCACGACAGGTAGCCCAATCATATTGATCAGTTGTACAAAGAAATCGAGCATTTTTTCATGTCCGCCACTTCTGAGCTTGCTCAGGACTTGAATTTCGTCAATCACCAAAACACCTAAATGGACTAAGGAGGCGACACGGGCTACATCTGGCATCAGCTCGTTCAAGGTTCGTCGTCCTCTACCGCCATAGCTCAAGTAGTAGGAAGTCTCCAAAATGTCATCAACGGATTGAAAAAAGTTGAGGCATAAACCTTTAACTGACGCATCGGATGGACACTCTAGTTTCAGCCAGACTAATTGGGTATTGGTAGAACGTCGGTTGCCATAGCGGGAATGGTAAATGACTTGAGGATAAAGGGATAAGATTTGCTCCACAGCCGTTGACTTCCCTACGCCGCTGATACCGAGAATTGTGAAACCCGTAGCCGTTGAACGCAGACGTTGGTTAAAACATCGGTTTTGGCGCAAAGAATCTACCCTCTGGTTCAGGTCTTTCCAAAACCCCAAATTGACGGGATTTCGAGCAATATAGCCCGCTCGAATTAAACGGGAAAATCGCTGCTCTAAATCAATATGAACCGGAAGAGGCGTAAAAAATTGCAGGACATTTTGCAGCAAATGCAACCGTAGTTCTTTCGGTAACAAAAGTTCTTTAGAGTTGAAGTGCGGGTAAAACTGCAATTGTTCAATGACCTGTTCTTCTGTCAGGATTTCCGGTAAAGCTTCAATCAGAGGATTGCCCCGGTATATGGAAATCTCTTCATGATAAGAAGCTGACACTTTTTGTCCTTTAAAAACGAAAATTGGCGGTTTTTCAATGGTTTGGGTCTTTTTCATGATTTAATGTCCTTTCACGTACAGCCCGTAACTTTTCAATTGGTCGTGCTGGGGGTATGTATTCATCCATGGGTTCATCTACTTGGTTGATTGGCTGTTGTGGGAGTACGGAATTAGAGGGGGAGGTAACAGTTGGTGAATCCAAGTGCCAAGCTAATTCCTGCCGCTCTTTTAAGCGTTCTGAGTGTTTGTTCAGTCTGATATTTTTGAGGCGATTGGGTTGGCTTTGATTCTCTCGCTGCTCTTGAGCTTGAGCCGATGCCAAAGCAATAATTTGGTTAGCTTTAGCGTTTAAAGAAGCTTTTGACTGCAAGCCCCGCGTCCTAGCGGCTTGTTTGTCTTGTTCAAAGCGTTTATAGTAGTCAGCCACTGTGAGAAAATCTAGTCCCTGAAATCTTTGCTCAGTTTCATGTAAGTTGCAAACTTCCATACGCTGACCTCTATCAAGACGAAGGTAAATGTTGTCAACGCGGCGGGGGTCATAAGCCACAGGAATTTTCCAGCCTCCAGAGTTTCTGGCTAATACAAACCATTGTTCTTTGAAGGCTAATTCACAGGTGTAATGCAGCTTTTTGAAGTAAATTCCGTTGCGGGTAACAGAAGCTAAATCGGATGGGAGGAGATTCAGGCGAATGGTTTGAGGGGGCTTCCAATGCAGAGCGCCCACCCGATTTTTCACTCCCCAATGCCAGAGGTTAACTGGATAAGGAGCGACATTTTCCTGAATCATAAATTCTTCAAAATGGTATTCATCCAATCGTTTTTCGTTGTTATGGTCAAGGATGAATAGAATCATGAGTTGTCGAAATTCGTAGAGGGTGAGTACCCCATCAAGTCGATAATCTCTTTCTCCTCGCGCCTTTACCTTTGAAAAGCTACCTGGGAGCCAATGAATGATTTCATCGTTAAAATAACGAAAGCTCCTCTCGATAATTCCTTTGAGGTCAGCTCGGTATGGGGGTGTGTTACAAACTTGGACACCCAGAGATTCTACCAAGTTGTTGGCGTTATATCCCTCCAATTCACCTCGGTCTGCCAGGATGGCTTCGGGAAGGTGATGGCTGGGCCACTCAGTTTCTTTGATTTCAATCCCGTTAAAGCTGCAAAATTCAACTTTATCGGCTGTTGCATTTTCCAGCGCTAGCATTGCACCTAGCCAACTGGCTGGTTCGAGAGTGACGACAAACCCAACAATGAGTCGGCTGAAGACATCAATAACCAAGTAAAGTGTTGGTCTACCAATAATCCAGTTGCGGTTGAGGGAACTGACTAAGTAGATATCTGCAATTGTTGCGTCGATTTGGTACACTGACCCTGGTCCAAAAGCCATAGCTGTTGAGTCTTCCCCCAAGGGACGGTGACGCAAGTTAAATTGACGTTGACCTTCACGGGCAATAAGCGTCTTACTTAGTGAGCGGCTTTTCTCATACCAATACTTAAACTGTGTAAAGCTCGGCAGTTCTTCTGCTGGTGGCAGGATTGGCACTAGTACGCAGTGGCTAAGGCGGCTAAAAGATCCTGATATTTACAAAGAGAGCGGTTGGGCATGAGGATAATTGATATCAATAGTGACTACATCAGCCCCAGATGGAGCTATCCACAGCACACGGTCAATTTGAGGGTTGGCTTCCTTAAGGCTATGCCACTCAAATAGCTGGTTGATTAACAGCATTTTCTTCTCCTTTTTGGTGAGTGGGCTGAGGTATTAATTGAGTTCCCTTTAGCTCCAACTTCCGGCTTGGGTGGATAGGTTGATTCATGTTAACCAACCATTGGCGTGTAGCTAGCAGATGACGGGCAACTGATAAACTGCTACCCGGACGTAAGTCGAAATAGGCATCGCCTGAAGACGCGATTGTGGCTAGGGAGTTGTTACTTTGAAGAACTTGCTGGGTCAGTAAGTTTTTGATTTGAGCAATTTCATACTCTGACAGGGAGAGGCTTGAGGTATGGAAGCGAGGATGTAGCCAAGCTATATTTTTGACAAGGACTATCGGAATATCCTGTTCGGTTACAACCCTCCAACTGATGTTTCTGTTTTCCCAGTAGCGGCGTTCAATCTCAAATTTTTCTAGGACAGCTTTCTTGGCTAACTCCTGGGAAGGTTTAACAGTGCGAGCGAACAGCACTACTCCTACAGGAGAGCGCACACTGATACAGAAGTCCGTTGTCATTACTACAGGAAAACGGGTAACTGGGTCAGTGGGGTGTCTTAAACCGCAATCTTGGGCAATTTTTAGAGTTTCTGATAAAGGTAACAGAGGATATTGCTCTCGAATATCAGTAACCTGTTCTGACCAGTCGAGGATGTAAAAATATCGAATTTCTTGAAGGCTGAATAGTTCGTGTTTTCTGCTGGTTTTAATGCCTTGGATGCGTGTCACCACACCCAGGGAGGGAACATCTTGAATGGTTAGCCAAGGTAAATAATCTTTTCCCCACCCGATACCACGCCCTTGTTGAAGGCGTTGTTCAATCTGTTTAGGAGTTAATGCCCTATGTCGTTTAGCCATCGGAGTTCCTCCGCTGTTTCCGCTTTTGGGTGGATGGCTGCTATGCTTGATACTTGCTAGTCTAGCGCTTAAACTATTTTTCGAGTTAGCGCGAAAAGCAGAGAATTGTTAAGTACCATGCGACAATGAGGGCATGAGTAAGAAAGAGTCTGGGATGTCTGAGCTCAATGGCTACATCCCAAAAGCACTGAAGTTAAAGTTTAAGTCGCTTTGCGCTGCCTCTGACCGTTCGATGAGTGAGGTTTTGGCAGAATTAATCGCGCAGTGGATCAAATCCCAAGAGGATAAATCTCTTAGTGCCAACAATGATGATGAATAAACTTATCTGTCCACTCCCAAATCTTCTTTCTGGTACTATGCCACTTACTTCAAGAGTTTATTATTCACTTCAAGAATTTATTATTCACTTCAAGAGTTTATTATGAATGTACAAAAAATGAGCAAGGTCATTGCCCTGTTTAATCAGTCCGGGGGGGTAGGGAAATCAACGTTGACGATGAATTTGGGATATCACATCGCCAACGCCAAACAGAAGCAGAAGGTATTGCTGGTGGATATGGACCCCCAAGGTTCCCTAACGACGTTTATGGGACTCGATGTGATGGAACTGGCGCAGACGGTTTATGAATCGATTGTTCAGGGGGAACCCCTACCGATTCACTCAAAAATTCATGATATGGATTTAGTTCCGGCAAATATCAATCTGAGTGCTGCTGAGATGGAATTAGTGGTGGCGGAAATGCGGGAAGTGCGTTTGAAGGATGCTCTAGCTCCCGTATTGGGGAATTATGACTTTATTTTAATTGATTGTCCGCCGAGCTTAGGCGTTCTCAGCTATATTAGTTTGGTAGCCGCCACTCATGTGTTGGTGCCGATTGAATGTCAATTTAAAGCCTTTTGTGGAACGGAGCTTTTGCTGAGTACGGTGTCTCGGATTCGCCAGAGGGTCAATCGCCGATTAAAACTAGCAGGGTTTATCCCGACGCGATATGACTCCCGCATTTCCCAAGATACTCGCACGCTGCAAGCGATTAAAGACCAACTCTCGGAGTTAGGTCAAGTGTATCCCCCAGTTGTGCGTTCAACGGTTTTTGCCGATGCTTCAGAAAAGAATGTGCCAGTAGCCCTGTACAATCGCAAGCATCCTGCGTTGTCGGGAATTAAGACCATTGCTCGTCGTTTGGTGGAGGAGATCGAGTGAATCGTAAAAAAGACCAACCCTATCAACGTCGAATTCGTACCTTTGATACGGTATTTAGCTCCTCTAATGTCCCCTCCGATGACGCGACTCAGTGTGTGTCGTTGACATCGATTAAAAAGAGGCAGGAACAACCGAGGCGTTATTTTGCTCCAGAGAAGATGGAGCAGTTGATTCTCTCGGTTAAGGAACATGGTGTTCTCGAACCGCTTCTAGTTCGTCCTCTAGGTGATGGAACCTACGAACTTGTGGCGGGAGAGCGGCGCTATCGAGCGTCTCTGGCTGTGGGACTCAAAGAGGTTCCGGTAATTGTTAGGGAATTAACGGATGAGGAGGCACTTCAAGTGGCTCTTGTGGAAAATTTGCTGCGGGAAGATTTAAATCCTGTCGAAGAAACGGAAGGGATTTTGCAATTGCTGGCGTTGAAGTTGAGTATGCCTGTGTCCGAAGTGGTTCCCTTACTCTACCGAATGCAGAATGAAGCCAAAGGAAAAGTTACCCGTAACGTTACGGGTAATGAAAAGAGTGAGCAAGTACAGTGGGTATTTGATGGGTTAGGCTTGATGAGCTGGGAGTCTTTTATTAGAAATCGGCTACCGTTACGTTCTTTGCCGGAGGATGTATTGGAGGTTCTCCGCCAAGGTAAGTTGGATTACACGAAGGCTATTGTTATTGCACGAGTGGAGCATCAGGCACAGCGACAGAGTTTGATGGAAGCGGCGATTGCGGAGGGGTTATCGCTGTCTGTGATTAAAAAGCGGATTAGTGAGTGGAAGTCGGCTAGGAAGGGTGAGCCAACGGATGAATCGGTGAAGCTTCAACGGCGGGTAGATAAGATGATGCAACGGGTGAAAAAGCAGGCGGTATGGGATGATCCGCACAAGCAGCAGCGTTTGGAGCAGATACTTTCTGATTTAGAGGCGTTGCTTTCCTCCTAGAGAATAATATCGAGTTTTTGGGATTGTCTATAATCACCACATGAATAATACAAATGCAATACGAGAACCGAACCAGAAAAGCTTGGGAATGTGCGCCATGGCGCACAAATTCTCTTTGCCCACCAGCGCCAAATTCGTCGATGGGCGAAAACAAATTCAGCGACAGAACACCAAGTTATACTCTTCGCCATAGCTTAAGGAGGCAGGGATTGCAGAAGGCTTGTCACCCGGTCAGTTGTGATTGTATTCGGTGCGCTTTCAGCAATTGCCGACTTTCCTTTACAAAACTTTATACTGTGTCGTTTATTTGTGTCCGACTACTTAGCCAAATGGATGATAGTGGTGTTAGGCTAGGGAAAAAAAGAGAAGTGAGTAGCCAGTCTTTTACCTGCAATTCAACCTAGAAAGTAGGAATTTAACGCTGTGATTCATTCAAGCTTTTATCAGAGACTGCAAGATTTAGAAGACAACATCGCCAAAGACCAAGAACTGCTCAAGGATTACGAGGATGAATTGCGCTATACGGAAAATCCTAAAACCAAAGCGAAATATCGAAGGGAAATTGAGCGACAACGGGAGTCAGTTGCTCGATACCAGCAGGAGTATGAAGAGCTAAAGCAGCAGTTGAATAGTTCTCAATCTGCTCAGATGCAAAATGTAGAAACTCAGTTGCAACAGATGGATGCCAAAATAAACATTTTGTTGAGCGGTCAGGTTGCTATTTACGAAGATCTTCATCAAACACGTCAAGCCTTACTGAACCGCTATGGTTCCACCGAACAGATTGTGATTGGAGCGATCGCTCAGCAGTTAAATCAAAACCAACTTGTTTTGACTCAGAAGCTGCTAGATGCACTCGAAGCCAATCAGGTGCCGGAGCCGCAAATGCAGCAGATGCTGGCTTTACTGGAGCAACATCTTCCGGCTCTACCTACCTCTCAAGCAGAAACTGTTGCCGAAATCATTAAAGATCCTGGTGTGGATTTTAAACATAGGTTGAAAGTTGCTCTGCCTATCGTTCCGATGCTTGTGGAGTACGAAGGTGAGATTGAACTCGGAAGTGGATTCAATATCAAATCGGCTTGGAAACAATTGGTGGCGAAGTTACGGAGAAAGTAAACTGTGGATGAGCGTCAATACCTCCTAGAAGCAATTAAGAAAGATCTGGCTTTGATCAAGAGGATTGAAGATCGGCTACGCGGTGAGGACGATCCACGCCGCCAACTGAAGCTAGAAACTGATAATGAAGAACTTTGGCAAAGAATTCGTGATCGAAAAGCTCATCTAAGCTCTCTGGATCAAGAAGAACTGAAAAAAACAGTCTCATATTTAGGGTTGCCTCCACTCAAATTAGAGCCATTGCCTTTACCTGAACCCCTTATTCCGGATGAGGACTCTAGTTCAATTTCATTGCAAAAACAGCTAGAAGATAAGCCGCCAATTACTAAGTTTCACGCTAACTATAGCAAACTATGTAAGCTTTTAAAGGCAGGGAAATGGAGAGAGGCAGACTTAGAAACAGCTAGGCTTATGCTCGAAGTTTCTAAACGACAAAATTTTGGTTGGTTAAGAGCTAGAGATATTGAAAACTTCCCTTGTCAAGATATTCGTATCATAAACAACTTATGGGTAAATTTCAGTCAAAGTAAGTTTGGATTTAGCACACAGAGGAATATCTGGCGAAATGTTGGTGGTCAACCTGGTGAATTTGATGGTTATTGCTTTCTTAAATTTGGCAATCGTGTAGGCTGGAGAAGAAACGATGACTGGCTAAAATATAATGATCTTTCTTTTAGTTTAGATGCACCTAAGGGACATCTACCTTCTCTTCAGCTAACTGGACTGAGAAATGAACCGGATTGGTTAAGCTTATGGAAGAGCAATTTTAAAAGTTTTTTGTCTCACATAGAAACCTGTTTATCGAATGAATATAAAAATTAAACAAAGTGAGGTATGCCTGATATGAGTCCCCTAGAAATTGTCGAAATTAAAGCAAACGAAATTGGTATTGTCCGGAAAAAATTTGGTTCAAAATTATCTCCTGGTAGATATATTGCGCTTAATGGAGAAGCTGGTTATCAGGCTGACATTCTTCCTCCAGGAACGCATCCTATCTTTTCGTGGCAATATGAAATTCGGAGAGAGCCGATAATCAACATTCCTCAGGGGGAAATCGGGTTAGTTGTTGCCAAAGATGGACAACCGATTCCACGAGAACGAAGCCTTGGTAGGGTAATTGAATGCAATGATTTTCAGGATGCACGAGCATTTCTCGAAAATGGTGGTGAGAAAGGTCGTCAACTAGGCATTCTGACAGCGGGAAACTATCAAATAAATACTGAATTGTTTACGGTTATTACTTCTGCGAATGCAATTCAGCATGGCATGAATCCTGAAGATTTACGAGTTTATACAGTAGAGCCGGACAAGATCGGTCTTGTGACAACTTACGATGGTAGAGCAATCCCTGCTGGTGAAATCGCGGGTTCAAGCGTTGGAGGTCACGATAACTTCCAAAATGGTCAACAATTCATCGATAGAGGTGGATGTAATGGTTTACAAGAAGAAGTTCTTCCAACTGGTTCTTGGAATTTAAATCCTTGGTTCGTCAAGGTTGAACAGATACCTCTAACCAAAATTGAGCCTGGAAGAGTTGGAGTTTTAGTCTCTCATGTGGGGAGAGTTCCTCTCGCTTCTAACGACGAACCTGTTGAACCAGGATATAAAGGGGTTTGGAACACTCCTCTTTATCCTGGTAAACATGCAATCAACACTAGAGCCATGGATGTAGTGATTGTTCCAACTCATGAAATTACGTTGGATTGGTCAAACCAAGAAAAGCCACCAACGAATTATGATGCAAATCTTCGTGCTTTGAAACTTCGTTCCAAAGATGGTTTTGACTTTGATGTTGAAGTTACGCAAGTTATCAGCATTGATGGTAAAAATGCTCCCAAGATGATTTCTCGTATTGGTTCCCCAGCAACTAGAATATCAGATCCGTCAGATGCAATTGAACCTAGCCTGCTAAAACTCACTTCAATCAGAAATCTTGTTACCAGAGTTTTAGAGCCAATGATAGGTAACTACTTCCGCAACTCCGCCCAAGATGAAAAAGCGCTTGATTTTCATGATAAACGTAGCCAAAGACAGAAAGAAGCAGTGGATTTTATCAAACCCCACCTCGATGCATACGGAGTTCAAGCTATCGGTACGTTTATCAATGAGATCGATTTGCCTGATGAATTAGAAAAGATTCTTAAACAGCGTGAGCAGGCTAAACAGATGGGCATGAATTATGACATACAAAAAGATACAGAAAAAAAGCGTAAGGACTACGAGAAGGCAAAAGCAATAGCAGATATGCAGTTAGAAGTGATTACGAGGCAGCTTAGGGCACAATTAGAGCGATTAGAAGGTGCAGTAAGCGCAGAAAATCTCCGATATCAAATTGAAGCTCGTGGTGGTTTTCAGAACTATCTAGCCGAGCTTAGAGTCAGGAACTTGTCTCAAATTAAACTCCCCCATGTCTTAGTTAACTCTAATGGGAGCCACTCTGGAATAATGGAGACATTTGTAGCCCAGATGCTAGATAGTTCAGAAGGGAGTTCACTGCCTCTACTTAATCCAGCTATTGGTGGTTCGCAACCCCAACTCTCTCCAGTAAACTCTACAGAGCCTCCTCAACTAAAGGCTTCGTTGCCGCGTTACCCAATTGTGTTGCTACTTGATACCTCTAGCTCGATGTCAGCAGAGTATCTCGAACAATTAGTTCAGGGAATTAATACTTTTGAACAAGAATTAGTCAAAGATGATACAGCTTGCAGTTGTGTCGAGGTAGCTATTGTAACGCTTGGCAATTCTGCAAAAGTAGTCCGACAATTCACTACTGCTGGAAGCTTTTCTCTACATGAACTGGAGTTGAGTGGCACAGCAGCTACAGGGCGAGGAATTGAAGTAGCACTGAAGATAATTGAACATCGCAAGTCTATTTACAAAAGCCAGAATATGCAAATTTGTCCACCCTGGATAGTATTGATTACAGGTAGTATTCCAAGTGATAATTGGCAGAATGCCGCGCAACGGATGAAGCAGGAGGTAGCGGCAGAGCAACTCAACTTTCTGGCAGTCGGTGTTCAGGGTGCAGACATGAGCGTTCTCAATCAAATTTCTCCTCCCAAAGTCCCTCCAACAAAGCTTGAAGGCTGGAAATTTGACCCTTTGTTCTACTGGCTGGCTCACCAGATGAAACGAATTATTCATTACCAAGAGAAAGAAGGCTTATTAAATGGATTGGCGCAGGCTGTAGAACAAGCTAAGTCAGCCTTGAGTCCAGAACAAGCATGGAAACTAGAAGAATACACCGCCAAACTGATGGCAGAAGTTTCCAAGGAAAAACCATCCCATGATGAGTATAGCAATAATGCGGCTGGATTATACAGAGAAGCTACGGGTATGGGAGAAGATGGCAAGCTGATTACAGAGCTGCTTCCAAATATCACGAACACATTAGGATTTAGCTCTGGACTTTAGACTAAATTTTTTGATTTGAAGAAACTGAATCCAAAGCAATGAGACTTTGAAACCCACACACCAAGAGGTATAGAGCCTTTGGAAGGTTTTCGTAGCCCCGTAGTTATTTGTCTTTTTGCCGAGTTTTGCTTGGGACTGCGTTCTTCAAACTCTTTCAAACTCTTCAAAAAGTCTCGCGATCGCACAATTTTCTCATAGCACAGGAAAAGAACAAGTGCCTTTAAATTGCTGTAACTCCCATGCAGTAGTAGTTTGATTCGATTGAGTAAAATTGATTATTGTCACTCGGTAAGTTTCCGGCGAGGTTGAATTAGTCTAAAGTCCAATATATACTAATAAATACTACTTACTTATAATACTAAAACAAGCAGTTAAGTGTATGAACCCCGAAGGACGAAAAACCCCCAATACTAACCCAAATATTGACCAGCGGGTCAGAAAAGCGATAGAACAGCGCGACCATACGAGAGCTTCACTAGGAACAAACGGGCAGACACAACCGACGAACCAAATGCCGCCGCTAACCGAATCTAAGAAGAAGCTATCTGAGTTGAAAGCTAAAAACCTACAAACTAAGCAGCAGAACCCCACTACTCCAACACCGAATCCTCCTTCTGCCTCTTCGGGTTCTTCTCCTAACCTCTAGGGTTAGATGGCATTGCTGAATCCATTTTGATATCAAGTCCTGAGATGCACTATGGAGCGATTTCTTTTTTGGCTCTTTGGTTTGTTCGTACAAATCACTCTTCACGTTTTCAGTCTGATATTACAAATCTTTATAAAGATGATGGAAGTGTGTTTTCGAGGTCTGGGTTGGTCTTTTCATCAGGGATTTAAGTCAGTTGGGGCTTCGATCAATAGTAAAAATGTTCTGATTCTCAGCCCTGGAGAGTCACTCAAACCATCGGTAAGATATCGAGAACTTTTTGATTACTCGCAAACCGCTAACACCAATGAACTCGGCTGCTTGACTACAGGTAACGGTAAAAATGGTGATTTTTGGTTAGGCAAGTACGTAAATCTGAGGCGGAATCAAGGGACTGTGGGAGCAGATGTTTGGATTTCTAATCAGTTTTTGCCGCAGCACGTTCTGATTGTGGGCGCGACTGGATCAGGCAAAACAAAACTGCTGCTGAAGTCGGCAGAGAACTTGATGAACAAGGGAAACCTAGTTTGTGTTGATGCGGCGGGATTCTTAGGCGATCGCTTATCTGTTCTGGCTTGTCGTGCCGGGTCAAAGTTACTGTGCTGGGACTTAAGTGCCAGTAAGAATCGGGTCGTTTGGAACTTTTTGGAAGAGTTGGAAAAGTTTGGCACGGAAAAGGAAATTAGGGCGATCGCAGAAGCACTCTATGGAGATTTCGGCGAGACTGATCATAATGCTGCCTTCTGGAAGCGAGATATCATGTGGTTGGCTGCCATTCTCGGAGTGGTCGTTGAAGCACGTCGGCAAAACTTAGTCAAGGTCAATCCCAGTGATTTGCCAGACATCGTAATGGATAGAGACACCGTGCGAGCCTTGCTAAATAATTTACCCCAAGCGAATGCTCAGTGGAGTTCTGACCTCTATTCGTATCTAACGCTTCCCGATGATCGCTTTGGTCTGGATATTAGTTTTTTGCAAAACAAACTCAGTCCATTTAAAGATCCGAATGTGAAGTTGATTTGTGATGGAAGTAGTGGAATTTTTCTGTTGCGGGCGTTGAATGGTAATTCCAGACATACGCTGGTGATTGGTCAATCCTTGGCAGACGGTAAATTTGGCTCTTGTTTAGCAGGGGTGATGATTAGCTACGTGATGAATGTGATGTATCGCCGCATGAAGAATCCCAACCATAGCTGGACTCCTACCTATATCGTTTGCGATGAAGCGCCCCGGTTAAAAAATATTAACTATGAAGAATTGACAGCAATTGGACGGAATGCTAAGGCTGGGGTGTTCCTAATGTGTCAATCTTTGGATCAGTTTCCCGAAAAGACTTTAGCCGCACTCAACAACTGTCGGACACAGATATTTTTACAAGGGGTGAGTTATAAAACGGCGGAATGGTTGAGCAAGCAACTCGGAGATTACCAAAGACAAGTAATGAGTATGTCAGTCTCTCAAGGGGCGGTTGGTCCTAGTCCATTGAACCAAAGACAGATTAGCTACGAGCGAACCCCCGTGTTGGGGGTTCGCGAGATGACCAGTCGTCCTGCTGGGTTACCAAGTGGATTGAGTGCGATTGTGCGAGTGAATACGGCAAGGAGTCCTACCACTAAACCTTTTTTGACGGATTATTCAGCTTAGTTCAGGGTTTATCTACAAGGGGGATATGTAAATATTTGTTACAAAATCTGGCAAATCGGGCATAAGAGAACTGGAGTTAGAGGTATGAAATAAAGGAGGTGATGGAATTGGGTGTGGTTTATATCGGCGATCGCTCTACGGGCAAAACACACTTAGCCATGGAGTTAGCCAATCCTAACAATGAATATGTCAAAGTGACTAGTCTCGATTATGAAAATCTTAAACAGCAGCTTTATGATCATACGACGGGTGAATTTAGAGCAACAGGTGCTGAGCAAGCTACTTATGACCGTTACTTAGATATTCTAGTACGACTTCCCACAGGGAATAGACAAGTCATTGTGGATTGGATAGATACACCGGGAGAAGTATGGCGCAAAACATGGCAATCCGATAACCCTAATGAGTGGAATAGGCTTTTGGATACGGTACGTCAAAGTGAAGGAATTTTGCTGATAATTCCACCTCATCGAGGACTGAATTTTAAGCAGGGTATCAGTCTAGACCAATTCATGACTCAACAGCAGTGGTGTAATCGATTTGACCGTTGGGTAGATTTTTTTCGGCAGGACTGTCCCAAGGCAAGGCATATTGTCATTTGTTTAAATAAAGCAGATCTTTTTTGTGACCTTCAACAAGAAGCTTTTCAACTAGCTTATAAGCCCAATGGTTCTCAACTAAATTGGCAACAGCGTCATGCTTATGTATTGAGCCGATATTTTAGACCCGTTCAGTCTCAGTTAAAACAAATTAATAAAAGTGTTTCTGGTTTGTCGGTTCGCTGTTTTATTACAAGTATCTACAATCGCTCTTTACTAGAACTACCTTGGATATATCTTGGAAGCTTTTTGGCAAAGTAGGGGAAAAAAACATGGGAAACATTCGCGTCATTGGTCCACGAAGTTCGGGAAAAACAACTTATCTTGCTGCTTTGGCTTACCAGCCCGAGCAAACGAAAAGAGGAGGTCGAGCTAAAAACTATACTATTCAAGCGTTGAATGATGAGACGAGAGAACTAGCCGCTAAAGCTGAAAATATTATTGTGGAAGGTGACTCTTTAGAACCTACTGGCTTACAGTACAGAACAATTGATGAATTGCCTTTTTATTCGTTTAACATTGATGTTAATTTTATATTAGGCAAGCGAGAAGGAATTAATTTAGCAATTAGAGACTATCCGGGGGAAATATTTGATGAACTCGAATTGGGATTAGCTAATTCGTTATATCAAGAGTTTATCGATGAGTGTTTAATGAAAGATGTCGTGGGCTGTTTGATTCTTTTAACAGAGTGGAAAAAGGGAACCGATAAATCTTATAGCCGAGTACTGGAGCGTTTTACTGAATTAATGGATTCCCACGACAGAGCGAACGATCTACGGCTTGCCGTAGCCATGAGTAAATGCGAACGAGGCGAACTCTGGCCTGGGCGTTTAGATCCAGAAGTTGATTTATTTGATGTACATCTACCAAAAACTAAAGCAACTTTAAGAGCCAAAATTCCTGCCAAGAATTTACGGTTCTATGCCATATCAACGTTTGGAGTTCTCCGGCGTAATGACCCCCGACCCAATCGAGTTGATGAAATGGGAACCGATGGCAGAAATTCAGTGTTGAGAGAGGCACGTCGTTGGAAGCCTTACGGCATGATTGCCCCTCTCTATTGGCTAAGTACAGGTAAGAGGATGAAAGATGATGCTTGATTGGTTAAAGAAAAATAAGATAACGGGTTCGTCTGAGCCAAGGCAGAGTAGTGCAGTGCTGCGAGTGATTGGCGATCGCGGTTCGGGAAAAACTGCATATATGGCATCCCTGGCTCGTTGGCCTAATGCTGACACTGCTAGTCCAGTGCAGACTGTCAACCCGGTTAATGATGAAGGAAACGAGCTGGTTAGGAAAGCTCAAGACCTTCTGGAACAAGGATTGGAACTAGAACCGACCCAACTAGATGCTAGGGCATCAGACGTTAAGGATTATACCCTCAGCATTACCCTGAAGGGACAGTTTTCCTGGAAAAATCCAACAGCTAGCATGGCTTCCCAACTGGTAACGCTGAACATCAGTTGTAAAGACTATGCCGGAGAATTTTTTAGTGACCTCCTGCACCAGGCAGGTGATTTCCGACTACAGGACTACCTGGAGGATTGTTTGCAAGCAACGGGCATTATGGTGTTGCTCGATGGTAGCAGTTATCGCAAGGATTTAGAGTATGCCAGTGGTTTGGATAAGTTTTTGACAGCGCTTGACCGGACTGACATTAGTGCTGAACAGCGCCGCATCGCTTTGGTTTTGACCAAATGCGAACAGACAGAACTCTGGGTGAATCGCCATAAACCTGCCTATTTAGCCTCTGCTCGTTTTCCCCAAGTTCACAGGAAGTTACAGTCCTGGCAGCAAATGGGAGCTGGGAGCATTGATTACTTTACAACCTCGGCGTTTGGGATGTTGGGGACTCGTTTCCAAGAACCTAACGCCCAGCGTCTCAGTCGGGGTGTTGATGGGGTGACATCGGTAATTAAGGACCCCAAGCGCTGGCGGCCTTTTGGTTTAGTGGCTCCGATTTATTGGCTGTGTACAGGTAATCGCCATAAGGAATTAGACAAGGGTTAAGCAAATGAATCCATCCACTTTGGAAATTCACGAATTCAGCACAGGTATCCGTCCTGAACGAACGCCTGATGGGGGTTGGGTATCGCGGGGTTTTACCGGACAGTACATGAATAGGACGATTGACCCCATTCCCTCCGTAGTTGAGCGCTCGATCGCTAATCGAGCATTTGCAGTGACTGAGGGAGCTTCCAGGGATCAACCCGCAATTATCGGTCGGGTTGTGGGGAGTGGCGAGAATGCTTGGTCAGTAGTGGCTGTAGTGACACGGGGACGGGATGAAAAGGGGCGCAGTGCTTCTGTTTACCGTTATTTCCTCTGTGAGGGAGAGAATAACCTTTGGAAAATTCTGGCATGGATGGGAGAAGGTCGAGGAATACCGACGTTTAACCCCTTTGATATCAAAGTTGTCGGGCAACCTAACTTGTATATGGCTTCTAGTCAGCGCCCTGCAAATCTATCACCGACAGTTCAAGCTTTACCCCTGAATACCTTCAACCCGATACTGTTGCCACCAGGACGGCAATACGATGTCCACAGTATCAATATCTTAGCGATTAGACAAGCCAACACTAACCGTCAACCCGTGTCTTGGGCGTTTAATGTGGAAGCGCTGGAACAACCCAGACGTTTTCAGGTGATTCAGGCGGCGAGCGATCGCGCTTACCAAATCTTGCAGCGAGCAATTGCTAACGCACCCCTGGCATTACCGCCACCGACGACGGATGAAGAGGCGCTCAAGTCAGCAATTAGAAGTTTGATGAACAGTTCTCAGGTAAAGCCAGAAGCTGTTCAAGCGATCGCTCAGGCTTTGGGGAACGACCAAATTACCTCAAAGTACTGGCACACCCTGTTTGATGGACAGGGGGCTAAAACGGCTATCAGCCAGAAAATCTACAGCCCTCAAATGGTGCGACTGGTGACGCTGAGGGCAATGGTGATTCCGGATACGTTGCCGGAATTTTTGGGTTGGTTGAATATCCAGGGGGGTAAGAACAAGCTAGACGAAAATCAAACGGCTTCTTTAGAGTTTCAATCTGCCATACGCAACCTATTTCCCAAGGATAAACTCGCTGACGGTATAGAATTTCTTCTGCCTAAACTGCTGAAAGGACAAATCACTCCAGAGGCTATCCACTGGCTGCTAATGGTAAAAGGCAGTGCTTGGGTATCTTGTCGTAGTCAATTCATTAATGATGTTCAGACTGATTTAAAACTTATTACCAATCACTTAAGCTCTCCTCAAAAGTCATCTAACTTAGCCTCGGAATCATTACAGTGTGGCTCGGAAACATGGCAGAAGTTAATCAGTTCTTGGCAGTTTATCCGCCAAGGTGACTCTCAAGATTATTACCAGCCTTTAGCCGAGTTATTAGAGCAGCTAGGAGAATATCAGTTGGCTGCTTATTTTTACCAGATTAGTCAGGGCAGAGTACCTAAAAATGTGTTTATTAATGCTTTTTCTAATTCCCACAGCTATACCACTTCTGATCTGGGTTTGAAGCTTCAGCGAGAAATTACTGCGACCGAACGAATTTGGGAATTTTTGGAAAACAATTTTGTACATATTACTATTATTATTCCCTTAATTGTCCTGGCAGGTTTAATTAGCTATTTAGG
>JGI12109J20283_10284048_pt1 | contig 19820 bp, 19 predicted proteins | sample ElkSlonscriptome_12_FD_20283 | JGI IMG/M metagenome (IMG submission 20283)
AGCATGCTCAGCATCGCGGGCTACGCCCAGAACGCCATTGTGCCGGTGCTCGATCGTGGGGGCGCCATCAAGGGCAACCGACTGGATGTGCTCTTCCCCACCCACGAGGCGGCGCTCCAGTGGGGCGTGCGAGACCTCGAAGTCGTGGTCTGGGAGTACGCCGACGGCCAGCCCGCAGACGATCCCCGTAAGCTCCGCTCATAAGCAAGAAAAACACGGACACGAGCCCGGGAACGGAAGACTTGCGGATGTCCTGAAGCGACTACTCGCTGGCCTTGCGGCCGTTGTCTTCGCCGGCGATCGACCCACGCATCGACGTGTCGGCCTGGATGTTCTGCATCCGGTAATAGTCCATCACGCCCAAATGACCGCCGCGGAAGGCTTCGGCCATCGCCTTAGGAACCTCGGCCTCGGCAAGTACGACCAGCGCCCGGTTCTTTTGTTCTTCGGCGCGGAACTCTTGCTCGGCCGCAACGGCCATGGCGCGGCGCTTCTCGGCCTCGGCCTGGGCCCTCTTCTTGTCGGCTTCGGCTTGGTCGGTCTGCAGGCGGGCGCCGATGTTCTCGCCCACGTCGATGTCGGCGATATCGATGGAGAGAATCTCAAAGGCCGTTCCTGCATCGAGCCCGCGCTCCATGACCACCTTGGAGATGTTGTCCGGATTCTCGAGCACGGCCTTGTGGTCCATCGCCGAACCAATCGTGGTCACGATGCCCTCGCCCACGCGAGCGATGATGGTCTCCTCGGTGGCGCCACCAACCAGGCGGGCCAGGTTCGTCCTCACCGTCACGCGGGCCTTGGCCTTGAGCTGGATGCCGTCCTGTGCGACCGCGTCGATGGTTGCCCGCGGGCTGCTCGGGCCGGGGCAATCGATCACCTTGGGATTCACGCTCGTGTTCACCGCGTCGAGGATGTCCCGACCGGCAAGGTCGATGGCCGTGGCCACTCCCCAGGGCAGATCGATCTTCGCGTTGCTCGCGGCGACCATCGCGCTGATCACGTTGGGGACACGACCGCCGGCCAGATAGTGCGTTTCGAGCTGATCGGTGCTGATGCTCAGGCTCGCCTTTGCCGCTCGAATGCGGCTGAAGACGATCACGTTCATGTCGACCTTTCGCAGCCACATGCCGATCAACGCGCCGAAGCTCACGCTGGCCTGCGAGACGTAAGCCTGGATCCAGAGCTTGATGAACCGGCCCAGGATCGCCACGATGATGATGAGGATGACGACGGCAACCGCCGCCACCGCGATCCACCAGCCGTTTATGCCGCCCATACCGACACCTCCATAGCTCGAACCCGATCACGGGTCGAAGAGCGGACTATAAGCGGCCGGGCCGCGTCTGCAAGCCTCGGGCATGAGCCCGAGGATGTTCCGTTGCCAGCACGCAGGACAGCCCTAGCCCTATGCCGTCTGTTCGACCTGGCGAACCTTCAACTGGATTCCGTCGGCCGACACGACCCGCACGGACGAGCCGGCGGGGATGTACCCCGATTCGGCGACGGCGTCGTGGCGCTGGCCTTCGATCTTCACCACGCCGATGGGACGCAGATCCGTCTGGGCCAGGCCCTCTTGGCCGACCAACGCGGCGCGCTGGGCAACCTGCGCATCGCCCGCGATCGCTTCGGGGCTATCCGGCTGAGGATTGCTCAGGATGAGCCCCTTGCCCATGGGTGTGTACGGCAAGACTTTGAAGCCGAAGTACGTCCCCGTGGGTGCGATCACAAGCACGCTGAGCAAGCCGGTGATGCCCCAGGCCGTCTCATAGCTCCAGAGGCAGACTACACCGGCGATCGCAACGAGCAACGCGCAGATGCCGATGATCCCCGCACTGGGTATGAAGAACTCGACCACGCCCAGAAATGCGGCGATGCCAAGCAGCACCAAACCCCAGACAAGCATCGGATCCATCAGGCGTTGTCCTCCTTGGGGCGAACCGCGGGCCCGTGCTCTGGCTCTTGTCCTTGGTCATCGGCGGCTTCAACGATCACCCTGAAGGCCGACGATTCGATGACCCGCACGAGATGGCCATCCTCGATCACTGGACCCACCGACACGACGTCGACGAGTTCTTCCCCAAACCGCGCTCGGCCGGAAGGCCGAAGCACACCCACGGCCCGGCCCACGGCGCCCTCTGCGAGCGTTGGCTTGGGCATCGCTGGAGACATGGCCTGGAAGAACGTCGGGGCGGAATCCTCGTCGTCGTCGTCGGGCACACTCTTGAGGATCAGGCTGTTGAGCACCGGTATTCGGCTCAGGTTCCTGGCAATCAGGAAGATGATCACCGCGGCGCTCGCGAGCGACAGCAGGAGCACCACCACGCCCGTAAGCAGATCCTGCTGCGTCTGGAATGCCCCGCCGCCGGTGAACGTGCCCAGCAGGCCGACGAACACGAGCACGGCACCGATCACCCCCGGTATGCCCAAGCCCGGAACGACGAATACTTCGACCAATACAAGCAAGATGCCAAGGCCCAGGAACAGGAACTCCCACCAGCCTGCCATGCCCACCATCGCGGCCGGAGTCAACAGAGCCACGAGCGCCAACAAGCCGATGGCGCCGGGAATGCCCATGCCCGGGCTGGCCATCTCGACGAAGAAGCCGACGAGCACCACCACGATCAGCAGCCCGCGGATGATCGGATTGGACATGAATCGAGCGACGACCATCCAGACGCTCTCTTCCCATCGCACGAGCGTACTGGCTCCGAAGAAGGCCTTGAGTTGCTCATCGTTCAGGACCACCTCGCTCGCCACGCCGTACGTGACGAGTTGTTCGCTCGTCATGGTCACGGGCGCCTTGCCGTCAGTCGCATACGCCACGACGGTCCAGCCGCCGCGATCGACTTCGCGCAGCGTCGGGCGTGCGGTGGGCACGGCAAGGCCCTGGCTCAGGGTGTTCTCCGCGTCGAGCTCTTGGAGTTGCGGGGCCGCGGGACGAAACGCCATTTGATCGTCAGGTGTCGTGGGCTGGGTAGTTGCCGGCTCTGGTTCTTCGGCTTCTGCCCGGCCGGTGCCCGCCGAGGGGATCTGCGGCGTGCGGGCGGTCGGTGGTTCTCCGAACAGCAGGCGATACTCGGCCAAATCGATGAACATCCGCTCGCCCACGGGCTGACCCTCGGGCCCGGGTCGCGTGCGCTCGATGAGCCAGAGCTCGACACCCAAGGACACGAATCCCTGCACCAGCTTTTCGTCGTAGCCGTTGCGTCGGGCCGAATCGACGAGGTCGACTAAGAGCGGGGCGAGGATCTTCTGGCGTTCTTCCTCGGAGAGCTGTTGCAGTCCGAGGATCGGTGCGACCTGGATCGGGATCGCATCGCCCAGGGTGCCTGGGTCGTTGGTCACGATCTCGCCGCAGGCCATCGCAATGATCGCGCCGCCGCTGAACGCCGTGTTGTTGACCCAAGCCACCACAATGGGCACCTGCGTGGTCTTGAGCAGGTCGCTGATCTCCAGCACCGCACCGACCTCTCCGCCGGGCGTGTCGAGCTCGATGACCACCGCCTGCACGCCCTCTCGCTCGGCGCGCTCCATCCGCTGCTCGAGCCCCTTCGTCGTGAAGCGGTCGATCGCCGTACGGATCGGCATCGAAACCACCTTCTCGGCTTGACGCGAGGCGGGGACTGCCCTTGGAGCCTGTGACTCATCCTGACCGCCATCCATGGCCAGGCCGATCTCGGCCGAGATCACACCAAGCATCGCCATCGCGAGCATGGACAGGCGAAGAACGCGCCAGAAGCCGCAGAGATTGGGTGTTGGGCGGGTGTGCATCACGCGAGAAGTATACGAACACCGTCCGAGCCGCTGCCTCGCATGGGTCCGGTGTCTCTACGTATGGGAATCGGTCCCGGTTTGTTCCACCGACCACGCCAGAGACTCGTCCCGGCAGTCGATGTGCACGCAGAACAGCCCGGATAGGCTCGGGCGATGGGCGTCGACGCGGCCCAGATGCTCGTGAGCGTGGGCGTCCACCATGGGCCAGATGATCTTCTGATCGGTCTCTGGGAGCGGCAACGAGGCCAGTTGCCCAGGCTCGAACCACCGCAGTCGCCCCTCGGGAATATCCGCCTCGGGCACCTCGACCGGGCCGAGCACGCGGAAGTAGAACATCAGCCAGTGCCCCGTGCCCTCGAACGCCCGCTCGCTGATCAGGCCCATGAGGTGCAGCCGCTCGATGGGCACGTCGATGCCGGCCTCTTCCTGGATTTCTCGGCGAGCGCACTGGTGGGGAGATTCACCGATCTCGGTATCGAGCTTCCCACCAATCGGTGAACAGAGGCCCAGGTTGGGCGACTTGCGACGTTCGATGAGCAGCAGGCGTCCGTCGCGGTCACGGAGGTCGCACAGGCACGCGAGTCGATAAGGCAGGGCAGCATGGTCGGTCATCGGGGCCGCAGGCTAGTCGGCCGACGAACCATGAACGCAGCAGGAGGCACCAGCATGGCACGAGCGAGCTTTAACGGGCAGACCATCGCCGAATCCGACGCGACCGAGGTCATCGAAGGCAACCACTACTTCCCGCCCGATTCTCTGAAGCAAGAGTTCTTGCAAGAGAACGCCCTGACCACCAGTTGCCCTTGGAAGGGCGAAGCCAAGTACTACGACGTGGTCGTCGACGGCAAGACCGCCGAGTATGCGGCTTGGTACTACCCCAAGGCAAAGCCCCAGGCCAAGAGCTTCGAGGGCTACGTCGCGTTCTGGCGCGGCGTCACGGTCGAAGCCTGATCAATCCTTGGACATTGCTAACGAGAACGGCCCGCCCCGGGTGGTGCCGGGGCGGGCCGAAGTGGCTCGCAGCATAGAGGTGGTGGTGGGAACTGCCGCGGAGCCGGTGGTGCTCGTTCGCAGGACTGGGCCGTCATGGCCCTGCCCGGCTCGATTCAACTCGAGAGGGCACGCCGGGGCTCATCCGTGAGCCCCTCGTACAACCGCGTGTGTCGTCCGCGACCTTGCGGACCTCTCGAAACGCCCGAGCCGTCCGTCGAGACGGCCCGCGCCTGTACGGGTCAGCGGATGCTGACCTTCCTCTCTCTCCCGATTCTGAAAGCGCCCTGGGCCCGTGCGCCGCGTTCTTCGGTTGCCGGCACTCCACCTCGAGGCTGGCCGGCGGCGCTTCGCCCGGCGATCGACCGCTGGAGTGCGGTGCTCGCCTCGGTAGGGCCTACTTGCCGTCGACCTTGCGGACCAGGTTGGGCAAGTCTGCGAACCGCCTTGCTCGCTCCGCTTGCCATTCGTCCTGGTTGTGGATCTCCAGCCGGTTTCGGACGCCGACGACCACCACCGCACGCCCGAGCCCGGTCATCTCCAGGTGCTCCTTGGGCAGCATGATCCGTCCTTGAGCATCGACCGTGAGCATTTCGGCCAGGCCGTACAGAGTGGCCTCCAACTCGCCCTGGTCCTCGTTGGGTGTCAGGCTCTCGCTGCTCTGCTCGGCCAGCCGCTGGAACAGCTTGGCCGGATAGAGCCTCAGGATCCCGTTGGGCCACGGCACGCAGTACCACGCCTCGCCGTGGGCTTCCTTGTCCCACTGGGCACGATGCTTCTTCGGCAGCGACAGCCGCATCTTCGCGTCGATCGCGTGCTCGGCATGTCCGGTAAAGAGCATCGGTTTGGGCGCTCACGAGGGCCATTGCATGGGATTATGACCCACTTCGCCCCACAATGCAACACTTTCTGCTCCCGATTTCGGCATTACTTCGTCTTTTCTTGAGATGATTGCTGGAAAATTGTCTTTTGATAGGAAAATGTTCATGTTGGGCCGCCGATGCATCCGTCCCCGGATCGACTCCGTACACTCGGGCTCACCTGTCCGAGCGAGGGGCGGCATGGACGAGCCGAGCATCGATGAAGCGCAGCTAGAGCGGATCCGGGCGGCGTGCGATCGCCTGCCGACGGCCCTCTATTTGCTCTCGGCAGGGCACGACAACGCCCGAGCGGGTATCCTGGTTTCGGGCGTGCAGCAGTGCGCGAATGATCCCGTGCTGCTCAGCGTGCCCGTGCGGCGGGGCCATCGCATCGAGCCGCTGATTCGCGATTCTCGCAGCTTTGGGGTGTGTGCGATTTCACCCGACGATCGCGCCATGCGACGACGCTTCGAGGTGCACCGTTCGGCCGAAGAGTTTCACGACCCGTTCGATGCGGTGCCCGTGCTCTCGCTCGAAACGGGTGCACCGATCCTCCGAAACAGTCCGCTCGTGTTCGACTGCGAGGTCGTCAGACACGTGGACATGGATGCCGATTATGAGTTGTACATCGGCCGGGTAGTAGCCGTGCGCGAAAACGGCGAGGGACCGCACCCGACACGCGGCTCGCTCATCGGCCCGCTCCACGAAGACTGACATCACACGCGTTGCACCGAAGCCGCCCAGGGTTGGCGCAAACAGGGCCGAGTCGGGGCCGAGTCAGGGTTGGATGGCTTGGCGCATCTCGTCGGCCCGCTCGATCAGTTCATCGCGCGATTCCTGCTCGACCGAGATCGGCTGCATGTCATAGTGCCATCGCACGGTCGTGTGGATGGGTACCGGCAGCAGCACGAAGTCCAGCGGTGGATACTCGTACCAAGGCGCTTGGGCCCACGGCGCGGCTACCAGCGGCTCGTAGCCCGCCTTGCGAAGCCGTAGATCGTACTGGCCGTAGAACCGGAAGCCGACCTCGAGGGGCGTGGGGCCGACCTCGACGCCGTTGAGCGTGACCAGCGCCCCCGGCGGCTCGCTGGTGACCATGATGGTGCGTGAGCCGCATCCTGAGGCGGCGCTTAGGCCAAGAACGCCGAGCAAGCCCAGACCAACCGCAGCGAAGCGCGCGGTCATGATCCCGTGTCCCGTCGAGCCGCGCCGTTGGCGGAGCGTCGGCCGGCCGCAGTCGAGGTCGTCGTGTCGAACTCATCGCCCTTGAACAGGCTGCCGAGGTACGTCTGGCGGACCAATTCATTCTTGATGAGCGGGCCCGGTGCGCCCTCGGCAAAGACCTTCCCATCGTTGATGATGTAGGCCCGGTCGCAGACCTTAAGCGTTTGGTGGACGTTATGATCCGTGATCAGACAGGCGATGCCGGCGTCTCGTAGCGTGCGGATCTCGGCCTGGAGGTCTTCGACCGCGATGGGGTCAACACCGCTAAAGGGTTCATCGAGCAGGATGACGCGCGGCTCGGTGACCAGAGCACGGGCGATCTCGAGCTTGCGGCGCTCGCCGCCCGAGCACGTGCGGGCCTTTTCCTTGGTCTTTTTGGTCAGGCCGAAGCGATCGAGCAGGTTGCCCGCCCGCTTCTTGCGTTCGCTCCGAGAGATCGGCAGGGTTTCGAGGATGGCCAGCAGGTTCTGCTCGCAGGTGAGCCGCTGGAAGACGCTGGGTTCTTGGCTGAGGTAGCCCATGCCCAGCCGGGCCCGTTTATACATGGGCAGGGGGGCGACGTCCTGGCCGTCGAAGTGGACATTGCCCTCGTCGGCGGTGAGCATGCCAATGGTCATGCGGAAGCTGGTGGTCTTGCCCGCGCCGTTTCGCCCCAACAGGCCGACGATCTCGGCCTTGCCCACCGTAAAGCTCACGCCCCGGACGACTTCACGCCCGTTGAAGCTCTTGTGCAGATTGGAGGCTTCCAGTAGCGCCACGCGTGGGAGTCTATGGAGACCCCACCAGTCAGGAAAGTGAGGACAGGTCCCAGGTCGGGGCGTCGGGACCGAGCAGTGCACGCAAGCGGCGCTGGTCGGGCTCGAGCACCTCGGCCAGCCGTCGCAGGGCTTCGGGGCTTGGCGGGTCGGGCCGGGGCGGTGCCGGTGTGCTGAGCATGCGGCTGGCCAACTGCCGCAGGCCCGCCGGGGCCAGCGGACGCACGACTTGCCGGTACGCGGCGGAGTCTCGCAGCCGCGTTGCGATCGCATGGTGGCGTCGCAACCCGCTGGTGCGGTGGGCCGGTCGATCGGGTGCCGCTTGCTCGAGCGTGGGGTCAGCATCGGCAAACTGGGCGATCCGCCGCGCGGTGTCTTGGCGTTCGGTCACGTATCGCTCGAAGTGGATCGGCATGATTCGGTCGCGACCGAACGCTTCCAGCCAGGGCTCGAGCTGATACGCGTACCGACTGCCATCGATGAAGTAGGGGTTGTCTGCGAGGCCTTCCTCGAAGCGCAGCGTGGTCCAGCCCATTGCCACGTCGAAGTGGTGGTGACTGATGGCCCGAGCGATGGGATGACGCATGACGTACACGAGGCGCAGGTCTGGTCCCAGCACGTCCAGGGCTCTGCCGGCGACGTCGCCGAAGTGAGGGCGCAGGGTGTACTGGGCGCTGGCATCAACGCCGACGATGCCCGGCCCGAGTTGGCCATACTTTGCGGCGTAGATCGATCGCCCCTCGGGCGTCCGCACACCATCGGTGAGCAGGTCGTCGGGCTCCTTGCCCGCGGGGAAGGCAAAGCCCCGCATGGCGCGAAGATCCTCATACAGCGACGAGGTGCCGGCCTTCATGGCGCCGATGATGAGGAGCCTTGGACCCATGGGCCCGAGGATAGTGCGGCCGATCAGATCGCGGTCTGGGTTCCCGGCTCGGCGTCGGGGCCTTTGAGGAAGCGAATGCACATGGGGTAGCGGTAGTACCGGCCCTTGGCGCCCGCAACCGACGCCATGATGGTGGCCACGAGGCCGAGGATGGCCAGGAAGGGCATCCATACCACCAATCCGGCACCAACGGTCACGATGCCTACGACGATCGACCCGACGGTCCAGTACAGCAGGTAGCTGATGCCGAAGTTGGTCATCTCGCGGGCGTGGTCGGCGATGTACGGGCTCTTCTTGCCCGGCACATAGAGGACGTAGAGACCCCAGGCGATCGACAGCGGCGCCAGCGTGCCGCTGGTGATGGCGGCGGCCAGCAGTGGGCCCAGGTGGGTCCAGAGCGCCCACTGCCGGTCCTCGTTGGTCGCGGTCGCATCAACGAAGTGCTTGCCGTCTTCGACGGCTTCGGGCATCCCGTGGGCGTGTTCGGGCCAGGCGGCAGCGGTCATGGTCGACTCCTGAGGCATCGGGACGTCGATCCCGGCTATTTCCATTCTTGGGCGTCGACCGGGGTCGGTTTCATGGGCGATGCCCAAAGCCGGCGAGGCTCAGAGCCCGAAGAATGATTCGTGCATGCGATGAATGCCGTACTTCTCAGAGTCTTGGCTTGGGTTTTGATTGGATCTGCGGTCGGGTGCGCCATGTCGCCCGAGACGCCCAGCCGGTGGCCCGATGCCTCTGGGCGTGACGACGCCTCGCCTCGGCCGGGGGCTGCGGTCGTCCGAGTTGCGGTCGACCCCACGCTGGCACCGCTGGCCCGGGCGCTCGAGCCGATCTACGAGGGTCAGCGGCCGGGTGTGGATCTCGTGCTGTTCGAGGGTGCTCGCACGCAGCGGCTGGATCGGCCTGCTTGGCTGGCGATGCGGCTGGAGCGTGGGGCCGAGGCGGACGCCTACCTGAGCGAGAGCGAGCAGCAGATCCTCGAACTCACGCGGACGCCCAAGGGTCACGAGGCGTGGCTGGGCAACACGCTCGCGGTCATCGTGCCCAGGAACTCGTCGCTCGACGCTTCGCAACTCACCGGCCGCCGGACGCCGGTGCACGTCGCGCTCGAACGGTCGGCCTTGGGTCGGTGGACGCGAGCGTCGCTGCGTGAGGCGGGGCTATGGGGCGAGGTCGCCCTGGCGTCGGGCAACTTCGACGGCGGCGAGGCGATCGTGGAGCGCGTGTCGTACTTCGCGCGCCGGCGCCCGCCCGAGGTCTCGTTCGGCATCGTCTTTGGCAGCGATGTCGATGCCGAGCGCGTCAGCGTCGTGGGCTACCTCGACCAGCCAAAGGGCGATCCGACGATCCACTACGTGGCGTGGTTCACCGAGGCCGGGGAGGACTTCTCACGATGGCTGCGTAGCGACCCCGACGCGCTCGCGTTCGCCCGGCGTGCCGGCTTCGTGCCGCCCGAGGGGACGCCGTGAGCGACATCGAATCGCCCCGCGGCTCGAAGCTGTTGGCGTTGATGATTGTGGGCGCCATCCTGCTGGGTGTGCTGGCGGTTGGTTCGATCGGCGTCGGCGGCGCCTGGGTGGCGACGCTCTTCGTCGTAGTCTCGACCTGGTTGACCGCGGGCGGGCTCGCCGGGGCGTACATGGTTGGCGCGTGGGGGCTGGGCGCTGCGGCCTTGCGATGGATGGGCGATAGGACGGCGGCGTCGTGGCTCGCACCTGCCGTCGGGCTGGGCGTCATGCTGACGATCAGCCATGGATTGGGCGTGGTCGGTGCGTTCGGCTGGTTTGGTGTGGGTGGCGCTCGCATCGTGGCCGGGCTGCCGATCGTGTGCGGGCTCTTGCTGCTCGCGGCGGATCTGCTTCGTCGTCAGTCGGGCTCGGGCGTGTCGCTCAGCCCGGCCGTGCTGGCGTTCGTGCCGGCGGTCGCCGTGCTCGTCGTCGCGTCGGCCAGCCCTCCTGGTTGGCTCTGGGCCAGCGAGGGCTTCGGCTACGACACGCGGAGCTATCACATGCAACTGCCGGCCGAGTGGTTGGCCATGGGGCAAGCGTGGCCGGTCGAGCACAACGTCTATTCGTTCCTGCCGGGCTATGTCGAGGCGGCGTTCTACCACCTTGTCGCGCTGGTTGGCGAGCATCCCGCGGCCGGTGCGGGCGTGGGCCTGCTGGCGGGTCAGTGCCTGAGCGCGTTGATGGCCGTGCTCGCGGCCTTGTTCATCGGGCGTGTGTGCTGGCTGGTGACACCGGAGGATCGTCGGCAAGCCGCGTCGGGGTTGGCGATCGGGCTCGGCGCGCTCGTGCTGGGCACGCCTTGGGTGCTGGTCGTGGGCAGTCTGGCGTACAACGAGCCGGCAGTGTTAGTGCTCGGGGCGGGAGCGATGCTGGCCGCCCTCCCGAGCGAGATGCGACAAGCCGTACGTTGGATGATCGCGGCGTTCCTCGTCGGTTCGGCCTGCTGTGCCAAGCCGACGGCCCTGTTCATGGTTGGCCCGGTGGTGGGGGCGATGCTGGTGGCGACTACGCCGCTGCGATTGCTCGCCAAGCCGGCGATCCTGGGCTGCGGCGTGGGCGTGCTGACGCTGCTGCCCTGGCTGGTGCGCAACGAGTTGGCGGCCGGCAATCCCGTGTTTCCGCAGCTCGCCGGCGTGTTCGGCCGAGGGCATTGGACGCCCGAGCAGCATGCGAGGTGGGCGAGCGGGCACGCCTACACCGGCTCGGTCCTCGATCGCGTGAGGTTGCTGTTCTTGCCGGATCCGAACGGCCCGTTCCTGGGTGGGACATCGATGCGCGGGCTGCTGCATCCCCAGTGGGGCGTGGCGGGCCCGCTGTGCGTTGTGGCGGCGATCGCTGGCCCGCTGCTTCGGCGACACGTGGTGGTTGTCGCGCTCTCGATCGGCTTCGTCGTGCAATTGGTCGCGTGGCTCGCGCTGACTCACCTGCAGAGCCGGTTCCTCGTGCCGATGTTGTTGACCGGAGTGCCCCTTGTGGCCGTCGTGCTCGCCAGGTTCGGTCGTCCTGGCTCGTGGCTCGCGGTGGTGCTCGCCGTGGCCCAGGGCGTGTGGGGCGTGTGGCTGTATGCCGGTGAGCGCGATGGGCGGCCCGGGCTGGCGATCGCGCCGGGCGTGGGGCTGTTCACCGGCGCGGTCGATCCGCAGGCCTCGCCCCAAGGGTCAGCCAACGCGGCCGTCATGGCGCAGGGTGGCGGACTGCTGCTGGTGGGCGACGGTGCGTCGCTGTACTACGTGATCGATCCGAAGTACGCGACGACGTGGGATCGTGGCCTGCTCGTCTCGAGCCTCGTTGCGCACCCCGACGATCCGGCGGCTCAGGCCGCGGCGCTGCGGGCCGGCGGTGTGCGCTGGCTGGTGATCGACGAGATGGAGCTCAGTCGCCTGCGAGCTTCGGGCTGGCTCGATCCGACCCTGACGCCCCAGGCGATCGGTCGGTTGGCCGCCCAGGGCACACCGGCGGGGTATTGGGGCGGCCCCGGGGCGCTCGGGCGTATCCTGATCGATCTCGGCCCGCCGTAGCACGGGCAAAGCAAACCCATGGACGTGATGCCCCAGCGCGACGAATCCGAATTCCCAGGCACTCCTTCCAAGGCGCCGCGTTCGGGCCTGCGCCTTGTCGTGCAGGTGGTGGGCTTTCTCATCGGCATCGCGCTGCTGGGCTGGTGCGTGCGCCTGGCGCTGAGTGCCGAGAACCGCGAGGCGTTGCAGGAGCTGACCAACGCGCCGCCCGGTTCGCTGATGGCATTGCTGGGCCTGAGCGTGGTGGGCGTGGTGGCCAATGGGTTGATCTTTTGGGGGTCGCTGATGCCCGTGCGGCAGCTTCGGGCCCTGGACGTCATCGGTGTCAACGCGTTGGCGACGTTCCTGGCCAACCTGCCGTTCAAGATCGGCCTGCTTGCACGCATCGCGATCCACAATCGGCGCGACGGCGTGCCGATGGCGATGATTTTTGGTTGGTTTGGTGCGGTGACCGCCTCGCTCGTGCTGGTGAGCTCGTCGTTGTTTGCGGTCGGCGCCCTGCGTGGGGTGCTGGGCGAATGGACGATCGCCGCGGCGCTGCTGCTGCTCGTCGTGCAGGCTGGGGTGATGGTCGCGATCGCGAAGCGATTGAGCGGAGATGCCGGACATCGACGGCTCAGTCGAGTGCTGGGGCGCCTCGGGGGCAAGCGGGCGCTGAGACTGACACGCTCTCAGGTGGTGCGCGAGCTGCACATGGGGCTGGACATGCTCGCCAGTGCCCGGTGGGTGGCGTTCGTGGTGGCCTTCCGCGTGGTCGACTTTGCCAGCCAGGCGTGGCGGTGGGTCGTGGCCGGCGAGTTGGTCGACAAGGACATCTCGGCCACCGATGGCATCCTGATTGCCGGCGGGCACTTCCTGGCCGGGGCGTTGTCGCCGGTGGGCATGCTGGGCTTTCGAGAGGGGGCGGCGATGGGGACGGCCGAACTGCTGGGGCTCGAGTCTCGCGAGTTTGCGCCAATCGCGCTGCTAACGGCCGGGTCGGAACTGGTCGTGGTCATTGCCGCGTCGGGTCTGGCGATTGCCTGGCTGCGGCTCGATCGCATGCTGCGGCCGCGGGATGGATCCCCCCAAGACCGCACGCCCGGGTCACCGGCGGCGTAGGCTCGGCTCATGCGTGTGGCGCTCACGCCGATCAACCCAACCGTCGGAGACCTCGCCGGCAATGCGCGCCAGATCGAGCATGCGGTGCGCGAGGCTCGCGGGGCCGACTTGGTCGTGCTGCCCGAGTTGGCGTTGTGCGGCTATCCGCCGAGAGACTTGCTGCAAGAGCCTGGGTTCGTCCAGGCGTGCTCCACGCACGTGCAGAAGCTGGCTATGTTGAGCGACGCCGGGCCGACGATCGTCCTGGGCTGCCCGTTGAAGGACGGCGACGGTGTCCGAAACAGCCTGTTGGTGTTGCAAGATGGAGCGCTCGTTCACGCCTACCACAAGCGGCTGTTGCCGACGTATGACGTGTTCGACGAGGATCGATACTTCATCGCAGGCGATGAGCCAGGCGTAATCGAGGTTGCCGGCGTGCGCGTTGGGCTTGCGATCTGCGAGGATCTGTGGAGCGGTGAAGACGCCGGCGAGCACTGGCGGTACGCGAATCGGGCCGACCCCGTGCCGGCGCTGATCCAGGCCGGCGCGCAGATCATCGTGGCGCCCTCGGCCAGCCCGTTCGTGGAAGGCAAGCATGAGCGGCACAGGGCTTTGGTCCGCGGTCATGCGCAGCGCCAGAGGGTGTGGGTCTTGGGTGTGAACCAGGCGGGCGCCAACGACGACCTGATCTTTGATGGGCACGCCATCGCCTACGACCCAACGGGTCGATTGCGCGCTGCCGGTCCCAGATTTGGTGGCAAGACCACGATGGTTGACGTGGATGGAGAAGGCGCGGAGGTCCAGGACGCCATGCAGTCGGTCGGAGCCGATGTGGTGCTGGCCGAGGCGTTGGCAGTCGGCGTGCAAGACTACGTCCGCAAGACCGGGTTCGAGCGCGTGCTCATCGGGCTGAGTGGCGGGATCGATTCTGCGATGACCTGTGCGCTTGCTGTCAAGGCGCTTGGCTCGACCAACGTCTTGGGCGTGGCGATGCCCGGTCCGTATTCGAGCGATCACGCGCTCGACGACGCGCGTGCGTTGGCCGACGCCCTCGCCGTGCGCATGGTCGAGCTGTCCATCAAGAAGCCATTTGCCGGATATCAAGACGCGCTCGGCGGCGCCTTCAGCGAGCTTGGCGTGTCGGCGTTGGGCCAGCAGCGTCCCGATGTGGCCGAAGAGAATCTACAGAGCCGGCTACGTGGGACGGCCATCATGGCGCTGAGCAACCGGCTGCACGCGCTCGTGCTCACCACGGGCAACAAGAGCGAGTTGGCTGTCGGCTACTGCACGCTCTACGGCGATATGAATGGCGCGTTGGCGCCCATCTCCGACTTGTTCAAGCTGCGTGTCTACGAGCTGGCTCGGTCGATGAACGCCGATCCGCGGGCGTATGGCTTTGCATCGCCGCCGATCCCCCAAGGCACGATCGACAAGCCGCCCAGCGCGGAGTTGGCTCCCGATCAGCGTGACGACGACACGCTGCCGCCCTATGACGTGCTTGATCGCATCGTCGAGCTGCGCGTGGAGCGGCGGCTCGGTGTCGATGCGATCGTGGCAGAGATCGGGCAGGGGCGCGAGCTCGTATCGCGGATCTGTCGACTGATCACGATCAATGAGTACAAGCGATTTCAGTACGGGGTGGGTCTGAAGGTGCGTTCGGTCGCGTTTGGGCCCGGACGGCGGATGCCCCTTGCCAATGCGTGGATGGGGTGAGCCCGGGCGGGCTTCCTACCATCCCAGCGTGAGCACGGTGAGTTCGATCATCGAGGGCGGTGCACGAAAGCCGACGACGTTGGCCTCGCTGGGTGCGATGGCCCGGCGTGGTGAGGCCTTCGCCTGTCTGACCTGCTACGACGCGAGCACGGCTCGATGGCTCGAACAGGCGGGCGTGCACGTGCTGCTTGTGGGCGATACGGCCGCCGAGGTGGTTCTCGGACTACCCCGGACGATCGACATGCCCTTCGAGGTGCTGCTCGCACTGACGGCGGGCGTGAAGCGTGGTGCGCCGAGCACGCTCGTGATGGGCGACATGCCCTTCATGACCTATCAGGCGAGCGCCGACGAGGCGATGAAGAACGCCGGCCGATTCCTGGTGGAAGCTAAAGCCGACATCGTCAAGCTCGAGGCCGATGCCAGCTTCGCGCCGCTGGTGCATCGGATGGCCGCGGCCGGCATCCCCGTGTGCGCTCATGTAGGCAGCAAGCCCCAGCACGTGGCACTCACGAGCGGCTATCGGGCTCAGGGCCGAACCAGGGACGCCGCCGACCGCGTTCTTGAGGATGCCCGGGCCTTGGAGCAGGCCGGCGCCGCAATGCTGCTGGTTGAGGCGGTGCCCAGCGAGGTGGCCGACGAGATCGTGGAGCGTGCGGCGCTGCCGGTCATCGGTATCGGTGCGGGCACGAGCTGTCATGGGCAGGTGGTGGTGCTGCACGACGTTATGGGTCTCCTTGAGAAGACGCCGGGGTTAGCCCAACCCGTGGCGAACCTTGGGCCGATGATTCGCGAAGCGGCTATGCAATGGGTGCGCCGAGTGGCCGAAAGAGATTTTGGCGGCAAGACGTTCACAATGCGGGATGTTGGCCGTCATACAGGGCGCGACCAGGGCGAGTGAAGGCACTCAGCTCGCCGCCGGGAAGCGGCCGGGCGATCATCCCTGGGAACAGGCGTCGGTCAGAGCTGGTTCGTGCTTTCGGATTGGCTCACCGGGCATGTTCGGAGGTTCTCATGCGACGATTCATCACCCTTGGCCCGGCCGCAGTCGTTCTGCTCACCGTGGTGGCCGCGCTGCTTGCGGCACCGGAGATCGTGCGGCAGACCGAGGCCAAGCAGGCCGAGGCGCAGGTCGTGCTCGCCCGCCAGGCGCTGCTAGAGGACGACATCTTGCTTCGCATCAACCGGGCGACGCGTGCGATCGCCCAATCGGTTGAACCGGGCGTTGTGCATCTCATGTCGGCAAGCCGATTTCGTGGCGGTTCGGCCGGTTCGGGATGGGTGTACGACGAGCAGGGTCACATTCTGACCAACGCGCACGTCGTGGGCGGCGCCGATCGTTTGAGCGTGCAGCTCTACACCGGTCGCCTGATGCAAGCCGAGGTCGTGGGTGTCGACGTCTTCACCGATATTGCCGTGTTGAAGGCCGAGGACACGGCCGGGCTTGTCCCATTGCCGCGTGCTACAGGCGAGCTTCCGCGACAGGGTGATCGTGTGTATGCCTTCGGTTCGCCGTTCAACTTCAAGTTCTCGATGAGCGAGGGCATCGTTAGCGGCCTGGGGCGAGACCCCAACACCGGCGCGGGCGGCAGCGCGTTCACGAACTTCATTCAGACCGATGCCGCCGTGAACCCGGGCAACTCCGGCGGTCCGCTGATCGACGTGCAGGGGCGCGTGATCGGCATGAACGTGGCCATCGCTACTGGTAGATCGGGGGGGACGCAGGCGACGCCTACCGAGGGCCAGAGCGCGGGCATCAGCTTTTCGATCCCTATGCCCACGATTGAATCGGTGGCGGATCAGATCATCGAGACCGGCCAGGTTGCTCGTGGACGGCTGGGAATTGCCTTCGCACCCTCGTGGCGCAGCGAGCGAGAGATCTTCGATCAAGGCGTGTTCCACGGAGTCGGCGTGCTGGTAGGCCAGGTTACCGATGGTGGGCCGGCCGAGCGCGCGGGCATCATGGCCAACGACATCATCGAGAGCATCGGCGGGCAGGCCGTGCCAAGCCCGCAGATCCTGCGAGCCGTGGTGAACACGATGCGTCCAGGTGAAGAGTTGGCCATCAAGGTATGGCGTGATGGTCGCCCGCTAGACAAGGTCGTCGTGCTCGATCGTCTCGACTCGGTCAACGCCATCGGAGGACCGACCGAGGCCATGCTCATGCGGCAGGTGGGACTCGACATCTTCGTAGAGAACGACCGAGTGTTTGTGCGTAGGACATCGGACGATTCGCCGGCCGAGCGGGCCGGGTTCGAGGCTGGTCAGGAGGTCATCGAAGTCGATGGCGTCCGCATTGAGGACTACGAGGACTTCATCGACGCCATCGCCGTTTCTCGCATCGCGCTTGGTCGAGCGACGACGTTTATCGTGCAGCCACGCAGCGGTGAGGGGACGCGTGAAATCACGGTTCGTGTTCGGCGCTAGTTTGCCAAGATCCGTAGAACGACTTGAGTGCCAAATGGCGGCGTCCGCTCGGGGTGCGCGATCCACCGCGGCTCTTCGATGTACGAATCGGGGCTGATCGGTGTCTGGAGCGCAACGACCTCGCTGCCGAAGGTGTGTAGGCCCACGACTAATCCTTCGTCGTCGCCGACGTATAGATCGTTCTGGACGAGCGACCCGGCAAAGACCCACCGGGGCGATTCGCCGAGCGCGGTCGCATCGAACGCGACGCCCGTGTCGGCATGGGTGATGAACTCGGCGATCGGTGTCCCAGGGCCGACAGCTCCAGACTCGCGCAAGAAGACCTCGACGTGCGAGCCGGACGCGGGCGTGCGCTGCGCCGCTTGGCCGTCCCAAAAGATTGCGGCCGGACTGCCTGGCTCTAGCCCAAGCGTGAGCAGCGCGGCATGGATGGTGCTGGGGCGAACACGCGTCACCATCAGGGACTCGTGATCCTTGCCGCTGACCGGCGTGACGGCGATGCACTCGAGGTAGCGGATGAGCGTGTAGCCGGTGCGGTCCTGCTCGCGAACGTTGATGGGAACGAAGCCGTCGAGTTCGACCCAGCGTTCGGCCCGGTTTATCCGTAGGCCATCGGTTAGGGTGATGGTTTCGCGCTGCGGCTCGGGCGTTGGGCCGACCTCGGGCGCGTTGGTCTGCATGGTTTGCATGGGCGGCGGTGGCGACGGTTTGGGATGAACCGAGTCGATCGGTCGACTCGGGCTACACGCGCTCTGCGTCACGAGCGACCCGACGACGAACAAGATCCACGAAACGTGCGCCGCGTGCTTCGTAATTAATGAATTGGTCCCACGATGCACAGCCCGGGCTGAGCAGCACGGCGATGCCTGTCTCGCGCTGATCGGTTGCTGCGGCGAATGCCGCGTCGAGCGTGTCATGGTGGGTGGCCCTCCCACCGAGCGCGCGCGCCTGCTGCGTGATCGCTTGCCCGGTCGCCCCGATGGTATGGACGTGCGCCAGCGTGGGTGCCAACTCGGCGATGGGCGAAAGGTTCACGCCCTTGTCCGCCCCGCCCGCGATGAGGTGAACGCGCTCGGGCGGCGTGCGGTCGGCGACGGCGTCGACGGCCAGCGCGACCGCCTGCGGCGTGGTGCACTTGCTGTCGTTGTAGTACGAGACGCCTTCGTGCTCGGCGACGAGTTGAAGCCGGTGGGGCAGGCCGGGGAAGGCCGCGATGGCGTTGGCGAGTGCGTCCGGATCGTGATCGATGCCATGACGCGCGAGCGTGGAAATCGCCGTGGCCATGGCCACGGCGGCGTTGGCGCGGTTGTGCTTACCCGGCACGGCGAGGCTTTGGGCGATCTCGATCGGCTTGATGCGCGTCGCGGTGGTCAGCTCGGGCCAGCGCTGCACGCCAAGATCACACAGCAGCAGGTCGCCCGGCCGCTGGTGCTCGGCGATGTGGCGTTTGCTCTGCTCGTAGTGCGTGAGGGTTTCGTGCCAGTCGAGGTGGTTGGGCGACAGGTTGGTGAGCACGGCGGAGCCCGGAGACCAGGCCCGCTGGCCTAGCCAATGGAGCATAAAGCTGGACAGTTCGAGGACAACCAGATCTTCGGACCCGATATCGGCTTCCAGCAGCGAGCCGCCGATGTTGCCGCCCAGGTGCACGGGTGTGTTGGTTGTCTCCAGTGCCTCCGCAAGCATCGTGCAGGTCGTGCTCTTGCCGGCCGTGCCGGTGACGCCCACCACGCGTGTGCGGTCGGGCAGGCGGTCGATCACCAGGCCGATCTCGGTGGTGACGGGCACGCCCGCGGCGGTGGCGGCGCTCAGGTATGGGTTGGCCCAGGGCCGCGCAACGGCCGGGCTGGCGACGACCAGGTCCGTGTCGGTGAAGTCTGTTTCGTCGTGGCCGCCCAGTCTCGTGCGTACGGCTTCGGGAAGCTGGCCGACGGGCTCGGCCAGCGCCTCGGCGTCGGCCGCATCGGTCACCAGCACGCGGGCGCCATGGGCGTGCAGCCAGCGGGCCACGCCCAGACCGCCGCCGAAGCGGCCCAGTCCCATGACCGTGACGCGCTTGCCCTCGAGCTGGCCCGCGACGCTGTGCACCTAGCCGACCGCGACGGGCTGGACGGCCTGGCGCCGTGCAGCTTCGACCTGGGACCGGCAGTCGTCCATCACCAGCCCCAGCAGGCGGCGGGCGTGCGGCCCGATCTGGCCGTCGCCCACGGGCCGCCCGTCGAGGCTCAGCGCGCTGGTCACGATGCTGGTGGTGCCTACCAGGATCACCTCGTCGGCTCGCAGCAGTTCATCGACGCCCACCGGTCTCTCGGTGATGCCCGGATCGAGCGCCAAGCACCGGGCCCGCGTGGCACCCTCGAGAATGGAGGCACTGTCCAGCGAGGGCGTGGCCAACCGTCCGTCGACGGCGATGATGATGTTGCTTGCGCACGCCTCGGTCAGCAGGCCGTCGCGGTGCATCGCGACCTCCGAAGCACCCATCGCCTGGGCCTCGTAGGCGCTCAGCACGTTGCCCAGCAGGCTGATGCTCTTCAGGTGCCCCCGGCCCCAGCGGCGGTCTTCCACCAGCGACAGCTCGGTGGTGGGGGGCTCGC
>JGI12109J20283_10416380_pt1 | contig 19797 bp, 19 predicted proteins | sample ElkSlonscriptome_12_FD_20283 | JGI IMG/M metagenome (IMG submission 20283)
GGCTACGCCGCGTCGTTCCGCCTCGCCGGGACGGCGCCTTCGGCCCCTCGGTAGCTACCAGACTTTGGCGACACCACACTAGGGCGTGTTCACCCGTTGTGTGAACGCGCCCTGGAGGACTGCGCGCTGGTACCGAGCACTCGCGCCCTCGTACCGCCCCCCCCCACTCGTACCGAAGACGCGTCCCCTGCACCGACCCGTACGGGGTATCGGCACGGTCGGTTCGCCCGAGCGCCGCGGTCTACCGCAGCGCATCCTCGAGCGCGGTCGCGGCGTCCGTCTTCTCGTCCCGATACTTCACGATCACGGGCACGTACAGCTGGATGCCCGAGAGACGCCCGACCTTTCCGGAGGCGGGGCGGCTCCCCGGGACGACCACGGCTCCCGGAGGAATCGTGAGGGGTGCGTCCGGGGACGCTCGGTAGACCTCGTCGCGCACGAGATCGTGCACGGCCGTGGAGCCCGTGAGCTGGACCCCGGGGGCGAGGACGGCTCCCTCACCCACCAGGGTGCCCTCGAAGATTCCGCAATTGGCTCCGATCATCGCGTCCTCCTCGATGATCACCGGGCGAAGGCCGATGGGCTCCAGCACTCCGCCGAGCTGCGCTCCGGCGCTCAGGTGCACGCGGGCTCCCACCTGGGCACACGACCCGACGAGTGCGTGGGAATCGACCATGGCACCGTCGCCGACCCAGGCGCCGACATTGATGTAGGCCGGCGGCATGACCACCACGCCGGACCCGAGGCAGGCACCCGCTCGGACGGAGCTTCCGCCGGGAACGATTCGAACATTCTCCGCCGGCCCGTCGAGCTTTCGAAGCGGCAGTGTGTCCCGGTCGGCGAAGCTGAAGTCGCTGCCCGCGAACGGCTCGTTGGCGCCCGAAACCCATGGTCGGAAGTTCTGTGTCTGGCCGACGCGGAAGGCGAGGAGAATTCCCTGTTTCACCCAGTCCACGGCCTCCCACCCGCCGTCTCGGCGTTCGGCCGCCCGGATTGCGCCCCGGTCGAGGGCCATGAGCAGGCGGGCCACGACCGCACGTGATCGGCGCCGGTCGGGCTGATCCCGCGCGAAGAGGTCACGGATTTCGGATTCGAGTTGCTCTGGGGTCATGGTCGGAATGGGGGGAGGGGGGGAGGAAGACGTCGGTCGTGGGACGGTCGAAGGTCGGCTGCTTCGCGAAGGTGCGTTGATCGACCCGCGGTGCCACGGATCGGAACGACGACGCGCCTCGTGCGGCGGCCGCTCACGCCGAGGCGGCGTCGTCCAGAAGCTCGGCGTGCGCGAGTGCGAACTCGACCTCGGCCTCGACGGCGGCGCGAACCGGAGCCAGAGGTGGCCGGAGGCGATTCTCCAGCAGGCCCATGCGCGCCATGGCCGCCTTCACCGGGCCGGGGTTGGACTCGAGGAAGTTGGCACGAATGAGGGGAAGCAGGCGCCGTGCGTGCGCTCGCGCCGCCTCGAGTCGGCCGGCCCTGGCCGCCCGCACCATCTCGGACGTACCCGCCGGGTCCTCGTTCGCCACGACCGATACGAGACCGTCGCCCCCGATCGCGCACTCGCCCGCGGCGAGATCGTCATCCCCGGACAGAACCACGAATCCCTCCGGGCGTCGTCGCACGAGCTCCTGGAACTGCCCGAAGTCTCCAGCGGCCTCCTTCACCCCGACGACCGCGGGCACGCGACGTACGATCTCGTCGAGCATGTCCGGCGTGACATTGGCGCCGGTTCGACCGGGCACGTTGTAGAGCACGATCGGAAGGCCGGCCTCCGCAACGGCCGAATAGTGAAGCACGAGGCCGTCGAGGGACGGCTTGTTGTAGTACGGCGTGACCACGAGGACACCGTCCGCGCCCACGTCGGCCGCCGCACGGGCGAATTCGACGGCGGTGCGGGTCTTGTTGGAGCCGGCGCCAGCGAGTACGGGGAGCCGACCCGCGGCCACCTCCACCGTCCGGCGAATGACCTCGGCCTGTTCGGCGGCGGTGAGGGTGGCGCTCTCACCCGTCGTGCCGCACGGCACGAGGAAGTGGACACCTCCGGCGATCTGTCGCTCGACGAGGCGGCCGAAGACGTCGAGGTCCACCTCGCCGTCCGCGTCGAAGGGGGTCACGAGGGCGGGGCCCGTTCCCCGGAAGATGGCATCGGTCATGATGGGTCGGATTCGGGGGGCAGAAGATCGTCCAGCATGTCGTCGAGGGTGTACACGCCGCGGCGGCCCGGGAGCCACTCCGCCGCCCGGATGGCACCCCGCGCGAAGCCGTCCCGCGTGCGGGCGCGGTGGGTCAGCTCGATCAGGTCGTCGGGTCCGGTGGCGCGAAGGACGTGTGTCCCCGGAACGTCACCCTCGCGGCGGGATCGCACCGGCAACAGCCGACCCCCATCCGCCTGGGCATCCGCCCCCAGAGCTCCAACATCCTCCTGCGTGCCCGCGTCGCCACGAGTCCGCCCCTCACCGCCGTCCACCTCGCGGACGTCCGACAGCAGCTGGGCGGTCCACCCGTCGAGCCGGGACACGCGCTGGACGACCCCGTCGGCCAACCACCTCGCCGTGCCGGAGGGATGGTCGATCTTCCGCGTGTGATGCGTCTCCTCCAGGTCGAGTCGGTACTCCGGTACCACGTCGAGAAGTCGCGCGGCCCGGCGCACGACGCGTTCGAAGATCGCCACGCCCATGGAGAGGTTGGGGGCGTGGAGGAGCGCCCCCCGTTCCTCGTCCACGGTGCGGCGGACGACGTCGAACTGCTCCTCCCAGCCGGTCGAGCCCGACACCACGGGGATGCCCGCGGCGACGGTCTGGCGGATCCGGGGTGGGGCTCCATCGGGGCCGGCGAACTCGATCGCCACGTCCGCCTGGAAGGTGTCGCGTTCGATCACGGGGTGACCGGAATCGACACGTCCGGCGATGTCGTGCCCGCCCTCGGTCGCAAGACGTTCCACGGCCTGTCCCATCACACCATACCCCAGCAGCAGAATCCTCATACGGCCCCCTCCACGCTGTCGCGGTCGTCACCCTGCGGCTGCTGCCGAGCGCCGCGGCCCTCGATGAGCACGAGATGCAGCCTGCGGACGAGCCTCTCCGCCTCGGCGTCGTCGACGAGGAAGGAGAGGGAGGAGTCGGTCGCCTGGGAGATCAGGTGGACGGAGGTGAAGGCGACCGTCTGAAAGACCCGTGCCGCGAACCCGGGCTCCCGCAGCAGGCCCCGTCCCACCACCGTGACCGTCGAGAGCCCGCGTCGCACCTCTACCTCGGCGACGCGATCGAGGGCATCGCCGAGTGCCCGCAGGTCCGCGTTCTCGTCGATCGTGAAGGCCGTCGACGTGTGAGAGGTCGCGACCAGATCGACCGGCGTGCGAAGCTCCGCGAGAGTTCCGAAGACCTCCGCGAGAAAACCGTACTCGATGGCGCTCGGCCGGGACCGGACCTGGATCAGTGCGACCGAGCGCTTGCAGGCGACCGCCGCGATGTCGGGGCCGCCCCATCGCTCCGCCAGAATCAGGGTGCCGGGCCGTTCCGGGGCGAATGTACTTCGGATCCGCACCGGCAGGCGATGCGCGACGGCATGCTTGGCGGCTCCCGCGTGCAGCACTCGGGCACCGAACCAGGCGAGCTCGACCGCCTCCTCGAACCCCACGACGTCCAGCGACCGCGGACGGTCGACCCATCGGGGGTCTCCGGTGAGGATCCCGTCCACATCGGTCCAGATATGAACGGCGCTGCTCGAGAGGGCGGCGCCGATCAGCGTGGCGGAGAGATCCGAACCCCCTCGACCGAGCGTGGTCGTGCGGCCATCCGCCGTCCCGCCCACGAACCCCTGGACGACCGGGACCGTACCGGAGGACACGAGCGGAAGAAGGTGTGCCCGGGTGGTTGCGTGAATGGCGTCGATATCCGGTGCGGCGGAACCGAACCCGTCGTCGGTGCGGACCACGACGCGCGCGTCGACGACGGCGGCGCGGATGCCGCGCCGGTCCAGGGCCGCCTTCAGCAGACGGACCGCTACGTCCTCCCCGACGGCGAGGAGGTCATCCCGGGCGGACTCGTCGCCGGGAGTGTGGCGGTCGAACGCCTCCAGCCGATCGAGGACGAGGCGCGCCACCTCGTCCTGCAGCGCCTCACCTCCGACGCGACGCGCGAGATCACGGGGCATCCGCTCGAGCGCCTCTCGGGCCAGCGTCGTGCCGTCCCCGGCGGAGTCCGAGATGCCTCCCGGCCGAGGCCCCTCCTGCGCGATCTCGACGAGCGTCTCCGTGAGCCCCGCCGGAGCCGAGACCACGACGACCGGGGGCGCCTCCACGTCCGCGATGAGCGCGGCGACGTCCCCGATGCGCTCCGCATCACCCAGCGACGTGCCACCGAACTTGAACACCGCGGGTCCGCTCACGTCCTCACTCCGGGATCAGGCCGAGAGATCGGACGAGTTCGGCGTTGGCCACGGCGGCCCCCGCCGCCCCCCGCTCCAGGTTGTGCGCGAGTGCGATGAAGCGGACACCCAGCACGGGGCATCGCCGGATTCGACCGACGGTGACCCCCAGTCCATCGAGGAGATTCCGATCGAGTCGGGGCTGAGGCCGCATCTCGTCCTCGACGACCCGGATCCGCAGTCTCGACAGGGTCGGCCCCTCCGGCAGGGCGGCATCCGAGCCGCGTGTGGTGAGCGCCCGGGCGACCTCGCTCGGTTCGGGATCACCGCGGAGTCGCACCGAGACGTCGACCATGTGCCCATGGAGGACCGGGACGCGCGTCGTGGTCGCGGACACCGCGAAGCTCGCCGGCTCGATTCGCCCGCCGGCCACACGCCCGAGCAGCTTCTGCGGTTCGCGGACGAGCTTCTCCTCCTCGCCGACGATGTTCGGCAGGACGTTGTCGGCGAGGTCCAGGAGGGAAGGTCCACCGGAGCCGGCACCGGAAACGGCCTGCATCGTCGTGACGGAGACGGCCTCCACACCGAATGCCCGATGCAGTCGTGCCAGGGGCGGCGCGAAGGTCGCGACCGAGCAGTTCGGATTGGTCAGAATGCCCCCCTTCGCGCCGAGCAGTTCGACATGGTCCGGATTGATGTCGGGCAGGACGAGGGGAATCGCCGGGTCCGCCCGATGCGCCGAGGCGTTGCTCACGACGAGGTGTCCGGCCGCGGCCAGTCGTGGCTCGACCTCCCGCGCGACGGAGGAGGGGAGAGCGGAGATGAGGATCGGGGCCGTCCAGTGCCCGGTCAGTGCCCGCACCTCGCCGGGGGTCACGCGGCGAGCGGCGGCGGCGTCGGTACCCACACCTCCTCCCGGGGCCTCCCTGGCGATGGCCGGTTCACCCCGGTCCTCGCCCGCCCGCTGGAGCAACCCGTCCACCGACAGGCCCACCGACGCCTCCGATGCAGCCACCTCGGTCACGTCGAACCAGGGGTGGTCGGCGAGGCGCGCCAGGACGCGTCGGCCGACCAGGCCGGTCACGCCGAGGATGCCGATGGGGATGCGAGTGGGCATGTGAGAACCGATCGGATGTGGGACGAATGGACGCGCTGTGGGGAGAGTGTAGCATGGATCGGGCCAGCGGCACCGATCCTCGCGGCCCGACGCTGAAGGAATGACAGGACCCGGTGGTGGGATCTGCCGCTTCGACAGCGTGTCGCCGCCTCAACCCGCTGGGGCCGTTCAAATTGACAGATTCGAGGGGCCGGAGAACGGCACGTGGGTTGCACCTCCCCTCGTCGGGATAAGCGCCCGACCGGTTCGGGCGGTATCCGATTCGTCACAGCCGTTCCCCACCGACAGAACAGGGAGGAGTATCATGGCAGTCACACGCTGGAACTATCGCAACCCGTGGCAGGAGCTGGACACGCTCGGGGACCGCCTGCAGGCGGCGTTCGGAACTCAATTCCCGACGTCGGCGGAGGGGGGCTCCTGGTCGCCCTCGGTCAACATCGAGGAGACGCCGGAGGCATTGTACATGACCGCCGAGCTGCCCGGTGTGCGTCAGGAGGATGTTCATCTCGAGGTCGAGAACAACATCCTCACGCTCCGGGGCGAGAAGAACGACGCCCGTCGTGAGGACGCCGATCGTTACCACATCTGGGAGCGTCGGTCCGGGACCTTCCAGCGGTCGTTCACCCTTCCGCGCACGGTGGTGGCGGACGACATCTCGGCGGAGTACGCGGATGGCGTCCTTCATGTGACGCTTCCGAAGGCGCCGGAGGCGAAGAGCCGCAAGATCGAGATCGGTCGGTCGGTGACCACCGAGTAGATTCGATCCGAGCCAGGGACTCCCTCGCGGAGTTCGACGAGAATGCGGGTCCGGGGCACACGCTCCGGGCCCGCTTCTTCGTGCGGGGCCTTCTGCCGTCGGTAGCCTCGTCCGATCCGCCCGATTCGCCAGATCCGCCGCTTCTGGTCCGTCGCCCGGTCCTCCGCGCCCGGCCTGCTTCGCCCGGCCTGCTTCGCCCGATCCGCTTCGCCTTGTCCGCCGCGCCCGGTCCTCCGCGCCTCGACCTCCGCGCCGGGTCACGAGGATTCGGGTCGGCCATCCCCGGCCACGCACTCCCGCAGCCCGTTCAGCATCTCCCTCGAATTTCCGGCGATCACGCTTCCCGGCGCGAGATCGAGTCCGCCCCCCTCGACCCGGTCACACACGCCGCCCGCCTCCTCCACGATCAGCGTACCCGCGGCGAAGTCCCACGGCTGGAGCGCCGCCTCCCAGAACGCCTCGAAGCGGCCGTCCGCGAGGAAGCAGAGGTCGACCGCCGCGGCACCCCCGCGCCGGACCTGCGCACCCGATCCGAGGACTCTCGCCAGCTGATCTCCGTAGATCGCACGGTGGTCGGGCTCCTTGAAGGGGAATCCGGTTCCCACGAGCGCCCCCTCGAGAGTCGTGATCCCCGACCCGCGGATCGGTTCATCGTCCCGGAAGGCCCCGGCACCCCGCCGCGCCCACCACCGCTGTCCGAGTGCGGAGGCGGTCACGGCTCCCGCCATGACCCGGCCCGAGATCGCGACGGCCACGGAGGCCGCGTGCATGGGATGGCCGTGCAGGAAGTTCGCCGTCCCATCCAGCGGATCCACGACCCAGATCGGCCGCGAATCGGAGGGCAGAGCCGTATTCGACGCGTCCCCCTCCTCGGCCATGATCGCGTCGTCCGGCCGGTGGCGGCGGATCACGTCGAGCGCGGCCCGCTGCGCGGCCAGGTCCGCCTCGGAGACGAGGTCCGCGAACCGCTTCCACGACGCATCGGGAATTCCTATGCGCCCCGCCCATTCGACGTGGACCGCCGCGGCGGCTTCCGCGGCCTCGCGGGCGGTGAGCAGAAGGCCGTCGAGGAAGTCGTCGGACGGGAGATCGGGCATGAGGCACGCGGTTCGGCGGGGTGGGACGGAGTGGACGGGCTCGCTAAGTTATCGCGCCCGGTCGGACGGTCCCACACCGAACCGGCCCGGCTCCACGACGATCCCGTTCCCCGGACCCCCCAGCGCGATGTCCGACGAGGCACCGAAGCGGAAGCGAATCTTCTCGGGCATGCAGCCCAGCGGCGAGGCGCACCTCGGGAACTACCTCGGAGCGCTCAGGCGGTGGGTCGAGCTTCAGGACGAGTACGAGTGCATCTTCTGCATCGTGGACGACCATGCGATCACCGCCGGCGGCGATCCCTCGGAGCTGCCCCGGCGGACCTTCGATCTCGCCGTGAGCTTCCTCGCGGTGGGGCTCGATCCCGAGCGTTCGACGATCTTCGTGCAGTCGGACGTGCCCGAGCACACGGAGCTGGCGTGGCTGTTCAACGCCGTCACGCCGATCGGGGATCTGGAGCGGATGACGCAGTTCAAGGACAAGTCGAAGCGCTTCGAATCCGTTCCGGCCGGGATCCTCAACTACCCGATCCTCCAGGCGGCCGACATCCTCCTCTACAAGGCGGATGCGGTGCCCGTCGGCGAAGACCAGAAGCAGCACCTCGAGCTCACGCGGGACATCGCGCGAAAGTGGAACGGGGCGTACGGCGAGGGCTTCTTTCCACAGCCCGAGCCGCTGATCGGCGAGGCCGGCAGGATTCTCGGTCTCGACGGCGAGGCGAAGATGAGCAAGTCGATGGGCAATACCGTGCCGATTCTCGCGGAGCCGGATGAGATCTGGGAACGGGTCCGGACGGCCGTCACCGATCCCCAGCGGGTGCGTCGGGACGATCCGGGCCGTCCGGAGGTCTGCAACGTGTTCTCGCTTCACGAACATCTGACGGATTCGGAGCGCCTGCCCGACATCGCCTCGCAGTGCCGCGCCGGAACACGGGGCTGCGTCGACTGCAAGCGAATCCTGGCCGAGAGCATCGCCGAGACGTTCGCGCCGATGAGGGCGCGCGCGGCGGAGTTCGAGGAGAATCCGGCCCGGGTGCGGGAGATCCTCGATTCGGGGGCCGCGCGCGCCCGCGCCATCGCGTCCGAGACGGTGGCGGAGGTACGCCGCCGGATGGGCCTCGACTGGAGAAGCGGCGTGGTGGCCGAGGGGTAACGCTCTGGCGCCACGGAAGAGGGAGTCCCCATGTTGAGGGAGTTCCGTCCGTTCACGTCGACCCGCTGCCGACGACCGTCCAATGACCGAGATCTTCAAGGCCGCCATCAAGCGCGGCGCGTCCGACATCCACATCAAGTCCGGCGACGTGGTCCGCGCCCGCATCAACGGCGAACTCGTCCGGCTCACCGAGGAGCGGATGAACCGCGACCAGGTGAAGGAACTCGCGCGGAAGCTTCTGCCCGAGAGCGCGCCGGAGCGGGACAACATCGACGCATTGCACGACTACGACTGCGCGTGGAGTCTCCCGGGCCTCGGCCGTTTCCGGGTGAACATCCTGCGGCAGCGTGGTTCGTTCATGATCGTGTTGCGTGTGATCCCCTTCGAGGTCCCGACGATCGACGAGCTGGACCTTCCGGAGGTGCTGAAGACGATCTCCGACCACGAGCGTGGACTGATCCTCGTCACCGGTGTGACCGGATCGGGCAAGAGCTCGACCATGGCGGCCATGGTCAGCGCGATCAATCGCGCCAAGCCCTTCCACGTGGTCACGCTCGAGAATCCGATCGAGTTCCTGCACCGGGATTACAAGGCCTCGATCACCCAGCGGGATATCGGGTCGGACACCGAGTCCTTCAAGATGGGTCTGCGCGCGTCACTCCGTCAGGACCCGGATGTGATCCTGGTCGGGGAGATGCGCGACAAGGAGACGATCGATATCGCGCTCCGGGCGGCCGAGACCGGCCACCTCGTGATCTCGACGGTCCACACGAAGAATGCGGTGCAGACGCTCTCCCGGCTCATCGCGGTGTTCGACGCCGACGAGCAGGCGATGATCAGGATCCGTCTCTCCGAATCGCTGCAGGCGGTGATCTCCCAGCGCCTGATCCCGCGCAAGTCAGGCGGGCGGATCGCCGCGGTGGAGGTCATGCGGGTCACCGGTACGATCCGCGACTGCATCGCGGACAAGGACCGGATGGACGAGATCTTCGGCCTGATGGAGTCGGGCCGGTCGCAGTACGGATCACAGTCCTTCGATCAGCATCTCATGCAGCTCGTCGAGGGGGACGTCGTCGACTTCAAGGTCGCCATGGCCGCCGCCAACAACCCCGCGGACTTCGACCTGCAGATGAACACCTTCGGAGCGCGGACGGGCGGGGGGCAGGCAGGCGAGCCCAGTCAGGACATGAGTGGTGAGATGAACCAGATGTTCGGTGGGCGCTGAGGTGGCTCGATTCGGTGGGATCCACATCCCGACGACGACCCCCTTCGACGATAGCGGCGAGCTCGACGAGGCGGCGCTGAGGGAGAACCTCGAAGCCTTCGCCACGACGGGGATCGCCGGGTTCGTGGTCGGCGGCTCGACCGGTGAGGCGGTCCTGCTCGACACACAGGAGCGGGATCGCAGCCTCCGGGTCGCGCGGGAAACGTCCGACGATCTGAAGATCATCGCCGGGACCGGGGCGGAGTCACGCCGTCACACCCTGCGGTTGACCCGTATGGCGGCGGAGGCCGGGGCCGATGCCGTTCTCGTCCAGCCACCGTCGTTCTACACGGGTGCCATGACGCCCGAGGTACTCGTGGCGCACTATACGGCGGTCGCGGATGCCTCGCCGCTCCCGGTGTTCGTCTACCAGGCGCCCCCGAAGTTCGCGACGCTCGTCTTCCCCGACGACGTCGTGGCCCGCCTCGGTGAGCACGACAACATCGTCGGCCTCAAGGACTCACGCGGTGACCTCGACGGATTGCGGCGCTGGGTCGAGATCACGGGCGACGGGTTCGAGGTGCTCGTCGGGAACGGTGCCCTGCTGCTCGAGGCGCTCGACGCCGGGGCGGTCGGCGGAATTCTCGGCGTCGCCAACATCGTCCCGGGCGCGTGTGTGCGTCTGGCGCGAGCCGCTCAGGGCGGGAGGCGTGGCGACGCGGAGGAGTTGCGGGACGTCGTGGCGCCGCTCCACGTGGGGATCGTCGGCGGGATGGGTGTCCCCGGCGTGAAGGCGGCGCTGGACCTGCTCGGACGTCGCGGGGGATCCCCGCGTCCGCCGCTGGCGCCCCTGGCGGCGTCGCGTCGGCCCGAGCTCGAGGCGCTTCTCGAGACCGTGACCCCTGCGACCACGTGACCCCGGCTCCGGTCCCTCAGCGACGACCCGCCATATCCGTTGACGGAGCGGAGGGGCCGATCTAGCTTCTCCTCAAGGATGCATCGCCGAACCCGCGCCCCCACCTGGAGCGCGGGTTTTTTCATGCCTCCCGGTCGCGGGAATCGACGCGACCGACGTTCACACCGACCGCCCGGAAGGGGCAGACACATGGCTGACCGAATGGCCGACCAGGGCCGCTGCACCGTCATCGTAGGATGCCAGTGGGGGGACGAGGGGAAGGGCAAGATCGTCGACGTCCTCGCGGAGGACGCGGACATCGTCGCGAGGTACCAGGGTGGTGCGAACGCGGGTCACACGGTCCACGTGGGAGACGAGGAGTTCATCCTCCATCAGATCCCCTCCGGCGTTCTTCACGAGGGCAAGCGGTGCCTTCTGGGGAATGGCGTGGTGCTCGACCTCCTCCAGTTCTTCGAGGAGTACGACGCCCTCGCGGCGCGCGGAATCGACCTCGCCGCCCGCGTCGGCGTGAGTGAGCGTGCCCACCTGCTCATGCCGTACCACCGCGTGCTCGACAAGGCCACCGAGAAGAGGGCGGCGGAGAAGATCGGGACCACAGGCAGGGGGATCGGGCCGGCCTACGAAGACAAGGCGGGCCGTCGCGGGATCCGGGTCGCGGACATTCGGAATCCGGAGAGATTCGAACAGCTCGTCGCCGATGGCGTCGCGCGGGCTCACGCCAAGCTGGCCGCCATGGGGCAGGAAGACGACGGGTCGCTGGAAGCCGCGGTGCAGAGGACGCTCGAGCTTCGAGAGCGACTGGATCCGATCGCGACCGACCCCGGCTGGGAGATCGTCGGCGCACTCGACGAGGGCAAGTCGGTCCTGCTCGAGGGCGCTCAGGGGACGGCGCTGGACCTCGATCACGGGACCTACCCCTTCGTGACGTCCTCCAACACGACCGCGGCTGGAGCCGCCACCGGTGTGGGCATCGGTCCGACGCGTCTCACCGACGTGTTCGGCGTGGTGAAGGCGTACACGACGCGCGTGGGGAACGGCCCGCTTCCCACCGGCTTCGACGAGAAGATGGACGAACGGATGCGTCAGCTCGGCGGCGAGTTCGGTGCGACGACGGGCCGTCCGCGGCGCTGTGGCTGGTTCGACGCGGTTCTCGCACGGTTCGCGGCGCGGGTAAATGGGCTGACCGGCCTCGCCGTCACCAAGCTGGACGTGCTCGACACGCTCCCGGAGGTCTCGGTCGGCCTCGAGTACTGCACCGAAGATGGCGGGTGCACGCGCGAATTTCCCGCCGACACCTTCGCGCTCGGTCGGGTCGAACCGAACTACGAGACGCTGCCGGGGTGGGAAGAGGATACCACCGGATGCCGCTCGCTGGAGGATCTCCCGCGCAATGCACGGGCCTACCTCGACCGGATCGAGGAGCTCACCGAGACGCCGATCCGCATGGTCTCGGTCGGCACCCGGCGCAGCCAGATCATCCACGTCGACTGACGAGGAGGAGGGAGACCGCAATGTTCGACGAACTCGGAAAGAAGCTCGACGCCGCTCTGGGCAAGTTCCGCCAGCGGGGTGTGCTCACGGAGCCGATGATCAAGGAGGGGCTTCGTGAGGTCCGCAGGGTCCTCCTCGAGGCGGACGTCAACTTCCAGGTCACGCGGGACTTCCTGAAGCGCGTGCAGGAGCGGGCGCTCGGCGAGGATGTGGTGAAGTCGGTCCAGCCGGGCCAGCAGATCGTCAAGATCGTCCATGACGAGCTGGCCACCCTGATGGGCGAGGGCCGCGTCGAGATGAAGTGGTCGTCCGCGCCTCCCACGATCATCATGGTGGTCGGCCTCCAGGGTGCGGGTAAGACGACCTCGGTCGCGAAGCTCGCCAAGCGCTGGGATCGTGAAGGCCGCAAGCCGATGCTCGCGGCCTGCGACCTTCAGCGCCCCGCGGCGATCGAGCAGCTCCAGACGCTGGGCAGACAGATCGACGTCCCGGTGCACGCGGGAGAGTTCGGTGGTGATCCCGTGGCCACCGCCGTGACGGCTGTCGCCGCGGCGCGCGATCAGGGCCGGAACGTGCTCATCGTCGACACCGCCGGTCGGCTCCAGATCGACGAGCCGCTGATGGACGAGCTGGGGCGGATCCGGGACGAGCTGGCGCCGCAGGAGATCCTGCTCGTCGCGGATGCGATGACCGGGCAGGAGGCGGTCCGGATCGCCGAAGGCTTCGATGAAGCGCTCGACATCAGCGGCGTCGTGCTCACCAAGATGGATGGCGACGCTCGCGGCGGTGCGGCGCTCTCGATCCGGGGCGTGACCGGAAAACCCATCAAGTTCGTGGGTGTCGGCGAGGGCGTGGACGCCCTGGAGGAGGCGGATCCCGAGCGCCTCGCCGGACGCATCCTTCAGATGGGCGACGTGGTCGGCCTGGTGGAGCGTGCGGAGCAGGCGATGGACGTCGAGGAGCAGGAAGCTCTTCAGAAGAAGATGCTCGGGGGCGGCAAGTTCACCCTCGAGGACTTTCTCGTCGCCATGCGCCAGGTCCAGAAGATGGGTCCCCTCGATCAGCTCCTGAAGCTGATACCGGGCGCCAAGAAGCTGAAGATCCCGGCGCAGAACATGGACCCCAAGCGGATGAAGCACGTCGAGGCGATCATCCTCTCGATGACGCCGCAGGAGCGCACCAACCCGAAGGTCATCAACGGGTCCCGCCGCGCCCGAATCGCGAAGGGATCCGGCCGCCCCGTCTCCGAGGTCAATCGCCTGCTGAAGCAGTTCAAGGAGATGCAGGGCTTCATGAAGCAGATGAAGGGGATGATGGGGGGCGGCATGATGGGCAAGATGATGGGGGGCGGCCTGCCCTTCGGACGCTGAGGTCGAGGTCGGATCGGAACTGTGCGGGACGAGTCGTGTGTACGTCGAGCGGATGCGCGTCGGTAGGGGGGTCGCCCGCTCAACGCTGGGCCCTTCGGCCGTGTCTGGACAGTCGGAGGGGGAAGGCCACGTCTCGTGGTCGCTTCGCTCGCCCCTCCGAGACACGCCAACCGACGCGTTTCCGATGCCATATCTCCGACAGTGCACGTCATTCCTGATCGCCGCGCTCGCGGTGCTCGTCTCCTCTGTGCCGACGTCGGCGCAGCAGGTCATCGACCTGACTCTGGAGAGGATGGTGGAGCTCACGATGCAGAACTCCTTCCGGATCCAGCGCGTCGACCTGGACCTCCAGAGGACCCGCTACAACCTCCAGGCGGAGCAGGCCCGCCTGAAGTCTCAGGTCGATCTCAGGCTCCAGTTGCCGACCATCAACGTTCAGTCCGAGGCGGAGTTCGATGCCTCGCTGGGCCGGAACATCATCGCCCGGGAAAACTCCCAGCGGTGGCAGGCCGATCTTTCCATCAGCCAGCCGGTGATCCTCTTCGGCTATCCGACCGGCGGAGAACTCTCGGTCAACAGCCGCGTCTTCCAGTACAAGCAGGTCGACAACGAGGGCGACATCTTCAATCAGTACTACAACCGCTACTTCCTGCGATACGAGCACGGGCTCTTTCAGCCCAACGAACTCAAGAACGACCTCGAGCAGGCGCAGCTCGACGTCGAGGAGTCGCAGCTCGAGTACCAGGAGGACCTGATCGACGTCATCAACAGCGTGGCGTACACCTACCTCGGGATCTTCAGGCAGGCCTACGAGCTCGAGATCGAGCGGGCGTACATCGAGCGGTTGCGGACGGCTCTCGCGCTGGCGGAAGACCTCGCGGACGAGGACCCGGAGCGCGAGTCGGATGTCGAGCAGATCACGATCGAACTCGCGAATGCAGAGCAGGAGCTGCAGCAGACGCGCGCCGAGTTCCGTCGGCGCTCCGTCGAGATCAAACAGGATCTTCGGCTCAGCCCGATGGATTCACTCGTGATTCTCGATCCGCAGCTGGATATCAACCCGGTCGAGTTCGACACCGAGCTGGCCATCGGCCGCGCGCGGGAACTCACGCCTCGGCTGCGCAACATCCAGATCAACTACCGGAAGTCCGAAATCGGCCTGCAGGAGTACGAGGGGAGGAGCGGATTCCGCATGGACCTCGAGTTCACGTATGGGCGGGAAATGCGCGACGAGGTCTGGAACGACCTCTTCGGCGAGCCGGAAGACAGCTATTCGGTCTCGATCGACGCCAACCTTCCGATCTGGGACTGGGGTGCCCGGGACGCCCGTATCCAGTCCCGCCGGATCGGTCTCGAGCAGACGCGTCTCCGCATGGAGGAGGAGCAGCTGGAGATCGACGCGGACATCGCGAACCAGATCACGAGCCTCGAGGAGAACGAGTCCCGCGTGTTCAGCATGTCCAACAACTTCGAGCTGGCGCAGACCAGCACCGACCGAGCGCTGGATCGGTACGGGTCGGGAACCATCGGAATTCTGGAGCTGCTTCAGGCGCTGGACCGCGAGCAGGAGACGCACGAGAACATGCTGGATGCCTACAGCGCCTGGCGACGTGGTCTGATCAACCTCCGGGGCGCGACCTGGTGGGACTGGGAGCGGAACATGCCGGCGCTCGAGGGCTTCGGGATCTCGGTGGCCGACGACCTGGATTTCGACACGGACGAGTGATCGCGATCGGGGTACCATCCGCGCAGGTCAGGTTGCCCGGTGTGACCCCGTAGCACGACCGGCGAGTACCTTCGTCTCGGCGTCGGCGTCGGCGTCGGCGTCAGCGTCAGCCGGTCACCTCGTCGTACACGACGCCGAGGTTCCGTGCCGGGCTGCCCGAGATGTCTGCCAGCGTCTCCGGCTGAAGCGCCTGGACCTCCTCCCTCGTGTGCCCCTCGGCAACCGCCGCTTCGACCGCCGTGCGCAGCTGATCGAAGTAGTCGTACTGACGCTCGAGGCCGGCCCGGCCCACGATCTCTCCATGTCCGGAAACGACGACCGTCTCGCCGTCGCTCAGGTCGATCATCGCGCGGAGCGAACGCTGCCAGCCCTCGGAGTCCACACCTCCGTTCTGATCCATGAACCCGTGGCGTCCGACGAAGAGGAGGTCGCCGGTATGGATCACGTTGAGCTCGGGCAGGTGCAGGAATACGTCGTTGTCGGTGTGGCCCGGCCCGACGTGTCGGAGGACGACGGTACGCCCCCCGACGCGCACCTCCATCTCTCCTTCGAACGTCTCGCCGGGTGTGAGGTCCGCCGCCACTGACCGTTCGATCACGCCGGCCTCCTCGATCATGTCGTCGATGACCCGGGAATCCACCCCCTCCTGCGTCATCCGGTCGATCGTCTGCGAGATCCTGTCGCTGGTCCGACCGGCGATGGATTCGGCCTGATCGCGGATGCGTCGCTGCGCCCTCGGATCGGCGATCAGCGGGAGGTCGGTGGCGAAGGCGACGTTGCCCCCGATGTGGTCCCCGTGGTGGTGCGTGTTCACGGCGACCGTGATCGGGGTCCCGAACGCCTCCGCCTCACGCCGCAGCGTGTGGCCGAGCCCGAGGTTCTTGGCATCCGAGATCAGCGCCTCCCCGCCGTCCGCGACCAGGAGCGTGTTGCCGCCCCCTCCGAGGGCCGCCCGGACGCCGGGTGCCACCCGGCGCCACGTGAAGTACGGATCCTGGCGGAGGAGCTTGCGGCCCAGAGTCGCTCCCTCGAGCCGGGCGGGGACCGCGACACCGGCCGCACCGGCCAGAATCATTCGGGTGAACTGTCGTCGGTCGAGCATGGGCAGGGATCCTGGGGATGGGGGGGTGACGCGGCCGGCAGATGCGCTACCCTCCCGCGAGTCGGGGGTGCCGACCTGTGGGGGTCACAGGCCCCCCATTCCCATCGTGGCGCCATCCGACTATTTTTTCAGGCTCCCCCGGCGCCCGCTGCGTCGCGGGTGATCGACCACAACCCACCGCGTCCCGCCTCACCGAACGGTGTTCGGCGCGCGGGCTGGCCAGAACCGAAAGCATGTCCGTAAAGATTCGCCTCAAGCGCATGGGTCGGAAGAAGGCGCCGCATTACCGCGTCGTCGTCACCGACAAAGCCTCTCCCCGCGACGGTCGTTTCGTCGAGTCCCTCGGGTACTACAAGCCGCAGTCGGAGCCGGCGCGGCTGGTGCTCGATCTCGAGCGGGTCGACTACTGGATCGGTGAGGGCGCTCAGCCGTCCAACACCGTGAAGTCGCTCATCGGGCGGGCCCGCGACGGCGGCGACGAGACGGTCGCGGTCGGCGAGGTCGACGCCGAGGAGCGCAAGCAGCAGGCCAAGGAGGCCCTCGCCGCGAAGCGTGCGGCCGAGGAGGCTGCGGCGAAGCAGGCGGAGGAGGAGGCCGCGGCTGCCGAGGCCGCCGCGAAGAAGGAGGCCGAAGAAGCCGAGGCGAAGGCCAAGGCGGAAGCCGAAGAGGCCGAGGCCGAGGCGGACGGCGAGTCGTCCGACGAGGAAGGCGACGACGAGGATGCGCCGGCCGACGAGCCTGCGGATGAATCCGACGACGATTCGTCCGAAGGCGACGAAAAAACGGCCGAGTAGGCTTCGGGTCGACCCGTGGGTCGCTCCGTGGAGTACCTCGTCGTCGGATACGTCGAGAAGCCGCATGGGACGCGCGGTGAGGTCGCGGTTCGCGTTCTGACAGACCACCCCGAGGGCGTCTTTCGTCCCGGGGTGGTTTTGCGTGGTAGCAGGGACGGCCGCGCTCCGGACCCCGACTTTCCGCCGCTGCGGATCTCGGAGGCCCGCGAGGTGCCCGGGGGTCGGCTGGTGACCTTCGGCGGCGTCGAGGACCGGGATACCGCCGAGACGCTGCGCGGTCTCGACCTCATGGAGCACCGCGACAACCTCGAGCCACTCGGCGACGACGAGGTCTACCTTCACGATCTCGAGGGACTCGAGGTGGTCGGGCCGGCTGGAGACGTCATCGGATCGGTCACCATCGCATACGACCTCCGACCTGCGCCTCTGCTCGAGGTGAGACGACCGGACGGCCGCACCTTCATGATCCCCTTCCGCCGGGAGTTCGTGCCCGCGGTGGACCTCACGGCGGGACGTCTCACGCTGGACCCACCGCGCGGGCTTCTGGAGCTCGACGGCGGATGAAGGTCAACTTCGTCACGATCTTTCCCGAGTTCTTCGAGGGACCCCTCGGTCTCTCGATTCCGTCCCGGGCCCGCGAGGCCGGCGTGTTCGACTGGCAGGCGATCGATCTCCGCGAGTACACGCACGATCGGCACCGTTCGGTCGACGACGAGCCCTACGGAGGCGGACCCGGCATGGTGATGAAGCCGGATCCCTTCTTCGAGGCGATCGACGACCTGGCCCCGGGCGGGCCGATCGTCCTCGTCTCGGCTCGCGGCCGACCCTTCGGCCAGGGGGACGCCGCCAGACTCGCGACGGAGCCCGAGGTGACCTTCCTGTGCGGCCACTACAAGGACGTCGATCAGCGCGTCGCCGACCACCTGGCGACCGAGGAGCTGTCGCTGGGCGACTTCGTGGTCTCCGGCGGAGAGTATGCGGCCCTCGTCATGACGGACGCCATCGTGCGTCTGCTTCCCGGATCCCTCGGCGATCCGGAGGCCGCGGAGACGGATTCGTTCCACGGAGGCGCGGCGCTGAGTGCACCATCGTACACGCGGCCGGCCGAGTATCGAGGCCACGCTGTCCCGGAGGTCCTGTTGAGCGGGGACCACGGACGCATCGCGGCCTGGAAGGCGGAGCGGGCGCGGGAGATGACCCGCGAGGTTCGACCCGACCTGCTGCCGCACTCTCCCCGCAGTCGGAGCGACGAATCCGGGTAGTCGGTCCGCCCTGGCCGTCTGCCGGGCCGTGAGTGCCGCGACGGCTGTGAAGATCGAGGTATCCGGCCCTTCACCCGCCGGGGGGAGCACATTATCTTCTAGGGCTGTAGAAGTCTGCGCCCGGGTAGGGGCCATTCCAGAGAGGAGAATACCATGTCAGATCTGCTTCGCGACGTCGTCGCCGAAGAACTCCGGACCGAAGTACCCCAGTTCTCGCCAGGGGATACCGTGCGCGTGAACTACCGCATCCGTGAGGGAAACAAGGAGCGGATCCAGGCGTTCGAGGGCATCTGCATCGGCCGTCGCGGCGGTGGGATGAGCGAGACGTTCACCGTCCGCAAGATCTCCTCGGGGATCGGCGTCGAGCGTGTCTTCCCGATGCATGCGCCGACCGTGGAGGGCGTGGAGATCATCCGTCGCGGACGCGTGCGTCGTGCGAAGCTCTATTACCTTCGGAATCTCCGCGGGAAGGCCGCGCGGATCCGGGAGCGCCGCTCCTGACGGAATCGGATCTCCCGGCCATGTCGCCGGATTCCGATACGGACAGGGAAGTCGACCGGCTCCAGGACCCCCTCGAATACGAGCGGGGGTTCTGGAGCCGCGGTCGTTTTCGGGTATGCGGGGTCGACGAGGTGGGACGCGGACCGCTCGCCGGACCGGTGATGGCGTGCGCGGTCGTGCTGCCGCCCGACCTCCATGTCCGAGGTGCGCGGGATTCGAAGAAGCTGTCGCGCGATGCTCGCGAGGCGCGCTGCAGGGAGATCCTCGACCGGGTGCCCGATGGAGATGTCGCGCTGGGCGCGGCCTCCGTCCGCGAGATCGAGCGCCTCAACATTCTGGGGGCGACCCGCCTCGCGATGAGCCGGGCGCTCGACGCCCTCTCCGCACCCTGGGATCACCTGGTCATCGACGGCCGGCCGATGAGGGGGGTCCCGGACCACGACGCAGTCGTCGGCGGGGACGATCTCGTCCATTCCATCGCCTGTGCGTCGATCGTCGCGAAGGTGGTCCGGGACGACCTCATGCGTCGACTGGCACGTCGGTATCCGGGGTACGCGTGGGAGCGGAACGCCGGGTACGGCACGGCCGAACACCGGGACGCCATCGTCGAGCAGGGTGTGACCCCTCACCATCGCCGCAGCTTCCTGGGTGTGCAGTACGGTCTCGACCTCTGAGGACCGCCCGGTGGACTGTGAGCCCGTCTGCGATAGTTTGAAGGATCCGACCCGGTAGCTCAGCTGGCAGAGCAGGCGACTTTTAATCGTCAGGTCGTGGGTTCGATCCCCACCCGGGTCACTGTCTATTGGTTGTACAGGTTTCTGGGAACAAAAGCTGTACAAGCCCGTATCCGGTAGCTGCATCGAGTTCTTTCACGAACAAAAATGGAGCTGTCATGAGCGATACGAACACCTGGCCTGACCTCGCGATCGGGCTGTACGACAAGCTGAC
>JGI12109J20283_10143626_pt1 | contig 19777 bp, 7 predicted proteins | sample ElkSlonscriptome_12_FD_20283 | JGI IMG/M metagenome (IMG submission 20283)
CAACCAAGCTAGAGGTATTTTCATAGTAAAATTTTAACTAAAACCTGTGAATAAGTTAATTTAGATACCCGTAGACTGTCTTGATACTCTAGCTCAATTTTGACGTCAACGACTCGATTATCGACATCTGAAGCCGGATCTGTATCAAATACTCCTTGTCGATTAATTAACCAGCCAATTTCCGTTACTTTACCCTTTATTTCTCCTGAAAAAGTTCCATTTTCGCTCTTGATAATCGCAGATTGACCCAGATTTACTTTGCCAATATCACTCTCATAAACTTCTGCTGTTACCATCATTTGTTGAGTTTTTCCTAATTCGACGATTCCTTTTTCTGCTAGAATAGTTTCACCTGGATAACTGTGAATTTTGAGAATTCGTCCGGTAATTGGGGATTTAACATAGGTTAATTCTAGATCTTGCTGCGCCCTAGCAAGAGAAGCTTGCGCTCTTTCTATCTCGGCTTTTGCCTTCTGGATATCGACATCTCTCACTTCACTAATTTTCTCTAGAGTAGCCTTAGCTTCCTGAATTTGTTGAGACAAGGTTTGTTGGGTTTTGATCAGATTGGCTTGAGCTTCACGGATTTCTTGCTCTAAAGTTGCCATCGTTTGCTGAAAAGTTGCTTGAGCTTCTTGTACCCGTTTTTGGGCTGTTTCTTGGGTTAAGCGATGACGATCTAATTCAGAGGTGGAAATCGCCCCTTCTTGAGATAATTGTTGATAGCGTTGATATTCAATTTCAGCATTTTTTAGTTCAGCTTGTAAACGACTAAGGGTTGCTTGTTGACTGGTTTGTTCTCCCAATCGCTCTGCATTTAACCGATTCAAAGTCGCTTGATTAGTCAGAATTTCTCCTTGTAATTGTGCCTCTAATCGTCTAATAGTGGCTTTTTGGGCTTGAATTTCTCCGGGTTTTGCTCCGGCTTTGATAATTGCTAAATTAGCCTGAGCCACTTTTACTTCTTGACGAGCTTGTTCAACGGCTGCTTTGAGCGACGCTTCATTTTCTAGAACCGCCACAATTTGATTGGCTTCAACAGGTTCTCCCTCTTTAACCCGTAATTCAACTACTTTTGCCCCACCCAAGTTAGGAGGAGGAGCTAAACTAATGGTTTTTCCTTTGGGTTCCAGTTGTCCCAATGCTGTCACGGCTGTCACTTTGGTCTGGGATGATTCCGCTAAAGCAACTGAGGAAGAGGGAGAAGTGTGTCTTATTTTGACAGCATAAAAAATATTGGCTCCTGTTGCCAGGAGTCCGATTCCTGATAGGAGCATCGCCCAGCGCATGGTCGGTTTTGGCAAAGGAACTTCTTTGAAAAGAAATTTGATAACCATGTTGCTTACACTGAATTGACTTAAGGAAAAGCTGAGATGAAAGATAAAGAAAAATTTTTGTCTTGCTTTAAATTTCATCTCAGCTAACTGTGAACTGTTAATTTTGACGACGTTTATTGAACAAAGTACCGAGTGTCCCTACTAAAAATAAGCCCCCAATAGCAGAGGGTTCAGGAACTTGAACCGTTCTTAGGGTCAGTGGTAATGGAAAATTGACGATAACATAACCTGTATCAGGGTCGAAAATAGGTGTCGGATCTTCAACTGCACTATCTTCTACAACGAGTTGCACTTTTCCTCCGTGTAAATTAACATCTAGTAAAAACGCATTGGCTAACCCATCTGTTAAGGGATCTAAGTCAGCAACCTTTTGAACCATGAGGGCTTGGGTTAAAAAGATATCTGTGTTATCGGTGATGGATTGAGTAGCGCCTTGGTCAAAAATAGCATACAGAGGACTATAGCCAAAGTTAATGAATTTTTTTGTATTGTTTATCACGAGAAACGATTCCACTGCATCAGGATTAGCTTGATAAATCCTTTCTTCAATGGTTGAGTCGGGACTTGCCAACCAATCTTGTCCGAGTAAGTCATCTCCTAAATTCCAAGTTTCGGTAAAAGCTCGATCGTTTTTTTGTCCGTAGCCAAAGCCAATCTCATGAAAATTGATGCTATTCCCATTGAGATATTGGAAGAAGTTAGTAAAACCAGTTACTCCGTCTAAAGTCCCTGAACGATTGGCATTACTTTGTTCTGGGCTAGACTGCCGACCCGTAGCATAGTAGGGAGCAATATTTCCGGGAGGAGAATTTTTACTGATTTCTAGGTGCCCACTATCAGGGGCGCTGGGGTCGAGATTAAAAAAAGCCGTTTGTCCCTGATTCTCGTCGGGTTCTCCACTAAAGGATAGGAAATTATTAGAGTTGATAGGTCTAACCGGAATCAGTTGCAGATCGTCAAAATTGATCGATGCAGCTTTAGCTGGCAAGGATGAAATAACTGTCGTTATGGTCAGACCAAGACAAAAAGAAATTGTGCGAGTTTTCATGGTAAACGATCCTAGTTACAGATCAACTAATATTTTTATTGTATCACAGAAATATGTAAATTTGATTAACAATTTGATTGAAATCTTAAAGTAATTAATTGCATTTAAAGGCTTTTAACTTTCCTCTCATCATTCTCAGCAGCAAAACAATATATATAGGAATAAAGCCACTAAAAATATAGGAATTTCCCAGTGATTCCATCAGAAAAGCTGCCAAAATCGGTCCAGTAGCATTTCCCAAAGAATAGGTGGTAGTAAATAAAGCCGTTCCTGCTCCCACATCCCCTTGAGAAACTTGTTCTCCGACTAAGGCTAGACAAAGAGGATACACCGGGCCAATACTCGCTCCTGCTAGCCCAGAAAATAGCAAAAGCAAATGATAATCGGTTAGTGTGATCAAGCCGATACTGGCAATAATTCCCACACAAATACAAATAAACAGTATCCTCACCTTACCATATTTATCGGCTATTTTGGTCACCGGAACGGTACTAATCAGACTTCCTACTACAAAAATTGATAAAGCAAAGCCCATTTGGGTGACTGTGTAGTTCTGTTTTAACAAAAAGACAGGATATAAGGTAATCAGGGTTGCTTCCGCCATCCCATAGGCAAAAATGCCATGAATGGGAAATTGAAAATGTTTCAGCAGATGGAAAAAGGCAGGACGAGATACAGTTTCAACTCGTAAACTAGAGGGTATAAATATCCAAACTATTACCATTGCACCTAGGCTCACGCCTCCCCCTATTAAAAAAGCCAAAGAGGGAGATATTTGATATAAATAAGACCCGATGGCAGGTCCACCAATAAACCCTAATCCCATCGCTAGAAAATATAAGCCACTAACGCTGGCTCGATTCTGATCACGACAGAAAAGATTGAGAGCTGTTTGACCGCCAATCAGATAGGCACAGACTCCCAATCCCATAACAATACGAATCACAAACCACAGACCTAAAAAGGACGTTAATGGAAACAGAGGTGCACTCAGCATCATTAACAGGCATCCTAAGAAAAGAATCAGACGAATTCCTAACTTACGTAATAGCCTCTCAACCACAGGTGTTACTAGGGCAATCGTGAGGAAATAAACGGTAGAAGTCGCACCAATCCACAGCTGACTAACTTGATGCTGTTCCATAAAGGTTGACATCAAGGGATTAAATATCCCAACTGTCACTCCAAACAGAAAGGACAGTCCATACAAAGTTAACAGGGACATAGAAGAGGGTAATGAGGAACGCTCAGGAGATAGAGTTGGCATAGCAATAAATAATCTATAAATATAGCGCTTCGCGCTCGTCTATTAGTTATGTAAAGGGGCATTATCCCTAATAATTACCGGCCCATGGCATTAGTAACTTGAGCCTTTTCATAACTAATGACTTGGGGGAAAGGTTCTAGCATATTTTTTGACCCATAGAAAAACATATCCTGCTTGCCAAAGACCTTGAGACATTCCCCAGTAATGCTGTCAATATAAGGAGATGCCAAGAAAGCAACAATCTCAGCAATTTGATGGGTGGGGATTGAACTATCGCGGTAGGCTTTAGGAGTGAGATCCGTATCCACAAATGCAGGACAAACCGCATTAACTTGGATATTTTGTTGTTTAAGTTCCTCAGCCAAAGATTTGGTTAAACCGGCAACTCCATGTTTAGAAGCAGCATAGGCGCTAAAGAGAGGATAACCAATAACAGAAGAATCTGATCCCAAATTAATAATTTTGCCCTTACCCCGTCGCAGTAAATAAGGAACAACCGTCCGACAGCAGTAATAGGTTCCAAACAGATTAACTTCGACAATTTTGCGCCATTTGACAGGATCTGAATTGGTTAAGGTCGCAAAGCTAGTAATTCCCGCATTATTGACTAAAATATCAATCCCTTGCCACTGCTCGGCAATTTGCGCGATCGCGGCTTCTACTTGGTTTAATTCGCTAATATCTGTGGGAATGTCCATCGCCTGTCCGCCGCATTGCTGAATCTGGTTGACAGTTTCCTGGAGTTGCTCTTCATGACGAGCTAAAACAGCGACTTTAGCACCTTGTTGGGCTAACTTAAGGGCGATCGCCCGACCAATTCCTCGTCCACCTCCTGTGACAATAGCTACTTGTCCAGCTAAGGGGAGAGAAGAGGGATTTATAGGTTGGGGAGCATCTGGCGCTGGATATTGACTGATGTTGGGTTGAGGAACCTCTGCGAGTAAAGATTGTAACAGAGAGATATATTGCTGTCCTAGCTGTTGAATGGTGGTAGCCGAATGGAAATGCTTGGAGTACTCGATTTGTAACTCTAGACGGTTATCAACAACCGAGAAAAAGAATTCTAAGAGCGTCGTTCGCTTCTGTTCCGGCGGTGAAAGACGACGATCCCAGTCTTCTTTCATAAACTCAAATAGTGAAGACGGTTTAATATCCCGATTTCCCAGATAATTAGCCCGAACAGGCGTTAAATGATTGTCGGGATACATGAAACTTGGGAGTCGCTCGCCCAACCAATCAAAAGTACCACCATTCATTGGAACTGCCTCAAATTTATCCTTGAGCTGTTGCAGCAGAGCTTTCCAAGATTGGTCTGTGTCTACGGTTAATCTTAGAGGAAAGTTGGTGGCAAAGTTACCAATACTGTCGAAGAACTGCTTCTGATTACCTAAATTTCGGCTATGGATTCGATGACTCACAACAACGTCATGATTATGGCTCCAGTTCGCCATTAAGTGGTATAAGGGAGCTAATAATAGAGAATAAACATTGCAGTCATAGTGTTTTTTGGCATGAGTCAGGAGGTGTTTGGTTTCATCGGGGGATAAGTTAAACCATTCACTGGCAGCCGACGTTTCTAGATTCGCTCCCAATTGCTTATCGAGAGGGATTTGAAATGTGGATTTGGAGGTGGGAAATTGGGCTTGCCAATAATCGAGGTGACTTTCTAAATGTCCCTGTTCTTCTTCCTCCATCAATAAGCGCACATAATCAGCATAGGAGGAAGTTTTGGGTAAAGTGTCCAAAGGATTAGGGTTTCCTGCCAATAATTGAGTATAGATTAACCAGAATTCTCGAAACAGGATTTGGTTGCTTAATAAATCCCCAATAATATGATGTCCAATGGTGTTGATGTCGTAACAGGTATCATTCACTTTGACGACCACTGCTTGGATCAGCGGCCATTGATTGACCCGAAATTCCTGTCCGATGGCTTTTATTTTCTGATGAATCTCCAGATTACGCTCTTCTGTACTTAGATGAGAACCATCATAAAAAATCGCTTTTAAAGCATTTTTAGGATGAATTTCCTGTTGCCACCATTGTCCGTCTTCTTGGACAAAAATTGTCCGCAATGCCCAATGACGTTCAATTAAGTAATTAAGAGCTTGATTAAAGAGGCTTAGATCCAGAGGTTGATGATAAAGATAACGACTGTAACCTGTCCATTGATATGGAGCATCAAAGTAACGCACTAACCAGCGTTGTGCTGGTCCTAAGGGAAGACGTTCTAAGGGTACGGATTTCGCTTCTGTTGGTGAAGGAGTTTCAGGGGGTGTCTGGGGGGATTCACCTTGGAAATAAGCAAGCAGAGCCTTACGATCTAATTTACCATTGTGATTTTTGGGCAAACTAGGCAACCACTCTATGCGGTGGGGGATCATATAATCTGTTAACTGACGGGCTAGATAATTTTTCATTTCTTGCACATCAACAACAGATCCGGCTAAACCAGCCACTAAGCGTTTTTGTCCCTCCCCATAATCGAGAACGACGACTCCTGCTTCTTGAACGCTGGGATGAGAGAGAAGAACCGTTTCAATTTCCCCGAGTTCAATGCGAAATCCCCGAATTTTTACCTGATGATCGATGCGACCATGATATTCAATGCTACCGTCTGGTAATTCTTTGGCGAGATCCCCGGTGCGATAGAGCGTTTTACCCTGAATATGAGGAAAAGGATTGGAACAAAAGGCTTTAGCTGTACGTTCGGGATCTTTGAGATAGCCTTTCGCTAACTGTACTCCTCCAATCCAAAGTTCTCCCATTTTCCCTGGGGGTAACGGCTGACGATTGTCATCCAAAATCAACAGATCCACATTGTCAATGGCTTTACCAATGGGAATACTGGTTTCTCCTTGTTCTCCGGGACGTTGACGGATAATATGAGCAGAGACATCAATAGACGCTTCAGTGGGTCCATAAAGATTGGCTAATCCGGTGGTGGTTCCATACTGATCCAGCCATTTTTGAATAAAGGGAATGGGTAGGGCTTCTCCACTAAAAATCAGCCAGCGCAAATGGGGAAAGGTAAACCCTTCTCCTTCTAAAGCATTGATAAATTCCCCAAAGAGAGAGGGGACAAAGTGGATGACATTAATACGAGCGTCATTGAGCCATTCTGCCAATTTCCAAGGGTTTTTCACCGTTGTCTTGGCGAGGGGGCAAGCGGTTGCGCCATACATTAGGGGCCAAAATATTTCCCAAATCGAGATATCAAAACAAATGGACGTTTTTTGCGCTACGCGATCGCCGGGGGCTAAGGCAAAGGTTTTTTGCATCCATTCCAGACGATTCATATATCCTCGATGGTTGAGCATTACCCCTTTCGGACGACCCGTTGAACCGGAAGTGTATAAAACGACCATTAAATCGTCAGGGGTATTAACAGGAGTTAAATCCTCCGCCGATTCTTGAGACCAAATGTCCTGATTTACTTGTTTTAAGATGTCATTACCTTTAAAGCGAGTGCCTTCATCTAAGAAAACTAGAGAATGTAAAGGAGAGTCAAATTGAAGGCATTCGGTCAATTTGTCTGTTAATTGAAACTCTGTTAATAAAACACCGATTTCGGCATGACCCAACATATAACCAATGCGCTCTTGAGGATAGGTTGGATCGATGGGAACATAGGCTCCCCCTGCTTTGAGAATTCCTAAGATGCCAATCCACATGAGAGGGTTACGATGGGTCATAATGCCAACGAGATCCCCTGGTTTAACCCCTTGTTTGCGTAAATAGTGGGCAAGTTGGTTAGAAAGGCTGTGTAATTGTTGATAGGTAAGGGACTGATGTTCTCCCAAGATAGCAAGGGCTTGTGGTGTTTGCTGTGCCTGACGAGCGATCGCTAGGTAAGGAATAGCTAGCGACTTAGGAGCTTCTAAAACCGGAGAAGTGGCTGGACTGATAGCTTGAGCCATTTCCGCTAAACTGCGGCAAGATAAGAGTTTTTGGCGATCCAGTTTTTGTCCTAACTGTTGTTCGAGTTTCGTAACCAAACGAATGTGTTCTAAGGAGTCCATTCCTAACTCGGCTTCAAGATCTCGATGCCAATCTTTTTCCGTGAGCGTCAGGTGAAAAATTTCGCCGACAAGCGTTGCCATCGTCGTGACAAATTCTTGATTGAGGTGAAACTGTTTAATCGCTTTTTGTTGAAATTTAATTTCCAGATTAGCTAAGTCTTCCAGTTGAAATCTAAACTGCTCGATTAAATAATTAATGAACCTATCACTAAAACAATTTATGTCATAGTTGGTGTTAATATATAAACAACCATTGAATATTTCTGTCAAAGTGTCTATACATCCAGCATTTGTTACGGTAGCCGAACGATAGTCTAACACCTCAACAGCAGCATATCGAGGTTTTATATGGGTTTGTCCCATATTCGAGAGGAAAAGATTAGATTTAATTGAATTCTGCATCAAATTAACTGCAAAGCTGGGCAACTTCCCCTGAGTAAGCATAACCTTGTCTCGCAATGTTAGCCCCATCTGACGAGTCTGGGCTTTATCATAATTAGCCGCTAAACCTGATTGAATTTCTGCTTGAATAGATTGCAGTAAAATAGTCCAATCTGATTGATTTTTAATAGAGGTAAAACTCAAGGCTAAATTCTGAGCAAAACAACCAATAACGTTAGTTGCATCAGCATCAGGATAAATGCGTCCCCCGGTAGGAATATTGATGATTGGGGCATCAGGAATTGGACTACAGTGGGCGATCGCCTGTAAATAGGCTCCTACTAACAAAGAATTAAAGGATAACCGTAATTCACGAGCTTTCTGAATCAATTTAGAAACAATCTCAGAGCTTACTTGATAGCGCAAACCGTGAATCTGGGCTTCTAAGCCAGAATTAGTTTTTTGTTGAGGATTCCAAACAAATTTCTCTTTACTTTGTTTAGCTAAATACTGTTTCAATAATTCCTCAGCTTGAGGATCTTGCCATTGATTGAGAGATTGAATTAACTGGCGATAGTCTTCAACAGATGTTGAAGGAGGTAATATAGGTTCTGTTCCTGCTAAACGCGCCCCATAAATTTCCAGAAATTCTCGCAGAATAATTTGATTACTGAGTCCATCAGATAAAACATGATGATGATGTAAGCCTAACTCATAAACAGAATCATTGAGGTGAATCACAAAAAATTGATGAAGCGGCCACTTTTCGATATTCCAACGTTCATTAATACGACGATTTACTTCTTTACATATGAGAGATTCTTGAGTTGTTTCATCGTACTTTCGCAAGTCAATAATTTCCACTTCTGGTAGTTGAGTTTGATTGCCAACTCGTAGTTGATAAGCTGAAAACCGTGTCGCATCCTGTGGAATGAAAAAGTAAGCTCTCAACATCGGATGACGTAACAGGAGTTCTTGCCAGCTTTGTTGAGCGATGGTGGGTTCAAAGCTTCCCCTAAGGCGAACGGTAGAACAGACACTACATGTAGAAACTGCCCAATGAGTTGCCAAAAAGATGTACTGAGAATCAGTAATATCGACGGTTTTTTCACTTAAATCACCAACAAATAACGTTTTTTTATCGCTATTTTCATCCACAAAATCAGTTTTATTCTGTTGGTTATATTCTAAATCAATTAACCAATTTTGAGCAATTTTAATTATTTCCCCCAAAGTTTGCAACTGCATTAAATGTTCCATCGGTACAACTTGCAAAAACTCATTTTGTCGCTGTTGGGGGATCAGTTGAATCATGCCATTGAGCAGTTCCACTGTTTTAATCGAATCAAGTCCTAAATCGCTTTCTAGGAATAAATCAGGAGCTAAGTCGGCGGGATAATGTCCCGTAATTTGAGCGACAAGGTTAAAGATTTGCTGCTCTACGATTTCTGTGGAAGACTGTCCCTTAGAAGCCGAGAGAGAGGATGTTGCCATCACATTAGGGGAGTTTTCAGCGACAACAGGAGCAGCAGATTCAGTCAGATTTGGATCAATTAACCAATCTTGAGCAATTTCAATCATTTCCGCCAAGGTTTGCAACTGCATTAGCTGCTCCATCGGCACAACTTGCAGAAACTCGTTTTGTCGCTGTTGGGGAATCAGTTGAATCATGCCATTGAGCAGTTCAACCGTTTTAATTGAATCAAGTCCTAAATCGCTTTCCAGAAATAAATCTGCGGCTAAATCATCAGTTTTATGCCCCGTAATTTTGGCAACTAGGTTAAATATTTTTTGTTCAACCAATTTAGAAGTCATATTTTTCTCACTCAATAACTTACATTTTTTTCAACCTTGGGGAATTATTCACAATCTAATGAAGATTGAAAACTATTTAATATCGAAGGCTTTAGCTCTTTAGCTAGGGCTAAATAGCTTTGCTGGCGTTGATCATCAGAAAGAATCGGCACCGTATCTGTTGGTCGTAATCCTTGAAATAAGGAAGGAATGCTAATTGATTGAATGGGTTCAGTCTGCTCTTGATTCGTGTTATCTGAGTCTGCGGATTTCACCACAGGTGCTAGGTAAGGTTTATTGTCAAAAGGATAGATGAACAAAGGAATCCGGCGAGTTCCAACAGGAAACAGTTTTGAAGGGTTAAACTCTACACCAGAAACATACAACTGTGCCATTACTCTTAATAAAGCTTCAATTTTGTTGATCTCTGAATTAAGTACGTGCCAGATAGCCGAAAATCGATTTTGGCTAAGTCGATCCGCAAACTCACTGGAATTCCCCAAGTACAAGTAGAGAATTTCAGATTGCTTCGTTTCCTGAGCCAAATTCAGTGAACCGCCTAACTGGACAAAAGCACTTAACTGAAGACTAGACACCTGAGTCGTTGGATGAAATATCCCTTTAGGAGTAACTAGAGGACAATGCCAATTTAAGGACTTTTCTTGTTCGGTTTGAATTTTTTTAGCCGGAATAACAATTTTTTCCCCTTCCAACCGAGCTAAGGCAGCTAAGGCTTCTTCTAGAGTTAATAGTCCGGTGAAACAGGCTCCCACTAAAATACCAATGCCTGCTACTAATAGTTTTTTCGGTTCGACATCCAGAAACTTCAACCAAGACAAATAGGCATATTGGGTAGCAAAATCGTGAATTTTAGTTGAGGATTGAGGATAATTGATAAACGGTTTCCACCGAAATTGACACTCTTCGTAAGCTGATTTCCACACAGGAAACTGTTGTCCGATAGTTGTGACATCTTCGACGCTTAAGTGATTAGTACCATCTAAGATTAAAGAGAGCGGTGTTGAACGTTTAGGATTGGCTCGTCCCCGGTAAATCTCAGAAGGTTGACTATCCTTCGTTATTGCCTCAAGATAATCTAACAATTGTTGCCGTTCTTTGACCACGAAAGCCGCTTTAGAGGGAAATTCCTTCTGAGCTTGATTCATAGTGAAACAAACCTCAGCTATTTCCTGTTCGGGATGAGCGAGTAGATGCTCACGGAGTTGACTGGCAATCTGTTGTAATTTAGCAGGAGTACGAGCCGTTAAACAAAGTAAATAAGATGAAGTATCCTCCGTTATCCTGGGCGAAGAGGATAAAATTGGTGCTTGTTCAAGAATAATATGAGCATTGGTTCCGCCAAAGCCAAACCCATTTACCCCAGCTCGCAGAGGATGCTCTTGATTTGACCAGGACATTCCCTGTTCTCCCACCACATAAAAGGGCGTTTGGGCAAAATTGATATTGGGATTAGGACTTTGATAACCTTGGGTTCCTGGAATCTGTTGATGCTGCATCGATAGCACCACTTTAATCAGGCTGAGAATGCCAGAAGCTGATAAGGCATGACCAATTGAGGATTTAACTGAACCGATTCCACAAAATTGTTGGCGCTCTGTAAAGGTGCGAAAGGCTTGAGTCATTCCTTCTATTTCAATCGGATCGCCGAGTAAAGTCCCAGTCCCGTGAGCTTCGATGTAGGAAATACTCGCTGGATCGATGCCGGATTGCTGATAAGCTTGACGAATAGCTCTGGCTTGTCCTTGGGGATTAGGTGCGGTAATCCCTTGGGAATGACCGTCATTGTTAATGGCTGAACCTTTAATTAGCCCATGGATATAATCTCCATCGGCGATTGCTTGTTGTAACGGTTTTAAAAGAATAACCCCTGCGCCTTCTCCGATGACCATACCATTTGCTCTACTGTCGAACGGATAACAAGTTCCTGTCTCAGACAGTGCCTGAACGCGGCTGAGAAAGGTTAAGGGAGTAGGACTCAGATTTAAGTTAACACCGCCCACAATTGCCATCGAACTTTGCCCAGAGCGTAGGCTGTCACAGGCTAAGTGCAGTGCTACCAGAGAGGAAGAACAAGCGGTGCTAACTGATAAACTCGGTCCCGTGAGATCCAAACAATGGCTAATTCGGGCGGCAAGTTGGTTTAATTCGTTTCCAGCCGCCGTTTCTGACAGAATTTCACTGGGTTGGAGGATTTCAATTAAAGTATTTTGCAAAGCCTGACGATTTTGCTTAGGTAACTGATTAAACCATTCACTGGTTTCTAATCGTTGGCATAATGCGCCATAGGACTGATAATTTATAAAATGTTCTACATAGTTATTTTGTCCACAACCGACAAAGACACCGATATCTTTAGGGCGGTTTTTGCTGCCATATCCTGCCTGGAATAAAGCTTGCCAAGCCAATTGTAAAAAAAGTCGTTGTTGAGGATCTATTGCCATTGCTTCTTTGGGCGATATCCCAAAGAACAGGGGATCGAAATCATAAGGATTATCTATAAACCCCCCCCAATGACAATAAGTTTTATAAGAGGTTTGCTTGGTGGAATCAAAGTAATCTTTTGTTGACCAACGGCTACTGGGAACAGAACCAATGGCGGATCGCCCCTGGCTGAGTAATTTCCAGTATTCTTCTAAATTGTTAGCTCCTGGAACTTTACAGGCCATGCCAATGATGGCAATATCAGTCGCAGTGAGCTGTTCTGGTTTTTCAGTGATTTGTATCGTTGGGTCAGATGTGATTTCAGCAACAGTCAACAGAGGTGTTGAGCCTTTTCTATTTTGTTCCAGATACTTGACTAATGCATCAAGAGTTTGATACTCAAATAAAATAGTGGGAGATAATTTAGTATTCAGACTTTTATTTAACTGTTGAATTACCTCTATTCCGGCTAAAGAGTCTAATCCCAGTTCTGAGAAGCTTTGATGTCCTTCAATTTGCTCCACCGATAGCTTAATATGCTCAGAGAGAATCTCTTTCACTAAATCTTCCAGATGAGTCACCTGAACCTTCGGTAATGATGAAGTGGAGACATCTATCGTGGAAGAAGATGAAGAAAGAGCCGTTGTTTGGGGAGATGATTGAAGAAAGTCAATAATATGCGTAACAGCAGGGGTAGGGTTAGTCAAAGCTTCAATAAAGGAATTAACAGCGGCTTCGGGTTCTAGCAGATTCATACCTTTCGCTCTCGCTACCATGACTAAAGCTTGACCCCCAATTTTCGCCATTCCCCGATCGCGCCAGAGGGCAAAGTTAATCGCTAAGGAACGACCCGAAGCAGGTTGTTGTGACCGATAAAGGGCATAGTGGTCGAGGAACGCATTAGCAGCCGCATAATCACTTAAATTCGCTCCCCATTCTGCTTTAGAGGCAGCCGCCGAAGAAATCATCACAAAAAACTTGAGCGGCTCAGAACGAGTGAGGGTATCAAGAATTACTGTTCCTTGGAGTTTGGGAGCAAACACTGGGGCAACCGTTTGCCAACTCTTCTGATGGAATTTGAAGTTTTTCTGATCCTGAACTCCAGCTGCATGAATCACTCCATCGATACGACCAAAGCGATCGCGGACTTTATCCATTAATTGAGCCATTGCATCTGCATCAGTGACATCGACCGCCTCATACAAGACAGTTGCACCCAATTCTTCTAGTTGTTGAATGATCCTGATGCGATCGCATTGAGGATGATGATTAGCCAGTAATTGAGTCCATTGTTCTTTGGGGGGTAAAGATTGACGACCGATTAACACCAAATTCAGGCGAGCCTGACGAACTAATCCCATCGCAATTTCTGAGGCAACGGCACTGGTTCCTCCGGTAATCAAATAGGTATCTCCATCCCTAATCACTTCTTCTATCGGTTGTTTGGGAACGGCTGACATTGGTACTAGGGTTCGTCCTAGTCGTTGTTCTCCTCGAATCGCAATAATTCCTTCGCCAGTGGGAGGAGTCCGAAGTTCTTGCCAGAGGATGTGTCCTAATTGCCCTGATTTCAAAATTTTTGGCATTAGGTCTACAACTTTGGTTTTAAAACTGGGATTTTCCTGAGCTAATACTTGTGTTAGCGTCGCACCGAGAATTTGATGAATTCCTTGAATAGGATGATGTGGCGTAACCGCATAGTTACCTAAAGTCAACTGTATAAAATAAATAGACTGTTTAGGGCAATGTTTTAGCAAAGCTTGTCCCAAAAATAGGACACTGTAGTCACTTTCAGCCAGTATTCTATCAGAAATATCCAGAGAATGATCCGGATGCAGACCGTTCCACAAATGAATCACGGCGACGATTGGCTGCTGCTCCGATTGAATGGCTTTTATTAACTGCTCATAATCTTGAGGATTAGCTGGATTCAGGGTAAATTGCTCAGCCGAGCGAGAGAAAGATTGACCTGGAATAGCCCAATGGAGAGGGTGGCTATTTTGAGAGATGTGTTTAGCTAAATCTTCACCCCAGGTTTTCGGATCTCCCAAGACTAAAATAGCACCAGGGAATAAATCTTGAGGCGCACTCAGGGGTTCAGGTTGCCACTGCCACTGATAAAACCAAGGATGTTGGAATTGAATCACTGGCGATAAGTCGGGTTGAGAAGGTTGAGAAGGTTGAGGAGGTTGAGGAGGTTGAGGAGACGGATTAGACTTAGATTTAGGAACTTCAACAGATTCCCAGTAACGCTGATGCTCAAAGGGATAATTGGGAAGACGCACAGGACGGCGTTGATAATCTTGGTCAAACTTTAACCAATCGATGTCAACGTCTTGCAGATATAACTGTCCCAAACTATTGAGAAAAGGAATCCAATCGGGCTGTCCTCGTTTAAGGGAAGGCAACCAGAGAAACGATGACTCAGAGAGATAACGCTGCCCCATACTTAATAGCGTAGAATTCGGTCCGATTTCCATAAAGAGGCGATAGCCTTCTTGGGCGAGTTTTTCCATCCCATCTGAAAAGCGAACAGCTTCTCGCAGATGAAGACTCCAATAGGTAGCATCAGGAACTTCGCCCGGTTTCCAGAATTGACCGGTTAAATTAGATAGTAGGGAGCGGTTAGGGGCTTGAAAGGAAAGGGTATTAGCAAAGGCTTCAAAAGAATCCAAAATGGGAGCCATGAGCGGCGAATGGAAAGCATGGGAAACTTGAAGTTGGCGAAACTGAATGCCTTGCCCTCGCAACAAGTCCAATAGGTCCTGTACCTTGTCTTTTAGTCCAGAAATGACTACATTGCTAACCCCATTAATAGTCGCAATTGCTACTTGCTCCTGATACGGCTCAATTAGCGGCGCGATCTGCGCTTCAGACGCAAAGACAGCCACCATCATGCCATTTTTGGGCAAACTTTGCATTAGACGCGCCCGTTCTGCTATTAATCGCAGTCCATCTTCAAGACTAAAAACCCCAGCAACACAGGCGGCGGTGTACTCTCCCACACTATGTCCCATTACGGCATCGGGAATAATGCCATAACTTTGCCAGAGGTGTGCCAAAGCGTATTCTAGGGCAAAAAGAGCGGGTTGGGTGTAAGCAGTCTGATGGAGATGGGGGGAATCGGCATTGCCTGGATACAGCACCGATAACAAGGGCAATTCCAAGGAATCCCGCAAAAGTTCATCACATTGATTCAGGATGCGACGAAAGGTAGGTTGGGTTTCGTACAACACTTTTCCCATGCCAGTATACTGAGATCCTTGACCCGTAAACAGAAAAGCGATGGGATTGGCTTCAGCTTGTATGGGCAGCTCTCGATAGGGAAATCGATGGTGATCTGAGGAAAGGGCAAATTCTCCCAACTGTTGCCGCAGATCCTCAATCGATTCCGCCACAATCGCCAGACGATGTTTAAAATGAGACCGTCGAGTCAGGGTTGTAAAGCCAATATTGGCTAAGGAATTAGAGGTTTCTGCCAATGCCGTCGAGTAACGTTTCGCTAATCGTTGTAAGGCATTTTTACTTTTAGCCGATAAAGTAACAAGATGATGAGAACGTTCTAAGGGAGCTTGCTGAAGTTGAGTAGGTTGTTGTATATTTGAAGGTGATAATGTCATTTATAATCCCCCTCTTCTATAATTATGTGAACATTCGTCCCACTCATACCAAAAGAACTGACCCCAGCGAATCGGGATTCCTCTTGTGCTTGCCAAGGCATTAATTGGTTAGGGACAGTAATGGGAAGTTTCTGCCAAGGAATATAAGGATTAGGTTTTTTAAGATGAAGATGAGGGGGAATATGCTTATTTTTTAATGCTAGAACAACTTTCATGAAACTGGCAATTCCTGCTGCTCCTTCGAGATGTCCTAAATTGGTTTTGACAGAACCTACGATTAAGGGGGTGTCAACGGAACGGGTTTTTCCCAGAACATTTCCGAGAGCTTGAACTTCAATCGGATCTCCTAAAGAGGTTCCGGTTCCGTGGGCTTCGACATACTGAATTTGTTCAGGAGAAACCCCGGCATTCACAAGAGCTTTTTGAATGACTGCTTCTTGAGCTGAACCATTAGGGGCAGTCAATCCATTACTTAATCCATCATGATTAACCGCCGAACCTCGAATAACCGCCAAAATCGGATCGTTGTCTCTAACCGCATCGGACAATCGTTTGAGAACAACAATTCCTCCCCCTTCTCCTCGAACATAGCCATCAGCTTGAGCATCAAAAGTTTTACAGCGGTCATCAGGGGTTAAAGCCCTCATTTTACATAAACCAATGGTGGTTTCGGGAGTAAGCATCAAGTTAATGCCTCCAGCTAAGGCGAGATTACATTCTCCTGAATGCAGACTCTGAGTGGCTAAATGCACAGATAGGAGAGAAGAGGAACAAGCCGTATCCACTTCCATTACGGGACCTTGGAGATTCAAACAGTAAGCTAACCGCCCTGCAGCCATACAGCGTAAAGCTCCTAGACTCCGATAAACATTGAGATTTTCCCGCTCATATCCATTAATGAGGAGATGGGCGTAGTCATCTGCCGTGAGTCCGATAAAGACACCCGTTTGACTCCCACTGAACTGGGTAACAGGCTGTCCAGCATTTTCTAGGGCTTCCCAAGCTATCTCTAGCAATAAACGCTGTTGAGGATCAATCGCTGCGGCTTCTTTGGGTGAAATTCCGAAAAAATGGGGATCAAACTGGTCAATATCGTCTAAAAAACCACCATAACGGGTGTACATTTTACCGGGGGCATCAGGATTTGGGTCATAATAGTCATCAATATTCCATCGTTGAGCAGGAACTTCTGTGATTGCATTAATTCCTTGGAATAAAAGCTGCCAATAGGCTTCTGGAGTGTTAATTCCTTGAGGAAAACGACATCCCATGCCAATAATGGCGATCGGTTCATGTTGGTGATTTTTCAGAGTTTGTAAGTCAACTTCAAGTCGCTTGAGTTCTAGAAAAGCTTTTTTCAAAAGCGATTTGTAGTTAACCGGGGAAGATGGAGGATGTAATTTCGATTCTACTTGAGAAATCATGATTGTTGACGCTGTTGTATTATTTCTAGTTCTTGGCTTAACAGGTCTGCTATTTCAAGTTCCGACATAGAATCAAGTAATTGTTCCATATCCGCTGATTCAGAAGGCTGTTGTATCCCTTTATTCCTGACTGTTTCAGCCGTAAATAATTGGCTGGTAGATGGATTATAATGAGCTAAATAGGCAGCAGCAGAAGCAATAGAGGGAAAGTTCCAAACTAGAGTCATTTCAATCTCTTTGCCTAACCACCGCCCTAATTGTTCGACCAATTCCACGGCTATCACAGAGTCAAGACCATAGTCAGCAAAAGGACGTTGAGGATCAATCTGCTGAGGAGTTAACTGTAACGCTTGAGCGACCCAGTTAATAATCCATTGTTGAATATCTCGAACTGTAGTCGGTGCAGGAGCATGAGCCATTTGGGGAACAGCACCAGACACTGGATTATTGGCATTCCAGACAGCCACAATTGCCAGATTATCTTCTAAAAAGCCTTGTTTACAGGCATGACGCTGAATTTTACCACTAGAGGTTTTGGGAATGCTGGCGGTTTTGAGTAAGATAATACTTTGTACTTGTAGTTCATGGATTTCTGAGATAGCTCGGCGGATAGCAGCAAATACTTCTTCTTCATTTAACTTGCGGAGATGGGTGCGTTCTACTTCTTGAACAACAACTAACTTTTCAGTTCCTTCTTGGTCAATAGCAAAGGCAGCACCACAACTGGCTCTAAGAGCTGGATGACTTTTCTCAACGGTTGATTCAATATCTTGAGGATAATGGTTACGACCTCGGATAATGATAAGATCTTTTAGACGACCAGTAACAAATAATTCTCCGTCCTGAATAAAACCTAAGTCTCCTGTACGTAGAAAAGGTCCTTCAGCACTATCTGCTAAGTAAGCCTGGAAGGTTTCTTGGGTTAATTCTTCTCGCTTCCAATAACCTTGAGTGACACTTGTTCCCGCCACCCAAATTTCTCCTACTTGTTGTTCTTGACATGAAATTTTCGTTTGCGGATCTACAATTTTCATCTGCTCAAAAAAGTTTCGTCCGCATCCGACAAGGGTTTTGCTGATTTCTGATTCAGATTTTAAGAGTTTTACCTGATGTTGCTGTAAAGCAATTTCGTCTATGGGTTGCAGAACCGGAGGCTCTGTTTTTCGTGATCCGGAAATCAACAGCGTCGTTTCTGCCATCCCATAACAGGGATAGAAGGCTTGAGGACGAAAGCCATAGGGCGCAAATTTTTCGCTAAATTGTTGAATTGTTTTTGCCTGAATCGGTTCAGATCCATTAAAAGCAATTTTCCAACTGCTAAGGTCTAAGTCATGACACTGTTCAGGTGTAATTTTCCGCACACATAAATCATAGGCTGAATTAGGTCCTCCACTGACAGTGGCTCGATAATGACTAATGGCTTGTAACCAGTGAATTGGCTTTTGTAAGAAAGCAACGGGGGGCATCAGATTACAGGAGACTCCTAAATATAGAGACTGCAAGACATTTCCGATCAATCCCATGTCATGGAATAGGGGTAACCAACTGACGTAAATCTCTGTTTCATCGTTTTGAAATGCCAACTTGATCATCTGTTCGTTGTGGATGAGGCTGCCGTGACTGACCATAACCCCTTTGGGAGTTCCTGTTGACCCCGATGTGTATTGAAGAAATGCTATTATATCTTTATCGAGGATAGGTTCTTGCCAATCTACAGCCAATGAAGCAGCGATATTTTCGGTGATTACCCACTTTACCTCTGTTAATCGAAGCTCTTCAAAAAAACTAGAATATTTATTTTTAACCTTCTCTAAAATGGAGGGAGTTGTCAAAATTAAAGTGGCTTGAGAATCTTTGATAACTGAAGTGAATCTAGCTAGGTGATGATTAGAACGAGGGGGATAGATGGGAACAGCAATCACCTGAGCATACAAACAGCCTAAAAAAGCCGTAATAAATTCTAATCCAGGGGGATAAAGCATTAAAGCTCGTTCACCCGGTTTGGCAATTGATTGCAGATAGGCAGCAATGGCACATGCCTGTCGATCTAGCTCTTGATAGGTAATTTGATCAGACTCTGTCACTCCATCTGACAAAAATCGATAGGCTAGTTTATGGGGTTGATGTTGCGCTTGATACCGTACCAGGTTTACCAAAGTAGGCACTTGAGACAAATTTTCCGTCATGGAAGTTTCTCGACCTTCAGCAAGTGTAGTTACTTTCATTGTAAATCTCTCACTTATATAATACTAATGCTTAAAATTATATTGGGCGGTGATTTTTTTCATTTCATTGGCTTAACTACTTCACCATTACAGCATTTCTCAGTCTAGTGAGGTACAGTAACAAGACGATGTTAGCCTCTGTGAGAGCAAAAGTATTATTCTCAATGTACCTCACCAGCATGGAAAACGCTGTATCTTATTTTGGGTTCGACAAGGC
>JGI12109J20283_11788583_pt1 | contig 19777 bp, 20 predicted proteins | sample ElkSlonscriptome_12_FD_20283 | JGI IMG/M metagenome (IMG submission 20283)
CGGGCGTCCCGGCGTCAGCCGGGGTGTGGCCGGAACCGGCTGACGCCGGGACGCCGGGGGCGCGGTCCGGTGTCGCAGGGCACCCCGCATGCCGTGGGACCGCCGCGAATCATCTTTTCAGACAGTCTCTTAGAGCGCGGCAGTCCAACTGACCGACTATCTACGCATCAACCGGCAGCACACGCCGGTTGTTCTGCCTTCTTCCACACTGTCCCACTAATTGACCATTGCTCCCGGCGCGCTTCTCTCTTATAAAGCTCTCACATCAGCCAGCGCAGCAGTAGTGGTATACTACTTGCATAGCGATTGTTCGTAAATAACACGGCTTACGCGGTGGGCATACACATCAGACATGTACTTCCACAACGGCAGTCTTCGCCTGCGGCAGCATGGGACGTTTTTTCTTTTCACAAAAATGTTGTACTATGTGCAACATTTTTGTGAAAAAGGTCGTTTCTTCCGCCCTGCCGGAGGCGAAACTCGTTCTCCGCCGGGTGACACGCCTGATATGAACACCCACCGCGTAACGCGTTAAATAAGCTTTTCCTGGAAAGGCATCAATAATTATGCTTTATCTACTCTTCTTTTTACCTGCGCTGCTCTTTGCAATGTGGGCGCAGATGCGTGTCCGCTCAACTTATGCGAAGTTTTCCAAGGTACCCAATGCCCAGGGCTTGACCGGCATGGATGTTGCTCGTATGCTGACCCGTAACGAGGGTCTGGACCATGTGCGGATCGAGGAGATCCCTGGAAATCTAACCGATCACTACGATCCGCGGGGGAAGGTCATGCGGCTCTCGCAGGGCTCTATCCGCGCACCCTCGGTGGCGGCGCTGGCAATCGTTGCGCACGAACTGGGCCACGCAGTGCAGGATCAGCAGGGGTATGCCTGGCTGCGGGTGCGGGCCGGGCTTGTAGGCGTTGCCAATATTGGCTCGCAGTTTGGTCTATTACTGGTGATTGTTGGCCTGATCATGAGCGCAATGTCACCCCTGGGCGAGTCGCTTGCCTGGGCCGGGGTTATTCTCTTTAGCGCAGCCGTCGCCTTCACTCTGGTAACGCTGCCGGTGGAGTTTAACGCCAGCAGCCGCGCGCGTGAAATGCTCACCCGCAACGGTCTGGTGACAAGTCAGGACGCACAGGGTGTTAATCAGTTACTCAACGCCGCAGCCCTTACCTATGTGGCAGCGGCGGCACAGGCCATTTCGCAACTGTTCTACTTTCTCTTGTTGCTTACCGGACGGAGGAGTTAATGTATGGATACTGATATGAAGCGACGGTTGGTGTACGGCGCGTTGAGCTTGATCTTGAGTTCGCTGGCCGCCTGGTTGGCAAGCTATCTGACGAACAAACTGCTGGGTGAGCCGGAAGAAGCCTAGCCCGCGTATATCACAACCCGGGGTGAAAGGTATTTTGCCCCTACATGAATTGCCAGTGAACGTTTCAACTATGTTTTTACACAACCAATCCCATACAAGCAGGAACCAGCAGCGTCAGCCTGTCCCGATGCCGGATCTCCGGTTTGGGTAGCTGTGCCTGCGCATCTTTGCCGCTGAACCGCCCGCCAGACCTGAGGTCTGGCGGGTTTTTTGCAGGGGCAGTTTTGAACGCCTACCGTGTAACTCGTGCATATGACACAAGTTAAGCGGTCATTTCTCCGAAAGGAAATTTCGCCTCCGGCAGGGTGGAAGAGCCCATTCCTTTTGGGGACAAGTCCGGAATGGGACCATCTTTTTCACAACAATGTGCTCTTTGAGCACATTGTTGTGAAAAAGAATAAAAACGTACCATGCTGCCGCAGGCGAATCGGTTTTGCCCCTGGTCAAACGTCCCGTTTGGACACTCACTACGTAACTTTTGCATGTGAAAGGAGTTGTATGTGGACATCAGTTTCCTCGGGCATGGGATCATTATCGGCTTTGCCATCGCCGCGCCGGTTGGTCCCATCGGGGTGCTGTGCATTCGCCGCACCCTGGCTGACGGACGCGCCGCCGGCCTGGTCTCCGGGTTGGGGGCAGCAACGGCCGATGCCTGCTATGGCTGCATCGCGGGTTTTGGACTGACGCTGGTATCAAATCTATTGTTGAGCCGACAAACCGGGCTTCAGTTGCTGGGCGGCCTGTTTCTTCTCTACCTGGGGCTCAAAACCTTTTTTCGTCCGCCCGCCGAAGAGGCCGCCGTTGCCGGCAGTCGTGGTCTGCTGGGCGCGTATATCTCAACCTTCTTGCTGACCATCACCAACCCGATGACTATCTTTGCATTTATAGCAATCTTTGCCGGGTTAGGCATGGTCCAGACGGGCGGCAGCTATAGCACAGCCGCGCTGGTGGTAACAGGGGTCTTCACCGGCTCGGCGCTCTGGTGGTTGCTGCTGAGCGGCGGTGTGAGTATCTTCCGCGCCCGTATCACCCCGACGCAACTCCTCTGGATCAACCGGATCGCGGGAGTGGTTATTATCGGATTCGGGCTCTGGTATACACTCGCCGTATTCGTGGGGATGGATCGGTAAAATATGCCGGGCGCAGCGTTCTTTCATTTATACGAGCTACGCGGTGGGTGCTCAAACTGGACGTTTGAACACAGTAATGGTCGGATTCGCCTGCGGCAGCATGGTACTTGTTTTATTTTTCCACAAAAAAATTTACTCTGGGAGCAAATTTTTTGTGGAAAAGATGGCCTCTTTCCCATCTTTTTCGGAAACATGTGGCTCGGAGAGCCACATGTTTCCGAAAAAGATATTTTCTTCCGCCCTGCCGGAGGCGAAAAGAACTCGCTCACGGAGGACCGCGAACCTCCTATAAATGACAGGAGTTACGCGGTAAGCGCGCAACCTGGGCGTTTCACCCGATGAAAGTCAGCTTCGCCTGCGGCAGCATGGTACTGTTTGATCTTTGTTCACAAAAAATTTGCACAAAGTGCAAATTTTTTGTGAACAAAGAATGGAATCTTCCGCCCTGCCGGAGGCGAAAATGCCTTTTGGGTGAGCAACCGCGTAACTCGTATCATTTAGTTCTTTTTGGGTACGGCAGTATGGCTGACACACGACACCAGACCGGGAGACCGAGCAAAAGATTGACAAAAGATGCTGCTCAGCATACACTTGCGGGGAATGATTCTCCCGCCTGCCGGTTGGGATCATCCGGGCAGGTGCGGACAGGCAGATGGAAACACTTCAACGAAATCACCTGTCACACGATCTGTCGTCGTTACGTAGCGGTCATTTCCCTATGCTACACTTCTCATAGAGAATTCGGACACAACAAGCGAGGTAACAGGGCAATGGAGCAGAACATTGAAGTGCCCGCCGACTGGGAAAGTATCGCCCACCTGATGGCCTTTAGTGATGAATTTGAGTGCCGGCTGGCGCTTTCCGAAGAACAGAAATACCTGCTGCGACTGGCAATCGAAGAAATTGCAACTAACATTATCAAGTATGGTTACGACAGTGGGTCGTATGGTGTTATTCAACTTGGATGTAGCTGCACCGATGGCGTTCTCCGGGTAGCGATCCGCGATCAGGGTCGCCCCTTTGATCCTCATGAAGTTCCCGCCCCCGATTTATGTGAAAGTCTGGAACAACGCGTCGTCGGCGGTCTGGGTGTCTTCCTGGTACGCGAACTGGCTGATGACCTCTCCTACAGCCACGACACCGGCAGCGGATGGAATGAACTGGTGATTATCAAAAGGCGCGAGGACGCGTGATGTTCGAACGGCTGCGGCAGGTAGCGATTTTCAAGGGCTTCGCCGATGCGGACCTGGCCCGCCTGGCGGCGGAGTTGGACGAGCGGTATCTGGAGGCCGGTGAGGTGCTGTTCTGGCAGGGCGATGAGGGCAATAATTGCTATGTCATTCTGACGGGTGAACTGGCGGTAATTACCTACATCAATGGCACCGAGATGCGCCTGGGTACGCGCTGCGCGGGCGAGATCATCGGGGAGATGGCGTTGATTGACAGCAGCCCCCGCTCCGCAACCGTACGTGCGGTGACGGCCGGCCGGCTGGCGGTGCTCAACAAGCAGCACTTTACCACCCTGATGTCGAATGATCCGGTGCTGGCGCTGGAACTGTTGCGCGACGGAACGGCCCACCTGCGCAGCACCAGCCAGCGTATGATTGCCGACCTGGAGCAGAAAAACGCCGAGTTATCCCGCGCCTACGAGGAACTACAGGCGGCGCAGGCCGAAGTTATTCGCCTGAACCGCCTGGAAGAAGAACTGGCGGTGGCCCGGCGCATCCAGGAGTTGTTCTTGCCACGCACACTGCCGCAGTTTTCCGGATGGGAGATTGCCGCCTTTAGCCGAGGCGCGCAGGCCGTGGGCGGCGATTTCTTCGACTGTATTGAACTGCCGAATGGACATCTGGGGCTGGTGGTTGCCGATGTCTGCGGCAAAGGTGTCCCGGCAGCACTGTTCGTGGCGCTGACACGCAGTCTGCTGCGGGCCGCGTCTCAGGCTCCCTGGGCCTTCCAGGGCAACCGGATTACCGACCCCGACCTGATCCTGACCGGGGCGCTCTGGCTGGTGAATGATTATCTCACCCGCGAACATGGCGACAGCGATATGTTTACAACGCTTTTTTACGGCGTCCTGGACCCCCGGACGGGTCAGTTGAGTTATACCAACGCGGGGCATAATCCCCCGCTGATTGTCAGCAGGGACGGTAGTGCCATCCGAGAATTAGAAGCGGCTAATCTACCACTGGGTGTTATGAGCCAGCAGACCTATGCCACCGCGCAGACAACGCTGACCGCCGGTGAGACATTTGTCGGCTTTAGCGACGGCATTACTGAGGCAATGAATATGGCGGATGAACCCTATGGCGATGAGCGCCTGCTGACCGTGTTGCACGCGCATGCCGGGGCTTCCGCTAAAGACTTGCTCGAAATGATTGTGCAGGCAGTTGAAACCTACGTGGCCGGTGCGCCACAGGCTGATGATATGACCTTATTGATTGTCAGTCGGGCAATGTTACCGGCATAAGTACGATGGGCATGCTATAATATCTCGCAACAGAGAGAACTGCGTATGGAAGCCAGAACCCGTATCCTGGCAGCATACAACGCAGCATGGGTTATATTCCTTACTTGATACGAAGTTCAGGATACGTTCCTACACCAGAAAGGGGTCTTGGGTGTGAAATCAGAGCAGATTGGTAATATCCTGGTGATCGAACTCCCCCAGCGCCTCGACGCAGTCGGCGTTTCAGCGGTAGAGAAGAAGTTTGGGGAAGCCGTGACAGCCCACAAAGGTACGACGCTGGTCGATATGAGCAATACTGAGTTTGTGGCCAGCCTGGCCCTGCGTATGCTGTTGACCAATCACAAGGAAGTGAAACGACAGGGTGGCGCATTGGTTCTGTGTGGTCTCCAACCACCCATTGCGGATATATTTCGCAAGAGCCGCTTTGATACGCTGTTCACGATCCACCCGGATCGTGAGGCGGCCCTGGCCGCGCACACGTAGTCCGTAGTCCGTAATCTGTCGTCCGTAATCCGTAGTCGGTAGTCCGTATGCCGCACGTTACGGATAGTACCATACCGTGAACCGTTCAACCTTCACTCGACACGGTTCACGGTTTCCCTTTGCCCTGCGATACCGTATGCCGTACCAGTTCGTAGCTGCGGCTCGCGGCCATAAATGCACGCTTTCCACCCTCGACCCCATCGCCAGCTACCAGTCACCAGTCGCCATTATCGCCACGAATGTTGACCGTCACTGATCGGCATGCTATACTTCGGGTGCTCGTATAGGATTTAGCCGCCATATTTAAGGAAGTGTCACGATGGCACAAGTACGTCTGGTGATTGCGGATGATGAGTCGCTCATTCGTATGAACCTCAAAGAAACATTAATTGGCCTGGGGTACCTGGTCGTCGGCGAAGCAGGCGATGGCACCAGCGTTATCCACCTGGCACGCGAACTGCGGCCTGATCTGGTGTTGATGGACATCAAGATGCCCAAACTCGACGGTATTCAGGCAGCCAAGGTGTTAACCGAAGAAAAAATTGCCCCGGTATTGCTGTTAACGGCCTATTCTGATCGTGAGCTTGTGGAGCGGGCGCGTGAAGCCGGGGTTGTTAACTATGTTGTGAAACCGTTCCGTGACGCGGAACTGCTCCCCGCAATTGAGATTGCCCTGGCCCGCTACCAGGAATTCCTGGAGATGGATAAGGAAATCAAGGATCTGAAGGAGACGCTGGACACGCGCAAGCTGGTCGAGCGTGCCAAGGGTGTCTTGATGGACTCGCAGGGGCTGAAAGAGGCTGAGGCATTTCGGAAGATTCAGCAACTCTCAATGAATACACGCAAATCAATGAAGGAGATTGCGCAGGCCATCCTCTTAGCGAACGAGATTTAAGGTCAACTGCATCGTGCCTGCAGCTCAGCCCGACCCGCCCGACCGCTCGGCATCAACTGGAGCGTCACGGCATGCGCGACTCAAGTCCACGCTTCCGTTTGTTGTGACTGCGCTGGCAGCCGTAGTGCTTAGCCTGCTTATTCAGGCCGCGCTACTGGCGCGCCAGCAGTCTGTTTTGCTGCTGCCACTGACAGCGACGCCTGCCTCGGCAACATTGGCTCCGCTTCCCACGCTTACGCCAACTTCCATTTTGCCGACACCACCCCTCCCCGACGAACGCATTCTCAGCCAGGAGATCCTCGATCTGCGCGCCGAACTGCGACGGGTCTGGAGTGCCTACTATCTGATGCGCGCGGCGGCACAACTGGCCGATGCGGATGATGCGCTCCAGGTGAACGAACTGAACGAGGTTGAGCGGATACTAATCACCGTCCGGGTATCGCTGGACCAGGCGTATGCCTTGAGTACCGAGCAGGATAAGGGACCGATTGGCGAGTTTCGTATGCAGATCAGCGAGGTGCGAGAGGATCTGCAAGTACGCCCCGAAGGGATGACGCAGCGGTTGCAGCGGCTGCGCCAGGATATGTTGAGCCTGGTTGAAGAACAGCCCTGAGTTTTACCCGGCCTGATTTTCAAAGTCAATAAAGCGATACCCCACGCCGCGCTCGGTCAGAATATACTTGGGGTGCGCCGGATCTTGCTCGATCTTCTGCCGCAGGTAGGTGATGTAGAGCCGCAGGTAGTGGCTCTCGTCCCGATACTCCGGTCCCCAAACTTTTGTCAGCAGCATCTCGTGCGTCTGCACATATCCGGCATTCTGCACCAGATGATAGAGCAGGCGATACTCGGTGGGACGCAGGTTGACCCGCTCACCCGCAACCAGCACCTCGCGGCGGGCAAAATCAATCTGGAGCCGGTCATCAACCTTGACCAGCGTTTGCGGGATCGGGGGAGCGGTGTAATGCCGCCGCAGCACAGCGCGGATACGGCTGACCAGTTCGCGGTGGCTGAAGGGCTTGCCGATATAGTCATCAGCGCCCAGTTCCAGCCCGCGCACCCGGTCTTCCTCTTCATCCTTGGCCGTCAGGATCAGCACCGGCACCTGGGAAAACTGGCGTAACCGCCGCAGCGTCTCAAAGCCATCCATCCCCGGCATCATTATGTCAAGCAATACTACATCGGGCATATCTTCGCGGGCGCGATCCAGTGCCTCGCGGCCGTTGGTAGCACTACTGACGCGCGCGCCCTCCAACTCCAGATTCATCCGCATAAAGTTGACCATGCGCACTTCATCATCAACCACAAGGATGAGTTTATCTTTTAGTTCTGACATTTCGGTAAATAGTTGCTCATTCTTTCGGGTACTGCTGTGTATTCTAGCACGGTAGGCGAATGATCTCAAGATGTAATGTCGGTTGTGTGGTGGAATCTACGGCGGGGCATTCTAAACAACACGAGTTACGCGGTACGGTCTATTCCGGTCCGATGCCGGACCCAAACGCCGGTTGCGCCTGCGGCAGCATGGTACTTCTTGAGCTTTTTCACAAAATGTTGCTCTGAGAGCAACATTTTGTGAAAAAGCTCCGGGTTCTTCCACCCTGTAGCATTTACCACGAAGCTCTTAAGCCGACACGATCTTCTCACCACTATATGAACCGCATCCATTTCGCTACTTCGTGCTCTTCGTGTTCTTCGTGGTTCCAGTCAGATGCCGTTCCTGGCACCTGCCGATCTAACCGCTCAACGCCGCCGGTATTGCCTCGCGGATGATCTCCACGATGCGATCGAACTGGTCGGCGGTTGTCACCAGCGGGGGCGCAATACAGATGACATCACCGCGCACACGGGTAAAGAGGCCGCGCTTGAGCATCTCTTTGTAGATGCGCTTGCCCACCCCCGCCGACGCCGGGAACTCCTGCCGGTTGGCCTTGTCCGCGACAATCTCGACGGCGGCAATGATGCCCTTGCCGCGTACTTCCCCCACGGCATCCAGGCGCTCCAGCGTGCGCAGGCGCTCCAGCAGGTACTGGCCCATCTCGGCGGCGCGCTGCACCAGACCTTCATCCTCGATAATCTTGATGTTTGCCAGGGCGACGGCACAACAGGTAGGATGCCCGGAGTAGGTGAAGGCATGCATCCAGCGCTGCTCCGGGGGCACGGTGTTAATGACCTCGTGGATTGCGTCCGACACGCCAATCCCGCCGAGGGGAATGTAGCCACTGGTGATACCTTTGGCAAACTGGATAATGTCCGGTTCGACGCCCCAGTGCTCCAGGCCAAACCAGCGCCCGGTGCGTCCGAAGCCGGTGATGACCTCGTCACTAATCAGCAGCACATCATACTTATCGCAGATCGCGCGGATGCGCGAGAAATAGTCGTCCTGAGGAATGATCACCCCACCCGCGCCCTGGATCGGCTCGGCCATAAACCCGGCCACGGTGTCCGGGCCCTCGCGCAGGATCGCCTCTTCCAGCAGGTTTGCCGCCGCAACGCCGGGGCTGGTCTGCGCATCGCCACCTTTGAAGTAGTAGGGGTAGGGCGACTCGATATGCAGGAAGTTGGGCACACGCGGCTCAAACATGGGCCAGTAGGCCGCCATTCCGGTGGCGCTCATCGCCGCCAGGGTCACGCCATGGTAGGCATACTTGCGCGAGATAATCTTGACTTTATCCGGTTTGCCGCACGCTTTCCAGTAGAAGCGTGCCGTCTTGATCGAACTCTCAGTCGACTCGGCCCCACCGCTGGTGAAGAAGAAGGTATTGATCGTGGGATAGGTCAGCGTGCTCAGTTTCTCGGCCAGTTCGATGGCGCGCAGGTTGGACGATCCGGTGTAGGAAGAACTGAAGGCCAGCGTACACATCTGCTGCATCGCAGCCTCGGCCAGTTCGCGCCGTCCATGGCCGACGTTGACATTCCAGAGCCCACTCAGTCCGTCGATCACTTCGTCGCCCGCAATATCTCTGAGGATCGCCCCGTGACCCTCGACCCAGATCCGTGGCGATTGATGATCCGCCGGGTGGTAGAGGGGATGGATCAGATGAGCCAGATCCGATTGGGTACGCTCGGCTATGTCAGGAAATGTCATGGAAAACCCCTTTCGCTTCGTCATGAGCGATTGACCGCTTAATCTCATCGATGCCGCAATTGTACACCGAATCTCGCCTATGCCGGCAATGCGGCAGCATGGCGGACGCACTCCAAAAGCGGCAAATGGGCAATTTGGAATTTACACAAGTTACGCGGTGGGAGTTTGGACCACGCACAACACGACATGCGCGAACACCGCGAAACGGCCAATGCTGACATGGATCCGGCGATTCCGTGTTTAGCGGGGGCTATCACCGCCGGCAGGGCGGAAGCAACTATTCTTGTTCACAAAAATTTGCACGAAGTGCAAATTTTTGTGAACAAGATCAAAACGTACCATGCTGCCGCAGGCGAATCCGGCTTCCATCAGGTGAAATGTCCCATTTGAATGCCCACCGCGTAAGTCCTGTAATTTAGACGCTTGCGTACGTTTATACAATAGAAATGGTATGTCGTACGCACGCTGGTCGTATAAGATCTGATACACGTTTTCCGGCAACATCACGCGGTGTATGCCGGCAGAGGGAGGTCGGCAATGAATATGTTCCGGCGCGGATTAGGTCTGACAGATCTGGTTGGTGGGCTGATGGTCACGGCACGGCCGGCACGCATGCTTCTGTGCTTTAGCCTGGTACGCGGTGTGCGGTTGCTCCTCATGGGAACGCTGGATACCGGGAAGTCACCCGGCACCTGCGAGAGTGATATTGCCTGTGTGCCCCCGGAACCACCCCCTCCGGCAGATCTGCCCCTGACCGAGCCAGATACCTCTGACAGTGCAACAATTCCCGATACGGAAGCAGTCCAGGGGCTCTGGCAGTTCTTGCAGCAGGAAACCTACCGGCAGCGTGGCGGTGGTTACCGGCAGGACTGGGCGTTTCATCAGGTGGCGACCAACCGGAACCTGGGCGCCCCCCTGGCACTGAGTGCCGGCAGCGCCGACTATGTCATCGCGGATGGGCGCAGTTATGGCTTCCAGCCCTTTGCCCGGGATACGCTCTTCAACGAGATTCCGCGCTGGGCCGAGGTGCAGAGCCTGGCCGATCAGCTTACCCAGGTTATCCCCTCAACCGGCCTGCTCTATCAGTTGCTGGCTGCCGGCTTCCGGCGCTCCGGCGGAACATTCTACCCGACGCAGGCATTTGCGCAGTTTGTGGTGCGTGAACGCCTGGGACCGGCGCTGACCGAGGGCTTTCGCATCACGGTTGATGGAGTGCAGTATGCCGTGCAAGTCTTTGCGCTCGACACGCTCTACAGCCCGGTGGGGCAGTGGTCCGATGTCCGCCGCTTGAGCACTACTCCGGAGGGTAGCTTGCGCACGGCCTGCCTGGAAGCGACCTACGCGCATGTAACCGGCAGTGCGTATGATCCGCGTGTACCCTTCCACGCGGCCGGCCTGCGCGAAGGATTGGGAACACCCCTTACCGGCGTCTATCGGACGAATTTTGCGGGGAATGCCTGCGAGGTTCAGGTCTTCGCACGGGATACGCTCTACGCGCGGCCGGGCAACCCGCCCCTGCGCCAGAGTGCCCTGCCCCGGCCCCAGTTTGATCTGACCCCGACCAGGGCAACAACGCCGGAGTTAAGCGCCCCTGAGGATGCGCTGACCCGGCGACAGGCTGTTTTTAGCATGCTGCCGCTGGCAGGACAGCCGCGTATCTCGCAGTTTTATGGCTATACCCGGTTTGCTGCCGGTGCAGGGCGCGGCTTCTACACCGCAACGCAGGGCCGCCACTCCGGGATCGATTTTGCGGTGGAGTTGGAAACGCCGCTGCTGGCAATTGATCACGGACTGGTGGTCTGGGCAGGCGCGAATGTCGATGGTATCTCGTTTGGGGCGGGACCACGCAGCATTATTGTGCGCTACGGCAGTATGTATGCGCTCTATGGGCATGTCTCCAGCGAGGCGGTACAGAAGGGGCAGCGGGTCGTGCCGGGGCAGATCATCGGGCGATCGGGCTTTCCCAAGGCGCCACATCTGCACTTCGAGATACGCCCGGTCCCCGAGCAGGTTGCCGACAACCGTGATCCCAATCAAGATCCGGTCAACCCGGGCTATGCGCTCAACCCGGTGGAACTCTTCAGCCCCGACCTGATGCGCTACTTTGACCGACAACTGGCGGGGCTCGGCGGGAATGGGCACTTCTGTCGGGGAACATTCGGCGACCAGGAGCAGATCCGGTTTGGCGGGCCGGTGGATCGCCGGTCGTGTAGTTAGGCAGTTAGGCGTAGATAGCGAAGCGACAGGGCAGGTAGCGGTTATGCCACAGACGGCAGCATGGCTGCCGCACGCCATTCTGTAAAGTTACACAACGTACGCGGTCGGTTCCGAATCGAGTGCTCATCGGCATGAACGGCCAGATTCGCCGCCGGCAGGGCGGAAGATGGTATGCTTGTTCACGTACCATGTTGCCGCAGGCGAATCCGGCCGTTATCGGGCACAAGCGCCCAGTTTGATTAGCCACCGCGTAACTCGTGTAACGTTATACGACATACGCAGTGGGCGGTCGAGTTAGCCATAGCCTCACATGAAAACCGGATTCGCCTGCGGCAGCATGATACTTCTTTATCTTTTCCACCCTGCCGGAGGCGTTTCTGCCTTTCATCCGGCAAACGTCCCATTTGAGCGCCGTTCGCATAGATCGTGTAACAGTGCAAAACATGGGATTGACATAAGCGCGTCTTTGTGATACACTATACCAGTTGTACAGGATACGCACCCACGCGTGCCGCAACCATGATCAGTAACATCCCAGGTAGCGTACCGGGGTAATACCCCGATAATTATCGCCAGGAGAGCGACACTCCTGGTTTTTTTTGCCTGAAAACCAGTGTCGGACTCGTTTAATAGCGTACGAGCTGTCATATTTCACCCGGCGTTCCAGGGAAGCGCATATTGTGTGACAGCGTACGTCATTGCGGCGCAACAATGCTACTCACTTCTTCGTGACATACATTGATCAACACCCTGGTTGAGCTTGAACTGATGTTACGCAGAATGTGTGAAAAAGGGGAGGGGCACACATAATATGGCACAAGCAGAAGAATTGATGGTACGAAAAGCAAATGTGACGGAAGATGTGGCGCAACCGCAACCAACGGAACCGCTGGAGCAGGAACCGGCGACCATTCCCGATCCCACTATGGATGCGGTCCAGTCCTACCTGAATGAGATCGGGCGGGTTCCGCTGCTCAGCGCAATTGAAGAGGTTGAACTGGCCGAGGCCATTACGCGGGGCGAGGCGGCAGAGCAGCGCCTGGCGGCGGGTGAAATGCTCAACCCGCAGTTATATGCTGCCCTCAAGACCGATGCAATGCACGGGCAGGAAGCGCGCCAGCATCTGATCCAGGCGAACCTGCGGCTGGTGGTTAGCATCGCCAAGAAGTATGTCGGGCGCGGCATGTCACTGTTGGATCTGATCCAGGAGGGCAACATCGGTCTGATGCGCGCGGTAGAGAAGTTTGACCCGGGGCGGGGCAATCGCTTCTCGACCTACGCAACCTGGTGGATTCGCCAGGCGGTGACGCGTTCCATCGCCGAGCAGTCCCGCACGATCCGGCTGCCGGTCCACCTGAGCGACTCGCTTGGGCAGATCAAGCGCACTACTGAGCGGCTTGCGCAAAAGCTGGAGCGTAAGCCGACGCCCGAGGAGATCGCAGCGGATATGGGCCAGTCGGTGGAGAAGGTTAATCGCGCACTCGAGGCGATGCGGCATTCGATCTCGCTGGAAACACCGGTCGGCAAAGAGGGCGAGCAGACGCTGGGGCATTTTATCGAGGACGATATGCAGATTGCGCCTACGGAGGCGGCAACGCAGCAACTGATGCGGATGGACCTGGAAACCGCACTGAGTGAACTGAGCGAGCGCGAGCGGCGCATTTTGAGCCTGCGGTATGGCGTCATTGATGGTCGCCAGCGGACACTGGAAGAGGTTGGGCGTGAACTGGGCATGACCCGCGAACGTGCGCGTCAGATTGAGGCCGAGGCGCTGCGCCGGTTGCGCGCGTCCGAGTTTGGCAGCCATCTGCGCGATTACCTGTCGTAGTAGTGAGTAGTTTTGGAACGTGGCGGGCGCAACGTTGTACCCGACAAGCATGCAAAAGTTAAAAGGTTTTGGTACCATTGGTTGAGCAGATGGTGATAGCGAAAATGTTACATATGTAACCTGGACATATCCGTTCTCTACGATGCGAAAGTTGGAACGCCCGGCAGTGTCAATGACGACAAAGCCGGGCTTTTTTGATTCTTCGCGGATTTTCAACATATTGTCTGGAAGGTGCGGATGGCGTTCTAAGGCTCTGTAGCCTGCCAGACATGCTCTGTTGCAGCCGCTATTCGGCGTAAGCAAGTTGTTCAGGCTATTGACATCTCTGTGCAAAGGGTGTATAGTAAAACTGTGCAAAGGGTGAACATATAGATGCCAATCCGCCAGACCTGTGCAACCATATCTATGGACGTGGCATCAGGTTGTAGCATATATGACATAAGGAGTGTTTGTATGATTAACGTAGACCGCCGCAGCTACATCGAGAATGCCACGCCTGAAGAGGTGTTTGAGGCGCTGTCCGACCCGACGCGCATCGAGCAACTATTGCCGCGCATGCGCAAGGTCGAGGTGAAATCGCGCCAGGCAAATCAGGCCCACCTGGTGACGCATATGTCACTTGGCGGGATCTTTGGTACTATTCCCTGTGAGGGCGATCTGCACTGGGTTGAGCCACACGAGATCATCTTTAAGGTTAAGACACCGCTGCCGCTGGAGACGCGCTGGACGCTTTCCCCGGCATTCAATGGCACGGATCTGCAGGCCACGATGAGCATGGATCTGCGCCCGATGCTGGGACCAATGGCCGCGTTTGTGCCTACTGATGCCGTCGTCGATATGGTCGGCAAAGAGCTTGACCATGCGCTCAAGGAAATGTCTACCCGCCTGAGTGCATCGGTGCTGCGCGAACGGGCCGTTGCTGCGTAACATACACATACCTACATTCCTGGCGCGTCTACACTCTGGTATAATCCGCAGGTGACTGAATGATTCAGTCCCTGCGGATTTTTTAATCGTGGTTGACGCTGCTGTTGCCGGCGTAGACTGCGTTTGAGCAGATGGTACCATTGAGTTCTGGCATTGGAGGAGAAATGATTGAGATTGAGATTTTGAACCACGAAGAACTGGCGAAGCGGCACTCCTATTCCTTCTTTGCACGGGTCGCGCGCCGATTTGTGCGAGGTTCGCTCAAGTGGCGGGTGGAGCGTACGGTTGCCGAGGAGATCAAGCGTAATCTGGAGGCGCAGGGGATCAAGGTGACGGTGTATGTGAAGTAGGTGCGGGCAGCTTGCCGCCCACGCGCCTGGGAGAACCTGCGAGGAAAAACTATGGAAGAAGATTTTACGCTTTCGACGGAAGTAAAAAATGTCCTCCTGGGATTACTCATTATCGCGCCGTACCTGCTGGCTTCGCTGGCCTGGTCATTTTTGCCGGAGGCGGTGCTGCCGCCAGTCCCGCTGCTGCTCTGGGTGCTGCTGCTCTACCCCTTCTTGGCGATCCTGGTTATCTGGATTATCAACCTGCGGCGGGGCACGCACCACGAATAGGGATAGCGCCATGGACGCCGATCATTGCCGGGGCAACTGTGTGGTATGCTTGGGGGCCGGCACAGGTAGTTCACACAGCGAAAGGAAACTCCCATGATACCCCGCGTTATTCTGCACAACAGCGCGAGTATTGATGGACGGATCGACTGGTTGACACCCAATGTCGAACTGCACTACGAGCTGGCCGCTTACTGGCGGGCCGATGCGCAACTGGTCGGGAGCGAGACCATTCTGATCTCGACCGAGGAAATCCCCGAAGAGGCAGACCCCAATGTGGAAGATTTAGCCGCTCAACAACCCCAGAGTCCCGGCGATACCCGGCCCCTGCTGGTTATTCCCGATAGTCGCGGGCGCGTACGCACCTGGGATATGCTCTGCAAGATGCGGCACTGGCGCGGAGCCGTGGCGCTCTGCACGCACTCCACTTCGCAGGATTATCTGGATTATCTGGGTAGTCTGGGCGTTGAATACATCCTGGTTGGCGCAGATCTGGTCGATCTGCGCGCGGGACTGGAGGCACTGCATACAACCTATGGCATTCAGACGGTGCTGGTGGACAGCGGCGGCACGCTCAATGGCGCACTCCTGCGTGCGGGGCTGGTCAGCGAGGTAAGTCTGCTGATCTATCCCTGCCTGGTGGGAGGAACAACACCACAGTCCTTCTTCCGTGCGCCCGATCTGGCGAAGCAAGCCGGGGCTATCGAACTGGACTTAATCGCCGTCGAGCAGGTACGCACGGGGATTATCTGGCTGCGGTATGCGGTAAAAAATAAGCCTGAATAACAGGACGTACGCGGTTGAGATCCAAACCGGACGTTTGACCCGATGGAAGCCACTTCGCCTGCGGCAGCATGGTACTTTTTTATCTTTTTTCACACTGCCGGAGGCGACATGAGCTTCCAGGTCGGGGACCGCGTAACTCCTGTGCATAAAGCCATCATTTTAAACGGGGGCCGGTTCCGCGAAGCAGTGCGCATTCGCCCGCATCAGGTCGAAACTGCTACGGAAGCCCTGAAGCACCAGCGGCGTTCCCAGCGAACCCAGGGCGACAATGGGGCCGGTGATCATAAAGGTGTAGCGCCCGGTGCGTTTGGGGTCGGGTAGTGAGCAGTAGCGCGCAAACCCCTCCTTGCCCAGTTCAGTCTCGACAAACTCGCGGTCCGCGCCGATCTTGAAGCCCTGCCCAAAGATCTTGACCTGAAGCTGGCGCAGGATGGTCTTGTCAAAGTCATGCAGCGTCTGCGTGATAAAGAGCCAGCCAACACCATATTTGCCGGTCATGCGGACGCTCTGGGCCAGCAGGGTGCGGGTGCGGATACCGTCACTGTTCTCGCCGGCATGCTCCCCGGCAAAGAGGTGCGCTTCGTCCAGCACTACCAGCGCATTACTGCTACGGCCCTGGTTGAAGCTGCGATGAATCACATAGCGCAGGCGGGTCAGGATCTCGTTGAGCAGGAAGTAGGGCACTGCATCGCTGCCATGTTCCTGTGAAAAGGAGAGCACCACCACCTCGCGGTTGGTCAGCACTCGCTGGATCACCTGCGAGAGCGGTACACGCCCGCTATCGGTGCGAAAGGCGGTTAACGCCTGCAACCAGACCCGCTTGAGGCGCGCGGCATCCAGTTCAAAGCGCGCCAGCACATCCATCGCCCGCTGGCCTTCGCCGGGGGTGGTCCCGGGGCGGCTGGCATAAATCACATCGGCGAAGCGGGCCAGATCCCGCACCAGCAGCGGCAGATCCGCCGCTCGCAGATCGCGGACGGGCCGCCGCTTACCGTCGGCACCGGTCAACTCATTGAGCAGTCCCGCCAGACGTTCGCCGGCCTCACGCTCTTTGTTCGCACCCTTGAAGCCCAGACTCTCAAAAAAGCCCAGCCGCCGCAGTGTTTCAGTAAAGGCTTCGGCTCCCTCCAGGGCAACCTCGTCGGTGTTGGTGACAACCACCTCACGCCGGGTACGCAACGTCTCCAGCAGATGCCGGATACTGAAGTCCACCCGATGATCACCGGCGGCGAAGCGGTCACGACCAAACTCACCCTGCGGATCAAGCACCAGCAGGCCCATGCCCGGATTGGCGGCAAACCCCGCCAACAACTGCGCCGCCAGAATGCTCTTGCCGCTACGGGTCTGCCCAAAAACACCCAGCATGACCGCCTCGCCAAATCCACCCTCCTCGGTGCTCCCAAAGTGGCGCAGCGTCAGCGGGACGGGCAGGCCATCGCCGGGAGACTGCCCGGCGTAGAAGATGCCCGGCTCGGTATGGACCAGTTCTTGCAGCGTGGGCGCATCGGCGGGGAAAACCGGGGTGCCACTGGGGGGCGGCGTCGAGAGGGTAGTACGCCGGCGGACGCGGCCCTCCTCATCCAGCAGGAAGACACCGAGGGCGGTCAGTTGCGCGCTGGTCAGGTCACTCTCGCCGCTCAACGCGGGGAGCGCACCCTGATGCTTAATCACCGCGCGGATCACCGGATCTTCATGCCAGCGGTTGCGCGTCACAATGCCGCCCATTTGGCAGAGCGCCCGTTTACGGTAGGCTTTCCCGTTGAAGCGTTCGACAACCTCGAACGTTACCCAGGCGTGGTCAAGCGCCCGGTCGCGTGCCGTTTCGAGGATATCCACGGTAAACGTGGTAGTGCTGTTGGGGGAGCCAATAACCGCGATTGGTTGCATATTTGTTCCGCACAAAAAGGCTGAACACCTGTTTCGATTATAGCAGGTGTTCAGGCAATGTCAAGAGGGGAAGTGTCAGAGGTTTTTAGAACAAGTGGGCGGTTCATGATCGCCGCGCGGCGCAATGAATAACCAAACGCCGCCCTACGCAGGGACGGCGTTCGACAAGATGGCATATCTTTCGGGCGCTGAAGCCAAGGGGCAGCAGGTGACAGCAGTGAGTGGGAAGAATGGGGTGGAGGAGTGTGTTACATCTGTCTAAACATTCAATGCTGTGCCGGCACCAGAACATTCTCCTGACAATAGACTCCGCGTACCATTGACACCAACTCGGCAACATCGAGCGGCTTGGTAAACACATCCAGAATATTTTCGGGCAAATGTTCCAGGCGATAGGCACCTGCCGTCATAAGCAGGACTGGAATCTCACTCAGGCCCTGCCGCTGCAGTTCGGCAACAAGTTCGATACCACTCATGCGGGGCATCGCCATATCAATGAGCAGCAGGTCAGGCGGACTGGCTTTGATCTCATCCAATGCCTGGATTGGATCACAGGCTGATCGGACATGATATCCTTCATTGGCAAAGATAATGGTAATGAGATCAATGAACATGGGGTTATCATCAACGATGAAAATGGTCTCCATTAAGCACATGGATATCGTTCCTCCTAGTGGCCGTGCATTTCAGGAACATGCCCTGGCGGAAGGTAAAACCCGGCTTGCGCAATGAGAAATGCCACCCTGTGCCTATCTTAGCATACATAGCATATGAACGCCAGAACCGATCAATATTCACACAAAAATCAGGTCATCCTCAACATTTCGTAAGCGCGGTTTGTAAGCGATAGGTCTGGAAATGCAACCAGGAGACATGCGGCTTGATACCGTTTGAAGTTTTAGTCCGGATATTGACACAAGTTACGCGGTTCTTGACCCGGAAGAACATTCCGCCTCCGGCAGGGCGGAAGACTCTAGATGGTTTTCACAAAAAAATTCACAACGTAAATTTTTTGTGAAAGAAAAACAGTACCATGCTGCCGCAGGCGAAGCGAGCCGTTCATATACTCAAACGTCTGGTTTAAGAGACTGTCTGAAAAGCTGATGCGCGGCGGTCCCACGGCATGCGGGGTGCCCTGCGCCACCGGACAGCGCCCCCGGCGTCCCGGCTTCAGCCGGGGTGTGGCCGGAACCGGCTGAAGCCGGGACTCCCGCGCCGGGGCCGTCGCCCCATGACCAACCCGTTTCAGACAGGCTCTAATCATCCAATGCGTAAGTCGTTTCATTGTGCAAACGCTTGCTTGACAACCGGCGGGAGCATTGGTATATTACCTACCAGATGTTTGGTAGGGAGACAGGCATGCTCGACAAAAAGGACGCCCGCGAACGCGTGCTGGCTGCGGCCGAACGCCTCTTTGCGCAGAAAGGCTACACCGCAGTGACCCTGCGCGATATCGCCGCCGAGATCGGTATTCGGCACACATCGCTGTATCACCATGCGCCGGGCGGCAAGGAGCAGCTCTTTATTGAAGTGACCGAGCGCAACTTCCAGCACCATCGGGAGGGGCTGACCCACGCGATAGAGACGACGGCCCCCGATGTACGCGCGAAACTCTGCGCAGCGGCCGACTGGCTGTTATCACAACCGCCGATGGATATGCTACGAATGGTTTACTCGGACATGCCCGCGATTGATCCGGTACACGCGGAACGGCTGTCACAGGTGGCCTATGCATCGGTTCTGCTGCCGATTGAGGCAACGTTGCGGGAGGCCCAACAGCGTGGCGAGATTAATCATTCCGATCTGGGGCTGATTGCCGGCGGAGTGCTCGGTATGATCGAGAGCCTGCACGCCGTGCCCGAGCATGTGCTGCGGCAGAGTCGCCCGGCGATGGCTTACGCGCTGATCGATACGCTGCTCAACGGGCTACGACCAAGGTAGCGCGCGGACAGATCGCAAATTTTTTGTTAGCGCGCAAAAGTCCTGGGTTCGGATGCCACCAACGAAAGGACGTGCCCATGCTGCCAATACTGCTCCCATCCACCATTCAGCATCAACGTTCGCAGGGCCGCC
>JGI12109J20283_10191301_pt1 | contig 19772 bp, 16 predicted proteins | sample ElkSlonscriptome_12_FD_20283 | JGI IMG/M metagenome (IMG submission 20283)
GCCAGCGCCTTGCGCAGTCGTGATGCTCGTACCGGCTTGACCACGTAGTCGACGGCGGCCACGCCGAACGCCTCCAGCGCGTACCCATCGTGAGCCGTCACGAAGATCACTGCGGGGGCCTGTCCACGCGCTTCGAGGCGCCGAGCGATCTCGAGTCCGTCGATGCCCGGCATTTCGATATCGAGGAGGACGACATCAGGCTCCAGCGTCTCGCAGCGCTCGAGCACTCGCGAGGCCCGTGACTCGCAGCCAACAACCCGGCACTCCCGGAAATCCGCCAGCAGGGCGCTGAGCCGCTCCACCGAAGGCGGCTCGTCGTCCACGATCAGCACGCCGATTGTCTGCGGCTCGTTCACGCCGCGAAACGTCGTTCCATCCACGCATCCAGCGCCGCGATTTCATCCGGGCACACGGCATGCTGCATCGGCCACTCACTCCACTCCACCGAGAGCTGCCGATCGGCCAGAGCCCGCGCGGCCTCGCGCCCCAGCGCAATGGGCACGATCGGGTCGATCGTGCCGTGGGCGAGAAAGACCGGTGTCCTTCGACCGGCGTCGGTGAGCCAGCCGTCCAGCGCATCCGACGCCAGCAGATAGCAGGACAGCGCAACGACGCCGCCCAGCCCGGTGGTTCGACCCAGCGCGTATCGAAGCGCCAGAGCGCCGCCCTGTGAAAAACCGGCCAGCAGCAGATTTTCAGGCGCAATGCCCTGCTCTATTTGCTGATCGACCAATCGGTCGACTTGCTGCATCGATTGATGGATGCCATCGCGGTCCTGATCGCGCGAAATCTCGACGCCGAGGATGTCGTACCAGGCCCGCATTGCCATGCCGCCGTTGATTGTGACCGGACGCACCGGCGCGTGCGGAAAAACGAACCGCACCGGCCGAGCTCCGGCGCTGCGGAGCTGCGGTACAATCGGCGCGAAGTCGTTGCCGTCGGCCCCCAGGCCATGTAACCAGATCACGGCGTGCACGGGGTCTGGCCCGGTTTCGGTGACCACGCAGTCCAGAAGCTTTCCGTCGGAAGAAGTCATGCGTCGAATTCTACCCGTGCTCCGGGTTCTCCTGTTCGCACTGCTTGCAGCCACGATATTGTCCGCCTCCGCGGGCTGCGGGCTGAAAGGCGATCTCGTGCTTCCCGCGCCGGCAGAAAAGGACTCGGAAACCGAAGAGTCCGACGCATGAGCACGTTGCTCGAGCGTACGCCGGAGCCGGAGCTGATGGACAGCCCGGACCAGGTCGCAGCCTACGCCGGCGCGGACTTCGCCGAATCGAATGCGGCATTTGCCGAGCGGCTGTGTGCCGAACTCCGCGCAGCCCCGGCCGGACGACTGGTCGATCTCGGATGCGGGCCGGCAGACATCTGCGTGCGCATCGCTGGATGGCTGCCGGGCTGGCAAATCGACGCGATCGACGCCGGTGAAAACATGCTCGAAGCGGCAAAGCAGCGGATCGAGAGTGAGGGCCTGGAAAATCGAATCCGGCTGCTGCATGCACGCCTTCCGGATGGCTCGCTGGCCTCTGGCGCCTACCAAAGCGTCGTCTCGAACAGCCTGCTGCACCACCTGCCGGACCCCGCGATCCTCTGGCAGTCGATTGCCCGGCTGGCGGCGCCAGGGGCCTGGGTGCAGGTCATGGACCTGGCGCGCCCCGACTCGTCCGAAGCGGTCGACGAGCTGGTCGAGCGCTACGCCGCCGAAGCGCCGGCGGTTCTGAAAGAAGACTTCCGCAACAGTCTGCACGCGGCCTGGCGCGTAGACGAAGTCGGCAGACAGCTTCGCTGCGCCGGGCTGGCGCTGGGCTGCGAGCGCGTATCCGATCGGCACTGGCTGGTCAGCGGCCGGATTGCCGGCCCCGGCGAGCCATGAATTCCGGCCGTTACACCCGATTCTTCAAGCTCGAGGGACTGGCCAACGATTTCGTGCTGATCGACGCACGCGACCAGGATTTCCGACTGGATACCGACGAAATTCGCCGCTGGGCCGATCGTCGAACCGGCATCGGATTCGATCAGATGCTGGTGCTGCACCCGGACGCGACCGCTCTGGCTCGGGTCGAAATCCGGAACGCCGACGGCTCTTCGGCAGAGCAATGCGGAAACGGAATGCGCGCGATCGCCGCCTGGCTCGAGGAACGGAACGAGCTGGGAGCCGGGGTCGCACTGGAAACGCCGGCCGGGCCCGTAGACATTTCGCGAAACGACAACGGGCTTTTCACCGCGCTTCTGCCCGCACCGACCGACCTCGACCCCGAGCGCCTCGGACTCGAACCGCCGATGCTGGCCGATGGCGGCTCGCAGCCGACCGTGGTCTCGATGGGAAATCCGCACGTGATCATCACTGCCGACCGCGAGCCCACCGTCGCTTCGCTCGCAGACGCGGTCGATTCGATCGAACAACTCGACGGCTGGCGCAATGCCGCCAATATTTCCCTGGCGCACCCAAAGTCGGGCGGCGCTATCACGCTCAGGGTCCACGAGCGGGGCGTCGGTCCGACAGCGGCCTGCGGCAGTGCGGCCTGTGCGGCAGCATGGGTCATCGCCGGCCAGAGCACCCGCTCCGGCCCGATCGAGGTCAGGCAACCCGGGGGCTCCCTTGTGGTAGATTTCGATCGCGACAGCGGGCGGGTTGCGTCGACCGGGCCGGCGCACTTGGTTTTCGAAGGGCATATACGATGACCGAATCGAATCTCACCGAATCCAGCGTGGCCGAGTGGCTGGAGGAGCATCCCGGCTTCCTTTCCCGCCACCCACGCATCCTCGCGCAAATGAACGTCCCGCATGAATCGGGAACGGCATCGCTGATCGAACGGCAGGTTCAGATACTGCGCGACGACAATGCCGGTCTCGAGCGGCGCCTGCGACATCTCAGCGGCGTCGCCGGGGAAAACGAGCGCTTGATGCGACGGCTTCACGGCCTGTCTCTGCGCGTGGTCGCCGCCCATACGAGCGCGTCGCTGTTTGATCTCCTGGATTCCGGGCTGCGCGAAGAGTTCGGCGCCGAGGCGGTGCGCGTCCTGGTCGACGCCGATCGTGAAGAGATCTCCGAAATCGAGAGCGTCGGCATCCTTCCGGCGGACCGTCCGGACTGGCTGGGAGAGTTGCTCGACGCCGGCAAGACCGTTTGCGGACGGCTGACTCGCGACAAGCGAGAAGTCATTTTCGGCGAAGCGGGCGAATCGATCTCGTCCTCGGCCCTGATCCCGATCGACGGCGGCGCGCTGCTGGCGATCGGCTCGGATTCGGACGACCGGTTTCATCCCGATATGGGGACGCTGTTCCTCGACCTTCTCGGCGAAACGCTGCGCTTCCGCCTCGAGCTCGACGAGGACGCGGATAAGCCCCGGCGCCAGCGGGCCTGATCCATCGCGGTCGTGACCGCAGTTCCCGCCGCATTGTCCGAGATCGACGCTGCCATCGCCGGATTCCTGGAGGAGAGTCGGCGCAAAGGCCGCCTGTCTTCGGCCACGCTGAGCGCCTACGGCCTCGACCTGAAGCGACTGGCCAGGTGGTGCAGCCAGCGTCAATTGACCTCACTGGACGCACTGGACGCACCCCGACTGCGCGAATTCACGGCAAGCATGGCGCGCGAGGGACTGGACGCCCGCTCGATCCAGCGCCACCTCTCGGCACTGCGTCATTTTTTCGGAACGCTGGACCGCGACGGGCGAATCGAGTCCAACCCGGCCGCCGATCTGAAAGCACCGCGGGCACGCCGCAAGCTACCTCGAACGCTGGATCCCGACGCGATCGCGAGGCTGCTCGACATTCGGGGCGAACGTCCGATCGACCTGCGCGACCGCGCTCTGCTGGAGTTGTGCTATTCGTCCGGTTTGCGCGTCAGCGAGCTGGCCGACACGCGCTGGGACCGGCTGGATTCCCGCGAAGGGCTGCTTCGGGTAATCGGCAAAGGCGACAAGGAACGCATCGTTCCGGTCGGCCGACACGCGCTCACGGCGCTCGCGGCATGGCGAGAGGCGGCACCGGTCGTGGCTAAGGACGCCACCGATCCCCACGTTTTCATCACCGCGCGCGGCGGTCCGATGGGCGTGCGCGCGATCCAGAAGCGAATCGCGCTACGCGGACGCACTCAGGGCCTGGACCAGCACGTTCACCCGCACCAGCTCAGGCATTCGTTCGCCTCGCACATTCTCGAGTCCTCCGGCGACCTGCGCGCCGTCCAGGAATTGCTAGGACATGCCAACCTGTCGACCACCCAGGTCTACACGCACCTCGACTTTCAACACCTAGCCGAGGTCTACGACCGCGCCCACCCGCGCGCACGTCGTTGACTCGGCAACCCGAGAGACGCCGTGCGCCCTGATCAATCCGGGCTGTCGCCGGGGTCCTGACCCAGCGTCTCCATCAGCTCGTCCAACGCTTCCCGAGCCCGCCTTTCGTGGCTGCGCGGCACCTGGATCCGGACCGCCGAGTAGCTGCTCTGGACGCCCAGCAGGGTCGCGAAACCCTCCGAGCCCAGGTGCACCGGAATATTCTCGGCCTCGAAACGCATCCGGACCATCTGGGCCAGCGCGACATCGTGCAGCTTGGCGATCGTGATCAGCGCCATCGTCAATCTCCGCGGAACGTGGAGGGCACTGTAGCGCAACGCCGACACCGCTCCGGCACGGCCAGTTCGAGTACCATTTCCCGCGACGCCAACGCGAAAGTTCCCAGACCTTGACTGCAGAAACCATCCTCATCGGAAAGGGCCGCGAGCAAGTCCGGCTCCAGGCCCGCTACGCCAACCGTCACGGCCTGGTGGCCGGTGCCACCGGGACCGGCAAGACCGTCACCCTGATGGTGCTGGCAGAAGGCTTTTCGCGAATCGGCGTGCCGGTATTCATGGCTGACGTCAAGGGCGACATCGCCGGTCTGGCCGCGGCCGGCAGCCCGCACCCGAAGATCGACGAGCGCATCGAAACGATCGGCATTCCCGATTATCGCCAGCAGCCCAGCCCCACGGTGCTTTGGGACCTGTGGGGCGAACGCGGGCACCCGGTACGCACCACGGTGACCGAGATCGGGCCGATCCTGCTTTCGCGAATGCTCGAGCTCAACGATACCCAGGAAGGCGTGCTCAACGTCGTGTTCCGGGTCGCCGATGAATCCGGTTTGCTGCTGCTCGATCTCAAGGACCTGCGGGCGTTGCTCACTCACGTGGCCGAAAACCGGGCCGAAATCAGCGCGCGGTACGGCCTGGTCAACACGGCCAGTATCGGCGCCATCCAGCGGCGGTTGCTGCAGCTCGAAAACGACGGTGCCGAGCGCTTTTTCGGAGAGCCCGCGCTGGAACTGCCGGACCTGATGAAACAGGATCTGTCCGGACGCGGCGTGATCAACATCCTGTCCGCCGAACGGCTGATCCTCAAGCCACGGCTGTACTCCAGCTTTCTGCTGTGGCTGTTGTCGGAACTGTTCGAGCAATTGCCGGAAGTCGGTGATCCCGATCGTCCCGGGCTGGTGTTCTTCTTCGATGAAGCCCATCTGCTTTTCGACGATTGTCCTCCCGCGCTTCGTCAGCGGGTCGAGCAGGTGGTGCGATTGATTCGTTCCAAGGGCGTGGGCGTGTATTTCTGCTCTCAGCACCCGGACGACGTGCCCAACGAGATCCTCGGCCAGCTGGGAAATCGGGTCCAGCACGCGCTCCGTGCCTTTACCCCGCGAGATCAGAAAGCGATCCGCGCCGCGGCCGACACCTTCGTGCCCAATCCTGAACTCGATGTCAGAGAAACGATCACGACGCTCGGCGTGGGCGAAGCGCTGGTCTCCACGCTGGGCGACCGCGGCGTGCCGCAGCCGGTCGAGCGCACGCTGATCGCGCCGCCGGCATGCCGCATGGGAACGCTGGATGAGCAGGAGCGCGCCGAGGTTCGATCGCGCAGCCCGGTCGGCGGGAAGTACGACACCTCGCTGGACCGGGAGTCTGCGTTCGAGCGACTGGCTGCCCAGGCCGAAGCTGCGGCGCGCGCCGCCGAAGCGGCAGAGCAGGAACAAGCCGACAGGGAAAGGAGATCTCAAACGAAGAGCCGGAAACCGCGTCGCAGCAATCGACAGAGCGCCGGCGAGGCGTTTCTGAAATCAACGCTGCGCTCGGTCGGCACGCGGCTCGGCCGCGAGCTGACCCGCGGGCTGCTGGGCGGCCTGTTCGGGCGCAAGCGTTAACTCCAGCGATCGAGCGACTATTTCCGAACCGATTCGACGAAATGCTGGACGTTGAGCTGCGGTGAAACGCGCCCGCGCCACCGGTTGAGTTCCAGACGATAGGTCAGGTGCAGCGGTTCCGGCAGTTCTTCGTGGCAGAAGCGCCCGGCCCCGAACGCAATGGCGTCCAGCGACGGCCCCGAGTCCAGCGGTTCGACCACCAGCTTGAGGTGATCCCGACCCACCACCCGGCGTTCCAGCACTCGAAACCGTCCGTCGAACAGCGGTTCGGACCAGCCCTGTCCCCATGGGCCGGCATCTTCGAGCGCCTGTGCGGTCCCGACGCTCATTTCGTCGCCAGACAGCGCGCCGTCGGTCAACACTTCCTCGGCGTCGAAGCGCAAATCCGCGACCCGCCGGTCGAACGCGTCGCGAAAGGCGTCGACTCGATCGCCGGCCAGGCTCAGCCCGGCGGCTCCGGCATGGCCGCCGAAACGATCGATCAGGCCCGGGTGCGACGCGTCGAGATCCGCCAGCAGGTCGCGCATGTGCACACCACTCGGACTGCGGCAGGAGCCTTTGTATTCGCTGGCGGCCGGATCGGCCGGTGCCAGCGCCACCACCGGCCGGCGCGTTCGCTCGCAGATCCTCGATGCCACCAGGCCGACCACACCCGGGTGCCAGGCTTCGTCGTGCAGGCAGAATCCACCGACCGACGACGACAGATCCGCGATCCGCTCGGCGACGATCGCTTCGGCGGTTTCGGTCATCTCCGCCTGGAGCGCTCGGCGCTCCCGGTTCAGGGAATCCAGCGTTTGCGCGTGCGGCATCGCCGCTTCGAAGTCCTCGGCCAGCAGGCAGCGGATGCCGATCGACATGTCGTCGAGACGTCCCGCAGCGTTCAATCGCGGCCCGGCAACGAACCCGAGATCGGCGGCGGTGACGTGCGCCAGATTGCGACCGGCCACCTCCAGCAATGCAGCAACGCCGGGATTGCATTGCCGCGCGCGAATGCGCTTGAGACCCTGGAAGACCAGCCGCCGGTTGTTCTCGTCGAGCGGAACCAGATCCGCCACCGTGCCCAGAGCGACCAGGTCGAGAAGCCGGTCGAGTCGGAAGCCGTGCTCGATTCCCCGACGCCGAAGCTCGGCGCGCAGTGCGATCAGCGTATAAAACATCACCCCGACCCCGGCCAGATTCGGCGAACCGAAAGTCTCGCCGGGCAGATTGGGGTTGACCAAGGCGCTGGCGTCCGGAAGCCGGGGCCCCGGCAGATGGTGATCGGTCACGACGACGTCGACCCCGGCCGCGCGCAGCAGCGCGATGCCCTCCAGCGAAGAAATGCCGTGGTCGACCGTGACCACGACAGCCGGCTGGTCCGCCAGGCACTCCTGGGCCAGCCTGGGGCCGAGGCCGTAGCCATGCAGCGCACGGTCCGGCATTCGCCAGACCACTTCGCGCGCACCCAGTCCGCGCAGACCGCGAACGCCCAGTGCAGTTCCGGTTGCACCGTCGGCGTCGAAGTCGCCGACCACGAGAATTCGTTGATTCCGCTCGATGCACTCGGCCAGCAGGGCCGATGCGCGATCCAGCCCGCCGATTTCCGGTCGCAGCAGCGCGCCCATCGAATAGTCCGGTAACCGAGAGCAACCCCGCCCGGCCAGCACGCGTCCGACGACCGGATGGCAGCCTGAAGGCGGCTGCGCGCGCGAACGCCGGTGGATCGCGACTCGCCGGATCATCGACCGTCGCCTTCCTGCAGACCGCGAATGCGGCGGCGCCAGAAGGCGACCCGTTGCATCCTTCCGATGCGCCAGACACCGCGCGAACCGACGACCGTGAGCTGCCTGAGGCGTCCTTCGCGCAGCGCACTCATGGCCGGCTGGAACCAGTCTTCCAGCAGCACTCGAAGCCCGTCGCCCGGATCGGCCTGCTCCAGCGGAAGCGAAACCAGGGTGCGCTCCGGCCAGCGGTCGCCACGATTCGGCCGGCCCGATTGGAGGTTTGCACCCAGCCAGCTCGCCAGCCCACGCTGCGCAGCACTGCCGAACGCGTCGATCACATCGAGCTTTGGAGCCTCAGGCGGCGATCGATCGACCGCGCCCTCTCCCCAGAACCAGAGCCCGGCGCCGGTCTGGTCGGCGCGGTCCAGCGCGCGGTAGCGGTGAAACAACATCTGGCTCGCGGTGATCAGGCGCTGCCAGCGCGCCGCATCGCGGCCCTTGGGGAGATGTTCATCCAACCGCCCGCCTTGCGCCGCTTCGAGATCGGTGAAACGGCATCCGGATTCGGCCGGCAGCCCGACCAAGCCGAAGCCGTCGCTGAAATGCACGAGCTCCGACAGACCCTCGGATCGAAGCAGTTCCGACAATTCCCGACCCAGCACAGCGTAGGCCGGTGCATCGAAGTCGAAGCGAAGCGGGCGATCAATCCAGACCGCGGTCAGATCGGGGATCATGCGAACCACGTCGAAGCGCAGCCAGTGTCGGCTGTCAGCATCGATTCCGGACCCGAGCGCCGACAGTGGAGCCGGGGCTGGAATCTGCCCGCAGCCGAGTATGCTTTCCAGCGCCCTGGCCGAGCCGTGCTCCGCGTAGCGTGCTTTGCGCAGCGCGTCGGTCAGGTTTCCCGGCAGCCGTGATGCAGCGGATCGCTCGATACCCGGCAGGTGCAGGATCAGTTCGGCCATCGGACCATAACGGGCAGGCGAATCACCGCTCGAAACGGTGAATCAGTCGCCGTCGTAACGGACCTCGACAATTTCGTAGCTGCGCTTGCCGCTCGGCGCGTCGACTTCGATCAGGTCGCCTTCGTGGCGACCGATCAACGCGCGCGCCATCGGAGCAGACACCGCGAGACGCCTTTTTTCGACGCTGGATTCGAGATCGCCGACAATCTGCCAGTGGACTTCCTCGGCGCCGTCGGCATCCTCGAGCAGCGTCACGTGCGCCCCGAACACGACCTTGTCGCCCACGTCCAGGCTGGTGGTATCGATGACCCGCGAGTGCGAAAGACTGGACTCCAGTTCCTTGATCCGCCCTTCGATGAAGCCCTGCTGTTCGCGTGCCGCGTGATACTCGGCATTTTCCTTGAGGTCTCCGTGCGCGCGGGCCTCGGCGATCGCCTCGATCACCTGCGGTCGATCGACCTTCTTCAGTCGGCTCAGTTCTTCGCGCAAGCGCTCTGCGCCCTGTTTGGTCAAGGGTGTCGGCTGGCTCATATTGATCCGTCCGGTCAGCTTTCGTGAAGTTCGGACAGGCTGGCCACTTTGCGCTCCTGCCAGTGCTCCAGAGCCCTCAGCGTGGCCCGCGCACCGGCGATGGTCGTGGAGTAGTTGACCTTGCGCTGCAGCGCTTCTCGGCGAATCGAGAATGAATCGGTGATCGCCTGCCTGCCCTCGGTAGTGTTGACAATATAGTCGATTTCGCGATTCTTGATCAGGTCCACGATATGCGGCCTGCCCTGCATGACCTTGTTGATGTAATCGCAGTCGATGCCGTTTTCAACCAGGAAGCGCCAGGTTCCCTCGGTCGCGACCAGCCCAAAACCGCGGGACACCAGGTCGCGGGCGACGGGCAGCAGGCGCTCCTTGTCGGCGTCGCGAACCGACAGGAATGCCCTGCCCGTCGCCACCGCCTTCATCCCGACGCCTTGCTGGCCCCGAGCAACCGCCGATCCGTAGGACTGCCCGACGCCCATGACTTCACCGGTCGAGCGCATCTCCGGGCCGAGAATCGGATCCACGCCCGGGAACTTGATGAACGGGAACACCGGTTCCTTGATCGACCAGAACGGACTGCTCAGGTCCTCGGTCAGCCCCTGCTGTTCAAGCGTTCTGCCGACCATGCAGCGCGCGGCCACCTTGGCCAGCGGCACGCCCACTGCCTTTGAAACGAACGGCACCGTCCGGGACGCTCTCGGATTGACCTCGAGCACGAAGATCTCTTCGCCGCGCACCGCGAACTGCACGTTCATCAGGCCGATCACGCCCAGTTCGAGCGCCATGCGCCGGGTCTGCTCGGCGATCTCGGCAACCGTCTCCGACGGCAGCGAATACGGCGGCAGCGAGCAGCTCGAATCGCCGGAATGCACGCCGGCCTGCTCGATATGCTCCATGATGCCGCCGATGATGACGCGCTCGCCGTCGCTGACCGCGTCGACATCGACCTCGATGGCGTGGTCCAGAAACCGGTCGAGCAACACCGGCGAATCGTTGGAGACGCTGACCGCCTCGCGCATGTAGCGCTTCAGCTCATCGACCGAGTGCACGATGTCCATGGCGCGCCCGCCGAGCACGTAGGAAGGCCGCACCACCAGCGGGAAGCCCACTTCTGCGGCCAGCACCACGGCTTCCTCCGGCGTCCGCGCGGTGCGGTTCGGCGGCTGGCGCAACCCGAGGCGATTGAGCATTTCCTGAAAGCGCTGGCGGTCCTCGGCCCGGTCGATGGAATCCGGACTGGTACCGATGATCGGCACGCCGGCAGCTTCCAGATCGCGCGCGAGCTTCAGCGGAGTCTGGCCGCCGAACTGGACGATCACACCTTCGGGCTGCTCGACCGCGATGATGGCCAGAACGTCTTCCAGCGTCAGCGGCTCGAAGTACAGGCGATCGGAGGTGTCGTAGTCCGTCGAAACGGTCTCCGGGTTGCAGTTGACCATCAGCGTCTCGTAGTCGAGCTCGCGCATGGCCAGCGCGGCGTGCACGCAGCAGTAGTCGAACTCGATTCCCTGGCCGATCCGATTGGGGCCGCCGCCGAGCACCATGATCTTGCGGCAGTCCGACGGATCGGCCTCGCAATCGGCCTCCCAGGTCCCGTAGAGGTAGGCTGTGGTGGTCGAGAACTCCGCCGCGCAGGTATCGACCCGTTTGTAGACGCGCTCGACCGAATGTGTCTGGCGGAGATGCCGGATCACCTTCTCCGGGGCTTCCAGCAGCTTCGCCAGACGCGCGTCGGAGAAGCCCTGGCGCTTGAGTTCGCGTATGCGCTCGGCGTTCAGCGCCTCCAGGCCCGCAGCCCGGGTGGAGGTCTCGAGCTCGACGATCTCGAGAATCTGATCGAGAAACCATGGATCGATGCTCGACAGCCGATGCACCTCGTCGAAGCCCAGCCCCCGGCGAAACGCCTCGGCCACGTACAGGATGCGCTCGGGGCCGGCCTCTCTCAGCTCTCGCCGCAAAAGCGTTGCCGCATCGAGCTCCGGGTGCTCCTCGAGCACGACCTCGTCGAAGCCGTCGAGACCGATTTCCAGGCTGCGCAACGCCTTCTGCATCGATTCCTTGAAGGTCCGGCCGATGGCCATCGCTTCGCCGACCGACTTCATCTGCGTCGTGAGCCGCCGGGTCGAAGTCGGAAACTTCTCGAACGCAAAGCGCGGCGCCTTGACCACAATGTAGTCGATCGAGGGCTCGAAAGAAGCCGGCGTTGCGCCCCCGGTGATCTCGTTTTCCAGCTCGTCGAGCGTATAGCCCACCGCCAGCTTGGCCGCGACCTTGGCGATCGGGAAGCCTGTGGCCTTGGAGGCCAGCGCTGAGGATCGCGACACGCGCGGGTTCATTTCGATGACGACCATCCGGCCGTCGGACGGGTCGATCGCGAACTGGACGTTCGAACCGCCGGTTTCGACCCCGATCTTGCGCAGCACCGCGATCGAGGCGTCGCGCATCCGCTGGTATTCACGATCGGTCAAGGTCTGGGCCGGCGCGACCGTGATCGAGTCGCCGGTGTGAATCCCCATCGCGTCGATGTTCTCGATCGAACAGACGATGATGCAGTTGTCGGCGCGGTCGCGGACGACCTCCATCTCGAACTCTTTCCAGCCGAGCACGGATTCTTCCAGCAGCACTTCGTTGGTCGGCGACAGCTCGAGGCCGTTGGAGACGATTTCGACGAATTCCTCGGCGTTGTAGGCGATCCCGCCGCCCGAGCCCCCGAGCGTGAACGACGGCCGGATGATGGTCGGGAACCCGATCCGTTGCTGGATTTCGATCGCCTGTTGCAAACTGCGCGCGATCTCGGCGGTCGGGGTCTCGAGCCCGATATCGGCCATCGCGTCCTTGAACCGCTCGCGGTCCTCTGCCATGTCGATGGCGTCCTGAGACGCGCCGATCAGCTCGACGCCGAACTCCTCGAGCACGCCCTCGCGGACCAGATCGAGCGAACAGTTCAGCGCGGTCTGACCGCCCATGGTCGGAAGCAGTGCGTCGGGGCGCTCCTTGGCGATGATCTCGCGCAGATACTCCCAGCGGACCGGCTCGATGTAGACCGCGTCGGCTATTTCGGGATCCGTCATGATGGTCGCCGGATTCGAGTTCACCAGGATCACCCGGTAACCCTCCGCACGCAGCGCTTTCACCGCCTGAACGCCGGAATAATCGAATTCACAGGCCTGGCCGATGACGATCGGGCCGGCACCGACGATCAGGATCGATCGAATGTCGCTACGTCTGGGCATCGGCGTCTCCCATCATTTCCACGAAGCGGTCGAACAGTCCGCGAAGATCGTGCGGACCGGGACTCGCTTCAGGGTGTCCCTGAAATCCGAACGCCGGCGCGGAGGCCAGGCGAATGCCCTGCAGCGTGCCGTCGAACAGCGACCGATGCGTGGCCGAAACGCCGTCGGGCAACGTCGATTCGTCGACCGCAAAGCCGTGATTCTGACTGGTGATCAACACGCGTCCGGTATCCAGTTCCTGAACCGGGTGGTTGGCGCCGTGGTGTCCGAATTTCAGTTTCAGCGTGCGCGCCCCGGCCGCGAGTGCGAGTAACTGGTGGCCCAGGCAGATACCGAAGGTCGGCACGCCGCGCGCCAGAATCTTTCGAATGGTATCGATCGCGTAGCCGCAGGGTTCCGGGTCGCCGGGGCCGTTCGACAGCAGGAAACCGTCTGGCGCCAGGCGCAGCGCCTCGTCGACCGGATAATCGGCCGGCACGCGGGTCACCCGGCAGCCGGCATCGACCAGCATGCGCAGGATGTTGAGCTTGACCCCGTAGTCGTAAACCACGACATGATGCCCCGGGCCCGATGTCGGCAGTCGCGACTCGATTGCCGGCGAGCCTTCATCCCAGCTCATGGGCTCGGCGCAGGAATTCGGCAGCGCCAGGTCCTGTCCGGACATCGGCGGGCAACTGCGGGCGCGCTCCAGCGCCTCGCCGGGGTCGGCCTCGTTTCCGACCAGGATGCAGCCGTTCTGGGCCCCGCTCTCGCGCAGCCGGATCGTCAGGGCGCGCGTATCGACGTTCCCGATCGCGACGACACCGTGCTCCACCAGCCAGTCCGGCAACGAAGCCGTCGCCCGCCAGGAGCTTGCGCGTCTCGGACAATCCCGGACAACGAGCCCGGCGGCGCGAACACGATCGGACTCGTTGTCCTGTGGATTGACCCCGGTATTGCCGATGTGCGGCATGGACAGCGTGACCATTTGCCCGGCGTAGCTCGGGTCGGTGAGGATTTCCTGATAGCCGGTCATCGAGGTGTTGAACACCACCTCGCCGACGGTGGCACCCGGCGCGCCGAAGCCTTTTCCGGAGAACAGGGTGCCGTCCTCCAGTGCCAGAATCGCTTTCGAATCGGTCACTTACGCTCTCCAGGCGTGCGAAGCGGGACGCCGCGACGTCCCGCTCGTCGAATACCGGGCCCGATGCCCGACGGTCGAACGGAGATTGTAGTGGAATTATCGCGCGCGATTCCGGCTTCCGGGCGAAGGCTTCAGAAGAACAACTCCGCACACGGAGATCGTGTGAGTCAGTCGAGAACGTCTCGCAGCGAGTAGAGCCCCGGCGCTCGGCCGATCAGCCATCGGGCCGCGTGAAGCGCGCCGCGGGCGAACACCGCTCGATCGCCGGCCCGATGCACAAGCTCGATGCGTTCTCCGTCGCCGAGGAACATCACCTGGTGTTCGCCGACGACGTCGCCGCCGCGCCCGACCTGATAGCCGACGCTCCGCGACGCCCGTTCCCCTGCGCCTCGAATCGACGGGTCCGTGGACTCGTAACCGCGCGCATCGGACACGGCGCGCCCCAGCGCCAGCGCGGTGCCGGAAGGCGCGTCGACTTTCCAGCGATGGTGCAGTTCAAAAATCTCGGCCTCGAACGATTCCGGCAGCGCCTCGGCGGCCCGCGACGCGAGATCGCGCAGGACGTGAACCCCGATCGAGAAATTTGCCGCCTGACAGATCGGGATGGATTCGGCCGCAGATTCGAGTTCGCGCTGCAGCGGCCGCTTGATGCCGGTCGTACCGACGACCAGCGGAAGCTGCTTGGAGCGGGCGAACTCGAGCGTCCGGGCGGTCTGCTCAGGGCTCGAGAAGTCGATCACGACATCGCCCGGCTCGGCGCTTTCGGCTTGTTCGAAACAGGAAGACCCGGACGATGCTCGCCCGGCGATCTGCAGTCGATGGTCCTCAGCCGCCAGCCGCTCGATCTCCCGGCCGACGCGGCCGCTGGCGCCGCTGAGCAGGATGTTCATTGCGGAATTCCGTTCGGGATGCGGACCACAGGATAGCGCCTGTGCGGAGGCCGGATCGGTGAGCGATCGACCGGGCGCGCTTCAGAAGCCCATGCGATCGAAGAAATCCTTGACCGAGTCGGTCCAGCTCCGCGACTTCGGGCTGTGCCGACTGTCGTCGCTGCCTTCCAGCGTTTCCTGGAGCTGCTTGAGCAGGTCCTTCTGCTCACGCGTGAGGTTGACCGGTGTTTCGACGTTGACGCGGACCATCAAATCACCGGGTCGGCTGCTGCGAACCGATTTCACGCCCTTGGACTTGAGCCGGAATGTCCGTCCGGTCTGCGTCTCGGAAGGAATCTTGAGCATCACCGAACCGTCCAGCGTCGGGACCTTGATCTGACCGCCGAGAATGGCGGTGGTGATCGGAATCGGGATTTCCGCAAACAGCTGGTCGCCGTCTCGTTCGAACAACTTGTGCGGGCGAACATGGATATCGACGTACAGGTCGCCGGCAGCCCCGCCCTGGGCCCCGGCCCCGCCCTCGCCCGACAGGCGGATGCGGTCGCCCTGGTCTACGCCTGCCGGCACCTTGACCTGCAGCGTGCGGGTTTCGCGAACCTGGCCGGAGCCGTCGCACTCGTTGCATGGATCGCTGACCTCACGACCGGAGCCGCCGCAACCCGGGCAGGTCTGCTGCACCGAAAAGATGCCCTGCTGCATGCGAACCTGTCCGGCACCGCCGCAGGTCGAGCAGACTTTCATCTTACCGCTGGTCGACCCGGAACCGCTGCAGGCGGAACACTTGCCGATACCCGGGACGCGGATCTCGCGCGTCATCCCCTGGACCGCTTCTTCGAGCTCCAGCTCCAGCTCGTAGCGGAGGTCGTGACCCCGACTGGAGCGACCGCGTCCGCCGCGGCGCCGGCTGCCGCCGCCGAAAATATCGCCAAAAATATCGCCGAAGATATCGTTGATATCACCAAACCCGGCTGCGCCCGCACCGCCGAACCCGCCAGCGCCCTGGCCGTTGACCGCATCGTGCCCGAAACGATCGTAGGCAGCGCGCTTCTGGTCGTCCTTCAAGACTTCGTAGGCCTGCTTGGCTTCCTTGAAGCGATCTTGGGCTCCGGCATCGTCCGGATTTCGGTCGGGGTGGAATTTCATCGCCAGCCGGCGATAGGCCTTCTTCAGTTCATCGGCCGACGCATCGCGGCCGACCCCCAGAACTTCGTAGTAGTCGCGCTGGCTCATGAATACACTCAAAACTTTCGTTGGTTGCAAACAATGCGCCGCCGGAGGCCGGCGGCAGCATCGGTCACGTCACTGCAATCGCAGGGTCTATTTCTTGTCGTCGTCGACTTCGGTGAACTCGGCATCGACGACATCTTCGGTCGAAGCGTCCTGGCTGCCCTCGGCGGCCGTCTCGCCCGCCTCAGCACCGCCGTCGGCCTGCGCCGCCGCCTGATACAACGCCGTGGACGCTTGCTGCAGCTCGTTGCTGGCCGCCTCGATCGCATCCTTGTCGTCGCCCTTGATCGCTTCTTCGACCTTTTCGATCGCGGCCTCGACCGGCTTGCGGGTCGCCTCGTCGATCTTGTCGCCCTGCTCGGAGAGCATGGAACGGGTCGAGTGCGCCAGCGCTTCGGCGTTGTTGCGTGTGGTCACCAGCTCGTGGAAGCGTTTGTCTTCCTCGCGGTGCGCCTCGGCGTCGGTGACCATCTTCTCGATCTCTTCCTCGCTCAGCCCGGAGCCGGCCTTGATCTCGATGCGCTGCTCCTTGCCGGTTTCCTTGTCCTTGGCCGAGACGTGCAGGATGCCGTTGGCGTCGATATCGAAAGTCACTTCAATCTGCGGCATGCCGCGCTGCTTCGGCGGGATCCCCGCCAGATCGAAACGCGCCAGCGACTTGTTCGCAGCGGCCTGTTCGCGCTCACCCTGCAGCACGTGCACGGTCACCGCACTCTGATTGTCTTCAGCCGTCGAGAACGTCTGGGACGCCTTGGTCGGAATCGTGGTGTTCTTCTCGATCAGCTTCGTGAACACGCCGCCCAGCGTCTCGATGCCCAGCGAAAGAGGCGTCACGTCGAGCAGCAGCACGTCCTTGACGTCGCCCTGCAGGACGCCGCCCTGGATCGCCGCGCCAACGGCAACGGCTTCGTCCGGGTTCACGTCGCGACGCGGCTCACGCCCGAAGAAGTCCTGCACCGCTTTCTGAACCAGCGGCATGCGTGTCTGCCCGCCGACCAGGATGACCTCGTCGACTTCACCGATTTTCAAGCTCGCGTCGTTGATCGCAGTCTTGCACGGCTCGATCGATCGCTTGACCAGGTCCTCGACCAGCGACTCCAGCTTGGCTCGCGTCACCTTGATGTTGAGATGCTTCGGACCGCTCTGATCGGCTGTGATATACGGCAGATTGACCTCGGTCTGCTGACCAGAGGAAAGTTCGATCTTGGCTCGCTCGGCCGCTTCGCGCAGCCGCTGCAGCGCAAGCGGATCCTTCTTCAGGTCGACGCCCTGGTCCTTCTTGAACTCGGTGATGAGGTAGTCCTGCAACCGCTTGTCGAAATCCTCGCCTCCGAGGAAAGTATCGCCGTTGGTCGCCAGTACCTCGAACTGCTTTTCGCCGTCCACGTCGGCAATTTCGATGATCGAGACATCGAAGGTGCCGCCGCCGAGATCGTAGACCGCAACCTTGCGATCGGCGCCCTTCTTGTCCAGCCCGTAGGCCAGCGCCGCGGCGGTCGGCTCGTTGATGATCCGGCGAACCTTGAGTCCGGCAATCTTGCCGGCATCCTTGGTCGCCTGCCGCTGCGAGTCGTTGAAGTAGGCCGGCACCGTGATCACGGCTTCGGAAACTTCCTCGCCTAGATAGTCTTCGGCGGTCTTCTTCATCTTCATCAGCACGCGCGCCGACACTTCCGGCGGCGCCATCTTCTTGCCGTCGACTTCCACCCAGGCGTCGCCGTTGTCGGCCTCGATGATCTTGTAGCCGACGATGTCCTTGTCCTTCTGGACCACGTCTTCAGCGTATTTACGGCCGATCAGGCGCTTGACGGCGTACAGCGTGCGGTCCGGATTGGTCACCGCCTGCCGCTTCGCCGGTTGCCCGACCAGCACTTCATCGTCCTTGGTGAATGCCACGATGGACGGCGTCGTCCGATCGCCTTCTGCATTTTCGATGACGCGGCTCTTCCCGCCTTCCATAACGGCGACGCACGAATTCGTGGTCCCCAGGTCGATTCCGATTATCTTGCTCATAGCTTTCGAATCCCGTCGTTCGTGATTTCTGGTTCGGATTTCTGCGGGATCGTCTCCCGCCAACTATCTCGTCTAGTGGGGCTTGCCGGCGTCGTTTTCAAACCTCGCGAGCACCCGATCAGCGCAGGGCGCGAATCGATTTCAGGAAGCCTTGGCAACGATCACCCGGGCCGGGCGAACAAGCCGCTCGCTGAGCCGATACCCTTTCTGAAGCACTTGAAGAACCGTGTCGTCCGCATCCGAGTCGCTGGGTTGCGTCGCGATGGCTTCGTGCCAGGTCGGATCGAATCGTTCGCCAAGCGGATCAAGCGCCTCGAGACCGTGCTCCGAGAGCACCTTCAGCGCCTGCTTCCGGGTCAGCTCCATGCCCTCGGACGATGGCTCTGCAGTCAGCGCCTGGTCCATCGAATCCAGCACCGGGATCAGGTCCCGCACCAGTCGCTCGACCGCGAACTTTCGCGACTTGCTCATCTCCCGCTCCAGCCGCTTTTCGCGATTGTCCATCTCGGCCTTGAGCCGGAGCATCGCTTCGCGCAGCCGCATCACCTCGTCGTTGGCGGTCGCATTGCCGTCGGCCGAGTTGTCATGATCCTCACCGGACTCGCGCTCCGGAGCCGCGCCCGGCTCGGCAGAAGACTGGTCCGCCGCTTCCGCGCCTTGCGCAGGTTCCGGCGTCTGTCGATCGTCGGCATCGAAACCCTTCGCATCGTCCTTTGCTGCGTCGTGCTGGTTCGCCTTGCCGGACCGTTCTTCTTCGTTCTGACTCATCGTTGATCACGCTCCTTTCCAGACACGGCCTGACAATCCCGGCCGGCTTTATTGCTTTCCCGATGCGACGCAACATGGGGCCCGGTCGGAGCGAATGCAACCGATACAATAGGCGCGCCGTCGAGGGGATCCACGCGATGCCTTCCGGCACCACCACGCACCGGGATTGAAACGATGCTTCGCTCGCTGGCGATTCGGAACTTCACCATCATCGATGAGCTGGAACTGGAATTCGACAGCGGCTTCGGCGCGATAACCGGTGAAACCGGGACAGGGAAATCCATTCTCATCGACGCCCTCGCCCAGTTGCTGGGCGACCGGGCCGACGCCAGCCTTGCCGCCGAAGGCAGTCAACGGGCAGACCTGACCGCAAGCTTCGAGCTCGCCGCCGACCATCCGGCTCAGCGTTGGCTGGAACAGCAAGAACTCGACGATGAAACGCTGATCCTGCGCCGAGTCATCCCGGCCAGCGGCGCCTCGCGCGCCTGGATCAACGGTCAACCCGCAGCGATTGGTCAACTGCGCGAGCTCGGATCGATGCTGGTCGAGATCCACGGCCAGAACGAGCACCAGCAGCTCATGGCGCCCGCCCGCCAGCGCGCGTGGCTGGATCGTCATGTCGACCGCGATGTCCGCGATCGGGTCTCTCGCGCCGCAGCCGAGCACGACGATCGGGAACGAGAGCTGGCGAAGCTTCTGGACGAATCCGGTTCCAGCAAGGACCTCGAGTTTCTCCGCTACCAGCTGGCCGAACTCGATGAACTGGCGCTCGAAAGCGGCGAGTTCGAACAACTGGAATCCAGCCAACGCCGCCTGGCCTCGGTCGACGAGCTTCAGCAGGCCTACGCCTCCGCGCTGTCGGCGCTGGACGCCGACGACGGCGCCGCAACGGCAGGCTGCCGACGCGCGCACCGAGCGCTGGAGCCGCTTGCCGACCGAGAATCGGCCCTTTCCGACGTCCTGGAGATGCTGGAAACCGCGCGCGTCAACCTCGACGAAGCATCGTCGGCGATCCAGCGTCTTGGGGATCGGCTGCAGCTCGAGCCCGAAACGCTGCAGAAGGTCGAACAGCGAATGTCTCGCGCGATTTCGCTGGCGCGCAAGCACGGCACCGAGCCGTCGCAGATTCCCGAAACGCAGGAAGCGCTCCGGAA
>JGI12109J20283_10015452_pt1 | contig 19734 bp, 15 predicted proteins | sample ElkSlonscriptome_12_FD_20283 | JGI IMG/M metagenome (IMG submission 20283)
CCGGCACCCATCTCAGTCGTCATTACTTCCGCGAAGACGGCGCCGACGTCGAGATCGGCATCATCGCCGATTCGCCGATGATCGGCATGATGAACATGGTGTTTGCCTCACCCTTCCTGATGCAGGCAACGCCCGGCACCACCTCCTTTACCCACGACGGACACCGAGGCCTCGTCGAGCACGCCGAGGGAAGCAAGGAATGGGAGCTGAAGCTCATGGTCGGCGGACAAACCCTGGTCCAGCTCACGGGGGCGGGGCTTGAGAGTGAGGCGCCTCTACGGGATTACCTGGCGGAGATGGACCTGGCAGCCATCGAGAAAGCGATGACGAATTGAAATTCACGCCGGCAACCCACTTGGTGCTCGGCGCCACGCCCTCGCGCCATTGCGACCGGTGTCTCTCAACGACAGCGTCTCAGCTGTTCGCCGTAGACTCGCGCATGCTGATCGACCTGCCGAGCATATCGCTGGAGCCACCGCTTATGACGATATGAACCCCGCCTGAAACCCGTGTGGCCTTCGTGGTAGGCGAGATATTGATTGTAGGCATCCCACTTCGAGATCCCCAGCAAGCGTTGGCTGATGTCGATGTACCAACCGACGAAATCCGCAGCATCGGCGAAATCGGTGCGCTTGGCGCGTCGATTGCCGGTTTGGCTGCGATACCAGTCCCAGGTGCCATCGATGGCCTGGGGGTAACCATAGGCACTCGAAAGAAAAGCACCGCTACGCGAGCGGGGCCGCGCGTTGTGGCGGAAAGAGGACTCGTTGCGGATGATCGCCAGCTGGATTTGCGCCGGCACCCCCCAGCGCCGCTCCGCCCGACGCGTGGCCCGCTGCCACTTGGGTTTCTCCGCGAAAATGGCGCAAGCGTCATTGGCCTGGCGCGGCGGCTTGGGCCCGGAGGCGCAGCCGACGAGGAGACACCCCAAGAGCCCAGCAACAGCCAAAGGTCGCACGCTCGGCCAAGCGGCTCGAGCTCGCACAAGGAACCCTGTCCTGGTGTGCCCTGTCAACTGGTCAAGCATCATGACATCAAACCGGCGAGGTGCCACAGTCTCACCTACTACGCGATGTTCCGCGACTAAAATGCCGAGAGGATTACCGAATTGTAGCGCATTCTCCGCGTTAGAAAAGGTCCAACCCGGGACTATCTGACGGCTATCAATCGTCCCGAAAGGGATCGGAGGCGGGTTGCGGCAACCGTCGGCGGGAGGGATCCCGGCGTCGCGCTGACACGGACGTCCTTGCAGCGTGTCGCAGCGACCCGCCTCCGATTACTCTTGCAACCCTCAATATTGGCCGGTCGAACGAGATCAGCATGAAGTTCACTCCCCGCTCCACGCGCAGCGCCAAGCTCGTTGCGGCCGCCCTCGCGGGCGGGGCGCTCAGCGCTTGCAGCACCCTTCAGCTACCGAGCCTCGCGCAGGTCACTTGGCCGCCCGAGCAACGGGCCCAAGCCGCGCAGTCCGAGGTGCCGGCCGCAGAGCAGACCGTCACCATGACCGCCGATGGCGCCGCTCAAGCGCGCGCGCCGAGGCCGGATCGGCTCTACCGATGGCAGGGGGATGAGCGCCAGATCTCGCGCGTCATCATCGACCTCGATCGACAGGAGGCCCGTTTCTTCCACGGTGAAGAGCTGATCGGATGGAGCACTGTCGCGACTGGCGTGGCCGACTTTCCGACGCCGACCGGCCAATTTGAGGTCATCGAGAAGGTGTCCGACAAGAGATCGAACCTCTACGGCAAAATCTACAACAGCGCCGGAGAGGTCATCGACTGGGATGCCCGCGCCGGCCGTGAGGCGGTCCCGACCGGCGGCCGCTTCGCAGGTGCGAAGATGCCGTACTTCCTGCGCCTCACCTATGATGGCGTCGGCCTGCATGCGGGCTCCATACCCAATCCCGGCGAACCGGCCTCACATGGCTGCATCCGACTGCCAAAGGATGTGGCGCCGGTCCTGTTTCGCAATGTCAGCTACGGCACCCCCGTCACGATCGTCGGCACTGGGCCCTCATACGGCAACTATGCTGCCCGAGTGCGCGAAATGAAGCGCGCTCGCAGCGCAAAGGCGGAGGCGTCCCCAGCTCGATCGGTCGAGAATGCGTCGGCAGCCGCGACACCGTCCCGCCCGCCCGCGGACTCCGCGAGCGCTGCGGCTGCGGCGGCGACACCTGCGGCGACGGGGACCACAGCACCGGCACCCATGTCGGGCCAGCAGCCCCACTCCCTGTCGACCGAGACGGTAGGCCAGGCCAACTCGAGCGAGCGCTACGGCCCTTGAGAGGTGAGCGCTCGAGCTGGCACTCGGCCACTATTGGTCACCGTCACTCTTGGTCGCGCCGCCTGGTCAGCTGGACGCGTTTCGTCGACCCGCGGCGGAGTCGACTGCGCAAGGATCCAAGCCAGCGACGACTGGACAGTCGCGCAGCCCGCTCGCCATTGCCGAGCGGCGCTTCCGGTAGCAATGACCCCCCCGAAGCGAGCGCCTGAAACATCGCCTCGGCATCGAGCGGCCGGCTGAACAAGAACCCTTGGGCCTCGTCGCAGCCCTTGACGGAGAGGAAGGCGAGCTGCCCTGGGGTCTCGATCCCCTCGGCAACCGTTTGCAGGCCAAGGGCGTTCCCCATGGCGATGATCGTGGCAGCGATGGCGGCATCGCTCGGGTCGCTCTCGACGTCCTGCACAAAGGAGGCATCGATCTTCAGCCGATCGATCGGAAAGCGTTTCAAGTAGTTGAGCGATGAGTAGCCCGTTCCGAAATCGTCCACTGCGATACCGAGGCCGAGCGACTTGAGTCGCGCAAGGATCTCGGTCACGCGATCGGGCTGATCCATCAAGACCGATTCGGTCAGCTCGATCTCCAACCGGCGCCGGTCGCTCACCGGCGCCTCGAGCAGACGGTTCAGCAGGCGATCGACATGCATGGACCGCAACTGCGCGCCCGAGACGTTAATGGCCAAGCGGAAGTTGCGGCCGATATGGGCACGCCAACGATGGAGCTGCTTGAGGCTCTCGTTGAGGACCCATTGGCCGAGCGGCACGATCAGCCCAGAGTCCTCGGCAAGGGGGATGAAGCGGTCCGGTGACACCTGGCCGCGCACCTCGTTTTGCCAGCGCAGCAGCGCCTCGCAGCCAACGATGCAACCGTCGGCGAGCCTCACCTGCGGCTGATAGAGCAGGGATAGCTCGCCGTGCGCCACCGCACGCCGCAGGTCTGCTTCGAGCTGCAGGCGGTCCTCGTAGCGAACGCTCATGCTTGCGGCATAGAAGCGATAGCCGTTCCGGCCCGACTCCTTGGCCCGGTACATCGCCATATCCGCACAACGCAGGAGGCCGTCCGAGTCCCGCGCATCTTCGGGATAGAGCGAGATACCGATACTCGCCCCGATAAACAACTCGGTGCCCTCGTACGTAAAGGGGATGGCCTGCAAGCCCCGCAAGATCTTACCGGCAACCGTGGCCGCATCCTCCGGCCGGTTGAGCTGCGCGAGGATCACCGTGAACTCGTCGCCACCGAGGCGGGCGACGGTATCGCTCTTGCGCACACAGTCGCGAAGCAGATTCGCCACGAAACACAGCAGCCGGTCTCCAACGCTGTGCCCGAGACTGTCGTTGATCTCCTTGAAACGGTCGAGGTCCAGGTACAAGAGCCCGATGAGCCCCGAATCCCCGCGACGCACCGAGAATAAGACGCTGCGCAACTGATCGAGAAAGTGCTGGCGGTTGGAGAGCCCGGTGAGACTATCGTAGTAGGCCAGGTGATGAAGCTGCGTCTTGACTCGCTGCTGGCTCGAGATGTCGGAGAAGATCCCAACGTAGTGAGTCAAGTCTCCAGCGTCGTCGCGGATCTCATTGATACTGAGCCACTCCGGATAGCGTTCGCCGTCCTTGCGTCGATTCCAAATCTCACCCTGCCAGCGCCCCATCGTGGCAAGCTGTTCGCGGATTCGCCGAAGGTGCTCGCTGGGGGTCGGATGGTCGCTCAGCACGCGTGGGATCTTGCCTATGACCTCCTTCGCCGAGTAGCCGGTAATGGTCGTAAAGGCCGGATTCACGGCGACGATGCGGCGTTCCGCGTCGGTGATCATGACCCCTTCGGAGGTGTGTTCCACGACGCTAGCGGCCAACGTCAAACGCGCCTCGAGCGCCCGCTGATCGGTTAGATCGATCAGGGCCGCGCGCAGTGGGCCTTCTTCGTCGGCACCGACCCGTACCGTCTCGAGGCGGACATAGAGCGGCGCGTACTGTCCGCGACGGAGACGAATCTCGGTACGGCATCGTTGCCCGACACCCGAGCGACACTCCTGCAGGTGGGCAGCCAGCTGCTCCTCACTATCGAGCGCGCAGAAGTCGCTCAGGGGACGGCCTTCGAGCGAGGCGCGATCACAATCGAACAGCTGCAACGCCGTCTGGCTGGCGCGCCGGATCAGACCGTGCTCGTCCAACACCAAATAGCTGACCGGCGCTTCATCGAAGAGACTCCGATAGCGTTCCAGCGCTGACCTGAGGCGGTTCTGAGTCTGGCGCAACTCTGCGAGATCTGACACGGGGCTCGTTTCTATCGGATCGCCTTCGTTATCGAAGTATAAGATTGCCGTTGATGCGGCGAACGTCGTCGCTATCACACTTTCCGTGCTGCCGGGCAGCCATCGCCTGACGCTGGTCATCGAGGTCGGACTGGCGCATCAAGAATCGGCCCCGGCATGCCCTGACCGCAGTGTCACGTCTCCGGCGTGAAACACTGCTTCTCCGGAATCGGTCAGTATGCGCAGCGCCCCGTCCGCCCTAATCCCCATATGGCGGCCATTGACCCTGCGTCCACCGACCAGAACCGAGACCGGTCGGCCGCGGTAGAGGTCGAACGACTCCCAGGATGCGAGAAACGGTTCGAGCCCCTCTCGTCCATAGCGATCCATGGTCGTCACGAGCGCGACGATGAGACGGGCCGCGAGACGATTGCGGCCGGGATCCCCAGCACCGAGAGCGCCCTGCAGGTCGACCCAGGGTTGATCAATCGCGGTGGCGAGGTGCGCTGGGATACGGAGATTCAGTCCCAGCCCCGTCACGACGCGAGTCGGGCCGTGCGACTCGCCGGTCACCTCGATCAATAGACCCGCCAACTTCCGCCCTCGCCAGAGCACATCGTTCGGCCATTTGAGACTCAAGCCTGACACGCCCCAGTCGCACAACACCTCGGCGACCGCCACCCCCGTCGCCAGACTGAGCCCCGACAACCCGGCCGGACCGAAGGGATAATGCCAAAGCGTTGACAACAGGATGCTGTGCCCAAAGGGCGCGACCCAGGTGCGCCCCTGGCGGCCCCGTCCCCGCTGCTGGTGCTCGGCCAAGCAGACTCGGCCACCCGAGGCGCCGGCCTTGGCCAGCCCCATCAAGCGGGAGTTGGTCGACTCGATACTGAAGTGGATCTCGATCTCCTCGATCAGGGCGAGCACCGAGATCGGCAACAACGCGCGGATCTTCGCAGCATCGAAGAGCTCCAAGGGCGCGCTCAGATGGTAGCCCTGCCCGCGCCTCGCCAACACCTCGACACCGAACCCGTCGGCGAGCCTTCGCAAGGCCTTCCAGACAGCCGCCCGACTCACGCCGAGGGCCTCGGCTATAGCGGCCCCGGAATGGGTCTCGCCATCGGCGAGCAGCCTCAAGACCGCCAACTCGGTTCGCTTCACCCCGCAGCCCGCCAATCCACCGACACCTCCCAAACCCTGACCCAAAAACCACTGAACACACCACCTGAGGGCCTCAGGCAACGCGCAATCGAGCAGCCGCGCCGCACCAAGTCGACTGTCCAGAGGTCAGCCGAGATCCTTCGCAATGCCCAGGGCATGCGCGCATTAACCTCCGGCGCCGCACCAGCGCCCGCCAAAGCAAGCAGCGAAATACGCTAGCTTGGCATCGGTGGAAATACTCATGGCTGCATGACTTCGAGTCGACGACCACGCGAACAAAAGCCGCTGGTCATGCCCATGGTTAGAACTTCACCGCACGCCTTGACATTACAACCCTTCACCTTAGATTATACTGGAGTCGACTTGAATTCGTTTCAGGATTGCGACGGTACATTTTCACAATAGATAGAGTCGGAGGTTTAACGACGTGGAATACGCTAACCTTAGCGTTGAAGAGATTCAGAGACAGCTGCAGAATCTGCAGCAAAGCCAAGCAGACCTCGAACGGGTACTTGAGGTGCGACGCCAAGAAGAAAAGCACGAGGTAGCCCAGGAAGTCAAAGACCTGATCCTGAGGCGTGGCTATGAGCTCAATCAGATCCTGCCTTTATTGACGACGCGTCGGCGCCGCACGTCACAGGGCAAGGCTTCGGGCCGACCTTACACGCAATACGTGGACCCCGAAAACCCGAAGAACGTCTATGTTCGCGGCGTCATCCCCGGCTGGATGAAGCAGAAGATGCAGGAAAAGGGATACGACCCGTCGTCGAAAGAGCACCGCGATGCGTTCAAGGCCGAGTGCCTGAAGGCCGTCGAAGGCTGATCGAGCGAAGGAAGTCGAACTGCGAGGCCGAGCACAAACCTGTGCCGCGTTCAAGGCACCCACACGACATCTCGAGTGACGCATTTCGCGCGGTCCCCGTCTAACTCTTCTGCTGTAGCCACTCGACCGCGCCGGGCAAGGTTCTTTTGCAAATCCCAATTGACGTGGGAGTTCGAACTGCTTGACGCACCCGCAACGCGTCAATCTCACTGCCCCACCGGTAAACGACGCACGCAGGCATGGAACGGGCGCCTTGAACGATCAAGGCGCCCAATTCGGGACATCCGGCTCGAAAAGAGCCCGCCACCAACCCCAGGGGGGAGCGCGGCGTCCCGATCAGACTAGCGGCAAGGGCGCCACCGACCGCATCCGCCAAATATCGCGATTGTACTCGCCGATCGTGCGATCCGACGAGAAGGGACCACTGTGGGCACAATTGAGTATGCTCATGCGTAGCCAGCGCTCCCGGTCCAGATAGGCTGCCGCCGCACGCTCCTGTGCGTGGACATAGCTGCGAAAGTCAGCTGCCGTCATCCAAGGGTCTTGCGGGCTGCGTATCGAGTGGACAATCGAGTCGAAGATACCCGGCTCAAACTGATTGAAATAGCCACTTTCCAGCAAGCGCATCACCGCATCGAGCGATGGGTCACTCGCGATGATCCCGTTCGGGTCGTAGTGCGGACGCATCGCTGTCACCTCCTCGGCCGTCAGACCGAACAGGAAAAAGTGGTCATCACCAACCTGCTCCAGGATCTCGATATTGGCGCCATCCAAGGTGCCGATGGTGATCGCACCATTCATCATGAATTTCATGTTCCCGGTGCCAGACGCCTCTTTGCCGGCCGTCGAAATCTGCTCTGAGAGATCTGCGCCGGGGGCAATAATTTCCATCGCCGACACCCCATAGTTCGGGATGAAAGCGAGGCGCAGCCGCCCCTCCGTCGCCGGATCCGCATTGATGACGGCAGCGACGTTATTGATGAGCTTGATGATGCTCTTGGCCATCATGTAGCCAGGGGCCGCCTTGCCACCGATCAAGACGCAGCGCGGCGTCCAATCCCGATCATCGCCTTGCTTGATGCGGTTGTAGAGGTGGATGACGTGGAGGACGTTGAGCAGCTGACGCTTGTACTCGTGGATGCGCTTGACCTGGACATCGAACATCGCGTCAATCGGAAACTCGACCTGACAGAGCTCGCGCACAATCCCGGCGAGCCGCTGCTTATTGGCGTGCTTGATCGCGTCCCAACGCTGCCGGAAGCCAGGGTCTTCGGCATGGGGCACGAGGCCTTCGAGGCGCTTGAGGTCCCGGATCCAGCCCTCGCCGAGCCGCTCGTCCAGCAGATCGCTCAGATCTGGATTGCAGAGCGCCAGCCAGCGCCGTGGCGTCACGCCATTGGTCTTATTGTTGAACTTCTCCGGCCAAAGGTCGTAGAAATCATGGAAGAGTCCCCTGACGAGCAGCTTGGAATGCAGCCCAGCGACACCGTTGACCGAGAAGCTCCCCACGATCGCCAGGTAGGCCATTCGCACCTGTGGGTCGCTGCCTTCCTCGATTAACGACATGCGCCTCTGGCGGTCGAGGTCCCCTGGCCACTTGATGGCCACCTGCCGCAAAAACCGGGCATTGATCTCGTAGATGATCTCCAGCGGGCGCGGCAGAAGCGTCTCGAACAACCGCACCGGCCAACGCTCCAAGGCTTCGGGTAACAGGGTGTGATTGGTGTAGGCCATGGTGCGTGTCGTAATCGACCAGGCCTGGTGCCACTCCAGCCCCTGCTCATCGACCAGTTGCCGCATCAGCTCCGCCACCGAGATCGCGGGGTGGGTGTCGTTGAGCTGGAAACAATTGCGCTCGGCAAACGCCGAAAAGTCACCGCCGTTCAGGCGGATCCATTCGCGCATGACGTCCTTGATGCTGGCGCTCGCGAGGAAGTACTGCTGGCGCAGGCGCAGCTCCTTGCCGCACTCGTTCGCGTCATTGGGATAGAGCACCATGGTGATGTGCTCCGCGTTGTTCTTTTGCGCCACCGACTCCGGGTAGCTGCCGGCATTAAACTCGTGCAGATCGAACTCGTCCGTCGCCGCCGCCTTCCACAACCGCAGGGTATTGATCGTGTCATTCCGGTAGCCGGGGATCGGCGTGTCAAAGGGCACCGCCAGCACATCCTGCGTATCGACCCAGTACACACGCAGCCGACCGTTATCGTCGCGATGGTTCTCGGTGCGGCCGCCGAACTGGATCCGCTGCGTATACTCGGGCCGTTCGAGCTCCCAAGGATTCCCTTCGCGCATCCAATGATCCGGTTCCTCGATCTGGTAGCCGTTCTGCACAAGCTGGCGAAACATGCCGTACTCATAGCGCAGTCCGTAGCCTTTGACTGGTAGCTGCAGCGTCGCACAGGAATCGAGGAAGCAGGCGGCGAGGCGGCCGAGACCACCGTTACCGAGGCCGGCGTCGGATTCATTCGCGGCGATCTCCTCGAGCTGCAGGCCAAGCTCGAAGAGGCCCTTCTCGACGTCGTCGGCAAGGCCGAGGTTGAGCATCGCGTTGCTCAAGGCACGCCCCATCAGAAACTCCAGGGACAGGTAATAGGTGCGTTTGCAGTGTGCCTGGTCGTGGGCTTGACGCGTACGCCTCCAACGCTCCATGAGCCGGTCACGCAGGGTGATAGCCAGCGCTAAATAGGGGTAATAGGCCGACCGCGAATCGCGATCGCGCCCTAAGGTGATGGCAAAGTAGCGCCGAAAATCCTCGGCCAGGCCGGCCTTGTCCATCGCGAGCGGGGGTAAATCGAAGAGGCGCGCGCTGGGATGACTCTTCGTAAGATCCTTGAACGGAGACATAGAGGTACCTGAACAGGGGGGTAGAGGTCGATCGAGACGCGGCATCTTAGCAACCGCTTCGCCATCGACAAAATATCGGCCGATCTCGTCGCGAGGGAACCTTGGCAAGGACCGATGTCGCTAGAAGGCGACAGAGCGGTGCCCAGCGAGCCGAAGGCGACGCACCAGGAGGGGGGCTTCACGCTTGAGCGATCTGGACTTCAAGCGCCTCGAGCGCTTCGCCAACCTCGAGCCAGTCGCTCTCGACCCGCTCGAGTTCGCTGGCGAGCCGGCGCTTCTCTTCGATCATGGCCAGCAGCCGATCCTTCGCCTCTGGGCGATAGAGCTCGGGATCCGCCAGGCGCTCGTCGAGCTCCTGGACACGCGCCGTGAGTTCTGCCAATTGCTGCTCCAAGGCCCTGAAACGGTGTTTCAGTGGCTGCAGGCGTTTGCGCTCGATCGCGTCTTGCTGACGCTGCGCCTTGCGCGAGGACGTATTGTCGGAAGGCGACGCGGCGTCTCCCGCGTCCCTGGCCTGCCCGGCCAACCAACCGGGATAATCGTCGAGCGTGCCGGGGAAGTCGGCAATCGTGCCGCGCTCCACCAACAAGAGCCGATCCGCCGTGACGCGCAATAGGTGCCGATCGTGGGAGACGAGCACCAGGGCGCCCTCGTACGCCTGCAGGGCGCTGGTCAGCGCGTGGCGCATCTCGAGGTCGAGGTGATTGGTCGGCTCGTCGAGCAGCAACACGCCGGGCCGTTGGCGTACGAGCAATGCCAGAACCAGCCTCGCCTTCTCGCCTCCCGACAAGGGGGCCACCGGCTCTAGCGCGGGATCTCCCGCGAAGCCGAAGCCCCCCAGATAATCGCGCAGCTCCTGCTCCCCGGCACGCGGGTCCTGGCGCTGCAAATGCTCAAGCGGACTCGCTTCGGGCTGCAACTGATCGAGCTGGTGTTGCGCGAAGTAGCCGATCTGCAAACCTTGCGCAAGCTCACGCACCCCCTGCAGCGGCGGGATGAGGCCGGCCAGGACCTTGATGAGCGTGGACTTGCCGGCGCCGTTCGGCCCCAGCAGACCGACCCGGTCCCCCGGCGCGAGCGCCAGGTCGACACCACGGAAAACCATCCTGCCGTCGTAACCGGCGTCGACCCCCTCGAGTCTGAGCAACGGGTGGGCCAGCCGACCCAGCTCCGGGAAGGCAAAGCGAAACGGCGAGTCGATATGGGCGGGGGCAATCGTCTCCATCCGCTCGAGGGCCTTGAGGCGGCTCTGTGCCTGCCGCGCCTTGCTCGCCTTGGCGCGAAAACGCGCGACGAAGCCCTGGATTCGGGCCACCTCGCTCTGTTGCCGTTGATAGGCGCTTTGCTGCTGCGCAAGGCGTTCCGCACGCTGCCGCTCGAAGGCCGAATAATGGCCGGGATAGACGCGCAACTGCCCGCGCTCGACATGCAGGATTTGCTCAACAACGCCATCCAGGAAGTCCCGGTCGTGCGAAATCAGCAGAAGGGTCCCCGGATAGGCCTTTAACCAGCCCTCCAGCCAGATGACGGCATCGAGATCGAGGTGATTGGTCGGCTCGTCGAGCAGCAGCAGGTCCGAGCGGGACATCAGGCTGCGCGCCAGCGCCAGGCGCATACGCCAACCGCCGGAGTAGCTATTGACGGGGCGCCGCTCCTCGCCCACGCCGAAGCCGAGACCATGAAGCAACCGCGCGGCGCGACTCGGCGCCTCATAGCCGCCAATCGCCTCGAGGCGACCGTGCAGCTCGGCCTGACGGACCCCGTCGCCAGCCACCTCGGCCTCGCGCAGCCTGTGCTCGACCTCGCGCAGCTCGCGGTCACCGTCGAGGACGAACTCGATCGCGGCACGCTCTCCAGCGGGCGTCTGCTGGGCGACGTGCGCGATTTCCCAAGCGCCGGGCACCTGGACCTCGCCGGCGTCGGGGTGGAGCTCGCCGCGGAGCAATGCGAAGAGGCTCGACTTGCCGCACCCGTTGGCCCCGACGACCCCCAGCTTCTGGCCCGCCGGGACCCTGAGATCGACCCCCTCAAAAAGGAGCCGCCGCCCGCGGCGCAGGCTGAGGTTTTGCAGCTGCAACATCCTTAGTGACCGGTGCGACGATCGAGACGCCGGTAGCCGATCGCCTCGCTGAGGTGTGTCGACGTCACGGCACCGCTTTCTGCAAGGTCCGCGATCGTCCGCGCCACTTTGAGCACCCGGTGATAGGCTCGTGCCGACAGTCCGAGGCGCTCCAACGCCTGCTGCATCAGTGCCTGAGCGTCGCCGTCGAGGCGACAGTCACGATCGACCTCGGGCGGGCTCAAGGCCGCGTTTGGCCTTCCGGCGCGCGCCAGTTGTCGCGCTCGGCACGCCTCCACGCGCTCCTTGACCAGCGCGCTCGACTCGCCCGCATCAGCCGCGGCGGCGCGCAGCCGGTCGGACGGCAGCCTGGGCACCTCGACGTGCATATCCACCCGGTCCAGCAGCGGCCCCGAGACTCGTCCGCGGTAGCGCGCGACCTGCTCACCGGTGCAGCGGCAGCGCCCGCTCTCGTCGCCGAGGTACCCACAGGGGCAGGGATTCATCGCGGCGACCAGCTGGAAGCGGGCCGGAAACTCGGCGTGACGAGCCGCTCGCGAGATGTGGATGCGCCCTGACTCGAGCGGCTCTCGCAAGACCTCGAGCACGCGCCGATCGAACTCGGGGAGCTCGTCGAGAAAGAGTACGCCCAGATGCGCCAGCGAGACCTCGCCCGGACGCGGGTTGCTCCCGCCGCCGACCAAGGCGACCCCGGAGGCCGTATGATGCGGCGCCCGGAATGGGCGCTGGCACCAACGCCGCAGGTCGAAAGGCTCGCGGTCACTGACCGAGCGCACTGCGGCGGTCTCCAGCGCCTCGGCCTCGGTCATCGCTGGCAGTATCCCCGCCAACCGCGCGGCCAACATCGACTTGCCAGTACCCGGCGGCCCGATGAACAAGAGGCTGTGGCCACCGGCCGCCGCAATCTCGAGCGCGCGCTTGGCATGCTCCTGGCCGCGCACGTCGGCGAGATTGGGATACTCGGTCTCGACCTGCGGCGGGCGCTCCAGCCGATAGCGGGAAAGGCCCTCGCCGCCGTTGAGGTGCTCGCAGACCGCAAGGAGGTGCTCCGCCGGATAGATCTCCAGTCGCTCACCGACCAGGCCGGCCTCGGCGGCGTTCTCAGCAGGCAGTATCAGCGCCCTGCCAGCGTCCCTGGCGGCGATGGCCGCGGGCAGCACTCCGGAGACCGGGCGCAGGCCACCGGAGAGCGCCAGCTCGCCGAGCAGCTCGACACCCTTCAAAGTTTGCGCGTTCAGCTGGCCGGAGGCGCCGAGGATCCCCAGTGCAATCGGCAGGTCGAAACGCCCGCCTTCCTTCGGCAGGTCGGCCGGGGCCAGGTTGACCGTGACCCGACCGAGCGGGAACTCGAAACGCGCGTTCAGGAGCGCTCCGCGCACCCGGTCCTTGCTCTCCTTCACCGCCATCTCCGGCAGACCGACGATGGACATCGCCGGCAAGCCACCGGAGAGGTGTACTTCGACGGTGACGCTCGGCGCGGCGACGCCCTCGCGGGCGCGGCTGTAGAGGACGCAGAGGCTCACGCGCCGCCGGGCTGACTACTCGTGGTGCGGCGGCGCAACCGGGTCACCGCGGCTGCCCTCGAGCTCGGCGACCCGGGCCTCGAGCTCGCTCAGCTTGGCCCGCGTACGGGCCAGGACCGCGGCCTGGACATCGAATTCGGCCCGCGTAACGAGATCCAGCTTTCCCAGCCCGGCCTCGAGCGCGGCGCGCAGATTCTTGTTGACGTCTTCGTGCAGCATCTGCAAACCCTTCGGCAGGCTCCCGGCGAGCCGCTGGGTCAGGTCATCGAGTTGTTTCGGATCGAGCATGTCTATCGTACCTCGGCGCAGCGGGTTCATTGCGAGGCCCCCTCTGGCGACGCCGTCGATGTCGCGCGCAGCGGCCCCGCCCATCGGTGCTCGACCATTATAGAGACGCCGACTCACCACTGTCCTCCCACCTCAACCAGGCCCCAGCTTGGTGCAACGCGGACCCAGAACCCCACGCACACTGCCCCGGATCGGTGCATAACCCGTGTCGCTTTCTAGCAACACGCACTGACCGATGTAGGTGATTCGCAACCGAAGGGGCGTGGCACGCTGTCTGCTTAAGCGGTACTCGGCAACGCCATTCAGGAGGGTCGCGCGGCAGCTGCGCCGACGGCCCTTCAACAGCCACGTCAATTTCGAGAGAGATACGCCACAAATGAACCTCCAATCCCCGACCACAGCTGTCAAGGCTTCCCCGTTGCTCGCCCTCGCCATCGCGGTCGCGAGCCCGGCGATGGCCGAGCCCCCCTACAGCCTCAGCGCCAATATCGGCGCCGTCTCCAACTACCTGTGGCGCGGCACCTCGCAGACCGATGACGGCCCGGCGATTCAGGGCGGCGTCGACTTCGCCCACGAGAGCGGCTTCTACGCCGGCACCTGGGCATCGAACGTCGACTTCGGCGCAGGCGGCGCCAACTACGAGCTCGACCTGTACGCGGGATACGACTTTGCACTGCCCACTGAGGGGGCCAGCCTTGGGCTCAATACCATCTACTACGCCTACCCCGACGACGGCGGCGATATCGACTTCTGGGAGATCGGTCTCTCGGGCGGCTACGAGTTCTTCTCGGCCGGCATCCAGTACACCGTCTGGGGGGACGACGACAACGAGGACGCCCCCTTCGATCAGGGTGACCTCTACTACTACGCGGGCCTCGACTTTCCGCTACCCAACGACTTTGGGCTTGGCCTGAGCACTGGCTACTACGACTTCGACGATGACCAGGTCGACGTCGGGGGCGGCATGACCGAAAGCGCCGACTATTGGCACTGGGGCGTCTCGATCAGCCGCGAGGCCGGCGACTACGGCACCTTCAGCTTCAACTACGAGCAGAACGATGGCGGCGGCGACGGAAACGTCTGGGACGACGATCCAAAGATTTGGATCGGGTGGAACAAGGAGTTCTGAACGCCGCCCCACTGACCGGGCGCCGCGGACGCGCCCGCGGTGCCTCATCAACCTTGGAGCAAGACCATGAAGCTAGTTGCAGCCGTCATCAAGCCGTTCAAGCTCGACGACGTGCGCGAGGCGCTCGCCGACATCGGCGTCTCGGGCATCACCGTCATCGAGGTCAAAGGCTTCGGGCGCCAGAAGGGCCACACCGAGCTCTATCGCGGTGCCGAGTATGTCGTCGACTTCCTACCTAAGATCAAGATCGAGATCGCCGTCGACGACGGCCTCGTCGACAAGGTCATCGAGGCGATCAGCAATGCCGCGCGCACCGGCAAGATCGGCGACGGCAAGATCTTCGTAACCGACCTCACCCACGTCATCCGTATCCGCACCGGCGAGACCGGTCCGGACGCGCTCTAATCGCAACCCCGAGGATAGCGACGATGATAGATCGATTGATAAGACGGACCCTCGCGCCGGCAGCCCTGCCCTTATTGGCCCTAGTGCCAGCCCTGGCCAGCGCCCAGGACGCACCAACCATCGACTCCGGCGACACCGCCTGGATGCTGGTCGCCACCGCACTGGTTCTGTTCATGACCCTGCCCGGCCTGGCGCTGTTCTATGCCGGCATGGTGCGGGCCAAGAACGTGCTCTCGGTGCTCATGCAGTGCTTCGCCATCGCCTCGCTGATGAGCATCCTCTGGGCGATCTATGGCTACAGCCTCGCCTTCACCGATGGCGGCGGCCTGAACGCCTGGATCGGCGGTCTCTCGAGCCTGTTCCTGGCCGGCGTTACGGTCGACGCGGTGTCCGGGACCATCCCCGAGTCACTGTTCATGGTCTTCCAGATGACCTTCTTCATCATCACGCCCGCGCTGATCGTCGGCGCCTTCGCCGAGCGCATGAAGTTCTCGGCGATGCTCTGGTTCATGGCCCTCTGGGGCACGCTCATCTATCTGCCGATTGCCCACTGGGTCTGGGGCGGCGGCTGGATCGGCGAGCTTGGCGCACTCGACTTCGCCGGTGGCACCGTCGTGCACATCAACGCCGGCGTCGCCGGCCTGGTCGCGGCGCTGGTCCTCGGCCGTCGGCGCGGCTACCCCGGCACCGCAATGCCGCCACACAACCTGGGCCTGACGGTCGTCGGCGCCTCGATGCTGTGGGTCGGCTGGTTTGGCTTCAATGCCGGCTCGGAGCTCGCCGCCGACGGCACCGCGGCCATGGCGATGACCGTCACCCAGATCTCCACCGCGACGGCCGCCCTGACCTGGATGTTCGCCGAGTGGATTCGCCACGGCAAGCCATCGGTACTCGGCATTGCCACCGGCGCCATCGCCGGCCTCGTCGCCATCACCCCAGCCTCGGGCACGGCCGGCCCCATGGGCGCGATCGTCATCGGCTTCGCCGGCTCGCTCTTCGCCTTCATCGCCTCGACCATGGTGAAGCGCTCGCTCCGCTATGACGATTCGCTCGATGTCTGGGGCGTCCACGGCATCGCCGGTATCGTCGGCGCGCTGCTGACGGGCGTCTTCGCCGACGCCGGCCTCGGCGGCTCGGGCCTGGCCGAAGGCATGACCATCGCCGGCCAGCTCTGGATCCAGCTGATCTCGGTGGTCGCGACCATCGTCTACGGCGGCATCGGCAGTCTCATCCTGCTGAAGCTGATCGATTGGACGCTCGGCCTGCGCGTGACCGAGGAGCAGGAGACCGAGGGCCTCGACATCGCCCAGCACGACGAGCGCGGCTATATCCTCTAGCGAGGCGTAGCCTCGGGCCGACAGGTCGTAACTCGACAGGCGGAATCGGGATCGCGATCGGCATCCCCACAGCAGGACGCGGCTGCGATTTCGATCCCGATCCGACGACTGCTCGCTCGTCATCAACACGGCGACCGGAGCCCGGCTCCGGTCGCCGCCTCGCCAGCTCACACTGTCCCTTACATCGAAATTCGCGAAGCGCGTTCTCTCCCTCGCCCTCTGACGGAGACCGTCGAGGCAACGCAGGTTCGCGCGACGGATTCTGTAAGCCGCTCTTAGGCCCTATCCGCTAGGAGCGGCCGCAGAAACTCCGGCAGCGCAAAGGCCGCGCGATGGACCTCGGCGTTGTAGTAACGCGTCGGGAACGCACGCTCGATCACATCGCTTTCGCGAAAGCCCTGGATCCGGGCGTCCGCGCAGGCAAGCGTGGCACTCCACCAACCGGAAGGGTAGATGGGCAGCGGGAAGAGCAAGGTCTTCAGATCCGCGAACCCCCCCTCGCGCATCGCCGCGCGGGTGGCCCGCAGCAGCTGCTCGTGATGCAGGGGCGACTCGGTCTGTTGGACGAGGAGACCGCCAGGCCCCAGGGCCCGCCGGCAATCGGCGTAGAAGGGGGCGGAGAAGAGGCCCTCGGCCGGTCCGACGGGGTCGGTGCTATCGACGATGATCAGGTCGAGACCGCCAGCCGGTGCGTCCCGCACCCAAGCAAGCCCATCCTCGAACCGCAGCTCCGCGCGGGGGTCGCCGTTGGCGACCGTCAACGATGGGAAGTACTGCTCGGCCAATCGCGTCACCCGCTCGTCGATCTCGATCTGAATCGCCGCATCGAGCACCGGATGCTTGAGCACCTCCCGCAGCGTGCCACAGTCGCCACCACCGATGATGGCGACTCGGCGCGGCGCCCCATGGGTGAAGAGCGCCGGGTGGGCGAGCATCTCGTGATAGATGAAGTTGTCTCGGTCGCTCACCATCGTGCAACCATCGATGACCATCAGGTTCCCATAGTCGGTCGTCGCATAGATCGCGATGGTTTGGAAGGGCGTCTGCTCCTCGTGCAGCTTGGCGCGCAAGCGCAGCGAGAAGGCGCTGCCGCCGTCGTCGTATTCGGTAAACCAGTCCGTGGGGTCAGGCATCAGGAGAACTCAGCGCAGGATGGCTCACAGGGGATAGCGGTCGTCGAGATTCGCCGGGCACAGCACGTCGCGCATGATCCCGATCAGCTCGAGCAATTGGGGATTACGGATGCGGTAGAAGATCCGGTTGGCCTCCTTGCGGGCGATAACGATGTTCTTGTTACGCAACTGCTCAAGGTGCTGTGAGATGTTGCTCTGCGAGGTACCGGTGCGCTCGACGATCTCCCCGACCGAGAGCTCCCGCTCGCCGAGCGAGCAAAGGATCTTCCACCGCAAAGGATGGGCCATGGCCTTCAATGCATTGGCCGTCAGGATGGTATTCTCGTCATCCGGTACCGGCGCCTCGGGCGACGGGCTCATTTGCAACTTCTCCTCTAAGATCTCGCCTTGGCAGGCGAGGGAATCGTTTCAACGGCTTCGTCTTCGCCGTCATCGAGGCGAGTGTAACCGGTCATGTCCTTGGCAATACAGATAATATCGGTGATCTGCCCAAGGGCGTCCTTCACCGCGGTGCGCGAGAATAGGATGGGTATGCGGTCGCCGTCCTTCTTGATGAAGCGCGCCGCGATTTGCTTCAACGCCCCGGTGCGGATCAGGGCCTCCAGCCAGATCCCCATAAAGGCGCCAGCCTGCTCGTCGGCCTCCTCCTCGAAGACATCGCCGATGGACATGCCGAGCAGATCCTGCTCCGGGTAGTCGAGCATTTCGCAGGCAGCCGGGTTGACCATCTTGACCTGACCCTCCGGCGTCAGGACCAGCAGGGCCTCGCCCATGTAGGTGATGATGTTCTCGAGCGAGCGGCGCGCCTGCTCGAGCTCGGTGGTCCGCTCGGCGACCATCTCCTCGAGCCGCCGATTGAGGTGGCGCTCCTTCTCGATGAGCCGGAAATAGGTGCTGATCTTGTTGATCAGCTGATTGTCCTCGATCGGCTTGAGCAGATAGTCGACCGCCCCGACGGCATAGCCGCGCTGCTGGAACTCCTCGGACTTGAAGGCGGCGGTGAGGAAGATGATCGGGATGTCGCGGGTGCGCTTGCGGGCCTTAAGCAATGACGCCACCTGGAAGCCATCCATTTGCGGCATCTGCACGTCGAGGATAATCAGGTCGATGTCGGGATGCTGGAGCGTCAGGTCGATCGCGTCGCGACCGCTCGTCGCCTCGAGGATCGCCACATCCATATGCGTCTGGATCAGCGTGCGCAGCGTGAAGAGGTTGTGGGCGTGATCGTCGACGAGGAGGAGCTTGAATCCTGAGTAGCGACTCATGCCGTGTGACTCCCAGCGCAGGACATTGATCTCAGCAAGGACCAGCGACCGCGCCAGCGGACTCGTAGGCAAGGATCCTTCGCAGAACCGTTTCCAAAGCGGCACGGTCGACGGGCTTGGCCAGGGCGCCGTCTGTCGTGCACCTATCGTGCGCCGACCCGTCCTCGCTGTCGCCGACGACCAGGACCGGAATGTGTTGCTCGGCAACGTGTTGGCGAATGGCTTCGATCCTATCACAGGTCTCCGCTGCCGACACGAGCGCCGCGATCAGCACCACGGCACAATCGAGTTCCTCGCCAAGCGTTTCCAGTGCCTCGTCGGTGTCGGCAGCCGTTTGCACGCGGAACCCGAGTCCTTCGAGCTCATCCGTGATGGCGACCAAGCCCTCGACATCCCGCTCGACGACCAGTGCCCAGCGACCGGCGAAATCAATCGAGGGGGTTAGGCGGGGCGCGGCAACCGCCAATGGAAGCGACGGCGGCGACTCGGTGGGGCGCTCGCCGGCGTCCTCGGGCCTCGCTTTCAGCTCGCGCGGTAAGCAGAGCGTGAAACAAGCGCCCTCACCGACCGCGCTGACCACCGTGATCCCACCACCAAGCAATTCGGCCAGCTCACGGCTGATCGATAGACCCAGGCCGGTGCCCCCATAGCGCCGGCGGGTCGAGCCATCCGCCTGTTGAAAGGCCTCGAAGATGACCGACTGCTTGTCGGCCGGGATACCGATGCCGGTGTCCGTGACACTGACCGCGACCGGGCAGGTCTCATCGTCGTCGACACGGATGCCAATCTCGACACCGCCGGCCTCGGTGAACTTCGAGGCATTCGACAAGAAGTTCTTCAAAATCTGGCGCAGCTTGTCACGATCGCTCAGGATCCAAACCGGGACCTCGGACTCGGGCGCACACCGCAGGCTCAACCCCTTATCTGTGAAGATGGGCGCAACGAGCTCGATCAGCTCGTCGACCAGACCGCCAAGCTCGATCCATTCGACGTTGACGGAGACCCGCCCGGTCTCGATAAGCGAGATGTCGAGGATATTGTCGATCATCGCGCGCAGATCCCGGCCCGCCTCGTGGATGACCTGCGCCTGACGTTGCTGCTCGGCGTCGAGCCCCGAGTGGCGATCGGCGAGCAACTTCGACAGCAGCAGGATCGAATTGAGCGGTGTACGCAGCTCGTGACTAATATTGGCCAGGAACTCGCTCTTATAGCGAT
>JGI12109J20283_10987702_pt1 | contig 19720 bp, 17 predicted proteins | sample ElkSlonscriptome_12_FD_20283 | JGI IMG/M metagenome (IMG submission 20283)
TCCTGCCGATTACCGGCAATCGCTGCGACTCGCTGGCTGATGACGGCATGGCGCGTCGGGTAGAGATTTTTAAAGCCCTGCTCCTCCAGCTCTTCTTTCAGCGCGTTCATGCCCAGGCGTTCGGCAATCGGCGCATACACTTCCAGCGTTTCAGACGAAATTCGGCGGCGAGAGTCAGGCGACATCGCACCAATCGTTCGCATATTGTGCAGACGATCGGCAAGCTTGATGAAGATCACCCGCAAATCTCGGCTCATGGCCAGCAGCAGCTTGCGAAAGCTTTCTGCATCGGCCTCGCGCCGGGTGCGGAATTTCATCTTGTCGAGCTTTGTCACGCCGTCGACTAGGCGCGCGACCTCCTCGTCGAATTCGCGCACCAGATCATCGTGTTCAAGCGGGGTGTCTTCAACCGTGTCGTGCAGGATAGCTGCCGTGATGGTCTGCTGATCCATACGCAGGCCGGCCAGAATCTGGGCGACGGCAACGGGATGAAATATGTAGTCTTCGCCTGAACGGCGCTTTTGCCCCTTGTGCGCCTCAGCACCGACTTCGTAGGCGCGCAGGACACGCGCGACTTGCTCAGGCTCTAAATAGGTGTTGAGCAGGTCGCGAAGCTGCCGGACAGGCGCTGGGAGCATCAGACCCGATCGCCTTTAAATGACCGGGCAGAAGTGACAACCGGAAATTCGGGGCACGAGCTGAAAAAAACAGTCGTCGAGGTCAGTCGTCGTCATCAGGCGGCGGTGGCACTTCAGCTTGCATTGCCGCCAGGCGTGCATCCAGATCAGCCTGTAGTTCGCCAATGTTGTCGTCACTGACGACACCCTCAGCAATTTCGCGCAAGGCGATCACGGTCGGCTTATCAGACGCGTCATCGATCAGCGGGTCAGACCCATTGGCGATCATGCGCGCGCGCTGGGCGGCAGTGACCACCAGTTCAAAGCGATTTGGAACTGCATCTACGCAGTCTTCAACGGTTACTCGAGCCATGGAATTTTCCTGTTATTCCCGTTATTGCTGTTCAGCAATTACTAAATTAAAGGCCTGACGGTCGCGGCGTCAGCCGCAGTTTCATGCTCAGAAGTGGCAACGATAAACGCCCAAAATGCGCGCAAATCAAACCAGCACCTTCCGCAAGTCAGTCGGCTATTGTATCGCGCTCAGAGGTTTCGTCCAATAGCCGCGCGACGTGCTGCTGCTGGCGGATTCGGCGCAATGGCCAAACCCGAATAATCGCCGTTAACTCATTGAGCGCTGTGTCAAAATCATCGTTGATCACCATCCAGCGAAAATCGCCGCAGCCTTCGAGTTCGACGCGCGCTTCGCGCAGCCGACGGGCAATCACTTCTGGCTGATCTGTGCCACGACCGTTCAAGCGCTCGGCGAGCACCGCCATGGACGGTGGCAGAATAAACATGCTGCACAGCCCGGGAAATTGCTCGCGCACCTGGCGCGCGCCCTGCACATCTATTTCCAGCAGCACATCTCGGCCTGCGCTCCAGAGCGCTTCGACCCGGTCTTTTCGGGTGCCGTAGTAGTTGCCAAACACGTCTGCGTATTCAAGGTAATCACCAGCATCAATGCCGGCCTGAAATTCCTCGACGCTGACAAAGTGATATTGCTCACCGTTGATTTCGTCACGGCGCGCTGGCCGAGTTGTATCAGAGACCGACAGCGCCAGATTTGGACAGCGCGCCATCAACGCCCGCATCAAGCTGGTTTTTCCAGCGCCAGATGGGGCAGCGACCAGATAAAGCTCGCCCTTATTCGACATTCTGAATCTGCTCGCGCATTTGTTCGACCAGCACTTTTAGCTCAACCGCTGCCTGCCCGGTTTCTGCCAGGGCCGCTTTGGAGCCCAGCGTATTGGCCTCGCGATTGAGCTCTTGCATTAAAAAATCCAGGCGTCGACCGACCGGCTCATCCAATTCCAGCACGCGTCGGATTTCAGCCACGTGGGCATCCAGTCGATCCAGCTCTTCGTCGACATCAAGCTTTTGCAGCTGCAGGACCACTTCCTGCTCGATCCGCCCAGGCTCCACCGGCTGCTTGAGGTTCTCCAGGCGCTGCCGAAAGCGTTGATCGAGACCGGCCCGAATCTCGGGCAGATGCTGTCGAACCTCGGCCACCTGGGCCTCAATCCCGACCAAACGGTTTTCGATCATTTGCTTGAGCGCCTGACCTTCTTGTTCACGGGCTTCGATCAGTGCTTCGATTGCTGAGTCAAGCAGCGCCAGTGCCATCACTTGCTCCTCGCTCATATCCGGGCGCTCGGTGATCACCAGCCCGGGCCAGCTCAGCAGACGCACCAGATCGGGCGTGGCTGATACCTCACTCAGGTCCGCCAGTTCAGCGTGCGCTTTTAACAAAGCATTGGCCAGATCCTGGTTGAGCTTGACTTCGGAACTGGCGACAGCCGCATCGGCCTTGAAGCGAAGCGTCGCCTCGACCTTCCCTCTGCTGAGTGCGGACTTGAGGCGCTGGCGAACGTCAGGTTCAAGGCCTCGAAAATCGTCCGGCAACCGCAGACTGACATCCAGATAGCGATGATTGACCGATCTCAGCTCCCAGGCCAGATTGCCGCGCGGCGTGTCAGTAGCGCTGGCAGCATAGGCGGTCATGCTGCGAATCATCGGGGCGTTCGTTACAGGCGTCGATTCAGACATCAATTTCAAGGACCAGCTCAAGGCATCAATTCGGCTCATCATGGTAACCTTGCCAACCGTTTTAAACCAAGGATATTGCATGCGCCCTTCTGGCCGAGCACCCGACCAGCTTCGATCAATTCAGATCGAACGAAATTTCACCATGCACGCCGAAGGCTCGGTCCTTATTTCCTGCGGCAACACCCGCGTGCTGTGCACGGCCAGTGTCGAAGAGCGCGTGCCACCCTGGCTGCGCGGCAAAGGCTCGGGCTGGGTCACAGCTGAATACGGCATGCTGCCACGCGCCACAGGTAGCCGCAATTCACGTGAAGCCGCGCGCGGCAAACAGGGTGGTCGAACCCTGGAAATCCAGCGCCTGATCGGACGCAGCCTGCGTGCTGTCATTGACCTTCAAGCGCTTGGAGAGCATTCGATTACGCTCGATTGCGACGTACTGCAGGCTGACGGCGGCACGCGTACCGCCTCGATTACGGGCGCCTACGTTGCCCTGGTCGATGCGATCAATGCCTTGATGCAATCCGGCAAGCTCAAGCGAAACCCCATTCACGGCCGAATCGCTGCGGTTTCGGTCGGCATGCTCGGCAGCGACGCGGTGCTTGATCTGGACTACGCTGAAGATTCAACCGCCGACACCGACTTCAACGTGGTGATGAACGACGGCGGTGGTTTTATCGAAGTTCAGGGCACGGCCGAGGGCCATGCATTCAGGCGCGATGAGCTCGACGCCATGCTGGCCTTGGCCGAAAAAGGCATCAAAGAATTGATCGATGCCCAGGACGCCGCGCTCAATCGAACTCAAACGCCCGATGCTGTTTGAACAGCGCCGTTTAGTGCTGGCCAGCGGCAACGCCGGCAAGTTGAAAGAACTGGCCCATCAGCTGGAACCGCTGTCGATAGACGTGCAGTCGCAGGCTGAGTTCGAGGTCGATCCAGTTGATGAAACCGGATTGACCTTTGTCGAGAACGCCTTACTGAAAGCGCGTGAGGCGAGCCGAGTATCCGGTTTGCCCGCACTCGGCGATGACTCTGGTCTGGTCGTTCAGGCACTGAAGGGCGGCCCGGGCATTTACTCATCGCGCTATGCTGGAGAAAACGCAAGCGATGATCAAAACATCGAGAAACTTTTACAGGCGCTTGATGGCCTGCCGACCGAGCGTCGCAAAGCGCATTTTCACTGCTGTCTTGTGCTGCTCCGTCACGCGGATGATCCCGACCCGTTTATCGCTCAAGGCCGCTGGCACGGTCAGATTCTGTTCGAACGCCAGGGTAGCGGCGGTTTCGGCTACGACCCGGTGTTTTTTGATTCCAGACAGGGCGTAGCCGCTGCGGAACTCAGCCTGTCAGAAAAGGCCCTGATCAGCCACCGCGGCATTGCGTTGCGCGGGTTGATTGACCAGCTCAATTCCGGGCTTTAGAAAATCAGCTAGCTACTGTGACCGAATTTTGACCGATTCGCGACTCCAACTTCCACCCCTGTCGCTGTATGTTCACCTCCCGTGGTGCATCGCGCGCTGTCCCTATTGTGATTTCAACGCCCACGCGCTCAGCGGTGAGTTGCCTGAAGCGCGCTATGTCGACGCGCTACTGGCTGATCTCGAGGTCGACCTGCCGAGAGTCTGGGGCCGGACGGTGCAAACCATTTTTCTCGGCGGCGGCACGCCGAGCTTGTTTTCAGCTGCGGCCCTCGATCGCCTGCTGTCTGGCATCCGCGCACGCGTACCGCTAGCGCCTGATGCTGAAGTGACCATGGAGGCCAACCCTGGCGCGGTTGAATATGACCGCTTCGAGAGCTATCGCGCGGCCGGGGTGAACCGAATCAGCCTCGGCATCCAGAGCTTTGACCCAAAACAGCTCAAGATCCTAGGGCGCGTGCATTCAAGCGATGATGCCGTCAACGCCATTGAAGCGGTCAAGCTGGCTGGTTTCGAACGCTTTAATCTGGATTTGATGTGGGCCCTGCCGGGGCAAACAATCGACGAAGCCCTGGCCGATCTGAATCATCTTCTAAACTTCGGACCTGAGCATATTTCGCATTATCAACTCACCCTGGAACCGAATACGCTGTTTGCTGCAAAACCGCCCGTACTGCCCGACGAAGATACCGTCATTGATATGCAGGAGGCCTGCTTCAAGGCTCTGACCGAAGCCGGATTTGATGACTATGAAATCTCGGCCTGGAGTAAGCCTGGCGAGGCCTCACGTCATAATCTCAACTACTGGCACTTTGGGGACTATCTAGGCATCGGGGCCGGCGCCCACGGCAAAATCACGCTGCCAGCCGAAGGCACCATTCGGCGAACACGTCGCAAATCGCACCCACGCCCCTACCTGAACGCACTCGACACCGGTCAGTTCATCGCTGAGGATTGGCCAATCCCCGTCGATCAGCTCGCCTTTGAATATTTCCTGAACCGAACGCGCTTGAAGGCCGAAATCAACCTGCAAGAATTCGAACAGCGCACCGGTTTGGCCGCGGAAAGCATTCAAACACCGCTGAACCGGGCGCTGGAACTCGGCCTGGTTGAAACCAGCGACTCCGGTAGAACGATTCAGCGCACCATACAAGGCCGCGATTTTCTAAACGACCTGCAGGCGTTGTTTCTGCCTGAATAAGCACTCGCGAACATCATTCTTTGGTAAAAATTTGATCTATTCCTGACAAATCCACAATGGCATTTTGAATCTGTCCGATCACTGTGCCGTCAGAAGATCGACGGGTGATTAAAGCACTGAGAATAACGCCGCTATTATCCAACCAACAAAATCAAGACAACAATCTACCGAGGTTCGCCTGCGGGCAGGCTCCTACCGGTGATTCGACTGGTAGTCGTTTCATTAGCGGTCGATTTCAAGACGCACGCGTGCGGCCGGGCGGTAGGGTTAGGGTCGCGCGGAAGACTTGACCAACTTGGTCAGTCTTGAGCTGGGCGCCTTCCTCGTAGGCCAACTCCAGGCGCTGACGGATGTTATCAAGCGCGGTTCCGTTGCCGCTGAGGCGATTGGACGGATCAGTTGGAACAGGATTTTCAATCGTGACTCGAATTCGTCCAAACCGAATCATGTCGAGCCTGATCGCAAGACGGCCGCCTTCAGCGCTTGGGGCAATACCGTGCAGCACCGCATTTTCGACCAGTGGCTGAATCAGCAGGGCTGGACGGACCTGACTCAAATCAATGCGCTCATCAATGGACCAGCTAACTTCAAGTCGCTCGCCAAGCCTCAACGATTCAATGCGAAGGTAGCTACGGATAAGCTCCAGCTCCTCCTGCAGCGCGTGCTCGGTATCAACGCGTAAACCACTACGCAGCAAGTCAGACAAGTCAAGTAGCGCCTCTTCGGCCTGAATCGGGCGCGAATGGACCAGCTCGGTAATCGTATTCAGGGCATTGAACAGAAAATGTGGATGAATGCGGGCCTGCAGGGCATCCATGCGCGCGCTGGCCTGCGCGGCAACCTGCTGTTTCCAGCGCTGCTGAAGCGCCAGATACCGGACAAAAGTGAGCGACACCAAAACGCTTATCAGCAGGTTTCTGGTAAACAGCCAGCCCATTTGATCACCAGAGTCGACTGGTGAGATCCGAACGCTGGCAACAGTCGCCAACAAAGTCACAAGCGGAACAATAAAAAACAGCAGCCAGACAGCACCTGTAAACCGCGAGTTCGGAAAATATCGCCGCGCGACACAGCACAACACGGTCGAAGACAGCACCACCCACTGGATAAATAACAATGCCAGGCCAAAATCGAGCCAGAAGCTTGATGCCGATTCTGTGCTGATCAGCGTATAGACCAAAGCCGCCAGGGAGCCGACAACGACGAGCAACAAGACGCTGCCAGGCGTACACAGATCCGGCATGCTGTCCAGCGTCGTGCGAAGTGGTTGTCGGGCATTTGCAGCCATTGATGTTTTGCTCGCGGTCAGAGTATGTTCGACTCTACCATCACGAAAAACCCCGCCAGCAGCGGGGTTTTACATTTGTACTCTTTCGAATGAGGTTTTCGGCTACCAGCAATCCGCTACACCAGCTGAGCCCGAAACGCCTCGCAGTCCCGTATGAGTCACGGTGAGATTACCGCATGCGGCGTCGCGAGTCGCTTGTGAGGCCTGCGGTGTTGCGGTCAAAGTAAAAGTAGCCGCGGTGCGGGTCACATCAATGCTGTACCAGTCATTCTCCGAGTCCAGCGGGAACGCCAAATTACAGTCATCATCGTTATAGGCGTTATAGCGCGTAAAGCATCGCTCTAATGCCTGGGCCGTTTGCAGCAAGGCCACCTTGCCCTCGCCTCGATTCGCCCGGACCACATACTGCCCGTAAGCAGGTATGGCAACAGCGATAATAATCGCCAAGATAGCGATGGCGACCAGCAGTTCCACTAGGGTGAAACCCCGATCGCGTTGACCGGCCTGTGCCTTCATATGGCTGTTAAGCCCCCGCCTCATCAGCGGATCTGCCGCCAAACCTGGCGACCCTCGCAAACAGACCCAAAGACGATCAGGCCATCTTTCCATACCCCGATCTGCGAACACCAGCCCGCGCGGCCCGCCGCCCCGCCCGGCCCTGCCGGATCGTCCGGATCACCCGGATCTGGGTCGTCCGGGTCAGGTAGAACAGGAATATCGACAAACGCATCACCATCCGGTGGTGTTGGGCGCTTGATTAGGATCGGCGGTGGAGACGGAGCCCCGCTACCGATAATGAAGCCCCCGCATGTCTGACAACTCGATCCCGGTAAAGTCAGCCGACCACGGCCGGTCAAGGCATCGGCTACATACAGTCTTTGAATACCACCGGGCAAGCAATTATCGTCATTCGGCTCAAACGACGTCAAAATAACGCGGCCAAATACAACTCTGGGCTTCGAGAGCACTCGCTGACCGTTGGCCGTTCCGCCAATAGTCAATGGCATGTACCATCCGCCAGGTTGGAAACCATCAACCGCATCGAGTTCCAGCTGCGGAGGCAATCCAGGCTCAGGGGATGCTTCCGATATAACCACTTGGCCTAGGTTTGCGATACCGCCCACTGCCGTATTCTGATCTCTGATCGCGTAAAAGGTGCGTTCAGTCAAGTCGGTCCGATCATCAACCTCAATTAGCTTTCCGGTTCCGGTATATACCATCAACCCGCCGTCTGGATGCGCGGCCAAAGAAGGTGTTGCAGTTATCGCGTTACCGGACGGCGCGGTGAACAATCCGTCGCTATAGACAACAGAGGGTACGCTGCTGTTGAAGTCTACGCGCCATATCGTACCGTTCAAATCGCCAGCGTAAATCCGCTTCAGGAAACCTCGAGTTGAGGGATCAGGCAATCCGACCACGCCGGATAAGCCGTTGTCCCCCGCCGCTCCCAATGGAATCTTATAAAGTGGCTCCCCAGCGGCACTGGGTCCATCAAATAGGTCGACGACGTAAAGATAAGCTTGCTCATCTTCCGAATTGTAGCCATTTCCAAAAACGGCAACCCAAGTGCCATCCTCAAGCCGGGAGATAACCGGACGTCCGAAGGGGTTGCCGATATCTGGATCATCTTCACTGGTAAATTCCCAGAGAACATCGGTTGAAGGATTAAATGAATCAGGGCTCCCGATGTCCAGTGCAAAGACGCCTTGGCCGCCTGCTGCAAGTGAACCAACCAACGTCGTTGTCCAGCCTGAACTTCCTTTTGCATCGCCTACAGCAAACTGCCCATCAACATAAAATTCGTGATCGTATTCCGGATCCACCAGCGCGGGAAGCTTGCCATGTACTGATGACGGAATATACCCAAATAACTCTTCGCCAGTTTCTGCATCAAATGCATGCATCATGCCCGCGTTAGCGCCCACATACAGCACCGAGGGTCTCGTTGATTTTTCATCTTCGACAAATTCAGCATAATCGTCGTCAACGCGCGACCAGCCTTCGTTTCGACTACCGGCAAAGACCGGCAGAGAGTTGGCGATATCACCAATCAAACTCTCGCGCTGACGCAATGGTCCTGTCGGTTGCTCAAGCAATTGATTGCCGCGGACATAATCAATCACTGCATTTCCAGGGTCACCTAGTGCTGGTTCAGCGATAAACTCGTCAAGTATTTCATTCGGAATATTTGCCAAGATTCGCGCTTTCAATGCATCACCTATCGACGAATCGAAAGCGACTCCCAAACCGGTCGAGGAATCCCAGGTATAAAGATTGCGTTCATCGAAGTCATCCGGGAGCTCTTCCGAAGCTCTCCATACGATGTCCAAGTCTTGAGTCTGAGCCCGGACATCGCCCGACCAGGTTTCGCTATCGATCGTAGACTGAAATATCAAGCTTTCTGTATCCAATCGGGTCGAATTAGCGGCGACGCCTACCGGTGTGGTCAACGACGCTATAGTAGAAAGGACAGACTGGATGGCTTCAGCAACATCGTCTGGTGAACGCGCTGAGAACATCTTGCCGCGTGTGTTGAGCGTTGCGTGCCATAAATCGTCGATCGCCGATGGATTTCGCTGAGCGTTGGGATCTATCCAGGACGGCGGATTATTCCAGGGATCTGCGGTAGCCGCCTCATCAACGTTGTAGAAAATTCCGTCACCGCCCATGCTGACGCCAAAGAGATTCATGTGCAAGTTGGACTGACAGTTTGCGCTCAGCGGTGGCGATGCTTCGCTGCAAACCGCAGGCACCTTGACTTTGCCAGCCTCTAAATCTGGGCGAAGATTATTCGCATAAAACGAATAGGCAATGTCAGCGAGCGTATTGGAATTACCGTCACCGATCGGTGGTGGTTGTCCAGAATCTGCATTACCAACGCCTGCTCCGGTCCAGGTTGTCGCGTAGCCATCGGTGAAAAGCATGCCAAAGTTTCTTTGACACGCCTCAAGAATGGGTGCGTTGCTACCGTCTCGTTTGAATTCCCGACCCATGTGCCGAACGGCTTGTCTATTCGGCGTGCCGCCATCGCCGCGCAATTCATAGGCCCAGTCAAGAAATTCATTTTTTTCATTGGCGTTTTGCAGGTCGGCCATGTCCACTGGGTCAAGGTCATTAATAGTGAAGTTGCCCACGCGCAAAAATGTAAAAGGAGCAAACGCGCGGCCAATCGCACCTCTCAGGGTCATACTGCGCTTGCGATAGTAGGAAAACCAGTTAGCGAAGTTTTGAATCGCAATCGTGTACGCCTCGACTGAAGTAAAGTTGCCCGGCTTGATTTCATAACCGTACATGAGCGAGCGAGCAGCAGCGCCCGAAACCGGACCACTATTTGCAGTCAGTCGATTAGCATTTACGAAACCATAATCTGCGGGAATAAAATCATCGACTTCATCGGCTTTGATCCAAAATGTAGCTGGAAAGTACTCAATTCCCATGGGGCAATAGTCGTCTGGATCATCTGCGACGATTTCTGTATCAGCAGCAACAGTTTGCCAATCGTTACTCGGAAATACTTCGCACGCCCTGCCTCGGTCTCGAGAAAAGTCAGGGTCGACCCGTGTTCCTGCCGGCACGATTTTCCCGTCATACATGCGAAATAGCCAGTTGTTATTGTCACTGGCGATTGTTCCCGTCAAGTCGACGGTGAAGTCATCGTCGCCTAAAACAGGGTCCCAAGGTGCAGATCTTGGATTAATCTGGTCAAAGGTTTGATCTTCGGTACTTGGGTAAGGAGGGTAGTTCGAGTCAGGATTGAAGTACTGGGCGTTGTACGAGGGCGAGCGCGCCCATGCATATTGAGGGAGCGGCGGTAGCGCAAAGTGATCATTATTGTCGTCGCCGTAGCGGCGCCGGCCCTGATTACTGCCTGTGCCATTGGGAAATAGATAAACTGTCTTCTTCCATGTCCTGTTAGCACCACCGCCCCAATTGAAGTTGAATTCACCGGCGGCCGCCACATCGCTCCCATCAGCCGCATTAAAGCCTCGGCCAATGTAGGTTTGATCGTTGGTATTCCACCAGGCTGCACCGTCGTTTGTCGGCAGGATAATCTCGCCGTCCATGGATCCCGAATCATCCAGCGCAACGATAAGCGCAGGTTTAACGGGAGTTACCAGAAAAAGTGGCGCGTTCGATATGTTGAGCGACGCATGCGCATTATGCCCAGCACCAAAGGCCAGGACTGCAATCAACGCAACTAAATTTGCTTTCTGCTTCATAAAATAAACCTCGAAAGAATTTGCACCTTCAATTAACGGCTAAGGGCAAAAATACTTTGAACGATCGCCTCAGCTCCTCCTGGACCTGCTCCCCTGGCGACGATCAAGTAATAGTCAAACTGAATATCCGAATCGTCAAATGTTTTAAGCTCTGACATCGGGCGACATGATGAACCGGTGACGGTTCCCGCCGAGCTCGTTCCTAATTCAGCCACAAAAAAATTATTTCCGGTTTCCGGGGCGGTTTGCCACGGCGCAGCTCCCCAGTTTGCCCAAGCCTCGCCCGATGTCGCAGTACAGTCGTATCGGCTCAAGCCTAAATCTTCCATTGTCGGACTGGTACCCGGGCCGATCAAGCCACGGTCCAATCGGTTCTCAATTTCTCTCAGTGTTTCTTCAGCATCTTGGAAGGCCAGGTTATTGTCCAGAACGTTACCTGCCATTCGTTCTTGCATGATGCTTACATTACTGCTGGACAGGCCCAGAACAGTAAGGATGAGCAACAGCATCAAGCTAACAAACAACGCCGCTCCTCGATTTTTTCGAATGTTAATTGGGTAAAGAAGCATCTTTTACTCTCCTAAGTTCCGAAAGGCGCAACCAACTGCCTGTTTCGTAGGCTAAATCTGGCTGTAAATGGCTGTCTCAAACGCGCATCTTCCGTGGCAGTGACCTGAACCCCGCTCAACTCGAACGTTTGGGTTTGCTCATCCATATCAACATTATCAGTCGAACTCATTAATAAACTAACCTGTGCACCAATGACGAATTCCCAGTTAGGGACTTCATCTCCCGGCAACCAATTGTCAACGTGCTGCCCGTCACCAGCGGGTGCTGGCAGGCTATAGCCGGCCAAAACCTGCATTGTTTCTACTCCGGAAACTATTTCCTCGTGAACGGCATTGGCAAGTCCACGTGATAAATCAACTCTGTACAGACCGGTCTCATCGCGAACCGCATTGAAGCCTACGTAGTACCCAAACAATTCAACTTCAAAAACCTGAAGTGTGGGAGACGACACATCAAAAATAACGCCTGAGTTCCCGGGACCAACTGCGCCGCAACTACTCGCGCCGGCCTGGAAAGAAGTGCCTGTAGTCGAAGTGTGGAAAAAATCACCAAAATTACAATTGGTAACGTAAACGAGTGCGTTTGCATCCAACCCGTGGCTTGCCGCAGCTCCACCTCCATCAGCCAAATTGATCTGGCCTGGGAGCACGCTAAGACCAGTAATTCCCTCGATGACCGATAGTCGCCTGGTTATGAACACATCCGAACCCGGCACCACGCGGCCATTGAAAACAGCGGGCAAGTCGAGCGCAGTTCCCAAATTATCTACCGATGACCATTGGGATGCAGCAATACCAGCAGGATCTAGGTCATCGGGAAGCGTGTATTCATCGCGAGGGCCAGTGCCATTGAAATCCCAGGCTAAGAAGGCAGAATTTGTACCGTAGATCAGATCGGTGTTGTCGCTGCACCCCAAATTCAGATGATTATTGACTTCAATATCGGAGGCACAAAAGCCTTGAACATCATTCTCGCGAACCGCAGGCTTGATCGATTCGAGTGCAAAGCGAGCATTTTCCTGAACCCTGGCCACAGCCTCTGTTGTATTAAAGGTCATTCTCGTGCCAAAGAAAATCTGGATAACCCCAGCAACAACAATCAGGCCGACAACAAGTGCAACCATCAATTCGATCAGACTAAAGCCATCCTGATTGTGTTTTGGTGTCATGTATTTAACCTCATCCGATTTCATATTCTTGTTACGACCACCACCGATTCTGCGCCACCCACGGCATCGGCGAGGCGACTTTCAGCCCATCCTACCGTGATGGTAATTTCACCTGCGTTGCAGTCAGTCATGACAGCGGTAAGCGTTCCTGCAGGAAACTGTTCAAGGAATCGCTCCCAACTGTTCCCGCCAAGAGATACATCAGGTAAAAGATCAACGAGATCCGCCGTACCGCAGCTGGGGCCCAACATGACGGAGCGATTGACGCGGGCAAAATCAGAAACTTCATAGGCCAGACTGGTTGCCAGCGTTCGATAGTAGGAATTCTGACTGCCCTGCAGTGAAAACGTCTGAAGTGCGGCCAGACCCAATAGCCCGATTGATAAAACGAGCAAAGCAACCAGTACTTCGATCAGGCTCAATCCCGACATCCGTTTGGCACTGATTAATCTGCCAGCCGGTTTCAGCATTGACTCATTCATACGACCTACCTTCATCTCATTCAATTACTAAAAGTCAAATACCAACTGTCGATTGCTAACCATCGACTATTAACTACAAGCGACTCGGCGTGCACTCACCCTGCCGTTCGGAGCGATTTCGATCTCTCGAGCATTGTCGCCACTGCAATCCGGCATTTCCAAAACCAGCGTAATTGGAAACGTAGTTCCTGTTGTATTATCAACTGCGCCGGTCGGTATGAAACGAATAAAATCCGGGTCATCGCCCGCGTTAGTGGCATCGCCGTCAATGGCGGGCCAGACACGCAGCTCGCTTCCTGAAGGAACATCTTCTGGAGGCGCCGAGCCCAGAGCAGTCGCGTCGACAAAAACGACCCAACCGTCGGTAAACTTGGCGTCGCATTTAACACCGTCAGAACTGCCGCAGGCCGTAACTGGCGTTCGCCGGGTAACGGCCTCGCTGCGCGCCAACTGCATTGCCGTGACGAAACCATTGGTCGCACTCGTCAAACGATTATTTTGAACAGCAGTCCGGAAACTCGGAATTGCGAGGGTCAAAAAAATAACCAGAACAATGATCGCGACCATCAATTCCAAGATGGTGAATCCGGTTTGTCTTTTTCTTAGCATGACATTTAGCCTGTTTGACGACTTAACTTTAGCGAAGGAAATCTCCCGCCACCACTAAAATCAGATTAACGTACGTTGATCACCGATCAACGGCGTGTTCCAGTTGAATGTACGTGCTCTGGATCACTGCTTCCAATCGATTCAGTTCTGACCTGAATTACGCTAGCAAAAAAATCCAGGAAGATGCAGACACTCAGATGCAGAATAAAAAAAGGCCGGAATAATCCGGCCTTTTCGAGTCTAGCGATTATTGAACCGAACCTTCCGCTCAAAGGCCAGAATTGATCTGGTCGTAGCCGATTCGATTACTTGCGAAAACGCTTCTTGAACTTATCAACACGACCGCCGGAATCGACCAGCTTGTGTTGGCCGGTGTAGAACGGGTGCGATTTGCTGGACACTTCGACTTTGACCAGTGGGTATTCGTTGCCGTCTTCCCATTTGATGGTGTCTTTGGTCTGGACGGTAGAGCGGGTCTTGAACACCAGATCGCTGGACAGATCCTGGAAGACCACTTCGCGGTAATTTGGATGAATATCGGCCTTCATGGCAGCATTTCCTATCAAAATAATTAAATTAGCCGGGTATTATCTCTCACGCACGGTACTGACGCAACCATCCTCTTGGGCAGGTGCGACAAGCGAGCTAGAATAAGACATGCAGACCCATTCAAAACAATCCACGCGTTGGCGCGTGGCAAGCGGCCACCAAGCCACTACCGATGCGGCAGTCCATGTTCTGGAATCTGGCGGCAACGCGGTTGATGCGGTCATTGCGGCGGCAGTGGCTTCGTGCACGGCTGAGCCGATGCTGGCCTCGCTGGGCGGTGGTGTTTTGGCGATTGTCCGCCAACCTGGCAAGCGGCCGCTAGCACTCGATGCGTTTTGTCAGACGCCAATGAATCGCAGTAGTGCTGAGCTGGATTTCTATCCCATCATTGGCCATTTCGGCACGGATTCGCAGGAATTCCACGTGGGCTTGGCAAGCATGGCCACGCCGGGTGCGCTCGCTGGGCTGACTGAACTGAGCCGACGATTCGGTCGGCTGCCGTTAACAGAGACCCTGCAACCAGCCATTGAGGTGGCTCGCAACGGCGTCGCGCTCAATGAGATTCAGCGCTACACGCTGGAAATCTTGCAGCCCATTATTCGTTCGAGCCCGGAATGCGCGCGCCTGTTCGGGTTGGATTCGACAAACGCTGAGCTTCCGGAATTGGGCGACACGCTGGCGAATCCTGACTTGGCGAGTTTTCTGGACGTTTTAGGCCGGGATGGCCCGCGTTGTTTCTATGCCAGTGAGCCCGCCAACGCCATTACGCAAGCCTCAATTCAACGAGGTGGCCATTTGCGATTGAATGATTTCTCTGCTTATCAAGCCGAATGGCGGAAGCCGCTGCGTTGGGATTACCGGGATGCGACATTATGGTCAGCACCACCGCCGGCTTTTGGCGGTTTGATGTTGGCAATGGCGCTGGGGCGACTGGCGCAAATTCAGCCCACGCAGGTCAATTCCAGCTCGTACAAGCTTCCAGACCTGACTCAGACCGTGATACAAGCGCTGAACTGGACTGATCGCACCCGGCACCAGCTCGAAACACCTGATGCACTGGCATCCATCAGCCAGCTTGAAGCTAAATTTGAAACGATCCGGGCCCGGCATGCGCTGGTTCAAGCCGGCACTACTCATATCAGCGTCGAAGATAAGACCGGTTTGGGTGTGGCCCTGACCTTGTCCAACGGCGAGGGCTCGGGAACAATTATTCCTGGCACCGGCATTATGATGAACAACATGCTGGGCGAAGAAGACATCAACCGCTGCGGCTTTCATGCCTGGCCTGAAGATCGACGACTCGCATCAATGATGGCTCCGACGCTGATTGAGCGCGGGCACGATCACTGGCTGCTGGGCAGCGGTGGCTCCAATCGCATTCGATCGGCGCTGACTCAGGTGATCGTGCATTTGATCGACCAGAACAGCTCACTGCGCGATGCCATTGACGCCCCGCGCTTGCACGTGGAAGCGGGGCAGATTGCGGCGGAAGCACCGACCACCAACACACCTGCTGATGATCGTCTCTACGCGGGTCGCGAATGGTGGCAATCAAATCATCCCTCCGCGCGGCTATGGCCAGAGCGTAATCTGTACTTTGGCGGCGTTCATGCAACCAGTTCAACGGGAGCTGCCGCCGACCATCGGCGCCAAGGGGCCGCACGCTGCGGTGACGGGACGACTTGAATTGTGCCCGACAATGGGCGTACATTATTGATGTCTGGCGCTTTTTTGCAATCGTGTGAGACACGCGCGGTTGTCAAAATCCAGCGGCATTGCGGCGGACGAGCTACGAGTGCAAGCGTTTTTGTTAACCAGCAAACCGTGAGGTGACAAGTTATGAAACGGCTATTTTTCATTCTCTGCATTTCAACTGCAGCTGTCGGAACGTTAGCCGGCTGCGCGACCACGGCCAGTCAAAGCAACCCATCAGCCAACCGAGTCGGCCAACAAATCGACAGCAATTACGTCCGTTCGGTGGAAAAGCAGGCCGGTCGAACCGGCACGAAGGTTTATTGGATCAATCCACCGCGCGACAAGAATCAAGTGGGCTCAAAATCCAATTAGTCGATCCTACTCAGACGACCCTACTGGTCATTAAAGCTGAGCAATGCTGGAATGTACGGATAGGTCAGAAAGAATCTTAACTGTCCTGACTTTCGAAGATTATATTTCCAGTGGGTCCATGTCGACATGCCACCGCACATTCCGAGCGGCGGGCAACGCATGGAGATGCTCCAGACAGTTGCCGAGGCGCTCGGCGACTACTCGTTTTTCGTCGGCCTGAACCCAAAGCTGGAAGCGCCAATAGCCTCCGCGTTTGGACATGACCGCAGGCACCGGCCCGGAGACCTTGAGTTCGGGGCAGTAGATGATTGAGGATGCCTGTTTCAAAAATGTTTTGGCTGATTCAGCCTGATGCGATTCCGCCCGTAACAGCGCAAGGCCAGTGCTGGGCGGCAGGCCTGCTAACGTCCGCTCTTCTAGCAAACCATCAGCGTAGTCCAGATAGTTCTGCTGCAATAGCGTAGACAACAGAGCGTGCTCCGTATGGCGCGTCTGCAGATAAAACTCACCGGCCCGATCGGTGCGGCCAGCACGACCCGCCACTTGATGTACGGCCTGGCCCAGCCGCTCTGGCGCGCGAAAATCGGCACTGAAAAGAGCCGCATCCACATCCAGCACAGCGGCTAGCGTTACGTTGGGGAGGTGATGACCTTTGGCGAGCATTTGCGTGCCGACCAGAATGCACGGCCCACTGTCGCGCACTTGCTCAAGCAGGGTTTCAAAATCATGTTTTCCACTGAGCTGATCTCGATCAACCCGATGCACTGGCGTTTCCGGGAAGCGCGCCTGCAGCAACGATTCAAGCCGCTCAGTGCCGGCGCCTAGCGGCAGCAGCGTTGGATCACCACAGTCAGGACAGCGACGAGGTTGGCGACGACTGGCACCGCAATGATGGCACTGCAGCCGTGATCCAATTTGATGCCAGGTCATATGCGCGCTGCAGCGATCGCACTCCGCTGACCAGCCGCAGGCATTGCACATTAAAATCGGTGCATAGCCACGGCGGTTGCGATATAGCAGCACTTGCCCACTCGTGCTCAGGTGGCGCTCTACGTGCTGGACAAGCTCAGGATGCAGTGGGCCATCGGTCTTTCGCTGATCCAGCAGGTGCCACTTTGGCGGAACCGCCGCGCCGGCGCGCTGGGTCAAGGTCAGCAACCGATAACGCTTCAGTTTGACGTTGTGAATGCTTTCCAGCGCCGGGGTGGCGGAACCTAAAATGACCGGCACGTTCTGGCGCTGGGCACGCAGCACGGCCACGTCGCGACCGTGATAGCGTGCACCCTCCTGTTGCTTGAATGACCCGTCATGTTCTTCATCAACAACAATCAATGCAAGCTCAGGCAGCGGCAGAAACACCGACGATCGGGTGCCAATAATCAGTTGTGCGCGACCGTCTTTGGCGGCCTGCCAGCAGGCCAGGCGTTCGCCCGCGCTTAAGCCCGAGTGATAGGTCCAGGCACGCTGGCCCAAGCGCGATTCGAAGCGGCGCACCAGCTGCGGGGTGAGACCAATTTCGGGCACCAGCACCAGCACCTGGCCGGCGCGTTGAATCAGTCGGCGGGCAAGCTGCAAATACACTTCAGTCTTGCCGCTTCCGGTCACTCCAGCCAGCAGAAAAGCGCCAAACCGACGCCGAGACCGAAGCACTCGAGCGGTCGCGATTCGCTGTTCCTCGTTCAAGTCCGGACCCGGGGTGGGCGGCCATTGCTCAGCGGGGTGAACCGGCTCGATCAAGTCGGCCTGGTGCATTTGTCGAATCAGCGCATCGCTGAAGTTTTGATCTTCCAGCTCGGATTTCTTAAGCGGGCCCGGCAGCAGTAATTGGCGCAACTCGCGTTTGCGCGGTGCACGCTTGAGCTCGGCCGTTTTTCCAGCGTCAGTTAGCGCCCAGGCCTCAGGGGTTTGCGGGCGAAACGGTTTGGACTGACGAAGTGCCGTTGGCAGCAACAAAGAGACCAATTCACCCGGTGCGAAGCAATAATATTGGGCGCACCAACGCGCCAACTGTAGCAGCGGCTCGGAGATTAACCCAAGGTCGAGTGTGGCTTCGATATATTTAAGTGATTTGTCATATTCAGGCGCTTTCTGACTGAGCACCAGGCCGACCAGATGACGTCGGCCGAATGGAACCACGACGCGTGAGCCTATCGCAGGGATATCGCCCGAGACGGGCGGCAGATAGTCGAAAACTCGCGGCAGCGGCACTGGCACCGCGACCTGCAGGCACTGCGGTGGAGTGGCCGCCACAGCTTGATGTTACAGACTGGCGGTCAGCGCAGCTCGCTGACCGTCATTGAGTCGCTACGATGGGCCAAACGCTGTTCGTTGGCGTCCAGCTCGATTAAATCCGAAAGGATGCGAGCGGCTTCGATTAGATACAGATCGCGCTCGTTCTCTTCATCATTCTCATCGTTGTCTTTGGCCACGGAGCCATCGATGACTGCGCCCTCGACCGTTGCCGGATCGTCAGTTTCGTCCTTGGCATCGCTAGCGGAATCGTCATTTGATCCTGAAGTATCGGCAGCAGCCTCTTCAGAATCACCGTCATTCTGTGCGTACCGGTTCGCACGACGGGCTTCATCGCGCGCCATTCGCTCGCGCCGCTCAGATTCCAGAAGAGAAATAGCGCCGCTGGAGCGTTCTTCTTCCCATTCTTTTATTTCGAGCAACAGGTCTTTCAGTTCCTGATCGCTGTTCAACCTCTGTTGATGACGCTGACGCGCCAATTCCACCAGCGGATCAAGTCGAGCCACCTGAGTGAATTCGGTCGCGTCAATCTCGCCCCAGGGCAGCGCGTTTTTCAGCGCACTCTCGCCGCTTTCTTCTGGATCACCAGCCGTGGGCAGAATGATGTCGGGTATCACACCCTTGCGCTGGGTCGACCCACCATTCACGCGATAGAACTGCGCCATGGTCAATTTGATCTGGCCGTAACGATCCTCTTCGCTGTTTGAAAATTCATCCAAGTCAATCAAGTTCTGAACGGTGCCTTTGCCGAACGTCGTCTCGCCAATGACCACTCCGCGGCCATAGTCTTGAATCGCAGCGGCAAAAATTTCTGAAGCCGAGGCGCTGCGCCGGTCGACTAGAACGGCCAGCGGCCCATCCCAGGCCATGCCCGGCTCGCGGTCGCGCTCCAGATTGACCCGGCCCTGCGAATCGCGCACCTGCACAACCGGCCCCTCATCAATAAACAGTCCCGTCAAGGTTGTTGCCTCAACCAGCGCGCCGCCGCCGTTGCCGCGCAGGTCAATGACCAATCCATCAATGCCCTGCTCGACCAGCTCGTTGATCAATCGGCGAGTGTCGCGGGTGCTTGAACGGAAATTGGGCTCGTTGCGCGCACGACCCTGGAAGTCGACATAGAAAACCGGCAAGTTGATAACGCCAATCCGACGCATGTCATCGCCATTTGGCACATCGATAATCTCGCTGACCGCCGCCTGCTCTTCCAGCTTGACCTCGTCACGAGTGATATCAATGAT
>JGI12109J20283_10239899_pt1 | contig 19680 bp, 11 predicted proteins | sample ElkSlonscriptome_12_FD_20283 | JGI IMG/M metagenome (IMG submission 20283)
TAAAAACGGGCTGCCGGATGTTAAACTTATCAAGTGGTTGGATTGGCCGCTTCGATCGAAAAGATATTGAAATTGTAGCAGCCAGAGAAACTGCACCCGGCTATCAAGTGGGCGATCGCATTGTACTCGAACAAAGCTGTCAAACTGTGGTGGTGGCTCAATCGACACAGGTTTATCCCCAGATCAATCTGCTTCAAACCCCTCAAAAAAACTCATTTTCCCCCCGGATTAGTACCCCCATTGGGCTGGGAGATAGTCCTTATGGAATCTTGGTTTTTGCCACCCAAGTATCAGAAGAGCAGCCTCTAGAACGGTGGGAAATAGAAATCGTAGAAATGATGGCGAAAAGTTTAGGTCAATATATTACCACCGATCGCCATCAACAACAACAAAAAGCCTTAGAATTGCAAAAAGATCAGTTACTTTCTATCGCAAGTCACGAACTCCGCACTCCCCTAACTTCTATTCAAGGTTCGATTAAACTACTCGCTTCGGGAAAACTCGAACCCTTTTCTCCTCAAGTTCAACAGTTGCTTAATATTGCCGCGAACAATACCGATCGCCTTATTCGTTTAATCAACGATATTTTAAACTTAGAACGAATTGAATCAGGCAAAGTAAAAATGAATAAACAATGGTGGAAAGCTAAAGATATTTTAGCCGATGCCATTGAAATGATGCAGCCTGTAGCCGAGCAAGCTACGATTACATTAAATTCCTGTATTGAATATCCAGATATGTTAATTTGGGCCGATCGCGATCGCATTCTGCAAGCCCTGACCAACTTAATGAGCAACGCGATTAAGTTTTCCACCCCGGATGCTGGTGTCACGCTACGAGTGATTTTAGACCGAGAAGGACAATGTATTTTTCAAGTTTGCGATCGCGGTCGGGGGATTCCTGAACCTAAACTTAACACGATTTTCGAGCGTTTTCAACAAGTCGAACCCGCCGATTCGCAACAAAAAGGAGGAACAGGTTTGGGTCTAACCATTTGTCGCGAAATTATTAAGCAACATAACAGTTCAATTGGGGTCGAAAGTACCCCAGGACAAGGTAGCATTTTTGCCTTTACCCTACCTTGTCAACTGGGAGATCAAGTCAATCATTCATTCCTGCTTGAAACTGAGGAATCTCAACGATAAACTCTGTCCCTCCTTCGGGTTTGGAGTGACAAGAAAGCTGACCTTCATGACGTTCGGTAACAATTTTATAACTAATAGACAGCCCTAAACCCGTACCTTTACCCACCGGTTTAGTCGTGAAAAAGGGATCGAAAATACGTTGACAAACCGCTTCTTCTATCCCCGGACCATTGTCTTGAATCGAAATAGCAATCCAACCCGGACGAGAAACTTGGGTAGAGATGGTGATGATATTAGGATTTTGCTTGATTTCAGCATAACTGCGATTTTTATTAACGCTCTCAAACGCATCTAAAGCATTAACAATAAGGTTCATAAATACTTGATTCAGTTGACCGGGATAACAACCTACTTGTGGTAAATCATCATAATTTTTGATAATCTGAACGGCTGGATGCTCTGGCTTTTCTTTAATCCGATTTTGCAAAATCATGAGGGTGTTTTCCAAGCCATCGTGAAGATCAACCGCTTTGACTTCAGCTTCATCCAAGCGAGAGAAGTTGCGTAAAGATACGACAATTTCCCGAATGCGGTCGGTTCCCACCTGCATCGATTTGAGCAAACGAGGGTAATCTTCGATGAGAAATTCTAAGTCTATGTCTTCGATTAATTCTATAATTTCGGGGTGAGGGGTAGGGTAGTATTGCTGATAGGCTTGGATAATTTCGAGGAGGTTATCAGCGTACTCTTGAGTATGAACAAGATTACCGAAAATGAAGTTAACCGGGTTGTTGATTTCGTGAGCGACTCCAGCGACTAATTGACCCAGAGAAGACATTTTTTCGCTTTGGATTAGGTGAGATTGGGTTTGTTGCAGTTCGAGGAGGGTGGTTTCTAAGTCGCGGGTTTGTTGTTGTAGTCGTAGTTGGATCGTTTTGCGATCGCTAATATCCATCATAATGCCAAACAACGCGGCGGTTTCTCCGGCTTCGTTGCAAATTGCCTCGACTTTGACGTAGACGTACCGCAAAGCTTGGTCGTGACCTCGAAACATCCTTAACTCGATTTCTTGGGGTTCCTGGGTCAATATCGTGCGTTCTAGGATGTTTTGGAGTCGGGGTTGGTCATCGGGGTGATAGTAAGCGAGGACTTCAGCCACATCAGGATGGCCATCTGCGGGAGAACGGCCAAAGATGCAAAAGACTTCCTCTGACCAAGTAATGGTTTCGCGAGCGACATCATACTCCCAGTTACCAATATGAGCAATGCGTTGGGCTTGTTGCAAATCGCGAGCCAGGATTTGCAGTTGGGCTTCGGTTTCTTTGCGATCGCTAATATCCGTAATTGTGCCAACATAGCCGATCGTATCTCCTTCAGTATTGTTGACCGCGATCGCCTGACTAATTACCCAAGAAACTTCACCATTGGGTCGCATAAAACGACATTCAAGCCGAAAAGGGCGCTTTTCGGCTGTGGCTTTATACCATTCGGCAAAAATGCGATCGCGCTCTTCGGGATGAAGGGCATTGATCCAACCTTGGCCTTGAGCTTGTTCCGGGGTCAATCCGGCAATGTCTAACCAAGCTTGGTTGGTGTACAAACAATCCCCTACCGCATCCGTATAATACACACCAATCGGAGAAGCTTGGGTTAGGGTTTGATAGCGCTGCTCGCTTTCGCGCAAGCGGTTTTCGGCTTCTTTGCGATCGGTAATATTTGTAGAAATACCACAGACGGCATAAGGTTCACCGTAATGGTCTAAAATCGGAAATTTAGCTGAAATATAAGTCTGATTTTGGTTGTTAATAATAACTTTTTCTTCAAACTCTAGAGCGCAGCCATTCTCGATGACATGACGATCGTTGCGCTCGACGTTTTGAGCAACCTCTGGGGGAAATAAATCTCCATTGGTTTTTCCTAAAATTTCAGTTTTTTCTTGCTGAAAAAGTTCTGTAAACTTCCGGTTAACTCGTATAAACTTGCCTTGTTTATCTTTTAAATAAATGACGGCTGGAGAATTTTCTAAAATCGCTTCGAGTTCTAAGGTTGTCCGTTGTAATTCTGTGGTTCGCGCCTTAACTTTAGCTTCAAGTTTTTCGTTGAGTTCGTTCAGTTGTTCTAAGGAAACTTCAAGTTGTTTACGCGAATTAATTTCTGTAAAACACACCAAAAGCTCATCTTCGATCGGACAAGCTCGCACTTCATACCAATTATCAAACGGCGGATAAAACGACTCAAAAGTAATCGTTTTTCCAGTGATAGCAGCTTGACGGTAGTTTCTTTCAAAATCGGTTCCGAGCGCTTCAGGAAACTCTTGCCAAAGATTTTTACCCGTTAAGATTGTTGCAGGTTGACCCAATAAAATTTCTGCTTGAGGACTAATAAAAGTAAAATCCCATCGACAATTAACACAAAAAAATGCCTCTGTCGTATTTTGCAAAATCCAATGCAATCGCCGATAATCTTTACCCAAAGAATCAGATGGGGGCAACCGAACAGGAAGGGTTTGCTTAGAGCCATTTAATGCCGGATTTCTCATAAAGTTGGACAGGGTTTAAGGTCAGTCAACAAATCGCAAAATAACTTATGAGCGATCGCTAATCTGAGTTTAGCGAGCGTTTGTGAAATTGTTGTGACGCAAGCCCCAAAAGTCCGAGAAAAGCCCGTAAAGATACCCCGCAGACTTCTGGCGCTGCGTCGATACCTTTCCCCCAAAAAAGCCCTACAAAGCGCGATCGCGTCTCAGGGTAAAAAGCGATCGAGAGCGGCTTTAAGGTCTTCAATTTCTGCGTCAATCTGGCGGTCTGACCCTTCTTTAGCGGCTCTAGCAATACATTCGCTGAGGTGTTCATCAAAAATCATCCGAGCCACGCGGTCAAGGGCCCCCCGCACCGCCCCTACCTGGATCAACACATCAGGACAAGCGCGATTTTCAGCGATCATGGTTTTAATCCCCCGCACATGACCTTCAATGCGAGACAAACGATTAATCAACTGTCGAGCTTGTTCTTCGCTGTGGACGTGGCCATGATCGTGAGAATGGCTATGAGATACGGTTTCAGAAGGGGGATGAGTATGACTTCTTGCCATACTACTAGGCTTACGAGTTCCCTTGGGCGTTTGACGAGTCATATTATCGTTATTAATTAAAAGGTCATCGAAATATCAGCTACGAAATAGGGAACGAGACCTAGTGCCAAACTATTCCTCGTTCCCCCATCAAATGTTACGAAGCAGTCATTTACTCTGCATCGTCGTCGCTATCATCATCTTGACTGAATACGTCGCTAAAGTTATTACCCGTCATCTCCTCGTCCTTGTCGTTATCCACTTCAAGGCTATAGTTACGGGCGGTATGGTCATCTAAAACCATATCTTCATCTAAGCCCCGTTTCGCATCAGACTTATTAAAGCGATTACGCAAGTTGCTCCGACCCTTCCCCGACTCATTCTTGGGGCTAGGATTGTCACTCACACTGCCATTTCCGTATAGCCCGGCTCCGCGAACATCATTACCATCGCCGTCTAAACTATTGGCAACACCGATCTCCTCAGTCGAGTTAAACCCTGTTCCTGCCGGAATCAAGCGACCGATAATCACGTTCTCTTTCAAGCCGCGCAACCAATCGGATTTACCTTCGATGGCAGCTTCCGTGAGAACCCGCGTGGTTTCTTGGAAACTCGCCGCCGAGATAAAGCTATCGGTATTCAAGGAGGCTTTGGTAATCCCCAACAACACCGGGGTATAACGAGCCGGAGCGCCGCCCGTAATCCCCATAGCGTCGTTCACCTGTTCGACTTGGCGCAACTCCACCAACTCACCGGGTAACATCGTCGTGTCGCCGCCATCATCAATGCGAACTTTCGAGGTCATTTGCCGCACAATCACTTCAATGTGTTTATCGGAAATGTCAATCCCTTGAGATTGATACACCGACTGCACATTATTCACCAAGAACAACTGCGCTTTTTGCAAACCAATCATCGCCGCTTCATAAACCCCCTTCTCCTCTACATAGTATTCAAAGAAGGTTTCTAGGATGGAGTGGGGATTGGCCGGCCCGTCAGTTAACGGTCGCGCCACTTCCACTTGCTGGCCGTCGGATACCAAGGCATTTTGACCGGGGCTAATGGGGTAATCTGCCACCACGCCATCGTCTTCGATGATTTTCACATCGACTGATTCATCTTCGCCGTATTCAACCTGAGCAACCCCCGGACGACGAGCGAGAATGCAAGCTTCTTTCGGACGACGGGCTTCGAGGAGTTCTTCGATTCGCGGTAAACCCTGGATAATATCTCCGGTTTTGGCCCGTTCAAAAACGAGCAGCACCAGGTTATCCCCCCGTTGTACCAAGTCTCCTTCATTGATTTGCAGAATCGCCCCGGCAGACACCCGGTAAGGGCGAGCTTTGCGTAAAACGACTTCGTAGCCCTCGTCGGTTTGATTCACCGCGACAACTTGACCGGATTCGGGACTGGGGACATTACTGGTAATGGTTTTTCCTGTTACCAATAAATCCTGGGCTTTGATCTCCGGTTTTTCGGCGGTTGTGACCTTGACGCGATCGGCTTCCCGCACGATTAGAATGCGGCGAATCGCCTCACTACCCGAGCGAATCCCCCGCACTTCCCCAGATTCTTTACATTGAATCTCGGTGCGAGCAACCACCGCCCCTTTAGGAATCTCATCGCCGTCTGTGACTAAGATGCGCGTCCGCGTGCCGCCACTGGTGGTATCAGCTTCCACATCCCGACGAATCACCAAGGATTCAAGGATAACGATTTGTAGTTGATAGTTTTGGGCTTCTTCCCCTTCTTCTTCTAAGTCGGCATCGTTGTCTACTTCTTCAGCATCAACGGGAATTAACTCGATATCCGCACTTAGGGTAGTGATGTCGATATCTTCTTCTTCGGGACGGTCGATTTCTAAGACCAGTTGGGTGCTGAGAAGTTCGACTCCTTCTACAGACTTGACCCGTTCGCCGTCTTTATAGTGCAACCGTTGAATGGCTCGCAAGGAAATCGCCGGGCCGCCAACGCCTTCGTTGATCGAGTCTTGGGAAGGCACATCGGGTTCGTCCGCGATCGCGTACTCGAAAGCAGGACGAAGCAATAATGCCATGCCTTCGGGGGTGTCGATATATTCGCCGTAACGCAGTTCTTCTAACTCCACCCCTGGTAGCACTTCCGTTCCCGGTTGCAGCAGTTGACCGTCGGCTTCGACAAGCGGCGGTTCTTCGAGCATGTGCAGATCGCCTTGTTTGATGGCGATTTCCCGCAAAATGTCATTTTTCTGGACGATTTCAACCACCCCAGAGGTTTGAGCGTAAATGTCTTTGACCACTTCGGTTCCGGCTTCGACAAATTGCCCTTCTTCAACCATCAACAAGGAAATATCTTTGTTGACTTCGTGGCATTCTTCAGGAATCCAGAGTAATGCGCCGCCTTTGGTGATTTCATAGCCTTTGGGGGCGCGATTGCTACTGCCAGACCGACCGCCTTCTCGCGTACTGCGGCTTTTGCTGACTTCAACTCCGGCATATTTGACAATACCGCCACTGTGGGTACGATAGCGGTCGTCTACTAACTCGGCAATGGTTTGGTGATTCAGTACCTTGGTTCCGGGGGTGGCTTTGAGTAAGAAGCGATCGCCCGAAGCCGCATGAATCACATAGCGGTTGTTTTCTTTTTGCACCAAAGACCGGTCTAACTGCACCGACGCGGTAATGATTTCGATTTCCCGGCTATCAGGAACACAACGCACCACCCCGCCATGCTGGGTCATCAACTGGGTTTGCGCCAAAATGGTTCCGGGTTCAACATGAGTGCCGTTTTCAACCACGGGTTCAGCCCCAGGCAGTAAGTTATAAACTTCCCCAGAAAGTACCCACAATAAACCCCCCCGTTGGGCGATGTGGGTGATGTTGCCTTGACGGTCAGTTTTTTCTTCGCTGATCAAGCCCTCGAATAGCACTTCCCCGGCTAAATCCGAAGATACGTCTTTGGTGGCTTTTTCGGTAGACCCTAGGCGCTGTCGGAGGGCAACCTCGGCTAACATTTGCCCGGATTCTACATTTTCGCCATTCGTGACAAACAACAGCGAACCGGGGGTAACTGGATACTTCTGAGATTTACCCTTGGCTGTGGTTAAAACCAAATCGCCAGCGACTTCCACTTGTTCTCGTTCGTCCCCGTGACGGGTTCGCACACCCCGCGTCCGCAGATTCGAGGAGAACTCAATCGTGCCTTCGTCCTCTGCGGTGACAATTCCGGCGACTTCCCCGGTAAATACGCCCCCGGTGTGGAAGGTCCGCATGGTAAGCTGGGTTCCCGGTTCCCCGATCGATTGGGCGGCGATAATCCCTACCGCTTCTCCCATGTCTACGGGCGTTCCGTGAGCCAAACTCCAGCCATAACAACATTGACATACCGATCGCGCCGCTTCACAAGTTAGGGGCGATCGCACGGCGATTTCGTCTACTGCTGCGCCAATGGCCGCCGCGAGATCGTCGTCAATGGCTTGGTTGCGGACTGCCACGACTTCCCCGGTTTCGGGGTCGATCACATCTTCGGCCACCACACGACCGAGTAGACGGTCTTTGAGGGGAATCAGGACGCGATCGCCATCTTTCATCGGTTGCAAGACAATGTGGCGCTTCGTGCCGCAATCAACTTCCCGCACAATCATATCCTGGGATACATCGACCAAGCGGCGAGTCAAATAGCCAGAGTCCGCCGTTCGCAGCGCCGTGTCTACCAAGCCTTTACGCGCCCCGTAAGAGGAAATAATATACTCAGTGACTCGCAGACCTTCCCGGAAGTTAGTCTTAATCGGCAGGGCAATAATCTTCCCTTGGGGGTCAGCCATCAAGCCCCGCATCCCCACCAACTGCCGCACCTGAGACAAATTACCCCGCGCCCCAGAGAACGCCATCATATACACGCTGTTTAGGGGATCGGTAGCTCGGAAGTTACGAACAACCTCATCTTTCAGAGATTCACTGGTGCTGTTCCAAGTATCAATCACTTTCTGAAAGCGCTCAACCTCTGTGATTTCCCCGGTACGATAGCGCTGTTCCGTTGCCGCCACCACCGTCTCCGCTTGAGACAGCATCTCTTTTTTCACAGGTGGTACTTGCAAGTCATCAACGCTAATCGAGACCCCGGCTTTGGTAGCGTAGTGAAAGCCTAATTCTTTGATAAAGTCAGCCACTTGCGAACAGCGAGCGCTACCGTAATTGGTATAAGCCCAAGAAATCAGCCGCCGCAGTTGCTTTTTATCAATAATACGGTTGAAAAAAATCGGTTCTGCCATGTTTTGCTATTGGTTATTGGTTGCTTATTGTGGGTTGTTGATTGCTGGTGTCTTACCGAGCTACAAGATGCTACTCGCGCATTCCCTTGTGCCTGTCTTGTCGAGCTACAAGGTGCGCCTGTCTTGTCGAGCATTCCCTTGCGCCTTACGGCGACGCGGGGTCTCGACGCTTACGGCGGCGCGGGGGTCGGGCTTACTTGCTGGTTGTTTGTCTGGGAGGTCTCTTGATTTCGTCATCCGGGTCGCTATCCTCAGACCAAGTTTTGAAACAGTCTTTTGAGGGAATTACGACTCCCATCCCTCAAGAAAAAACAAACAACCCATCAGCCAGTTCATAGACTGGGAAAGCGCGACCCCTAGATGCCGTTAACTCACTAAAGCATCTTGAATGGTTTTGTTGTAGATAATGCGGCCAATGGTAGTACGGACATATTGAGTCAACATCTCCCCTTCGGAGGTTTCGCGGGTTTTGCGCCACTTGTATTCTTTGATGACAATGCCGCCATCGTCTTGTACCTTAATCGGTTCAGAATCTTCGTCATCCACTTCCACTTCGCCGTTATAACGAACCCAAATATAAGAATGTAAATCCACCTCTTGGTGTTCGTAAGCCCGCAGCGCATCATCTAAGCTGGCAAAATAACGTCCTGCCCCCTTTTGCGCTTTATGGTTTTCAGCCGTGAGATAATAACAGCCCAGTACCATATCTTGAGACGGCGTAATAATCGGACGACCCGTAGCTGGCGATAAAATATTGTGACAAGCCAGCATCAACAACCGGGCTTCAGCCTGAGACTCTAAAGACAAAGGAACGTGAACCGCCATTTGGTCGCCGTCAAAGTCCGCGTTAAACGCCGGACAAACCAACGGGTGCAACTGAATCGCCCGACCTTCGACTAAAATCGGTTCAAAGGCTTGAATCCCTAAACGGTGTAGCGTTGGCGCGCGGTTGAGCATAACCGGGTGACCCGCAATTGCTTCTTCAAGGACATCCCAAACCACGGGTTCAGAACGCTGAATCCACTTTTTCGCCGCCTTGATATTGTTCACCAAACCGCCTTTAATCAAGCGGTGAATCACAAACGGTTGGAACAACTCAATCGCCATCTCGCGGGGTAAGCCACACTGATAAATCTTCAGTTTCGGCCCGACGACAATAACAGAACGACCGGAATAATCCACCCGTTTACCGAGCAAGTTTTGGCGGAAACGACCTTGTTTCCCTTCAATAATGTCCGATAACGACTTTAACGGACGGTTATTCGCCCCGACCACTGTCCGACCGCGCCGACCGTTATCAATCAACGCATCCACCGCTTCTTGTAACATCCGCTTTTCGTTACGGACGATAATTTCCGGGGCGAGGATTTCTTGTAATCTTGCCAAACGGTTGTTACGGTTAATCACCCGGCGGTACAAATCATTCAAGTCAGAGGTGGCAAAACGACCCCCATCCAACTGCACCATCGGGCGCAAATCCGGCGGAATCACAGGAATCACATTCAACACCATCCAGTCTGGATGAGACCCGGTGGCGATAAAGTTATCAATCACCCGCAGGCGTTTGATTAACTTTGCCCGTTTCTGCCCTTTCGAGTTGGCAATATCTTCGCGCAGTTTTTCGGCTTCTTCTTCTAGTTTTACTTCTTCGAGCAGCCGTTGTACCGCTTCTGCGCCAATCCCCACCTCAATGCTTTGTAACTCAGAATCCTCAGCATAAAGCTGTTCTTCAATCTCCAACCATTGGTCTTCGGTCAATAATTGGCGATAGCTCAAGTTACTGGCATTACCGGGGTCAAGCACCACATAGGCGTTGAAATAAACAATTTGCTCCACATCCCGCAACGGCATATCCAGCAGAATGCTGAGATAACTGGGAATCCCTTTGAGATACCAAACATGAGTCACCGGGGCGGCTAACTTAATAAACCCCATACGATGGCGACGCACGCGGGATTCAGTCACTTCCACGCCGCAACGCTCGCAGACAATCCCCCGATGGCGCACCCGCTTGTATTTACCACAATGGCATTCCCAATCTTTGGCGGGGCCAAAAATACGCTCGCAAAACAACCCGTCCATTTCTGGCTTGAGGGTGCGATAGTTAATGGTTTCGGGCTTGGTCACTTCCCCCACCACTTGACCATTGGGTAACGTGCGTTCGCCCCATACCCGAATCCGGTCTGGGGAAGCCAAGCCAATTTTGACGTAATCGAAGCGAGGATTGTTTTGTTGTTTCATGTTGTTGGTTGTTCGTCCTTTGTCCTTTGTCCTGGGTTTTTGGTTGTTCGTTACTGGGGAAATCTCGCCGATGACTCTTTTCCGAATGAGTGGGAAAGCGAGATTTCCTGACGGGTTCTGGCGAGGTTGACCCTAACAATAACGAACAACCTTCATTCATCAACCACTGGCATCATCTTCTTGTAAATCTTCTGTGGTCAGAGATTCATAAGTCGGGCGTGAGGGAGTACGACGACGTTCGGCATCGGCCATCAGGTCTACTTCCACATCGTGACTGCCGCCATCTTCGGCGGTTTCGACTTTGTGAACGGCAATATCTAAGCCCAGAGATTGCAACTCGCGCATTAACACCTTGAAGGATTCGGGTGTACCCGGACGGGGAATCGGCTTGCCTTTAACAATGGCGTTGAGGGCTTCGTTCCGGCCTTGCATATCGTCGGACTTGACCGTTAACAACTCTTGCAGGGTGTAAGCCGCCCCGTAAGCTTCTAGGGCCCACACTTCCATTTCTCCGAAGCGCTGACCGCCTTGCTGCGCTTTCCCGCCGAGGGGTTGCTGGGTAACCAAGGAGTACGGCCCCGTCGAACGGGCGTGAATCTTGTCGTCTACCAGGTGAACCAGTTTCAGCATATAAGCCATACCCACGGTTACGGGTTGGTCAAAGGGTTCGCCAGTACGACCGTCGTAGAGTTGGATTTTGCCGGGTTTTTCCGGGTCAAATACCCAATCCCGTCCGGGTTTGTGACTGGCTTCTTCGAGCTTGCTGTGGACGGTAAGGCGAGAGGCTTCTTCGCCGTACATTTCATCGAAGGGGGTCATTTTAAAGCGCACCCCTAGGTTTTCACCCGCCCAACCCAGCAAGCATTCAAACACCTGACCGACGTTCATCCGAGAAGGTACGCCGAGGGGATTGAGAACGATGTCTACCGGGCGACCGTCAGGGAGATAGGGCATATCTTCCATGGGCAGAATGCGGGAGATAATGCCTTTGTTACCGTGGCGACCCGCCATTTTGTCACCGACTTGAATTTTGCGTTTTTGGGCGACATAAACCCGCACGACCATGTTGGCCCCAGGGGGAAGTTCGTCTCCTTGTTCGCGGGTAAAGACGCGCACATCGACGACGCGACCTTTTTCACCGTTGGGGACTCGCAGGGAGTTGTCCCGCACATCCCGCGCTTTTTCCCCGAAAATGGCTCGTAAGAGTTTTTCTTCGGGGGGTTGGTCGGATTCACCTTTGGGGGTGACTTTCCCGACGAGGATATCGCCAGCTTCAACCCAAGCGCCGATGCGGATGATGCCGCGTTCGTCGAGGTGACGCAGGGCATCTTCCCCGACGTTGGGAATTTCGCGGGTGATTTCTTCGGGCCCGAGTTTGGTTTGACGGGCTTCGATTTCGTATTTTTCGACGTGGATACTGGTGTAAACGTCGTCGATGACGAGGCGTTCGCTGATTAAAATCGCGTCTTCGTAGTTGTAGCCTTCCCAGGGCATATAGGTGACGAGGATGTTTTGACCGAGGGCGAGTTCGCCGCCTTCGGTAGCAGAACCATCAGCGAGGACTTGACCGGGAACCACGGGTTCGTTTTCAAAGACGAGGGGACGCTGGTTTAAACAGGTGTCTTGGTTGGAGCGTTGATATTTTTGCAGTTCGTATTCGACGAGTTCCCCTTGTTCGCCTTCTTCGTTGGGGTCAATTTGAACATGAATGCGCTCGGCATCAACGTATTTGACGACACCGTGATGCTCGGAAACGACCACCATCCCGGAGTCGCGGGCGGCTTGGGCTTCTAAGCCTGTACCGACGAGGGGCCGTTCGGGTTTGAGTAGGGGAACGGCTTGACGCTGCATATTCGACCCCATGAGGGCGCGGTTAGCGTCGTCGTGTTCGATAAAGGGAATCAGGGAGGTGGCGACGGAGATGATTTGTACCGGGGAAACGGCGACGTAATCAACTTGGGTCGGGGTGGTGGTGGAAAATTCTTGACGGTAGCGCACGGGGACGCGATCGCCTAAAATATTTCCTTCCGCATCGGTGTTAATATCACCAGGGGCCACCTGACGGTCGTCTTCTTCGTCGGCGGTGAGGAAGGCGGCACCTTCGTCATAGCGCACCCGACCGTTTTCGACGCGGTGATAGGGGGTTTCGATAAAGCCGTATTCGTTGACCCGCGCATAAGTGGCCAGAGAACCAATTAAACCGGCGTTGGGGCCTTCAGGGGTTTCGACCGGACAAATCCGCCCGTAGTGAGAGGGGTGAATGTCTCGCACGGCGAATCCGGCTCGTTCCCGCGTTAAACCGCCTGGGCCAAGGGCAGAGAGGCGGCGTTTATGGGTTAATTCCGCGAGGGGATTGGTTTGGTCCATAAACTGGGACAATTGGGACGAGCCGAAGAACTCTTTAATGGCGGCGACGAGGGGTTTGGGGTTCACCAGGGACGCGGGGGTGAGGCTATCGGCTTCGGAGACGGTCATCCGTTCGCGAATAATCCGTTCTAAGCGGTTTAAACCGACCCGGACTTGGTTTTGTAATAATTCCCCGACTGAGCGCACGCGACGGTTGCCCAGGTGGTCGATGTCGTCGGTGTTGCCCACATCAAATTCAAGGTTGATCAGGTAGTCAACCGCCGAGAGGATGTCTTCGGGGGTGAGGACGCGCATGGTGTCGGCCACGTTGAGGCGCAGTTTGCGATTGAGTTTGTAGCGACCGACTTTACCGAGGTCATAGCGTTTGTTGTCGAAAAAGCGGGATTCGAGCAGTTGTTTCCCGCCGTTGACGGTGGGGGGTTCGCCGGGACGCAGTTTGCGATACAACTCCAAGAGGGCTTCGTCTTCGGAGGGGTTGCCTTCTTTGTCGAGGGTTTTTTGGTAATAGTCTGGGTGACGCAGGGCATCGAGGATTTCGTTGTCAGACAAGCCCAAGGCTTTGAGCAGGACTTGGGCGCTGAGTTTACGGGTTTTGTCGATGCGAACCCAAACTAAATCGTTTTTGTCGGTTTCAAATTTGAGCCATGCGCCTCGGTTGGGGATGAGGGAGGCGGAGTAGGTACGGCGACCGTTTTTGTCGATTTCGGCTTTGTAATATACCCCTGGCGATCGCACGATTTGGTTGACAATAACTCGCTCGGCCCCGTTAATGATAAAGGTGCCGCGATCGGTCATTAAGGGCAAGTCCCCGATAAAGACTTCTTGCTCTTTAATTTCGCCTGTTTCTTTGTTCACCAGCCGCGTGGGAACGTACATCTGTACGGCGTAGCTGGCATCCCGGCGTTTGGCTTCGTCTACGTCATATTTGGGTTCGTGGAGTTTATAATTTTCGCCAATAAAGTGGAGTTCGAGTTTACCGGTATAGTCGGAAATGGGCGAAAAACTGTTGAGTTCTTCGATCAATCCTGTTTCTAAGAACCACCGGAAACTAGAACGTTGAATTTCGATCAAGTCTGGCAGCAGATTATAAGTGTTTCTAGACATAGAAAGTGTTTGGGTTTTTGAGTTGCTCTTGAGGGCAGATAGGGAACTAAAACGCCCTCTTTAGTTCAGATTGAGGTTAAAGAGGGTGCAGGCGTTTTCGGTGGTTTGAGCGGCGAGGGTTTCAAGGGAAATGCCCCGGAGTTGAGCGACTTTTTCGGCGACATGACGCACATAAGCGGGTTCATTGCGTTTACCCCGTTTGGGAACGGGGGCTAAAAAGGGGCAGTCGGTTTCGACTAACAGGCGATCGCTCGGTACCATTTGAGCAGAAGCTTGGATAGCCTCGGCTTTTTTGAAGGTGACAATGCCGCTAAAACTGATGTAAAAGCCTAAATCCAGAAACCATTGGGTTTCTTCAGGATTGCCAGCCCAACAGTGCATCACTCCCCGCAAATTGTTAAATTCGGCAAAGAGTTCGCGCAAGGGGGCGGCAGCATCGCGACAATGGACGATAATGGGTTTATTCAGTTGTTGCGCGATCGCCAGTTGCCCTCGACACACCTCCATTTGTTGTTGTTGGTTCTCGGCTTTGAAATAATCGAGTCCTAACTCGCCAATCGCTACAATCCGAGGGTCTGATTGAGCCAGGGTTAAGAGTTCCGCCGCCGAGGTGGGAGTCCATTTGGCGGCATCGAGGGGATGCAAACCCACGGCAAAGGACAATTCACTGAAGCAATCAGCTAAGGCTTGAATACTGGAAAATTCGCTGGGTTCGACGCAAGAATGAATGAGATGGACAACTCCCGCATCTTGCCAGCGCTGCTGTAAAGCTTTCAAGTCTTGCTGAAAAACGTCAAAGTTAATATGAACGTGCGTATCTATTAACTGCATTTTTGAGGAGTGGGCTGACGAAAGACCCCTCTGGGGGGGTGATAAGGGAGGCCACAAGGCAATCTCAGACCGCCTTATGAACCGGGTTGAAAAGACCGAAGACTGCGCCGTTAATTTTCTAGGAAGCTTCAGCCAGGGTTACTTTTTTCACCGCTTTGGCTAAACGGGCTTTTTTCCGTGCGCCGTTATTTTTGTGTAAGACACCCCGCTTTACGGCTTTGTCGATTTTGCTGTAAGCTGCCGCTAAAGCTTGGTCTACTTTGGTTTTCGCTTCTGGCGTTTGTTCGGCACTATAATCTTGTGCCGCGATCAAACACTTTTTCATTAAGGTTCTTACTGCTGATTTATAAAATTTGTTCTGGAGTCGATTTCGTTCAGCGATTTGAATACGTTTGAGCGCAGATTTAGAGTTAGCCACAGTCGTCCCTTCTAATTAAGTCTAAAAAAATCAAAAACTAATTTTTGCATTCTCAATAAAACAGAAACAGCAGACAAGGGGTCACCGTCTCGTTCAAGCTTGGCCTAGAAAAGTTTTGGGGCTTGCCAAAATCCCTTCAGACCCAAGCCAGGTTGAGTTAAGGTATGCTATTATAACACTTCTTAGCCTGACACTTCAGCCGGGGCAGCACAAATTTCCCCACCAGATTCTATCTTATAACATCTCTTGCTGAAGTTACGACGGAGGCGGAAAATCCACGTTAAGCTATAAGAGCTAAAGTCTTATAGTTTAGACCCGGCTCTGGTTCAACCGAGATCGGTGTTGAACGCAAGACTAGGTATCGGCCAATCGCAAGAATGGGCATCCAGACTTCAATGCTGCGAATCATCACTCAGGAAGCTGAGGCACAAGCGGAACTCAAACGGATTAGCGATCGCACCTTCGACGGCGAAACGCTACACAAAGAAGCGACGGTACGGGAAATCCTGCAAACCGTCCAGCGCCAGGGGGACAAAGCCCTGCTCGAATACACCGCCGAATTTGACCGGCAAACCCTGACCCTTGACCAACTGCGGGTAAGCGGTTCGGAACTCGACGCGGCGTATCAACAAGTTCCCCAAGACCTGCTCAATGCTATTGTTTTAGCGCGTCAACAAATCGAGGCGTTTCATCGCCAGCGCATTCCCAAATCCTGGGTGCAGTTTGGCGATTATGACATTGCTTTGGGGAAACGCTACACCCCGGTTGATAGTGCTGGCTTGTACGTTCCGGGGGGACGGGCGGCTTATCCGAGTACCGTGTTAATGAATGCGGTTCCGGCCCAAGTCGCGAATGTCTCTCGCATTGTGATGGTCACTCCCCCCAGTGACGGCGGTAAAATCAATCCGGCGGTGTTGGTCGCTGCCCAAGAAGCGGGTATTACTGAAATTTATCGCGTGGGGGGCGCACAGGCGATCGCGGCCTTGGCTTATGGTACCAAGACCATCCCCAAAGTAGACGTAATTACCGGGCCCGGCAACATCTACGTCACCCTCGCCAAAAAACTGGTGTATGGCGTTGTGGGCATTGACTCCCTCGCGGGCCCTTCTGAAGTTCTCATCATTGCCGACAAGCAAGCCAACCCCACCCATGTTGCGGCAGACCTCCTCGCCCAAGCCGAACACGACCCCCTCGCTGCCGCTATTCTCATTACCACCAATGCCGATTTAGCCAGCAAAGTGCAACGGGAAATCGAGCAGCAGTTACTCAACCACCCCCGCCGCTTGCTCACAGAAAAAGCCCTGGCTCATTACGGCGTAATTGTGGTAGTGGATAATCTCAGTACGGCTGCCCGTCTCTCAAACGTTTTCGCCCCGGAACACTTAGAACTCGAAATTGCCGAACCGTGGGACTTGCTGGAGCAAATTCGCCACGCTGGGGCAATCTTTTTGGGCAATTCCACCCCCGAAGCTGTAGGGGATTACCTTGCCGGGCCGAATCACACCCTACCCACTTCTGGGGCGGCTCGTTATGCCTCGGCGTTGGGAGTCGAAACCTTTATGAAGCATTCGAGTTTGATTCAATATTCCCCCACTGCCCTCGATAAGATGTCTGGGGCAATCCAAACCCTAGCCAATGCCGAAGGGTTGCATTCTCACGCCGAATCGGTGCGGTTACGGACGGAAACGGCAGAAACCGAGGAAGATTAAGGGGTTGGTTGAATTTCGTCAGGTGCGTCAATAACGCCCTCTACTTAACTAAATTGGTGATTTCTTCCCGTTCGCCCCACTCTTGGGCGGGAAAACCCCGCCCCTACAGGCCTACTGCCCAGAACAATTCCAGCGATCCAAAATATCGCAAAACACCACTTCTTCGATCCAAGTTTTAGCAACAACAGTAAGCGGAAGTGCCAGCATGAGTCCCAGTATGCCAAAGGTTTTCACGAAAAAGATTTGGGCGGTGAGGGTGACGGCGGGCAGCAGGGAGACTTTGTTGGCCATGACGGTGGGGGAAAGCCAGTAACTTTCGACGTTTTGAATGGCGAAATAAAGAATTAAGACGGCGATAATTTTCCAGGGATCATCGAGGAGGGCAATGGTGACGGGAAAAATTGCACTGACTAAGGGGCCGATGTTGGGGATGAAGTTGAGGACTCCGGCTAAAAGGGCATGGACGAGGACTAGGGGGACGCGGAGTAACCATAATCCAATTCCACTGGCAATGCCGATAAATAAGCAGTTAATAACCATCCCGCTTAACCAATTACCGAGGGCGATTTCGGATTGGGTGAGGATGTAGTCGGCGCGACGGCGATAAAAGGATGGAAATAAGCGCAAAAACCCCCGACGATAGGGTTGTGGGGAAAAGAGCATCATCAGGGTTAAGACCAACACCAAGAGGATTTGCAGTAGGGTGTTGAAGGAAGTGGAAAAAAAGGTGAGAAAGTTCGCGAGAATGTTGGTGGTGATGGGGGGCAGTTGGGCAATGATTTCCGCGAGGTTGGGGGGTTGGGGTACAAAGTCAGGTAAGTTACCTTGCAAGTCGCTGATGTCGCGGCTGAGGCGACCCAAGGCCCGAGGGATGAGTTCGAGAAGGCGCTGAAACTGCTCGAAAAAGGGCGGGATGACCAGCCAGACGAACAAAATGGTAAATAACACGCAAAAGATAAGGGTCAGCCAGACGGCGCTAGAATGGCGGAGATTGCGGCGCTGCAACCAAGTCACAAGCCGGTTTAGGGCAGTGGCGAGAACCACGGCACAAAAGATGAGTAATAAAAGTTGCTTGAGTTGCCAAAGAACATAAAGGGCGATGATAAGCCCGATAAAACCAAGCCATTGAGCAAAGTTCACAATGATGTTCGTTCCCGCTAAAATTTTAAGAAGAAGCCCGGAGTTTCGTTCTGGGTAAGATACAATAGTAGACTGCTGTGTTTATTAGGATGTCACTCAAGTAGATATCATGTCTATTACCCAAGAGCGCAAACAAGAGTTAATTTCTGAATACCAAGTTCACGGAACCGACACCGGATCGTCGGATGTGCAAGTCGCGATTCTCAGCGATCGCATCAACAGTTTGACGCAACATCTCAAAGTCAATAAAAAAGATCATGCTTCTAGACTGGGTTTATTAAAACTCATTGGTCGTCGTCGTCGCTTGTTGACTTATATCCAAAAGCAAGATTACGAGCATTATCAACAGTTAATCCGCCGTCTCGGTATCCGTCGCTAAATTTTAAGACCTTTTATGGCTTCTCCTGACGAAAATAAACGGGAATCTTTGCCGTTTGAACCTCGGCAAAAAAAGAAGAAAAATCCCCCGAAAAAACCGAATTCTACACCGCAGCCCCAAGCCAAAACCCCAAGAAACCCTAAAAGCGAAGCCAGTTTATCGGCAATTCCCGATGCGGTCAGCAAACGCATGATTCGCCGTATGGCAATATTATGCGGCATTCCGACGAGTTTAGGGGTGGTTAGTTTGTTGGCGTTTTACTGGATTGTCAGCCAAAAAATCTTGGTGATTCCGCCTTATGCTGCTGTTTTGGTGAGTTCTGGTTTTTTTGGTTTGGGCGTTTTAGGGTTAAGTTACGGCTTATTTTCGGCTTCCTGGGATGAGGAACGGATTGGGAATTTGCTCGGATTTGATGAATTTAAATTAAATTTTAGCCGTACTACAGCAGCTTGGCGGTCGGCGCGATCGCAAAAGGAATAAGCTTGTTTTAGTCCTTTGTCATTGGTCATTGGTTATGGGTTAGGGTCTATTCGTCCCAATTCAACGTTGGTTCCCCTAAAGAAGTCCGCCGATTAAAATAGGCAAGTTAATGCGATCGCGTTTGTGTCAAGCAGATGCGATCGCATAACAGTTGTTATGTGCGACATAACGCTTGTTATGTTTGCGGGTTTAGATGGGGATGTGTCGCTAAAACCTAAGATTGGACGGGGAAACCCCGCCCCTACTTGACAATCCAACCCCAACCTTAACTTGTCACAATGGGTAATGGGTAATTGTGCGATCGCTGAATTCGTTAAACTAAAATTGCGAATAACCCTTATATTGCAATCATTTAATATTTATCATGATCGTTGTTATGAAAGTCGGTTCACCCCAAACAGAAATCGACCGCCTTTGTCAAGAATTTGAAGCCTGGGGATTGTCCCCCGAAGCCATTATCGGTAAGCATAAAGTTGTGATTGGTTTGGTGGGGGAAACCGCAAGCCTTAACGAAGAACAAATCGAAGAAAATAGCGAGTGGATCGAGCAGGTTTTGCGGGTCGAACGTCCCTACAAACGGGCAAGTCGCGAGTTTCGTCACGGAGAAG
>JGI12109J20283_10216963_pt1 | contig 19675 bp, 14 predicted proteins | sample ElkSlonscriptome_12_FD_20283 | JGI IMG/M metagenome (IMG submission 20283)
TGGTGGCACCCGCCACCACAGCGCCGCCCGACGTTACCTCGTCGCCGTCATCGGCCACCGCCTCGCCGCCAGCGTCCGTCACCGCCTCGCCGTCGTCATCCGGCGCTGCGGCATCGGTGCCGGTGACATCGGTGGGGGACGTCACCGCGGTATCCGTATTGGTCGCCGGGCTGTTGCCGGTGGTGTCCGCCAGGTCGTCGCTGCCGCCACTATCCAGGGAATCCGTCCTGGCGTCGCTGCCGTCCGCGGGCACGGCATTGCCGCCCCCGGTGCTGGAGGAGGCGGGCGCGGCCCCAGGGTCTACGCTGTCGCCATCGCCGCCACCCTCGGCGGGTGTCTCCTCCTCCAGCGGCTGGTTCTCCACCGGCTCGGTCTGGGTGGGTGCCGGTGGAGCGGCGGGAGTCGGGGTGGGCATGAAGTCTTGCGGCGGCGGTGTGGTGCCCTCGGCGATTTCCAGCAGATATTCCCGGGTCAGGGAAGCCGGCGGCTCCTGGCCGTCTTCCAGGGTCACCACGATGGTGAACTCGCCGGCCTCGCGGGGCGTGCCGGCCAAAGTCAGGGTGCCGTCCAGGCCCAGATAGCCCAGGCCCTCCGGGGCGCCTCGCAGGCGCAGCCTGAGGGGCGGGGTGCCACCACTGGCCACCAGCTTGATGCTCCGGTAACGCTCCCACTGGGTGCCCGCGGGTAACATGGTTTCCTCGGGGGAAAGTCGGAGATTGGAGGCGCCGGAGGCCAGGTTGGTGACATCGTCCGGTACATCGCCGGGATCGAGGCTCAGCACCGCGCGGTCATCTCCCTGATTGATGATCCTGGTTCTCGCGGCTATGATATTCGCGGTCAATTCGAATTGCGCCGGTGGCATGTCGCCAGTGTATTGAAAATCCATGATCAATACGGCGCTACTGTTGACTGGCAATTCGTCGATAATCCAGAAATTCTCCATCATCGTCGAGCCTGGCTCCGGACTCATCTCCGCCAACACCATGGGCTCCGGAAGTGTCGGGCTGACTTGCACCACCACCTCACGGGCTGCCTCTGGACCTTGGTTGGACACTGCCACCATGGCCCGCAACTGACCGGGTCCGCTGGCCGTGGAGCGCAGGATACTCACCGCGAAATCACTGGCGCAGTCGGTGCAAGGGATGTTTTCGTCGGAGGGCGGCGACGGCGCGGGACCAACGTTGTCCAGCGAGGTGTCCTGAGCCAGGGTAGCGAATGCCGTGAAGCATAGGCTGAATAGGATAAGGCGGAGGAGAGACTTCATGGCGATAACATCTCGCGAGGGCGACTTCAGGTATTGGAGGTATCGCTACGGTTGTGCTGGCGCAGACTACCCAGGATCCGCAACAACGGCTGGCGGGCCGAATCGGCGATACAGAGACCGTGATGAAACAGACCGCTGGCGGCATCCCGGTGACGCCAGATCACCCGTGCCTGTAACGCCGTCCAGGTGCGCTGGCCCATGCCGTTCGGTAGCTTAACCCAGTACAGCAGATCCTGCTCCATGGGAAGTCGGCTGTCACTGATCAACTGAAAGCCCCCTTCGCTGACATTGCCCAGTTCGCCGATTCGACGGCGTCGCAACTGATTGAACACGGGAAGTCTGGATTCACAATCGAGGCGGGAGTCCCGTCTGCGGTTTTGCATGGTGTCGCGACCAGGATGGAGGGAAATGTCCATGAACGTGCACTGTGCTTGGTGACAAGTATGCAGATCCCGCCGGCATTTCGCCAGCCAACCCGTCAACCGTAATCCCTGAACGCCAGCAGCAGTCGGTGAGCCATGTCCGGATTGTCCCCGAAATGATGACTGGTGAAGCTCTCCTTGAGAAAGGGAGAAAATCCCTCCAGAGCCTCGTCGTCCAAAGCCTTGAGATTATGAAAGCCCATGGACCAGTCGGCGAAGCTACGCTGTTCGATGGGTTTCTCGCTGAGGAGCATCAGATCTTTATGGCGTGAATCCGCAGTGATGATGTTGTAGCGGTGCTTCAAAACATCCTGCTCGCCCTCCAGGGCCTGCATGAAAGTGCCGTCCTTGTAAAGCAACATGCCACTGAGTCGGCTGCGCGCATTGTTCTGCCGGCTTACCCGGAGGATCTCCAGCAGATCTTGATCGTCCATGGCTCTGCTGGCGGTGCTCACATAAATCAGATGATACAGCATGTTGGCGGCCTCCTTCGAATCGGTATTGTTCGGCGCAAAGATCCGCTCTTCCCACTGGATCATTAGAATTGAATGAGCGCCGGATCATAAGCGAGTTTGACGATTTTTTCACGGCGGATTGACCGGAATTTCACCTGGATTCGGCCACCTTGACAGTCCCAGAAAACTGCGGAGAAAAACTTATGTTCTCAGTGTACAGGATCGGGATTCTATCCGGTTTAACCGTCGGCCTGGTATGGACAGTTCCGGCGCTGGCCCAGCAGGCCTGCGTACGCGCCGCCCATCTGTCGCCCGATGCGCCGCTGGTGGATGTGCTGGTGGACGGGACCGAGGTCTTCGCCGACGTGGGATTTCCCGCCTTCGGCCCCTACGCGAATCTGATGCCCGGTGGCTACACCATCCAGGTGACGGTGGCCGACAGTCCCGGGACCGTGGTGCTGGACGTGCCTTTGCGGGTGCAGGCCAACAGGAGTTACACCGTGGCGGCGGTGGGAGAACTTTCCGACATCGAGGCGTTGGTGCTGGCCGACGACAACGCGCCCACCCTGCCGGGCACCGGCATGGTGCGGGTACTCCACGCCTCGCCCGACGCCCCCACGGTGGATATCACCCTGCCCGACGGCACCACCCTCATCGACGATCTGAGCTTCAAGACCGCCAGCGATTATCTGTCCTTGCCGGCGGGCGACTACACCGTGCAGGTGCGAGACGAGACCGGCGCCACGGTAGTGGTGGACAATATCGCGCTGAGCCTCACCGAGGGGCAGGTGGTGACCGTGGCGGCGGTGGGGCTGCTGACCGGCATGCCCATGTTCTCCATCCTGCCCAGTGTGGACGCGCCCAACGACTGTACCGGGCAGTTCCAGAGCTTCAGCTACGCGGGCATGTGGTACGACCCGGCACAGAGCGGCCAGGGCGTGCAACTGGCCCAGAACGGCGATGTGTTGCAGGGCGCCTGGTACGTCTACGACGCGATGGGCATGGCCACCTTCTACACCTTCGACGGGATGCTGGACGAGGACGGCGATTTCAGCGGCGATCTGCTGGCCTGGAGCGGTCCGGCCCTGGGCACCATGTGGGACGAATCGCTGGTCATGGGCATGGCAGCGGGTACCGTGACCATCGATTTCGCCGACGGAGTGTTGGCCGGGGAACTGGACTGGAGTGTCACCGACGGTCCCGGCGGCAGCCTCAGTCTGGAGCCCTACATGCCGGCGCCGGCCATGGAATAAACTGCCCGGTCCGGGCGGTGCGGCGCTCAGGCCGCCGCCCGGATCCGCGGGGTGCGCGAGCGAAACGCCGCCAGCAACTCTGCCTCCCGTTCCCGCACCGCTGCCAGATGGCGCGCCTTCACAGGGCCATAGCCACGGATTCCCTCGGGAAGTTCGGCGATGGCCACCGCAAGCTCGTGATTGTCGGGGTCCAGCTGCTCCAGCAACGCCTCCACCCGCTGCTCGTAGTCGCGAATCAGTTGCCGCTCCAATCGCCGCTCGGCGGTGTAGCCGAATACATCCAGGGGCGTGCCCCGCAGCACCCGGAGCCGCGCCAGCACCCGGAATACCCCCAGCATCCAGCCGCCGAAGGCGCGTTTGCGCGGCTCGCCGGTAAGGGGGTCGCGGTGGGCCAGCAGTGGTGGAGCCAGATGGAATCGCAGGCGATAGTCACCCTGGAATTCCCGCGCCAGTTGTTCCCGGAAGGCCTCGCCGCTGTGTAGCCGGGCCACCTCGTATTCGTCCTTGTAGGCTAGCAACTTGAAATAATACCGGGCCACCGCCCGGGTCAGTGCCTCGCCGCCGGTGACCGTCTGTTCCCGTGCCTGCACCCGCGCCACCAGCGCCCGATAGCGGGTCCCATAGCGGCGGTTCTGGTAGCCCACCAGGAATGCCTCGCGATGGGCGATGAGTTCCGCCAGCGGGGTCTCGCCGGGACGCTGCAAGCGCACCACCGGCTGGCGCAGCCGCGCCAGATGTGCCGGATCATGGGCCGCCAGCCGCCCCAGCGCGAACGCCCGGCGGTTCATCTCCACCGCCACGCCGTTCAGTTCGATGGCCCGCTCCAGCGCCTCGCCGGATACCGGCAGATGGCCCCGCTGGTAGGCAAAGCCCAGCAGCAGCAGGTTGCTGGCGATGGCATCGCCCAGCAGCTCGGCGGCCAGCTCCGTGGCGTCGAGAAAATCCGCTGCCCCACCGCCCACCGCCCGCCGCAGCCGGTCCTGCAACTCCCCGGCGGGGAAGTTCAGATCGGCGTGGCGGGTGAAATCCCCGGTCATCATTTCCCGGGTGTTCACCACCAGCCGGCTGTGGTCGGCGCGAAGCGTGGACAGCGCGTCATTGCCAGCGCTCACCACCAGATCGCCCCCCAGCAGAGCATCCGCGCCGCCCGCCGCCACCCGGGTGGTGGTGATGGCCGCCGGGGTGGCGCCGATGCGCACATGGCTCAGCACCGCGCCGCCCTTCTGGGCCAGTCCCATCATATCCAGCACCGAGCAGCCCTTGCCCTCCAGATGAGCGGCCATGCCGAGGAGGGCGCCGATGGTCACCACCCCGGTGCCGCCCACCCCGGTGATCACCAGATTGTAGGGACGGGCCAGATCGGGCAGCGCGGGGTCGGGAAGCGTCGGCAGGGCCTCGTCGCCGGCAGCCGCCGTCGGGCGGCGGCGCTCGCCGCCCTCCACCGTGACAAAGCTCGGACAGAACCCCTTCAGACAGGAATAATCCTTGTTGCAGGCGGACTGGTCGATCATCCGCTTACGGCCGAACTCGGTTTCCCGGGGCAGGATCGCCACGCAGTTGGATTTTACCCCGCAGTCGCCGCAGCCCTCGCAGACCAACTCGTTGATGAGCACCCGGCGGGGCGGATCGGGATACTGCCCGCGCTTGCGGCGGCGGCGCTTCTCGGCGGCGCAGGTCTGATCGTAAATCAACACCGTGGTGCCGGGAATCTCCCGCAGCTCCCGCTGTGCCGCGTCCAGCTCGTCCCGGTGATGCACCGTGGTGCCGGGGGCGAAGCTGGTATCCGCGGGGTATTTATCCGGCTCGTCGGTAACCACCACCACCCGTTTCGCCCCCTCGGCGTGGACCTGCCGGGAGATATCCGCCACCGACAGCTGGCCGTCCACCCGCTGGCCGCCGGTCATGGCCACCGCGTCGTTGTAGAGGATCTTGAAGGTGATGTTCACGTCCGGCACGCTGGCGGCGGCGCGGATGGTCAGCAGGCCCGAGTGAAAATAGGTGCCGTCGCCGATGTTCTGGAACATATGCTGACGGCGGCTGAAGGGCGCCTCGCCGATCCAGCCCGCCCCCTCGCCACCCATCTGAGTGAAGCGCTCGGTGTCGCGCTCCATCCACTGCACCATGTAGTGGCAGCCGATACCGGCCAGCGCCCGGCTGCCCTCGGGCACCCGGGTGGAACTGTTGTGGGGGCAGCCGGCGCAGAAGTACGGCGTGCGGGCCATGGGCGGCGCGCCGGGGGCGGGGGTGGCCAGCCGCTCGCGAAGCCGGGCCAAGGGCTCGCGCACCCGTTCCACCCCCCGGGCCAGCAACCGCTCGCCGATGGTGGCGGCGATATGATTGGTGTCCAGCCGGCCCGCCGAGGGAAACAGCAGCCGTCCCTGCTCGTCGTGCTTGCCGATCACGGCGGGGGCGTCGCTGAGCCCGTAGAGGATCTCCTTCACCTGGGTCTCCATCAGGCCGCGCTTCTCCTCCACCACGATGACAAGCTCCAGACCCCGGGCGAACTCGCGCAGCCCCTCGGGCTCCAGCGGCCAGGGCACCGCCACCTTGTAGAGCGCCACGCCCACCGGATCCCGATCCAGGTCCAGATCACCCAGGGCCTGGCGCACATCCAGATAGGATTTGCCGGTGGTCACCACGCCCACCCGGGCGTTGCCGGGCCGCCACAGCGCCCGGTCCAGCCGGTTGGCCCGGCAGAAGGCGCGCACCGCCGGCAGTTTCTGCTCGTGCAGGCGCTGCTCCTGCTGGAGGGGCGTGTCCGGCCAGCGGATGTTCAATCCTCCCGGGGGCAGCGGATAATCCGCCGGCAGGAGAATTCCCGGTGCCGCGTCCAGGCGCACCGAGGCGGCCGCCTCCACGGTGTCGTGGACGCATTTCAGGGCGGTCCAGCAGCCGCTGTAGCGCGACAGGGCAAAGCCGATGAGACCGTATTCCAGGATCTCCTGCACGCCGGCCGGGTTCAGCACCGGGATCATGGCATCCACCATGGCGAACTCGCTCTGGTGGGCGGTGGTGGAGGACTCGCAGGTGTGATCGTCGCCGAGCAGGGCCACCACGCCCCCGTGGGCGGCGGTGCCGGCCAGATTGGCGTGGCGCAGGGCGTCCCCCGAACGGTCCACCCCCGGCCCCTTGCCGTACCAGATACCGAACACTCCGTCGTAGTCGCTCTCGCCGAGCCGCGCCTGCTGGCTGCCCCAGACGGCGGTGGCGGCCAGATCCTCGTTCACCGCCGGCTGCACCCGCACCCCTGCCCGGGCCAGCAACTCGTCGGCCTGGAACAGTTGCTGGTCGTAGGCGCCCAGCGGCGAGCCCCGGTAGCCGGTGATGAAACCGGCGGTGTGCAATCCGGCGGCGCGATCCAGATTTCGCTGGGCCAGCGGCAACCGGACCAGCGCCTGGATCCCGGTCATGAAGGCGTAACCCTGCTCCAGCAGGTATTTATCGTCGAGCTTGACGGGTCGTAGGGTCATGAATCAATCCGTGTCTTTTAACAGTGATAGTGCGCTCAGCCCCAAGACCAGAAATCCATGCCCTGGGCCATGAGGTTCCTGGACAGGACCATCTTGTGGACCTCGGAGGCCCCGTCCACCAGTCGCGCCTGGCGGGCGTAGCGGTAGATCCACTCCAGCGCCGTATCCCGGGAATAGCCCCGGGCGCCGCAGAGCTGGATGGCGGTGTCCACCGCCTTGTGCAGGGTGTCGGCCACCTGCACCTTGGCCATGGACACTTCTTTACGGGCGAAATCGCCCTGGTCCAGCTTCCAGGCCGCGTGCATGGTGAGCAGCCGCCCCATGTGGATATCCATGGTCGCCTCGCCCAGCATCCACTGCACTCCCTCGTGTTCGGCCAGCGTGGTGCCGAAGGCACGCCGCTCGCCGATGTATTCGGCGGCGATCTCCAGCGAGCGCTTGGCCAGCCCCAGCCAGCGCATGCAGTGGGTGAGCCGCGCGGTGCCCAGGCGTATCTGGGTCACTTTCAGACCGTCGCCCACGTTCAGCAGGCGGTTCTGGTCGGGGATCCGAAGGCCGTGGAAGGTCAACTCGCAGTGGCCGCCGTGCTCCTCGGGGCCGAGGATGGGGATGCGCCGGACGATCTCCCAGCCCGGATCGTCGCGGTGGAACAGAAACGCGCTGAGTCCCTTGCGGGGATCGTCCGAGGTGCGCGCCACCAGGACGAAATGGCTGGCCACCTCGGCACCGGTGATATACCACTTGTGGCCGTGTATCTCCCAGTGATCGCCGTGGCGGGTGGCGGTGGTCTGCATCATGCCCGCCGGATCCGAGCCGCCGCCCGGGTGGGGTTCGGTCATCACGAAGCTCGATCGCACCTCGCCGTCGATGATGGGTTGCAGCCAGCGGGCCTTCTGATCCTCGGTGCCGATCCTGTTCAGCACGATCATATTGCCGTCGTCGGGGGCGGCGGCGTTGAACACCACCGGGCCGAAGATCGATCGGTTCATCTCCTCGTAGCAGGCCGCCATGGCGGTGATGGACAGGCCCTGGCCGCCCCGCTCCCGGGGCATGGACAGACACCACAGTCCCTCGGCGCGGGCCTGCCGGCGAAGCCGCTGGAGATGATCGTCGCAGATGTTCTGACCCTCGTCGTAGGCGTCGGGGTCACTCTCCAGGGGCAGGATATGGGCCGCCACGAACTGGCGGATGCGCTGGCGGTAGTCCTCGATCTCGGGGGATAGGCTGAAGTCCATGGCGATCCTCGCGTGGTGGTGCGCGGCAGTGGTTTTTGTAGACTCCCAAGTCTATCAGAGGCCAACCCCCTCGGCCGGGCAGGATCGGGCGGATCGGCGTATCATGGCCGGGACCGTGCCACAGGATGCGAGCATTGGTGAACGCGATACTGGGAAAATGGAAGAACCGCCGGCGCTGGCGCGTCCCGACGCCGGATCTCGGCCACGCGTTGTTGCCCTGGCTGGCGCTGTTGCTGGGCCTTGCCGCCACCGGTGGGATCTGGTCCCTGGCCACCCAGCAACTCCAGGAAAGCAAGGCCGATCAGTTTCTGCTGCGGGCCGAGCAGCTGAGGATCATGCTGGAGAAGCGCCTGCAAGCCTACGAGCACATGGCGCTGGGGGCGACGGCGCTGTTCGTGGCCTCCGATCAAGTGGGCCGGCAGGAGTGGGAGCAGTATGTGGCGGGCCTGCGGGTGCAGGATTACTACCCCGGGCTGGAAGCGTTGGCGTTTCTCCAGCGGGTGCCGGAATGGCGCAGGAGCGCCCATGTGCTGGGGCTGCGGGCGCAGGGCTACGAGGGCTACCGGATCCGTCCTCCCGGTACCCGCCAGGAGTATTTTCCGCTGGTGTATCTCTCGCCGCTGGAGCACTTTCGCGATGCGCTCGGCTACGACGGTTTCACCGAGCCGGTGCGCGCCAGCGCCATGGAACTGGCCCGGGACATGGGCCAACCGGTGATGAGCGGGCGGCTGACCCTGGCCACCCGGGAGGCCGGCGATGCCCCCGGCTTCGTGATCTACGCGCCGGTCTACCGGGGCGGGGCGGCGCCCGCCACGGTGGCGGCGCGGCGCGAGCATTTACAGGGCTTCGTGGCCAGCGCCTTCTTGATGCCAGTATTGATGGAGCAGTTGCTGCGGGATCAGCAACTGGTGATCAACTTCTCGATCCATGACGGCATCTCGCCGCAACCGGCGCATCTGCTGTATCGCTATCGTCCGCCCGGGGAAGGCGGAGAGTCGCTGCAACACACCGTCACCAGTACCGTCGCCGGGCGGTTGTGGACTCTGCGCTTCACGCCGCTGCCACGCTTTCATGAGATCACCGCCAGTCAGACGCCGACGGCGGTGCTGATCGGCGGGGTGCTGGTGAGTATCATGCTGTTCCTGCTGACCCGGGCGCTGTTGTCGTCGCGGCGCCTACTGGGATTCCTGCGCGAGCGGGGGCGGGAACTGGAGCGGGAGATCGGCCGCCGGGAGCGGGTGGAAGCGAGCCTGCAACAGGCCAAGGACGCCGCCGAGGCCGCCAGCCGCGCCAAGAGTAATTTCCTCGCCAACGTCAGCCACGAACTGCGCACGCCGCTGAACGGTATCCTCGGCTACACCCAGATCCTGGATCGCGACCAGAGTTTGGCCGAGCACCACCGGGAGGGGCTGCGGATCATCCGCCAGAGCGGGGATTATCTGCTGACCATCGTCAACGATCTGCTGGATATCTCCCAGGTGGAATCCACCCATCTGGAACTCTATCCCGGTGATATCGCCTTTCCCGGGTTCCTGCGGCGCATCGTGGAGCTGTTCCGCCTGCGTGCCGAGGAAAAGGGGCTCGGTTTCGAGGTGCATCTGGGGGGCGAGCTTCCCGCTGGCGTGCAGGCCGACGAGAAGCGCCTGCGCCAGTTGCTGGTGAATCTGCTCAGCAACGCCGTGAAGTTCACCGAGCGGGGCGGTGTCCGCTTCCTGGTGGACCGGGCCGACGCCGCCTGCTTCGCCAGTACTTCGCGGGGCACCCTGCTGGCCGGTCAGGCGGCGCCGCTACGCGAGGAGGGGGCGGCCTTGATCCGTTTCCAGGTGGAGGACACCGGTTGCGGGATCCCACCCACCCAGTTCGGGCAACTGGCCCGGCCGTTCTACCAGGTGGGGCGGGTGACCCAGAAGGCCGAGGGTCTGGGCCTGGGTCTGGCCCTCTGCCGGGAACTGGTGGAGCGTATGGGCGGGATCCTGCGGCTCAGCAGCGAGCCGGGGCGGGGCAGCGTGTTCTGGACGGTGTTGCCGCTGGCGGCGGGCGAGGCGTTGGAGTCCACCGGGGATCTGGACGAGCCGGTCAGTCGGCCGGTGCGGGTGGAGGATGAACTGCCGGCGGTGCGGCTGGCGCCCCAGCAGGCGGCCCGGCTTCAGGATCTGGCGCTGATGGGCGATGTGAGCGGTTTGCTGGCCTATCTGGATGAACTGGACGGCCAGGGGCGGCTGGGGAAGTTCGGACCGCGGCTACAAAGGCTGGCGCAGAATTTCCAGCTGGAGGAGATCGCCGAACTCGCCCAGGGAGCGGCGGTGCAGGCGCTGTCCTGACCGGGTTCCCCCGCCCGTGGGGCGGGGGCGGGCCGGACGCTAGCCGTCGGTGATGCAACCCTCGGAGGCGGGTTTGACGTTCTTGATGAACTTGTAGAGCGTGCCGCGCTGGGCCTTGTAGGGCGGCGGTGTCCAGCTCGCCCGACGCTCGGCCAGCTCCGCGTCGGAGAGCGCCACCTCCAGGACATTGGCCTCGGCGTCGATGGTGATCAGGTCGCCGTCGCGGATCAACCCGATGGGACCGCCCTCCTGGGCCTCGGGGGTGATATGGCCGATGATGAAGCCGTGGGAGCCGCCGGAGAAGCGCCCGTCGGTGAGCATGGCCACGTCGTTGCCCAGGCCCGCCCCCATGATGGCCGAGGTGGGGGTGAGCATCTCCGGCATACCGGGGCCGCCCTTGGGACCCTCGTAGCGGATCACCACCACGTCGCCCTTGTGGATCTGGCCGTCCTCCAATGCTTTCAGCATGGCCTCCTCGCCGTCGTAGACCCGGGCCGGACCGCTGAACTGTAGGCCCTCCTTGCCGGTGATCTTGGCCACCGCGCTGCCCGGGGCCAGATTGCCCCTGAGGATGCGGATATGGCCGCTACGCTTGATGGGCTCATCCAGCGGATAGATGATCTTCTGGCCCTCGGAGAGCCCGGGCAGGTCGCGCAGGTTCTCCGCCACGGTGTGGCCGGTGACGGTCATACAGTCGCCGTGCAGGAAGCCGTTCTCCAGGAGGTATTTCATCACCGCCGGGGTGCCGCCCACCTGGTGTAGATCCTCCATCACGTAGCGCCCACTGGGTTTCAGGTCGGCGATGAACGGCACCCGGTCGCTGATCACCTGGAAATCGTCCACCGAAAGTTCCACCTCCACCGCCCGGGCCATGGCGAGCAGGTGCAGCACCGCGTTGGTGGAACCGCCCAGTGCCATCACCATCACCATGGCGTTCTCGAAGGCCTGGCGGGTCATGATGTCACGGGGGCAGAGATTCAGTTCCAGCAACCGGCGGATGGCCTGGCCGGCGCGCATGCACTCGTCGAGCTTGGCCGGATCGGTGGCCGGGGTGGAGGAGGAGTAGGGCAGGCTCATGCCCATGGCCTCTATCGCCGAGGCCATGGTGTTGGCGGTGTACATGCCGCCGCAGGCGCCCGCTCCGGGGCAGGCGTGGCGCACCACGTCCACCCGCTGTTCCTCGTTGATGGTGCCGGCCAGGAACTGGCCGTAGCACTGGAAGGCCGAGACGATGTCCACCGGCTGGCCGGCGCTGTAGCCGGGGCGGATGGTGCCGCCGTAGACCATCAGCGCCGGGCGGTTGAGCCGGCCCATGGCGATCATCACCCCGGGCATGTTCTTGTCGCAGCCCGGGATGGTGATCAGCCCGTCGTACCACTGCCCGCCCATGATGGTCTCGATGGAGTCGGCGATCAGTTCCCGGGATTGCAGCGAGTAGCTCATGCCCTCGGTGCCCATGGAGATGCCGTCCGACACCCCCACGGTGTTGAAGCGCATACCCATGAGACTCGCGCCCTGCACCCCCTCCTTCACCTGCGCCGCCAGGTCCATGAGGTGCATGTTGCAGGGATTGCCCTCGAACCAGACGCTGCCGATGCCCACCTGGGCCTTGTCCATGTCCTCGGCGGTCATGCCGGTGGCGTAGAGCATCGCCTGGGAGGCGCCCTGGGACTTGGGCTGGGTGATGCGGGAACTGATACGGTTGAGTTTCTCGGCCATGATTGTGGTTGTCTCCGTCGCCTTCGCGCCTTCGGGGTTGTCGGGGTGTTCAGTCCCGCTGGAGGATCACCGCCAGTTCGCCCGGCTTGCTGGCGTAGTAGGCGGCGAGATCGGCGATATCCTGATCCGAGAGGTCGGCGGCGATGCCGTTCATGAGGGCCTGCTGGCGAGCCCCGTCGCGATACTGGGTGAGGGCGTGGCGAAGGTAGTCCTCGTACTGGCCGGCGAGCATCGGGAAATTCGGCGCGATGCCCTTGCCGTCGTCGCCGTGGCAGGCCACGCAGGTCTCGGACTTGGTCTCGCCCGCACGGGCGTTGCCGGTCACCACCGGTTGATCCTCGGGCGGGCCGTAGTCGGTGAGAAACGCGGCGATATCGGCGATATCCTGATCGCTCAGATCCCAGGCGTTGGCCTGCATGGTGGGATGGGGCCGGGTGCCGCTACGGTAGGCTTGCAGGGCGGCGGTGATGTACAGGGGTTTCTGACCGCCGAGCCGCGGCACGTGGTAGGTGGGGTAAGCATTGGTGTAGCCCGGCACGCCATGGCAGCCCTTGCAGTTGAAGAATTTCGACTCCCCGGCCACCGGGTCGCCCTGGGCCAGGACCGAACTGGTGGTGATCAGTGAACCGAAGGCAATGGCGACAAGCACTCTCGCGATGGTTGTGGACTTCATGAAGCTCTCTCTGTGGACGATGTTCCCGACGACCTCAAGATCCGTCTGCGACCCTGTCCCGGGGCGCTGAGCGGTCGGCTTGCACCCGGGAGGTCATCGGCTGGATGGTGAGGTATTTATAATTGTTCTAAGGTGCTTAACAGCAAAAGCATAGCATGTTTTTCCGGGCGTCTGCGGCACCGACGGGATTCGCCCACCCCGCCGAAGTTTTATTTGACAAAACCGCCTTCACCGTTTAATTCCCCTCATTGTCAAGGACTTTTTCTGGGATCGCGGGACATCCGCGGTCCCGTGCTTATCTGGATGCGTTCATGGAAAACACCGTCAACGGCGATGCCGCCTTCCGCAGCAAATTGCTGGAAAAGCTTCGCCTGATCGAGAATCTCTGGCAACAACTCGCTCACAGTCGCTGGGATCAGGGGGTCTTCATCCGATTTCAACAGTTGATCCGGGACACCGTGGGGCTCACCCGACAACACGGCGAGGAGAGTTTCGTCAGACTCGCCGAGCAACTGGACCGGCACGTGATGATCTGCGCCGCGGCCCGTTCGGTCTCCCAGGAGCAGGGGCAGATCGTCGGCCTGATCAGCCGTCTGCGCCGTTCCCTCACCGAGACCGGCACCGACACTGGCTTCGAGAAGACCCGCACCCGGCGGATGGGTAAAACCACCCAGGAAATCATGGTGGTGAGTCGCAGCGATACCCGCCAGCTCATCGCCAAGTTGCAGGACAGCGGTTTCCAGACCCGCACCTTCAGCAATCTGGCCGAGGCCGAGCGGGTACTGGAGTTCGTGACACCCATGGTACTGATCGTCGATCTGGATCTGCCCGGGCGCCCATTGGGCGGCACCGAACTGGTGATGAGCATGCGCACCAACAACGGTGCCTCGGTACCGGTGTACTTCATCGCCGAGCGCGACGACATCACCGCCCGGCTGGAGGCGGTGCAGGCCGGTGGCGAGGGCTTTTTCCAGCAGCCGCTGGAGGTGGTGCGGATCGTCGAGAAGGTCCAGAATCGCCTGCTCACCAAGTCTTCCCAGAGCGTGTTCCGGGTGCTGATCATCGATGACCATGTGGCCGAGGCGCAGAAACTCGCCCGCGCTGTGGTGGGCCAGGAGATCGCCGTGGAGCTGGTCACCGAGCCGGTGAAAACCCTCCAGATGATGGGCTGGTTCCGTCCCGATATGGTGGTGCTGGATCTGGATCTGGAGACCATGAGCGGGGTGGAACTCTACCGGGTGATGCGCCAGCACCGGGCCTGCGAGGGTCTGCCCATGACGCTGCTGTCCAACCGCGCCGATCTGAACCATCGCCTGTCGCAGCTGGCCGGTGACAACGACGACCTTCTCAGCAAGCCGGTGAGCGCCGATTATCTGGCCTGGTTCGTGGTGCGCCGGCTGCGCCAGACCCAGTCGATACGCACCCGCCTGATCAGCCTCAGCCAGAAAGATCCGGTGAGTGGTCTGTACAACCGCCGTTATTTTCTCGCCTTGCTGGAGCGTCTGTTCAACCGCGGCGGGGTGCAGCTCGGGGAACTGGCGGTGATGCTGGTAATGCTGGATAACATGCGCGCCATCCGCGAGGCCCTGGACCCGGTGGCGGTGGACGAGGTCATCGGTATGGCGGCGCGGCGCCTGCGCAAGGTCGTCGACGCCCGCGCCCAGCCTGCCCGCTTTGGCGATGCCATGTTCGCCCTGACCGTGGAGGGGGCCAGCCGCGAGGAACTCCTGAAGCAGTCCCAGGCCATCCTCAAGGGGCTGGAGGGCAGTGTGTACCGGGTGGAGAAGCAGGAGGTACGCCTCAAGCTCTGCATCGGCATCAGCATCAACGAGAAGGACGAGAAGGATCCGCTGGAGATGATCCAGCGGGCCGACCTGTCCTGTAGCCTGGCCCGGGAGAAGGACCAGCAGCGCATCCACATCCACGATCTGGTGGCCGACCGGGAGATCGGCGAGCCGGTCCAGCAGCGCCTGCAAGACGAGGTCCGCGAGGCGGTGGAAAAGGGCCGGTTGGCGCTCCTGTTCCAGCCGGTGGTGAGCCTCAAGGGCGAGCAGGACGAGCGCTACGAGGTGCTGCTCAGGATGTACAACCGCGAGGGCCGGGAGTTGCTGCCGGAGTCGGTGTTCAGCATGATCCAGCAGACCCGGCTGGGCATGGGGCTGGATCGCTGGGTGATCAACCAGTGTATTCGCCTGCTGCGGGAGCGTCGCCATCGGGTGCCGCCCACCACCCTGTTCATCAACATCTCCGCCGCCACCCTGCACGATACCGGGCTGTTGGCGTGGATGAAGGAACGGCTAGCCAAGGCCGAGGTGAGCGGCGAGTATCTGGCCTTCGAACTGGGCGAGGCCACGGCCCGCAAGTATCTCACCGAATCCCGGGATTTTCTGGAAAATGTCCACCAACTGGGCTGCAAGTTCGGCCTCCAGCGTTTCGGTCGGCGCCAGGAATCGCTGGACCTGCTGCGCGAACTGCCCGCCGACTACGTGAAGCCCTACATCGACTTCGTGCATGATCTGGTGAACAACAAGGCCCGCCAGGAGCGCATGCAGAACCTGGTGGCGAGCCTCGGCGAGCTGGGGGTGACGCCCATCATCAGCGGCGTGGAGGATCTGCACACCCTGCCGATTCTCTGGTCCTACGGGGTGAACTACGTGCAGGGCTTTTTCCTGCAACGGCCCGAGGAACACATGAACTACGACTTCGCCGGCAACGCCTTCTAACGATATTCCCGCAGGATCGCCCCGTAGCCTTCCCGGTAGCCGGGATAGCGAAACTCGAACCCGCTGGCCAGCAGCCGCCGGTTGCTGACCCGCTTGTTGCCCCGCATGGCCCGCTCGGTCTCGCCGGTCTCGGTGATCCGGGTGGGTCCCGCCACCCCCAGTTGCCCGGCTAGCCAGTCCAGCACCTCGCACTGCTCGCTCGGGGTGCTGTCCACCCCCAGATACAGCGGTGCCGGGTCCTGTAGAAGTAGCAGATGGGCCAGCGCCGCCACCGCATCAATCCGGTGGATGCGGTTGGAATACACCCCCGGCACGCAACGCGCTTTAGCCGCCTTCAGGTTGTCCAGCAGCCGGGTCCGTTTCGGTCCGTAGATTCCGCCGAAGCGGATCACCACCGTCGGGATGGCGCTCGCCCAGGCCAGTTCCTCGCCCTCGCGGATCAGTCGCCCGGAGAAGCGCCAGGCCTCGGCGGGGGAGTCCTCGTCCACCCACTGGCCGTTCCCTTGCGCGTACACCGAGGTGCTGGACACCAGCAGCAGCCGCCGGGGCAACGGCGACTGGCGCCGTAGGGCGCCCAGCAGGTTCTCCAGCGCCGTCACATAGGCCGCCCGATAGCCCGCCTCGTCCGGGGTGTCAGGGGTGAGGATATACGCCACCAGTTCCACATCCCCGGGCAGTGCGATACCGCGTGGGTCCAGCAGGTCGGCCTTGACGGGGTGGATACCCGGGGGTAGCGTCGCGGGGTTTCGTTTCAGGCCGTGGACCTCGTGGCCGAGACCCAGCAGTCGCTGTCCGAGTCCGCCGCCGAGATCGCCACAGCCGGCGATGAGTACTCTTGCCATCGTGTTCTCCAGACACAGGGTTTGAATCCAGGATAGCCATGGACCCCGCCGATTTCAGCCACAGGATTCTCCACTGGTTCCACCGCCACGGGCGCAAGCACCTGCCCTGGCAGCAGGATCCCACCCCTTACCGGGTGTGGGTCTCCGAGATCATGCTCCAGCAGACCCAGGTGACCACGGTGATTCCGTACTATCAGCGCTTCATGGCGCGGTTTCCGGATGTGCGGGCGCTGGCCGAAGCCCCCGAGGACGAGGTGCTGTCCCACTGGTCGGGGCTCGGCTACTACGCCCGGGCGCGCAATCTCCAGCGGGCGGCGCGGCTGGTCTGCCAGCAACACGGTGGCGAGTTTCCGCGGGATATCGATGAACTGAGCGCCCTGCCCGGTATCGGCCGCTCCACCGCCGGGGCGATCCTGTCGCTGTCCTCGGGCCAGCGCCAGCCGATTCTCGACGGCAACGTCAAGCGGGTGCTGGCGCGCTTCGCCGCCGTCCCCGGCTGGCCCGGCGAGACCCGGGTGCAGCAGCGGCTCTGGGAACTGGCCGAGTGCTACACGCCCGCCGACGAGGTCGCCGCCTACACCCAGGCCATGATGGATCTCGGTGCCACGGTGTGTACCCGCTCCCGACCGCTGTGCGAGGCGTGTCCGCTGAGTGATGCTTGCGAGGCGCGCCAACTCGGACGCCAGACGGAATTTCCCGGCAAGAAGCCGAAACGGGCACTGCCGGTGCGTCACACCCGGATGCTGCTGCTACGCCACGGGCCGGACGAGGTGCTGCTGGAGAAGCGCCCGCCCAGCGGCATCTGGGGCGGCCTGTGGGGATTTCCGGAATGCGAGTCGGGGGTGGATATCGCCGGGCATGTGCGGGAACATTTCGGCTTCAGCATCACCGACGTGCAGCCCTGGGGCGTGGTGGCCCACGGTTTCACCCATTTCCGGCTGGAGATCACCCCGGTGCGGGCCACCGTGGTGGCCACGGAACCGCGGATCATGGATACCGGTCGCACCGTCTGGTACAACCTGCGCCGCCCCGACCCCCGGGGTCTGGCCGCGCCGGTGCAAAAACTTCTGAAGGTTCTGGCAAGTGATTGGTAGGAGAGTGTGATGGCACGTACGGTTCATTGTGTAAAGCTCGGCACCGAGGCCGAGGGTCTGGATCGCCAACCCTATCCCGGGGAACTGGGTAAGCGGGTTTACGAAAATGTCTCCAAGCAGGCCTGGCAGCAGTGGCTGAGTCACCAGACCATGCTGATCAACGAGTATCGGCTGACGCCGTTCGAGCCCAAGGCGCGGAAATTCCTGGAGGAGGAGATGGAGAAGTTCTTCTTCGTCGGTGGCTCACAGGCTCCCGAGGGCTATAAGCCGCCGGAGTCCTGATGGCGTCACGAAATTGTCATGGCGGGGGTTGACGGCGAGATCGCTCCCGGGTTTAATAGCGCGCTCCGGCCAGGTAGCTCAGTCGGTAGAGCAGGGGACTGAAAATCCCCGTGTCGGCAGTTCGATTCTGTCCCTGGCCACCAGAATTCCAAGGCCCGTGCGGTAACGTACGGGCCTTTTTCGTGGCCGGAAAACAGGGTAATTTGCAAGTTCCGATGTGGTAAAGGAGGGCGTGGTCATGGCGCTGGCAACCCTGGGCAGCAAGGGACAGGTAACGATTCCCAAGGCGGTTCGCGAATCGCTCGGCATCCAGGCCGGGGATCGTGTCGAATTCGTCGAGATCGCGCCGGGCCGATACGAGATCCTCGCCGTGACCCGGGATATCAGGGCGTTGAAGGGCATCCTGGGCAAGGCCGAGCGAGTGGTGTCCGTCGAGGAGATGAACGAGGCGATCGGCGAGACGGGTCGATAGTTGATCGGTCTCGACACCAACGTCATCGTCCGCTACATCATGCAGGACTATCCCCCGCAGACGGCGGCTGCCGTCGATCTGGTGGAGGGTCGGCTCGGACGGGAATGGTCAAGACGAAGCGGGTGGTCCCTTCAACGGGATGATGGCTATGCACGACCGGTATCGGGTTCGTTTCGACAGCGCCGATAACGTCCAAGGGTTCCTGCCAAACGCACAAATCGCGGGTGTTGAAGCCGGGAATTCTCGGCACTCTCTGTGTGTGCGCGTGCATCCGCCACCTCGGCCTCATGTATCCAGTCCCGCCAGTGCTCCAGCGCATAAGCCGATGCGACGGCCAACACCTCCTTGTGGTCCGTTGCCTGAAATTCCCCTCTGAGTATGTCGACGGCGTAGTCATAGGCCAGCAATAGGGCGGTGGGGTAGTATGGATTATCGATCGGTTGCAGTGGCATCGTACATCACTCCGGTCACTAGACTGGTCAGAGCATGACAAAGAACAGCGCCATAGTCTGTCGCCACCGGGTAACAGCCGGTAAGTCGATGTAACAGCACTGACCGAAAAGGTGACAGATTTATCTTCCGATCAGACCTGGTATACACATCAGGCGATTTCCCGAGGAAACCGCTATTGTGCTGGTCGATCGAGATCCGCATAAACTGCCCCTTGGGAGCGATACCCGTCGAGAGTTCTCCACCATGGCCCGCTATCTCAACCCCTACACTGACTTCGGTTTCAAGAAGCTCTTCGGCGAGGAGGCAAGCCAAGATCTGCTGGTGGACTTCCTCAACCAGCTCCTGCCCGCCCACCATCAGATCGCCGAATTGCGCTTCAACAACCCCGAGAATCTGCCCGACATCCCGCTGGAGCGCCGGGCCATCTTCGACATCTCTTGCTGCAGCACCACCGGGGAGCGGTTCGTGGTGGAGATGCAGAAGGCCAAGATCCAGTTCTTCAAGGATCGCTCCCTGTTCTACGCCACCTTCCCCATCCGTGAACAGGCGAAGAAGGGTGAGTGGTCCTTCAAACTCGACCCCATCTACTTCATCGCCATCCTGGACTTCGAGTACGACGAGACCGAGGAGCGGCGCAAGTTTCGCCGCGACGTGGCGCTACGGGATCAGGACGGCGAGGTGTTCTTCGACAAGTTGCACTTCGAGTTCTTGCAGATGCCGCTATTCAACAAGGAAGCTCACGAACTGGAGAGCCACTTCGACAAGTGGCTGTATTTTCTCAAGCACTTGGACAGCTTCGACCATATCCCGGCCATCCTCAACGAGCCCATCTTCCAGAAAGCCTTCCAGATCGCCGAACTGGCCAATCTCAGTCGGGAACAATACCAGGCTTACGAGCAGAACCTGCTGGATTACTGGGGCGTGAAGGCCGCCGTGGATACCGCCCGGATAGAAGGACGTGCGGAAGGACGCGTGGAAGGTGGTGCCGCCCTGCTGT
>JGI12109J20283_10224071_pt1 | contig 19669 bp, 18 predicted proteins | sample ElkSlonscriptome_12_FD_20283 | JGI IMG/M metagenome (IMG submission 20283)
TCGGCGGCCTGCTGGTCTTCGCCATCGGCCTGTTGGGTGGTTGGCCTCGATTCGTTGTGATTGGGTCGCTCATCGGTCTGGTCTTCGCGGTCGCCATCCTGGTGCTCGCCCGGTTCCGAGCCCGCCTCCAGCTCACCAAGGTCACCGTGCGTGTGCTGGGACAGGAGGCCGAGTTCGTGGTCAACGCCCTGTACCGTCGGGCCGCCTGGAAGCTGTTCATCGAGACCATGACGCGGATCGCCACGCAGCCGCTTGAGCCCTCGGCGGGCAAGGCCCGCGAAGCCCTGTCCTCGCTCTATTCGTTGTTCGAGACCACGCGCTCGCTGCTCAAGGAGATCGAGCCGACGCCGACGACCGAGGGCAGGACCGTGGAGGGCCTGGCCATCGAGATGCTCAACACGCACATCCGCCCGTTCCTGGCCAAGTGGCACCCGGTGCTGCCGCTGGATGGGCAGGAAGCGTCGATCAGCGAAGCCGAAGAGCAGCGCTGCCGCGATGAGCTCGAGGCATTGCGGCAGAAGCTCCTGAACTATGCGCGGGCCTTCGGGGAGCTCGCAGGCGTGCAGCAGCTCGAGGAGTTCTTCGAGGGCTAGTCGGTCCAGCGGATTCCACTGCGGTTCTTGCCGAAGAGGTCTCTGGCGTTCGTGGGCTGGATCTTGCTTTTGTTGACGTAGGCCTTGTGGATGAGGTCTTGAACGGTGGCCGGATCTTCCGTCCAGTGTGCGAGCCGGGCGTATCCGCACGTCACGTTGTCGTAGAGGCGCGGCGGGATCGTGTGCGGGTCATACTTTTGCTGGCCGTACGCGGGATGGGTGGGCAGAAAGAGCCCGAGGAGGCCCGACCGTGGGCTGAATTCGGTCTGGCGGATGCTGGCGGAGATCTCCCAGTCGACGTGCTTGCGTTTCCACGTCTCTGTCCCGATGAGGACGACGGTGACCGACGAGTCCTGCAGGTACTCTTCTCGGATGCGACGCCGGATCGTCTCGGTCTGGAGCGTTTCGTCCATGTCTCCGAGCTGGACGGAGCTCCGCACGAGGATTCCGAACAGGTCGCCAAATCGTTGGTCAAACCAGTTCTTGTAGTCCTCGTCATTCGCGTGGTGGTAGCTCACGAACACCTTATGGCGCTGGGTCACGTCTTACGCTCCTATGGCACTGTACGGCCGTGATGAACTCACATACTCGCACGAGTGTGGTCTCTTCCGGCTGCAGCGTAGGCCGTGTGTTGTTAGGAGGTGTCTGTTGAGCAACGCTGGCCATCTGCGATGTCATCGAAGCGTCAGGCCGGCATAACTTGAGCCTTAGCCGCTCAACACATAGAGACGGCCACCGAGCTTGCGTATTCCCGATGATGGCGTCGCGTCCCGTCGGACGAAGCGTCCGCCCCGTGCGAAGCAGACGAAATTGACTGCACGCCAGCGCACATCGGATGCATGAATGCGGCTGAACCAATGAGCACCGCGCTCCCGCTCGTCCAAGCGGGTGCAGTATTGAAGGAGGCCGAGATGACATCTGGTGGCTGTCCGGTACATCATCATGGCGTGACGCAGCCCCTTGGCTGCCAGCATTCGGGTTTTGGGACGTTCGGCCGAATGTTCCCCGACCTGGCAGGCTTGCTGTTTGACGACGAGCTGCTCGATCTGCTCGGAGCACCGGGGGGCCTTATGCACGACGAGCGAAGGGATAGCGCAGACTCCGACCTTCCAGCGGGCTATACGTTCTTCGCGCAATTCGTAGACCACGACATCACGCTCGATACAGGGTCGCAGCTGAATGCGCCGGGAGAGAACGAACCCGAGAAGGTCAAGAATCAGCGAACGCCGAGTCTCGACCTGGACTGCGTATACGGGCTTGGCCCCGAAGCCACGCCCATGCTCTACGACGGCAGTCGGTTCGGCATGCTGCTGGATGGCTCCGGCGAGGGCCGACCCTGGGATCTAGCCCGCTCGAGCTCGGGCGCCGCGCTCATCGGGGACCCGCGCAATGACGAGAACCTGTTCGTGTCGCAGATGCAACTGCTGTGGATCCAGTTTCACAACTGCCTGCTGCTGGCCAATCCTGGTATTGGGCACACGGCCGCGGCCCGGTTCGAGCGGATCCAGGAGCGGGTGCGGCATCACTACCAGGCGATCATTCTGTACGACTTCTTGCGACGCGTCTGCGACCGGGCGGTGTATGACTTTGCGATCGAGCGGATCGAGCAAGCCGTGACCGAGCAGCGTGAGGCGCTGGGCGCGAAGAACGCCTCTGAGTTGCCCCCGAGCTACCCGATGGTGTTCCGCCAGTCTGGGTCCGGCCACGCGATGCCCATGCCCGTGGAGTTCAGCGTCGCGGCCTATCGGTTCGGGCACACGACCGTGCGGGACCGCTACCCGGCCAACGCGGCGAATCTCGACATCGAGCTCTTCGACGAGCGATTCGGTGTCGAAGGGTTCTCGGCGATCCCGGCCGAGCTTGCGGTGGACTGGCGATTCCAGCTGCCGGTGGATCCGTGCTTGTCGCCCGCGAACGCAAAGGCATTCGACCACCTGCTGCCCGATGAACTCATCCGGATGCCGGATCCGATCGTCGGTCGCACGAGCGATCGTAATCGATCGCTGGCTTTCCGCAACCTGGCCCGCGGGCGGAGCTTCTGCTTGCCTTCTGGTGAGGAGGTCTTCAGGGCCCTGGCCGATGCCGGGTACCCGATGGGCGACCCGCTGGACGTGGGCACGCTGTTCGACCCCAAAGACTTCACCGGCAAGACGCAAGCCGCCGAGAAGGCTGCTGACGAGGCCAAAGAGGGCACGCCGTTATTCTTCTACCTGCTCCGGGAAGGCGCCATCGCGAACGAGGGCCAACGGCTTGGGCCTGCTGGTTCGGCAATCCTGATGGAGGTCTTTGGCCGAATGCTGGTTGGATGCACCACCTCGCTGTTCTTCGCTCGCAACCACGAGACGGGAGATTTCGAAGACTTCGAGCCAGATCCGTGCGTGATCAGCAATGGGTGTAAGCAGAGCAACGCCGAGGGGCAGCAGCTGGACCTAGCCAGCATCGTCGGTTTCGTGCGGGCTTCCTCACAGCGGATCCACGCAGGCGCCTCATAGATGGCGATGGCTTGGTCGATCGATGTCGCTTGGCAACCCCCACTCGACTCTCCTTGCCAGACCTGTTGAACTCACCAAATCCCTGCCACCACCCTCGACCGGGTGCAAGCGGCCGCCGGCTTCCGCGGCCTTGCTGCGCTGACCTTGTGCAGCCGATGCCCCGGCGGGCCGGGCGGCCTGCGCTTGACCCGGCTGTCGTTGTGGTGGCGTGCGGGACTCATGTTCAACAACTCTCGAAAGGAGACTTCACATGACGAACCAGAACGCTTCTTCCAACCACTCGAACAAGCCCATCGATGATATCCGCCTGGGCGCGATCCGCGGGGCCATCTGGCGGAACACCGACCAGCAGGGCCGGGACCGCTTCAACGTGACCTTCGAGCGCGGCTACACCGACTCAAACGGTGAGTGGCAATCATCGTCCTCCTACGGCCGCGATGACCTCCTAACGCTGGCCAAGGTGGCCGACATGGCCAACACCCGGATCTTCGAGATCCAGGCCGAGGCCCGGCGTCGGGCGAAGGAGTCCGAGAGCTCTTCGGCCTCGAAGAAGGCCGTCGCCAAGAGCCGTGTCGCGAGCCGATGAGCGTCTCCAGATCTCGGGCGAAGCCGTCGGGAACATCAGTTCCCGGCGGTAACGCCACGCCCGCAGAGCCCAGCAAGGCCGAGCGGACCAAACAGATCGCCAAGGCGGCGTTGGATGAGCTGGCGACCGCGTTGGATGGGGGCAACTCAAAGCAACTCGACGCGTTCCTCGCGGCGATGTCGCGCTTCCACGGCTACAGCATCAATAACCTCATGCTGATCCTCAGCCAAAAGCCAAATGCGACCAGAGTCGCGGGCTTTCGCACCTGGCAGTCGATGGGCCGCCAGGTGAAGAAGGGCGAGAAGGGCATCGCCATCATGGCGCCGATGCTCGTGCGACAGAACCGGCACACCAAGGAAGCGGACGGGGATGAAGACCCCGAACGCATCCTGCGGTTCCGAGTCGTCCACGTCTTCGACGTGAGCCAGACCGAGGGCGACGACCTGCCCGAACCGGTGCGGGCGAGCGGTGATCCGGCCGAGTATCTCGATCGGCTCGAGACTTTCGTGATCGAGCGCGGCATCACGCTGGAATATGCCGACGATCTTGGTCGGGCCGAGGGCACCTCCAGCGGCGGGGCGATCCGGATCAGACGGAGCCTGCCGCCGGCCCAGCGGTTCTCCGTGCTCGTGCACGAGATGGCCCACGAGATCCTGCACCACGGCGAGGGCGTCGAGCGGCCCGACAAGACGGTGCGGGAGACCGAGGCCGAGGCCGTCGCCCACGTCGTGGGCGGTGCGATCGGCCTGGATATCGGTTCGGCGTCCTCGGACTACATCCGCATGTACCGCGGCGACTCGGCGACGCTTGCATCCTCGCTCGACCGCATCCAGCGGGCGGCCTGCGCGATCATCGAGGGCATCGGGCTCGGCGAGCGGCCGACGACCAAGGCTCCTGAGCCCGCGTCCGTCGAACGAAGTGCTGCCGAAGCCAGACAGAACACGCGGTGAGCTTCGTGGTCACACGCCATCGTCCGCGTCCTCCGCCGGTGTGGTCCAAGGCTCGCCCAGCCTGGCATCGCCCGCCGATTGGGCAAGGGTCCAGCCGTGCCCCGCCGGGGCTGCGCCCCTCTTGGGCCCTTGCCCGCCCGGCTCGATGGCGACGCCACGGCGGCGAGCATGTTCAACACACCAACGAAAGGACTCCGATATGACTTCACGACCATCACCCGATGACCTGCTGACCTATGAGGTCAGCGTCGTTCGCACCACCCGCCAGACCTTCGTGGTTGAGGCGATTGACGACGACCAGGCCTACGACTGCTATCTGTCGGGCGACTACGTCGATTCCTACGAGGACGAGCTGTGCTCCCACTACGAGAGCACGACGCTGCAAGAAGATGGCGATCCTGTTGCGCTCGACCGCCACGGCGTGGCCGAACTCCTGAGCGGGACGTTCAAGTGCGGTGCGGCCGCCGCCGAGTAGGCCGAACCTTCCCGGGCTCGCACTCCGTGCGAGCCCATCTTCCTTCACTTCTCCGACCCATCGAGAAAGTCGATGGTGATCGATTCGATCCGGTTTTCGGACCCGTCTGTGACCATCAGCGAGCCGTCGCTCGCGGTGACGCTCGTCGCCCGGTGCTGGATGATGGCCCGGTAAAGATCATCGAGCTTCCGACCCTTGATCGTGACTGTGGCCCCGGAGAACACCAGCTCGATGCCGGTGGAGGGGTTGAATGTCGCTCGCAGCAGCATCGAGTAGGGGAACGCGGCCCGATTCCCACCGGCGAGCGCGCAGTCGAGCATGGCGGTGTACCGCTCTCCCGCGTCGAAGGGCGGCTCTCCCTCGACGTTGATCGGATCCGGACGAGTGTTGGCGTATTTGGCCAGGAGGTCGTTACCGCTCATGGGCCGGGCCCTTCCGATCGCGGGTGGCCGTGCGGGACCTGCGGCGGCCGCGGGCACGTTCGAGTCTCGCGTTCAGGGCCGCGCGGAGCTTCGCCCCACGCTGGCCGTTGAGGAACACGGCGAGCGTTCGCTGGTGGTCGGGTGCGTGACAGAGCTGTCGGCCTGGCATTGGGGGGCCGCCGAGCAGCTCTGTGGCACTCACCCGGGAGCGATCCCGGGAGACGGACCGAAGTAGCTTCTGGGCATCATCGGTGAAGATGGTGACGGCGTGGCGGCCTCGTGTGACCGACGTGTAGAACTGCTTCTTGTCGGCCGCTCCGGCCGAGTCGCTGGACTGGGCCAGGATCACGTGATCGACCGTGCGGCCCTGGGCGGCGTGGCTGGTGACGCAGTAGCCGTGGGCGACGTGGCCGAAGCCCTTGGGCAGCGTCCAGCCGTTGGTGAGCTTGATCTTGCCGTCCTTGGTGAGGCCCTTGACCTCGTAGATCGAGCCGTTGTTCAGGCGATGCCTGCCCTCCTGGGTGCGGCCGTTTTTGGTGATGCGGAGGTGGTCGCCCCGGGCGACGCCGAGCGATTGCATCTCGTACACCTCGAATCGCGTGGCGAGCTCCAGCGGCAGCGTGATGGCCCGGCCATCGCGTTGGCGCGTCGCCGTCACCATCCGGTCGGTGACGCCCGTCACCATCGCCCGATCCGACCGCCGTGTGCCGCCGGCGATGTTCTGGTGGAACTCGACCACGTCGCCGGGCCGGTACACGGTCGCATCGGCCTTCTCGGCCTCGGTGAGCTGGCGGGGACGCAGCTGCTCGATCGACGCGTCGTGTTGTCCGATGAGCTTGGCGTCACGGAGACGCTCGCGGATCTGGCTGGTGACGATCCGTCCCTCGGCGTGGGTGGGCGAGACGACCAGGGCCGAGCGCCCACCCGTCACCGTATCCATATACGTGCCGGCCAGCTCGGCCGCCCGTGTCTCGTCGCCGACCTCTCGGATGGCGCCCATGCCCTTCAAGGCCTCGAAGCCGCGTTCGAGATCCCCCGCGTTCAGCCGCGCGCAGGCTTCGCGATAGGCCTCGTGCTGCTGGCGGCGGACGGTCCTCACCTCGGCGGGCGTGATCCCGCCGTGCGTTTCCAGGAGCTTCATCGCGTCACCGCGGGCGACGCTGGTGTGCTGGTGGGTGTCGCCAGTAAGGAGCAGCCTCGCATCGAGCCGATCGGCTAACTTGACCAGCTTGGCCATGTCCGGCGTGCTCAAGAGCCCCGCCTCGTCGACCCAGATGACCTGGCCCTTGAGGTGGCGCTGGAGGTCGGCGTTCTGCAGGACGCCGGCGACGGTCTGGGCGCTCGTGAATCCGTCGCCACGCAGCACCTCGTGGGTCGCCATGGCGGTCGGGGCCGCCGGCTGGACACGCAGCCCGCTGGCCTCGATGGCCGAGACTACCTCTTGCATGAGCCTCGTCTTCCCGACACCGGCCTTGCCGCGAATGGCGATGACCGAATCGGTGGACTCCAGAACATGCTTCACGGCGCGCTATTGCTCCGCACTCAGCTCGCTGTCCTGGCACGCGTGATGCGAGGCGAGTGATTCGTACCGTCCCCGGCCCTCGCGAACCGTCTCCAGCATGGCCCGCTCTTCCTCGAGCACCTGGGGTGTCGTCACCAGCATGGCCCCGTCGAGCGTGCCACGCAGCATCTGGCCGTCGGCGATTCGGGACTCCAGGTGGGCCCGTGCCGATTCGGGTGTCACGCCGCCGGTCGATCGCTCCATCGTCGCCGTGAGCAATGCCCGTTCGGTGACGGTCGATTGCCGGGCTAGCAGGTGCTCGATCGCCGAACGGAACGCGTCGTCGAGCTCGATCGGCCGGTCCCGATCGGTGGCCTGGCCCTTGGCCGTCTCGCTCGTACTTTGGAGTTTTTCGCGGAGATCGTCGGGAAGCCGCTCACGCCACGCCTGGCGGAGCTCTTCCATCGAGGCGACCGAGAGCTTGTGCTGTCGCGTCTGAGCCCCGAGTTGGGCCTTAACCGCCGGATCGATGACGCCCCGCTCGCGGGCCAGCTTCTCGATCTCGTCGGTTCGCCGGCTGAAGGCCCCGAGGGCTTCTTCCGGGATCCCCGCGATCTCCCAGCCCCCGCCTCGACGCTCGATGTCGTAGCCCAGACCGACGAGCTTCTCCTTGAGCCGGGCCTGCTGGGCGGCTTGGAAGTAAGGGGCGTCGGTCTTGATCCTGCCGAGATCGGCGGCCTTCCAGCGGGATTCCTCGTGGTCCCAGGTTGCGTTGAACACCACGCAGTGCATGTGGGCCTGGGGATCGGGGATGCCGTCCACGGGCCGAGCCGTGAAGTGGCTGAACTCGGCCCAGAGGAGGTTGGCGGTGGGGCGGTTGTGGTCGGCGCAGCCGCGACGCACCCGCGTCTCGGCGTCCGCCTCCAGCTCCCGCATGGTCTCGCGCACCGACTCACGGAAGGCCTCGGCGATGCGTGAGTCATCGCCGAGCTCCATCGCGAGGCTGACCGACTTGGGCACGCTCCAGGTCAAGTCGTAGCCGACGCGTCGCTGGTCCTTGGTGCGGGGTGTGAGCTGATCCTCTGATCCGGGGATGCGATTGTCGCACAGGGACTCGAAAGCGTCCTTGGTCACCTGGCCGCAGAGCCCGAGCCGCTCGGCGGCCAGGCCGCCCCATTCGCCCACGACCTCTTGGTCGAGGACCTTTTCGTTGGCGTAGTACTCGCCCCGTGAGAGCGCCTCGCGGAAGTACGACTTGGCATCCTCGGCGGAGACGATGGTGGTCATCCGCAGCATATCGAGATGTCTCTAGCGTGGTGAAGAAGTGGGTTCGGTTCGCCGGATCATCGGCCAAGATTCCCATCCGATCAAGCCCATGTCGCCATGACAGGTCCAAGTGGGTTCCGCCAGATTCTCCGAGAAATCCCGACGAAAACCCAGACATCCATACCCAGGGCTCTGCAATCCGGCAGAGCTATAGACCCAGAGTGAGTCCCACCAGATTCTCCGCAAGAGAAGAGCAAATCCTGCAGGCGTCTCTCCTATGCAATAGGTCAAGCCCGGATCGTGAACGTCGAGAAGTCTTCAAAGATCCAGCCGTTCTTGAGGGTGTAGTAGATGGTGGTCAAGAACCTCCGGGCCGTCGCGATGATGGCCTTGGCCGATCCACGCCGTGCTTTAATCCTCTGGTAGAACTCGTCCAGGTACGGGCTGAACCGCTTGGCGATCAGGGTGCAGAGCACCAGGGTCTTGCGGCCTAGTCTGGAGCCACGCTTGGTGATTCGGCCGGTGATCTGGCGCTCATTGGACTGGTTCACGCGCGGCACCAGCCCAAAGTACGCGGTGAGCTGCTTGGGCTTGCCGAACTCTTTAACATCACCGATGAGCGACAGGAGGATGGCCGCCGAGAGGGGCCCAATGCCCTTGATACTGATCAGGTTCTGGTAGCCAGGGAGCTGTCTGGCGCTCTGGGCGATCCCCTGCTCAAGTCGCTTCATCCCCGCTTGTAAGTGCTGGGGCTGGGCATGGATGACCTCTAATTCCAGCTAGATCGCGGGGCTCCAGTTCTGGCTGAGCACTTCACGCTCAAAGCCCGCCGGAGTGCCCAAAGTCTCTTTGCGGGCCTTCAGGCCATGGGCGACCATGATGGCGTGCACCTTGTTCTGGAGCGCCACTCGCAGCTGTACGAGCTTCTCGCGGCTGTGGACCAGGGACATGACCTCGGCGTGGGCTGGGCTCTTGGCCCGGGCCCGCGGCAGCAGGCCCTTGGACATAAAGAAGGCCAGGGCTCTGGCATCGTTCTTGTCGGTCTTACTGACCGAGCGCCGGATGATGCAGAATCCCTCACCCTCCAGGTGGTACAGGAACGGGGACGACCGCAAGTTCGCATAAACGGATTTACGTCATATAATATTTGTGATACACTAACATATATACTACACACTCACTTAAAGGAGATATCATGACACCAGATATGGTGAAACACGGTTTCATCACCTTAGACGAGTTCGCAGCTGATCCCAAGCAGTGCATTGACTCTACATCGCAACGATTTGTGGTCGTAGACGACCAAGGCCGCACTGTCTTTGTCGGAAATAAGCCACGCCCACGTGAGTGGCAGAAATCCCCTGTGAACTCCAAACCGATAGTGGCCAGAGATAAAGAGCGTTGAATCAACCATCATCCGTCTACCACGGAGTCACACGAACCTCGGGCGACACGATGTGGGTGTCGCTCTTGCGTCCTCGACGGAATACCTCGAGTGCTTGAATGAGAGTCTTTTGCCAGTCATTCTGAACTTCCTGTCGAGTACTTCCGGAAGCGAGGCTGGCTCGAGTACGATCCGCTTGAGCTACCACGACGAACATAGTTAGCCCAACCCGTTTAGCCTCTGTTGCTGACGGCAATATAGTGCTATGCGCATTAATTATATTGCCGCCATGCCCATCGATTGTTCCGCATACATGGGCGAGGAGCCCTTGAGTGTTAACGGCGGCCAAGAGCTTATCTGCTCTATGCGCTTCCGCGGTAATGTCTATCCTGATGCCGTACAGATCTGCAAAGCCCTTCTGCATCATGCGCATACGAAGCCATGGGCCATCACTGTCGATGACTATGTGAGATCGCTCCCACTCAATAGCCCTTTGTGTCGGTGCTGCATCAGCGTCGACGGGAGACAAACTCTGGCGAGCCATGTCCAAAAGCTTTTCAAGGGCAGTCATGTCGCCAGCGCCGCCAGCATCTGACATACAGGTCAAGACGGGTTGTTCAGTCGTAGAAAGAGAGCGAATCATACTTATGTGTCGGCCGGCAAAGGACCAGATGCGGGCATACGCTAGATAGGACAGAGGGGCAGCGGTGACTGCGGATGTCCAACTGTCTCGCCATGTTCGGAAGAAGAACTGCTCGCGCCATCGTAGGTGCTGAAAGTAGTCTTCGCTCTCAGAGCTGGCGGTGTCTTCCCGCGAAGAACCAATTGTGCGAGGGCGGTCAGGAAAGCTGTGATCTACCTGGTATGCATCGTGCGGTCGAGACACAAGCTCGTCGAGTTGCTGAAATATACTGGTAACTTCCAATCGATCCGAAATACGCGATTGTGACTGGTCTTGCGATGCACTTTCGGGCCCTATGGCATAGCCAGTCTCAGCGTCAAAGAGTTTATTCAGCAAGTACTTAGTTCGCGTGATCTGCTTGTAGTCGCCAAACCACGGTCGCGTGCTGGCCGCCATGTACTTGGGGCTAAGAAATCGATCACGCGGGGGCAATGCGGCGTCTGCCCGAATGATGTCAGCTACAAGACAAGACAGCAAGGCGTTGAGATAGGTCGATATTTCCGTGAATGTATTGACACGGCCTTTGTGCATGGCTTTGGATGCCGAATCGGCAGTGGTGCTTATCTTGTCCGCAGCGTTATCGCTGATGCCATCCGATTGGGAACGGATATCATCAAGTTGTTCTCTAAGACATCTTAATCGTTTCCGTACCCAAGAATCAAAATTGGGAAAGCTCAAGATCATCCGCAATTCGGCGGTTTTATAACCGATTGGCGTAATCGTAAAGAGCTGAATATTGGCTCGTCGGCTTATCAGGTCTAGGGCGGTTGCTACCGAGCCTTTGTCGTCCGACAGAACCAACGACACTCGGGCCGTGGACGGCCACAGATCGTGTGGAATTGGCGAAACTATTACATGCGGGGCTTGTGCGTGTACATTGTAGTCGTCATGACCAATATGGTGAAGAGGTGGAATCGCAGAGTCGAGGCTGTAGCTGCTATCTACAATTGTTGCCCAGCATTGGCTGTCGTGGCGGATACCAATGGCATCCATAAGAGTGCCATCGACAAGAATGCCTTCATCAAGGGAATAGGGCGCGAATTCGCAACGATACATATGGCGGCACCTTTAATGCAGTAATCATCAGCAAAAGCCAAGGCCGTGGTCGGGGGCGAAAGCCTCCCCTCAATGTACGGTGTCCGTAACGCTCCGTTACCAAATCTGATGCAGAAAGGCTCTACAGGATCGATCAAAGGGCTAAGGGGTGTTGATCCGCAGGACAAACTGTATTCTGGTCAAATGTTTGGTTGAAGGTGGGGTCCCCAGAAAGGGGGTATTGCTTGTTCAGGCGATCGCGAACGGGTTAGTTCGTCGCGCGTCGGCTCTTGGCTGGCCGGCAATGCGGGTATCTGGTTGTATAGGATGCGTTCGGGTGGTGACTAGCGTTGCCAGACGAGGGCCATGCGGTTGTACTCTGTGACAGAAAGTCGCAGGATTATTGGGAGGTAGCCCCTTGAAGAGGTTGCTGGAGACGCTGGCGCGCATTGGCGCGTGAGGTGTGCAGAAATCTGCCAGTCTGTGACGAAGGCTGACGAAGAGAGCGGTTGCAAAGTGAGAGATGCGGCGGGTTTGGAGTCCTTGGCAAGGTTGCGCTCTACCCCTGAGCTACACCCGCAGTAGAACACGACTTATACTGCAGAGTCCTGCCAAATGCAAGCGATTTGTGCGAAGGCTCGGCAGCGACCCAGTCCCCGTCCAGCCAGGGTTCTGGCGCGCGTTTGGCGCGTACATACGGACGACGCATGCGAACAAGAGCTGTGATTGTCTGCTCGACGCTCGCTTTGGTGAGTCTATTGGATGACAGAAGGTGGCCGCTATGAAAGTGTGTGGCCGCCTGGCTCCAGAATGCGCTAGCCCTTCCGCCGTCGAGGCGGCCGGACGGTTTCTAGGACGCTGAGGGGGTCCTCCCACTCAAGAGCCTCGCACCAGTCCAGGAACTCGACCGGATCGAGCCGGCGTTGGCCCCTCAGCGTCTTGTGGACCGTCGTTCGGGGACGCCCGAGCCGTTCGGCGAGGGCCCGAACGGACAGGTCCAACTCCGTAGCCCGCTCCTGGATGAGGTTGGCAAGAGCCTGGTACCCACTGGCCTGCAGTGGTTGCTTGCTTGGCAATCGGACATGTTTTTTTGACCGTGGGGCTGGCACCCGGAAGGAAAGCGCGTATGCTTAAGTGTCTCCAAAACAGAGACATTAAACATTGTGGGTTGCGATGTCCGATCGTGTGCTGGCATTGGAGGGGCTGCTGTTCGAACCGTCGAGTGATCGACGGCCTGAGGGACTCGCGGTGCCGGAATCGTTCCTGCTCGGTGCCGCCAGAGCGTTCGAGCGGCTCCGCGGGCAATCGAGGCCCTCGGCCGCGATCGGGCGCGTCCGGGGTACGGGGCCCGGAGTCTCATTCGGCCGGCTCGTCGAGATGCTCGAGCGAGACCTGCCCATCGAGCTGTCGAGCCCTTTCGAGGGCGTGGACTCGATCTCGGGTGGTGCGTGGATCGCGAAGGAGATAGGGCTGGATCGCGACGATGCTCTCGCCAAGCTGTGCTTCCGCCCAGGCACCGCCGAGCTGCCACTCCACATCCACGAGCATTCAGATCGCTTCATCATGGTGCTGCAAGGCCGTGGCTTCTACCGCGTCGCCGATGATGGGCAAGCCGGATATGTCCACACCGTTCCCATCCGATCGCGTGACGCCCTGGCATTCACCAGCGGCGTGGCACACACGTTCAGCTGCCCGGCCGAGCCGTTCACGCTGCTCTCGGTCCAGGCCCCGTACATCCCCTTTGACCACCCCAAGCAGTATCGAATCTCCGAGCCGCATTGGACACCATCCGGTGCCGAGCTCGATCGAGGCCGCGTTGGGTGTGATCCGGCATGGACGATGCTCACCGGATCCAACGGGCTCCAGGCAATCCGCCACTCGGCTACCTAGCGCTAGTGCGACGACTGGGCCACATGCGTGCCGCCCGGGTGGGTGGTCGATACACCACGTTGTCAATATTGGCCCGGAGTTGCTCTTAAGGGCAGCCAACACTAAACGTATTCTGGAACGCAAGGAAGTCGAAGACAGTGAGTTCCCCGTCCCCATCGAAGTCTGCGCGAAGATCGCCGAGCGAGAACAACCCCTGGAAGACCAGGAAGTCGAACAGCGTCAACGTACCATCGCCGTCCAGATCCGCAAGGCAGGGTTGGCAAGTTGTCAATGAGAACAGCCAAACGCTCCCACATCCGATCAAGCCCTTGTAGTCCGCCGTGGACACCCCAGCAAGGAGGCGGATCCGTCCCTCGTCATCCCGCGACGCCGCCGAGACCCCCCAGCCCATGCGGCTGCTCGACTGCAACGGCTCGAGCAGCCCGCCCTCGGATTGCGAGAGCTTCTGCCAATCGCGAACGCGTCCGTCGGATTCCAAGAGCATGACCCAGACCGATCCGCGCACGCCGCCCCCATCGGTATCGAGCCAGGTGCCGACGGCCATATCGGGCGTGCCGTCGCCGTCCACGTCCGGCAGAAAGTCTACGGCACTGCCGAACTCTTCTCGTGCGTCAAGATCCCCCATGAAGCCGCCAAAACCCTCGGTGATCTTCGTGTCGGACTTCGCGGTGCCATCCGGGTTCAAAAGCACGACATATACAGCTCCGGCGTCTGGGTTCGATGCATCGTCCAGTCGTGCGGACACCACGAGATCCGGTACCCCATCACTGTCGATATCCTCGCCACCGCCCACGCTGTTTCCGAACCGATCATCTTGGGCAACGGCACCGCCGAATCCTCCTTGGCCGGGCCCTATGAGGAGCCAGCGGACAGCGCGGCCGGTGCGGTCAAGAGACACGATCCACACGGCACCATCGTCGCGCTGCCGCAGATCCTCGGTCGGGCTTCCGATCGCGACCTCCAGCGTTCCATCGCCATCGAGATCACCCAGACAAGCCACTCCGGTGCCAAAGCGAGCGCCCACGGATGCTCGGTCGCCGACGTGGATCTTGACCTCGTTCTTCACCGTGCCATCGCGGTTGAGGAACAAAACAAGTACGGATCCACGATCGGTGCCGGCCGCGTCATCACCAGGCGCACCAACAACCATGTCGGGAACGCCGTCACCATCGAGGTCACCGATGCCATCAATACCAAAGCCAAAGTTCGCGTCGCCCGAGAGTGGGCTCATCAGGCCACCCTGGCTTGGACTCGAGATTCGTTGTGTGGATCGGGTACGCCCGTCACTGAGTGGAAACACGATCCACACAGTACCACGCGCGGGCCCGCCGTCGTCTACATTTGGTGCACCAAGAGCAATATCGGGAATGCCATCGCCGTCGATGTCGCCGATTTCCGCTACCCCAACGCCCAAGCGGTCGTCTGTGTCCACCGCAGCGAGAAAGCCGGGGGAGTCAGGTCCGTAGCGAACTTGTCGTTCAACCATCCCAGCATCGGGGCACGCTGATTGTGCCCTGACCCCAGTAAGCGCGAGCGTGACTCCCAGCATAACGGCTATCCGCTGACTACCTACACCCATTGGAAGACTCTCCTTACTCTGGTCTTGTATATACCGCAACACGGTCTTTGCGAATACAGTATCGCGACTAGATGGCCCCGACCTCCGACCCCGTCGATTGTCGATGCCTGATTTCGGCATAGTCGCCAATCTCCGTACCGGGTTCTTTCTCATGGTCTAGATCATCATGAGCCGCTCGGACAAGACACCGTGCAATTGTGTATCCCCAAATTGAGGGGTATTCGCCAGGCGCATCGAGGCGTTGGTTGCTCGCGAATTGGTACTAATTCAATGGCTCGCGCTAGTGGTAGGGGCATCCCATCGCTGGTTGTACTTTCCGCTTGGTTCGGCCATCTCGATTGTGCTATCCAAATGGACATCCAGGGCCTTCAAGCCCTCTACAGAGCCCGCCTGTATGGCCGGGCGGCAGTCGCTATGTCCAGGACATCTCGTCTAAAGGCACTGCGCCCTGTGCTCTGTAGAGGGCTTGAAGCGTCCGGCCACCACAGAGTAGTACCAGATGAGCGGAAGACCGGAAGCCGCCGCGCCATCCAAATCCGGTAGACTTGGAACGGCGAGCACGACGCACCGTCGCTCGAAGGCTGCGGAAGCGCCGCCGGGCACGCAAGATCACCCAGACCATGCTGGCAACGCACATCGGCGTGACCTACTAGCAGGTCCAGAAGTACGAGACCGGTCGGGATCGCCTCTCGGTCGAGCGGCTGTTGCTGATCGCCAGGGTGCTTGGTGAACCGATCGAACGATGGCTGCCTAAACAGACTCGAAGGCCTGTGACGCTGTCTGACAGCATCATCAGCGTCAGTCTGACATCGGACGGTCTTGAAAGCCTTCAGATGCTCGATGACGAATTCGTGCTTGGTGCGGGTTACACGATCCGCGGCGTCCAAGAGTGATCGCTGGACATGGTGGTTTGATCCGTGGCTTCGGATCGATCGTCTCGTCGGTGATCCTCATGCGGCGAGCTGGGAATCAGCGTCAGGCCCGGCGGCTCTTCGTCGAGATCGGTACTCCGGGGCCTGAACAGCCGATCGACGGCTCGCCGGGCATCCCCGAGAAAGTCCACGTGGTGCTTGCCGTAGAGCTCGGTGGTCCGATGCTCGGTATGCCCCATCATCCCGGCGACCTGGCGGATCGAGACGCCCTGGGCGAGCAGGAGCGTCGCCCCGGTGTGCCGGAGAGTGTACGGACTGACACCCTCGAGGCCGGCCCTTAGGCAAGCTTTGCCAAAGGCGTTTCGGATGCAGGCCACCCTTGCCCCATTCCACTCGATCACATATCCGCTCCACGAGTGCTCTATGGCATCTTCGAGAATGGGGAAGATGGTCTCAGAGATCGGCACGACCGGTTTCCGCTTTCGTGTCTGGACGCATCCGGGCGGGAGGAAGTCGATCAGGCCGGATCTCAGATCCACTTGCTCGGTCTTGAGCCCGAGCACGGCTCCTGGCCGCTGCAGCGTGTGCAGGGCGATCATCACGAATCGGTACAGGTGAATCGTCTCGCACTCGGCGATCAGGCGGTCGACCTCTTCTGGGAAGAGGAATCGCTGCCGGGGCGGAGGCTCGGAGAGCCCGATGATCCTCGGCGGCGTGAGCACGAGCCCGTCCTTCTGAGCCTCGTTGAAGGCCGATCGCATGACCCGCAGCTCGCGGGCAATCGTGCCGTTCGAGCCTATGTAGCCGCGGGCCCGGATGGAGCGGCGGCGCCAGTCGACGTAGTGCTCCTGGGCCGCGCGCGTCAGTTCCGAGGCCAGCACGATGTCATGGGCGTGCAGGAATTCCGTCCACCAGGCCAGGGCCCGCGTCTCGGGCTCGGCCGCCGTGCGGCGTCGCACGCTGTCGACGTAGCTCGTGAGCACGTCCAGGATGCCGATGGCGTCCAGTGGCAACGGGCCCACGCTCGTGCGGGCCCTCACGAACTCGACCAGTCGCTCCTTGGCCAGGTCAAGGTCCGTCGTCCGGGTGCTCCGTCGCCGCAATCGGCTCGTGCCGGTCCTGCACCACGTGATGTAGTAGTACTCGGAGTCCGGTCGTCTGACCAGCTTGTGGCCTTGGTACTCCCAGAGGGGTTCGTAGAACATACGGTTGTCTCCTGTAGTTGGTCTTGAAGTTGGTGTTCGAGGTAGCGGTTCAAGATGGCCTCGGTGAAGAAAACCCGAGACCCGATGCGAAGGCAGCCGAGCCGGCCATTCTGGCGTTGACGGTCGATCGTGCTGCGATGGACCCTGAGCAGCTTCGCGGCTTCCGTGGCCGTCAGCAGATCGGGCAGGGCTTGGTTGTCTCGCTCGGCTGCCCTCCAGCGTGCGGGATCAGGCCCGCCACCAGCATCTCCCGCTTGATCCGAAGGGCCACGGCAAGCCTCACCATGAATCCCACCGTCATCGGGTCGATCCCCGTCTCGTGGTCGTCGAGCTGGTCGGTCGAGATGTCCTGCATCGAGGCGAGCTGGCGCTGGCCTAGATCCAGCAGCTCCCTCGCTCGGATCAGCCGTTGGCCGATCCTGTGGTCGAGGTCCTGTTCGAGTTGCTGTTCGGGCGTCAGTGTGGCGATCGTCATGGTCGTGTCTCCTTTCGTTCGTGCCATGACGCGCGCGCTCCGGCCTAGAAGTCAATCGCAACCGGTGAAGCAGGCCTCGGGTTGTGCTTCGGTGTGGCGCGGAATCCGCGCGTCGCGGGTGTTTGGGCCCCCTCATGACGGGTCCTCCACGCCCGGGTAAGCGATCGCCGGTTCGCCTCGTCGGCGAAGCACCTCGTTCGCCGCTCGAACGATGCGGCGGACGTCGCTCGATCGGCCGTCCAGCAGGAACACGCCCGTGCGTGTGAACTGGGCACGGGTGCCTAGGACATCCAGGGCTCGGACCACCGGCGTTGTCAGGGGGCCGGTGTCGTTGGGCGCCGTGGGATCGTCGTCGGGATAGTCCGGCGACCAAGGCAGCACCATCCTCCGGCGGCCGGCGGGATCGGTGATGGTTCTGGCACACTCTGGCGGCTGGGGATCGAGGAAGTCGGACAGCGTGACATCGCCATCCGTCAGGTCGATGATCCTCTGGAGCATCAGGGGTTGTGGGATCCGCTCGCCGGTCAGGTATCGCCAGACCGTCGAGCGGCGTTGGACGCCCAGCATCCGTCGGAGCTGCGTGGGCGTCTGGGAGTTCTCATAGAGATAGTCTGCGAGTTTCATACTCGCAGCGATACCGCAACCCGAGATTGTGCTCAATCACCCGTTGCCAACCGAGACGGGTACCACTCAAACAGCGGTGTAGATGCCGCGGGAGACCCGCTTGAACCGCTTGTCCTTGGTCAGGGTCTGGTTGACCATCACGCGGAAGTTCTTCGCGGAGGACTTCGTCTTGTAGCCGGACTTGAGCAGGGAGTCGGCGATCTCGGTCACCGAAAGTTCCTTACCCGTCAGCAGCGATTGCAGCGCATCGGCGAGCAGGACTCGCTTGCCACCCGTGCGCTTGGTGGAGGACCTTCGCCTGGGCTGGCGGGTAGTCCGTGACGAGGCGAGCGCGTCCTCGATGTCCGCGATGTGAGCATCGATCTCCGCGATCTCGGCCAGCAACGCCTCGCGCTCCTCCTGGAGGACCCCGCGGCGCCGATCCAGTTCCTTGAGCAGGCTGGTCGTGGTGGCGGACTTCAGAGGAGGCTGCCGAGGGGAGTTCTTTCGGATCTTGGGCAAGTGTTGGCTCCAATATTAACCGGCATGTCCTGAAACTGATCCCCAGTTTAGGGGGGGAGCATGGTATTAGGCGACCGTACCGAGAACAAGTCTTGGCACGCGACGTAAAGTTGTGTGCTATCGACACTATTCGAGATCGATCGGAGATCCAAATGTATCGCACGCAACGACTGTTGGGCTGGTTCTGTGTGTTCGTCGCCGCGTGCCTGACGGTTGGCTGCGGCAGCCTCGCGCTCAAGCAAAAAGAGCGCCAGATGGAGCTCGTCGCCAGGGACTGGTCGATGACCATCCGGGCGAGCCAGGTGGTGCCTGTGTATCCCCTTACGCAAGACATCCAGCCCGGGGATGTCTTCCTGGTGAACCAGACGGTCGCCGAGCAGAGCAGGCGGTTTCGGGACCGTGGCTTCATGCCAACCGATCTCTTGGTTACGCGCCTTGCGCCCTTGGACTTCGACGGCTTTTACGCTATGCGTGAAGCCAATGACGGTGAGGGAACTGGCCTCGTCCTGCCCGGCCATTGGCGTGATCAAGAAGACCCGACGATCCCGTGGGAGCGATTTCCGCGGGCGGGCTTCCCGAGCTATACGTTCGAAGTCTCGAATAGTGGTGGGCTGAGCATCGCCGTGCCGGTACAGTCCGTGCCGGTGGCGCTCAGCCTGACCGGGGCGGCCCGGGCGACTGGCTCCATCACGATCGCCGATGCGTCGACCTATGGCCTGGACGCCGGGACCATTTACAACAAGCTCTTGTCCGCATCACAACAAGGCGCCCTCGATCAAGCACGGCCGCCCGACGGCCAGTGCCCCTGGTACCTCAGGGTCGTCACTCGCGTTTTCGCCGCCAAGACGTTCGATGTCGTGCTGACGGCCCGTGACACCATGGGAGGAGGCGTTGACGCCGGTGCCCCCCAGCCCGTGTCTGACGCGTCGGCACAGCTCGAGGGTGGCATGACCATCCGGCAGATCAACGAGCAGATGGTGCAAGCCGAGTCGATGCTCGAATCGGCTGGCATACGCCCTCCGGGCGGATCGGTGCGGGCCACGTTCACCAATGGACGCACGATCGGGTTTCGCGAGACGTTCGCAGAACCGATCGTGATCGGCTACCACGGATTCGATGTTCAGATCGATAGTGCGG
>JGI12109J20283_10571319_pt1 | contig 19663 bp, 19 predicted proteins | sample ElkSlonscriptome_12_FD_20283 | JGI IMG/M metagenome (IMG submission 20283)
TCGCGAAACGCTGTCGTGCCGCCTTGTGTCAGGAAGTAGTACGGCAAAACCTCGAACAAGGGGAATTAGAAAAGGCCGCGATCGCCTTAGCGAACGTCGGCCTAGTTCCCCCTATCTTGGCAACCCCTGTGATCATTTATGTCTTGAAACAGGGGTTAGAACCCTTTTGTGAACCCTTAGAAGGCAGAATCTAGATTTTGCAATCTAATCCCCCGGCTTTCTTAGAAAAGCGTAAATTTTCCTCATAATCTACCGGACAATCAATCACCGTCGGTACATCTTGGGCTAATGCTTCTTGGAGCGTCGGGATTAAATCGGCGGCGGATTTAACGCGATAGCCCTTGAGTCCCATACTTTCAGCAAATTTCACAAAATCAGGATTACCAAAGCGAATAAAGGCAGGTTCACCAAACTGATTGATTTGCTTCCACTCGATCAAGCCGTAGCCGTTATCGTTGAAAATCAAGGTCACAAAAGGCGTACCCACTCGCAACGCCGTTTCTAACTCTTGACAGTTCATCATAAAACCGCCGTCCCCGGTAACCGCGACAACGTGCTTATCCGGGTGAACCAATTTCGCGGCCAACGCCCCCGGAATCGCGATTCCCATCGCCGCAAAGCCGTTAGAAATCAAACAAGTATTCGGGGTGTCGCAGTGATAATGGCGAGCCATCCACATTTTATGGGCCCCCACATCAGAAATCGCGATATCTTCGGGCCCCATAACCTGCCGCAAATCGTAAATAATTTTTTGGGGCTTAATCGGGAAGCCGTCATCATTGGCATATTGTTCGTAATCTTGACGAATTTCCTCGCGCAACTCCACGGCGGCGGGTTGGGGTTTTCCGGTGCGATCGCAACGCTTCATAATCTCAATTAAAGCGTCGGCAATGTCTCCCACCACTTCTACTTTCGGAATATAACTACTATCAATTTCCGAAGGGGTTGCACCGATATGAATAATCGGCGTATTGCCTTCAGGATTCCATTTTTTCGGAGAATATTCAATTAAATCATAGCCCACAGAAATCACCAAATCCGCTTGTTCAAAAGCACAGGTAATATGATCCCGTTGTTGTAAACCAATCGTCCACAACGCTAACGGATGAGTATAAGGAATAACACCTTTCCCCATAAAAGTATTAACAACAGGAATATTTAACCGCGTTGCAAACTCGGTTAAGGCTTCACTCGCATGGGCGCGAATTGCTCCATTACCCACTAAAATAATCGGGTTTTTCGCTTTAGAAATAACCGAAGCGGCGAGATTACAACTGCGGAAAGAGGCATAAATTTTTTCGCGACTATCGCGAGTCAAAGATATCCCTTCTACGGGCATCGCCGCAATATTTTCAGGTAAATCAATATGCACCGCCCCCGGCTTTTCCGATTGAGCCAGTTTAAAAGCTTTGCGGATAATTTCAGCCGTGTTACTCGGTCGGACAATTTGCGTATTCCACTTGGTTACCGGGTCAAACATCGACACCAAATCCAAATATTGATGAGACTCGATGTGCATCCGGTCTGTTCCCACTTGACCCGTAATTGCCACCAAGGGCGCACCGTCCAAATTTGCGTCAGCAACCCCAGTCATCAGGTTTGTAGCCCCTGGGCCGAGGGTAGACAAACAAACCCCCGCTTTCCCGGTGAGTCGTCCGTAGACATCGGCCATAAATGCCGCCCCTTGTTCGTGGCGGGTGGTAATAAATTGAATCGAAGAATCTTTTAAGGCTTCGAGGACATGGAGATTTTCTTCACCCGGAAGTCCAAAAACGTATTCGACTCCTTCATTTTCTAAACATTGAACTAACAGGTCTGCGGTATTTTGTTCGCCCATGATTGTGTATCCTGCGCTTAGTGTGATTGTTATGGGATGTTGTTATTTTTGATGCCAGCCCGATCGCGACTTGTTTCAAGTTAATCGTCAGGCTGGCGGTGAATTCAGGATTCTATTTAAAGATCGAACTCTATATCTTTATAGAGTAACTAATTATTTAATCCAAATGGTTTTGATATTAACAAATTCGTGAATACCGAGCATCCCTAATTCTCGTCCGTAACCAGAACGTTTGATCCCCCCAAACGGCAAACGAGGGTCAGATTTGACCAGGCCGTTGATAAAAACTGCCCCGGCTTCGATTTCGTTGAGGAGGCGAGATCGTTCTTGGGGATTCTGCGTCCAGGCACTCGCCCCCAAACCAAACTCAGTGCTGTTGGCAATTTGAATCGCTTCGTCTAAGTCTTTGACACAAAATAATAATGCCACTGGCCCGAAAAATTCTTCGATATCTCCTGGGGAATTGGGGGGAATATCCTTGAGAATGGTCGGCGGGTAAAAATTCCCTGGCGCATCTAAAGGTTGTCCTCCCATGACAATTGTTGCGCCCATCTCCACTGTTTTTCGCACTTGTTGATGGAGGTCGTCTAAAATTCCCTCTGTGGCGAGGGGGCCAATTTGAGTTTTTTTATCGGTGGGATCGCCAACTTTCAGGGCTTTGAACTGCTCGACCAGTTTTTGCTCGAATTCGGCGGCCACAGATTCAGCCACGATAAACCGTTTCGCCGCAATACAAGACTGACCGTTGTTGAGCATTCGGGCTTGGGTTGCGGTGGTGGCGGCGGCTTCTAGGTCGGCACTTTCAAGGACGATAAAGGGATCGCTCCCCCCCAACTCTAAAACTGTTTTCTTGATCGCTTGTCCGGCGGTAGCGGCAACGGCGGCCCCGGCGGGTTCGCTGCCAGTAAGGGTAATGGCTTTGATCCGGTCGTCTTTGACGATATCTTCAACTTGAGCCGAGCCGATCAGGAGGTTTTGGAAAACCCCTGGAGGAAAGCCCGCTTCGGTGAAAATGTCTTCGATGGCGATCGCGCACTGGGGTACATTAGAAGCGTGTTTGAGTAAACCCACATTGCCGGCCATCAAGGTTGGGGCAGCAAAGCGAAATACTTGCCAAAAGGGAAAATTCCACGGCATGACCGCCAAAATGGCCCCCAAGGGCTGATAGCGCATCAAACTCAAACTGGCATCGCTTTCAACTTCTTGGTCTGCCAGAAATTTCGCCCCGTTATCGGCATAAAACCGACAAACTGAGGCACATTTTTTCACTTCCGCGATCGCCCCGGTTATCGGTTTCCCCATTTCTAGGGTCATAATCGGCGCGAGCTTTTCGGTATCTCGTTCGAGGATTTCTGCGGCTTTGTAGAGCGACCCCGCGCGGTCGTCAAACGAAGTCAGACGATACTGATTAAAGGCGGTTTGTGCTAAAGCGATTTTTGCCTCGATTTCAGCAGTAGTTAGCGGGGTAAAGGTTTTGACGGTTTTTCCCGTGGTTGGATTAGTTGTCGCGATGCCCATTATGCTTGAATTTTCTCCCTTGGTGAACGACCCAATATTGACTTTATGGTACAGCGCGACCGAGCCGATCTCAGCAGCGCGATCGCCAACCCCGATCGATGGGTCTCAGGGAACGAGTGGAGGGGGCGATCGCCGGCCAAGTCATTCAACCACCTTGGACGACGATTGTTTAATCGGCTTTTAATACCCAAAATCCTGCAAATGATTCTGACTCTGGATTGCTTTGAATTGCTAAGAAATGCAAGCCCTCTGCTTGTTGTTTTGCCGCTTCAAATCCTTGGGCTTCTGCTACGGTTTGCTCGTCGGTGACGTTGGCTAAAATCCAACTATCGCTAATGCCCGTTTCTAAGCACAAAACGGGGCGATCGCCCGGTTCGAGTCGTAGATAGCTTAATTCTAAATCGGACATCCAAGCGGCGATCGGCATCGCCCTAGGGGAAAAGATAATCAAGCCGGGAATCTTGGTTTCTGGGGCAATATCAACCATGGCTAAGGGTAAACCTTCCCCAAAGGCAATGTCCCATTCCTTCATATCGACAAAATCCGACACTTGTAGACTGACCAATGCCCATTTGTCGGCTTTGTCCCCGCGCAATGGATCGGGTAAGCGCACAGGAGATGTAGCGGGATATTGGACTCCGACGTTGGTGGCGGCTTTCTCGTCGTATCCTTCCTGCTGAGGATAAACGTTTTCTAAGCGCTCTTGCAGCCAGCGTCTCAGGGTATAGGTGCGCCGACTCGGACTTGCCGGAATCCCCGCATCAGTGCAGGCTTTGGCAATCATGTTATTCATTTGGCGGCGAAAAAAGCGAATGCGACTGGGGGGTTCGGGAGCTTGCGCGATCGCGTCGTTAATTGCTTCACACAGCCAAATGGAGTTGACGCTGCGACTATCGGTAAATTTGGAGTAGCGAAATAAGCTGTCTAGGGATTGCTCAATGTTGGTGGGACTTTCGCAAATCAGGACTTCCCACAGTTTCTTTTTGTTTTCGTCGAGGATCGGACGCGAGTAAAGGTCGAGTTCCCAAATCGTTTTTTCCATGCCAAAAGATGAATGTGCTGGCTTTTGTTCTATCATATAGTGCTTTGGCCGGGGAAACCTCGAACCGCGATCGGTAGTGGCAGTTTTGAGCGGGGAAAGACCAGGAGGAAGGGGAAATAGGGTTAGGAACAGTCTTCAAATTCCTGGGTAAAACGTCAGCATTTACCCATTGCTAACATTAGGAAAGCGGAGATTGCCCTCTAAAATTAAGAGTCAGTTGCCTTTTTTCAGATGTAATTTTATGACTCGACCAGCCATTTACATTGCCATCACCGCTCACGGTTTTGGTCATGCGGTGCGGGCTTGCACCGTTGCGGCCCAAATCCAACAAATGAATCCCGAAATTTTATTAATTTTAGTGACCACGGCTCCCCATTGGTTGCTCGAATCTTACATTCGGGGCAACTTTATTTATCGTACCCGCACCCTCGATGCGGGGGTGATTCAAGCCGATAGTTTGACGATGGATCGAGCGATGACTTTAGCCAAGTTAAAAGAAATTCGCCGCCATCAACACCGTCTGATTCGAGCCGAAGCCGAATATATCCAAACCAATCGCGTCGGCTTGGTATTAGCCGATGTTCCGCCGCTTGCTGCCCCCATTGCTCAAAAAGCCGGGATTCCCTGCTGGATGATGAGTAACTTTGGTTGGGACTTTATTTATCGCGATTGGGGGGGAGAGTTTATCGAAATTGCCGATTGGATGACAGAGCATTATCAGCAGTGCGATCGCTTGTTTCGCTTACCTTTGCACGAACCGATGAGTGCTTTTCCCCAGATTACCGATGTCGGCTTAACCGGGGGAACGCCTCAAAATACTGAAGCGGAATTGCGAGCCAAATTTAATCTCAAAAACCCCCCTGAAAAAACTATTTTATTAACATTTGGGGGTCTCGGTTTACAACAAATTCCCTACAATAATATTAAGGACTTCCCCGACTGGCAGTTTATTACCTTTGACCGCCACGCCCCGGACTTTCCCAACCTCCTCAAAGTTGCCGATCCGGAGTACCGCCCCGTAGATTTTATGCCCTATGTGGGTCGCGTTGTTTCCAAGCCCGGATATAGCACCTTTGCTGAAGCTTTGCGTTTAAACGTCCCCATTGTTTCGTTAACGCGAGAAGGATTTGCTGAGTCTCCTTTTCTGATCGAGGGTATTCAAAATCATGCCCATCATCAAATTGTGACTCCTGCGGAGTTTTTCTTAGGGAATTGGGAGTTTTTACGCCAACCCTTACAACCGCCCCTACAATCTGAGTTGCTTGCCACCAATGGAACCGAATCAATTGCCCACGCTGTCCTCTCTTTCTTCGACCCCTCTGTCTGAAGATACTTTAAGAAATGCGGTTCGGATGTTTGCCGATTCTCAAAAGCCAAAAACTGAGAAAAAGCCGCGATCGGAAGAAAATAAAAAGCCTCGCATTTGGAGTACATTGTATTTAGCGGCTCAAGATGTCCGTTCGGTGATCGAGCAACAACGCCAACAAGGAGACTCCCTCACCACTAAGATGAATATTCTGTTTGTGGTTAATGGGGCGTTGTTGACCAGTTTGACATTATCCCGTTTAATGTTTATTCCCAGTCTTTTTAGTTTTGGCGAAATTATTGTTTTTTTGATAAACTTTACCCTACTGATTAATGCTTTTCTGCCGCGTCAGTCCGCCGTGAGTCCCAACCTAGAGGATAAGAAGTTTTTAGAGCGCTACTTGACTTTAACGCCAGAAGAGTATCAGTTGAAGATGATGGTCAACCTGGCACATACTTACCAAGTGAATAAGCAACGACTTGATGATGTTTCACAAACTTTGAAGTATGCAGCTTATACGACTTGGACGGCGGCTTTGATCATTATGCTGCACGTGGTAGCGGCCTACTTTGTGCCAGCATTTCCCTTCGATCTTTAGGTTATGGCATGGGCAAGAATTAATATGAATATTGAATCGACTCCTATTAACGCTGTGGATAATTCGTCTTGGCATCCGATCGATCCAGAAAACGAACAAGGTTATCAAGACGATACTGGATTAGAAGATGAAGCCGAGAACGATGTTGCGGCGCACGATCCACTTTTAGACGTAGAATCCGATGACGATCTAGATGCAGATTTACCCGAACCCGATCGCGACAATATTACCGTTTTTACTAAAAAGCTTCCTAATAAACCGATTCTGCCTTGGAATCGCTACGATTCGCCTTGGAGTGAGGAGGAAGAAGAAGAACAGCAAAAACAAGCAAAGGCAGAAACCGAAGCTTCTACTACTGAGGGAAGCGACTCAACCGACATCGAGGAAGATGAGGTCGAATAGTCCTGGGTGCGGGCTAACCGCCTCAAACGAACAACCTCATCATATTTTAGCCTGAAATATCGCTGGGGAAATCGGTGTGAACTGCCTCTAATTTGATCAGAATTTGCGGTTTAAGCCGTTCAAATTCTTTCCTCAACATATTTTTACTAATTTGCGGTTGGGCCGAAGATGATAAGGTTTGACTAGAATTGGCCCAATTCAACAACATTTGACATTGCGTGGGGTCAATGGTTGAAGTCATAACGTGCTGGCATTTTTGCGGTTTTTCCAAGGCAAAAAACAGCATCCGATAAGACCCCGATTGCCCTAAATGACGGGCCAAACGCTGGCCCAAGTTGGTTTTTAAATCTAAATAACAAGGTAACCACCTGGGGCCAAACTCCCGATTGTGCAACACCGTAATCCACAACAACATCGGGTGCGGGGAAGTCAAAAACAAAAACTGATTGTAGCGGGTGCTAAATTGGCGGTTGACGATATCTTGACCGGAAAGCATCACCCACAAAGTCGCGACAACACCGCGAGAGGTGCGAATCAGTTTCGGGAAGACGATTTTTTGTTTGGGTTTATCTTTGGGCCAAGTAGCTTGTAAGCAAATCGCCTCAATGGTTAGGGCTGGAGTCGGTTCTTCGGTTCTTTGAACGGGAAACTTGGTTTGGGAGGGATAGCGATCGCTGTAACGCTGTTCGAGGGGTTCTAATGCTTTGAGAATTTCACTAACACTTTGGGGTCGTTGACTTGGGTCTTTGGCCAAACACTTCCGAACCAACTGTTCGAGAGGTTGCGGAATGTTTAAAGCGGTGGATAGACCTTTCGGGGGTTTTTGGTGATGAGCTTTGTACCACCCCCCAAATGAAGGCGTTTCGGGAATAATCGGCATTTCCCCGGCTAACATTTCGTACATCATCACCCCCAGGCTGTAGATATCCGAACGGTTATCGAGTTCTTTGCCTTCCATTTGTTCGGGAGAACAATAAGCCAAGGTTCCCATAAATGAATGGGTTTGGTCGCGGTTGGCTTCAATCAGTTTGGCAATGCCGAAATCGAGAATTTTGACCAATTCACCCAAGGTACTGTCTTGAACAATCAGCACATTGCTGGGTTTGATATCCCGGTGAATAATGACGGTGGGTTCGCGATTGAACACAATGCCTTTGTGAGCAGGTTCTAGCCCTAAGCAAAGTTGCCGAGCATAGCTTAAAAACCGAGGTAGGGAGAGATGCTGGGTTTTGATAATTTCGCTGAGGCTTTGGCCTTCGAGAAATTCCATGACGTAGTAAGGAACATCGTTGTCATCTACGCCATAATCTCGAACTCTGACAATGTGAATACTTTTTTCAGCCAGGAGAGCGCAAATCGTGGCTTCTCGTAAGAAGCGATTCCGCATTTTTTGGTTGAGTAGGGTTTGGGATAAAAACTTGACGGCAACTGTGACTCCCCCTAACAGCAAATCTTCAGCACGATAAACTTGTCCCATCGCGCCTTTTCCGGCGATTTCGATGAGTTGATAGCGATCGGCTAATTTACGGCCAGTGTTAGGGTCTTTTATCATGATTAGGCTCCAAAGCTTGGGGAGCAAGCGACCAGCGAATAGACTTCTTAAGGTTGGCGTTCTAGAGTTGCTTCCATCGTACTAACTAAATGGTGACCCGATAGAATACAACTCGAAAGATTGTATGTATCGTTATTGAGTCGATAAAGGGTTTCAAAACCACTCCGTCGTTGATTGTCTCCTTGTTGAGCATCTCCTAAGACCCAGTAACGCTGGATGATAGATTCTGGTGCAATCCATCCTTCTCCCTCGACACGACCCAATAAGCTTTGCATTAGCACAAAGTTATATTGACGTTCTTGTGAATCAAGACGGCCCCGATATTGAAAGGCAATTTCGTTGCGATCGCTCCCAGGGAATACCAGTTTAGTCACCCAAGTAAACCAGTTTTCCTGACTCCAAGCGACGATCGTTTTGCCTTTCACGGGAATGGGCATTCCATTTCGCTCCAGCCAATTCCCCTGGAGTGTCCAACGTCCTTCCTCCAATAAAAAGGTGTGAGCCACAATCCTATTCCTTGCGCTTGTGCAATGCGACGGTTGATGATTTTGGGCATGGCGATTCTGTTACAAACTCAAACCGGCCACAACCCCAGATCGGCTTGAGGTATGTCTAGTATAACTACTGTACTACACCCCAATCTAACTGAGGGATGCTCCGACCGCCAAGCCAAGATTTAGATCAATTCTTGGCAGGTCAGGGTTATGCCCACAAATATCTCATTATAGATGATTTATTATTTGCCTTTAGCTTCTAAGGGGCAGGGGGCAATCGGCAATCGGCAGTCGGGGGGGGAGGTGGGATGCAAGCCCTAGAAAGTGAGTCAGAAACTTCTTGCTATGGGACAGACTCTATCAAAAGGCTAAAAGCTAGACTAGATCGGCGTTACAGCCCGAAAAAGTAAAATTAACGTTTCGCGCGAGACTCAAGTACAAAGGGCAAAAAACCAATGCCTAAAAAAGTTGACCGAGGCGCATCGGGGATTTGGCCCCGGTGACTTGGGGGAGATTGCCAGGGGTTGTACCGTCGAGATACCANTAGGCGAGGACGGCAAAGGCGATCGCTTCTTTGGCTTCGGCATTTAATCCCGCTTCGTTGGTGGTGATGACTTGGGCTGCGGGTAACAGGGCTTGTAGGCGTTGGAGTAGGTAGAGGTTGAGACTGCCACCCCCGCCGATTAAGATTTCGTCGGGCAGATGGGGTAAAAAGGTGCGATAGCTATGGGCTACCGAAGCGGCGGTAAATTCGGTGAGGGTGGCTAACCAATCGGCGGGACTGAGTTGATAAGATTGGGCATCTTGCCAACAGCGATCGAGATAGGCTTGGCCAAAATCCTCGCGGCCTGTGGATTTTGGGGGCGGTTGTTGAAAAAAGTCTTGGGTTAACCATTGCTTGACTAATGTTTCACAAGGCTGACCTTGGGCGGCCCAGCGCCCTCCATCGTCGTAGGTTTGCTGGCCTTGGGTGAGTTGAGCGACGGCTAGATCGATGAGCATATTGCCGGGGCCGGTATCCCAACCGAGGATATGCTCGACCCAGTGGGGTTTGTCTTTGGGGGGGAGGTAGGTGACGTTGCCAATGCCGCCGAGGTTTTGCAGACAACGGGTGCGGGTGGGATGGCTGCATAATGCTGCGTCGATGCGAGAAACTAAGGGCGCACCGTGACCCCCGGCGGCAATATCGGCAACTCGGAAGTTGGCAACGGTCGGAATTTGGGTCAAAGAGGCGATCGCGTCCCCTCGACCGAGTTGCAGGGTATAACCGAGGTTTAGGGCGGTGTCAGGGGCATTAGGCGGACGGTGAAAGACGGTTTGACCGTGGGAACCAATGAGATCGGCGGGGGGGTGGTTGTGCTGGATGGTTTGGGCGGCTTGGGCAAAGGCGATCGCGATTTCGTCGTCTAGGGCAGCCATTTCAGCGAGGGAAATGGCTTCTCCTCCAGCTACGGCAAGGATGCGCGATCGCAAATCTTCGGAATAAGGATAAGTGGCTTGGGCAATTAGTTCTACCTCAATTTCTAAGTCTTGCCCGGAAATATCCACCAAAGCCGCATCAATCCCATCAACGGATGTGCCACTGATCAAACCGATTACTCTTTGTCCTTTGTCATTAGTCATTTGTCCTTTGTTGTTGGTTATTGGTTGTTAGTTGTTAGTTATTGGTTATTGGTTGTTCCCCAAAGCCCTCAATTGGTCATTGGTAATTGGTAATTTCTCCCAACTTTCTCCCCTCACGATTGCCGATTGTCTCTTTTCTCTCGTAAACTCAGCAATTCTTGGGGAGAAGCGAGTAATTTAATCCGAGCGTAGGTAATTTCTCGTTGGGGATTGAGGATAAATTGCCAGGCCACATTAACAGTAAATAAAGAGGTGCTGACTTTTCCGGTGATTTGGGCTTCGAGGCCGCCGTCATCGCGGGAGAGGGTTTCTCCGGTTTTGGGGTTGAGGACTAATCCTTGGGCTTCGGCTTCGAGGTAAGATGCGATCGCGTCCGGGCCAATAATGGCTTCTTCAAAAGGAGGATAGAGTTCGCCTTGGGGGGCAAATAACGCGGCGGTGGCTGCAAAATCAGCAGCATTTAACGCCTCGAAGTATTGCAACAAGGTCGGTTCGCTAATATTTTCAATTGTTATAGTAGAACTAGAATTAATGGGAAATGCCATTTTAAATTTAAAAATATTGGGGTAGTCTGACTTGCTTAATTATGCAAAGTTTTGTGACTTTTAGCCTCTAACTTTTATTTTTTGTGCTTATGCCTTTGGGCGGAGTAGAGTAATCAAACCAACGTGACTTTAACCAGCGAAACCGTTAAACAACAAGCTCAAGCCTTGGGCTTTCATCAAGTGGGGATTGCGGATATCCCGGCTCAATCTGATGGTGCAGTGGAGCATTTAGAAGCTTGGCTGGCGCTAGGGTATCACGCGGATATGGCTTGGATGAACAATCCGCGACGGTTTGATGTGCGTCAATGTTGGCCGGAAGTGCAGTCGGTGATTTGTGTGGCTTTAAATTATTACACCCCCCAGCAACGCCCCGAAGGGAAGGAATATGCCAAGATTTCTCGTTACGGTTGGGGACGAGATTATCATAAAATCATGCACAAAAAGCTCAAAAAGCTGGTAAATTGGCTACAGGAGCAAAGTGTTGGGGTGCAGGCTCGTTTCTATGCCGATACCGGGCCAATTCAGGATAAAGTCTGGGCGCAACGTGCCGGGTTAGGCTGGATCGCGAAGAATGGTAATGTGATTACGCGAGAGTATGGCAGTTGGGTGTTTTTAGGGGAAGTGTTGGTCAATGTGGCACTCACTCCCGATCGACCCCACAGCGAGCATTGTGGCACTTGTACGCGCTGTATTGAGGCTTGTCCGACGGGGGCGATCGCGCAGCCTTTTGTGGTGGATGCGAATCGCTGTATTGCTTACCATACCATCGAAAATCGCAGTGATACAATACCCGACGCGATCGCGAATCATTTAGAAGGCTGGGTAGCAGGGTGCGATATTTGCCAAGATGTATGTCCCTGGAATCAGCGTTTTGCTGAAGTTACGGATGTCGAGGAGTTTCAGCCTTATCCTCAAAATGTTGCCCCCAAACTTCAAGATTTAGCCGAAATCACCGAGGAAGAATGGGATCGGCAATTTCGGGCTTCGGCGTTACGACGCATCAAACCGGAAATGTTGCGACGTAATGCCAAAGCGAATTTGTAATCATTGTGACCTTGTGTTTACTGATGACTCTCGCGCGAAACATTAATGCGCGCTTTTTCGGGCTGTAATGGCCATCTCGTCTAGCTTTTAGCTTTTCGATAGAGTCTACCCTACAGCAAGAAGTTTGGAGACCCCTTTTTGGGGTAAAATCCCACCTCCCCCCGATTGCCCCTTAGAGGCTGATAACTGAAATGACTCCTCGTTTAATTGTTTTTGACTTTGATGGTACGATCGCCGATACACCCCCTACGATCGTCGCGATCGTCAATCGTTTGGCGGTTGAATTTGGTTATAAGTCATTAAACGAGGAAGAAATTTTAGCGTTACGCGGCTTAAGTTCTCGCGAAATTGTCCGTCAATCTCAAGTTTCTTGGCTACAACTCCCCTTTTTATTGCGGCGAGTCAAAAAAGAGTTAAACCAAGAAATTGGCCAAGTTAAGCCCATTGTGGGGATAGAAGAAGCTTTAAAAGTTCTCAAATCTGAGGGCTATCGTTTGGGAATTTTAACGTCAAATTTGCAAGAAAGCGTAACAATATTTTTAGAAGAAAATAATTTACAAGATATTTTTGAATTTGTTTATCCCGACGCATCTTTGTTTGGGAAACATCGTAATATTCGGCGTTTGTTGCGGTTAAATGCCCTCGCTCCTTTAGAATTGGTTTATGTGGGGGATGAATCGCGAGACATTGTATCTGCCCGAAAAAGCGGCGTATGGGCGATCGCGGTGGGGTGGGGATTCAATGCACCGGAGTTGTTAGTTCAGCATCATCCCGACCGCTTAGTGGACAATCCCCAAGCTTTGGTTAGCGCGATCGCCCAGTTGACCGATTCTCACGGTTAGCGAGGCCGGGGTTCGGTCAGTTTTTCCCAAGCGGCTTGGGCTGCATCATTAAGGCGATCGCCAAAATCGGTGACTTCTTGTACCAAGCCTTCCCAGTTTTTCTCGACTTCTTCAGTCATAATCTGGATTGATTCAGCAATGCGATCGGGATCGAATAAATCTCTCGATTCGATTTCTTCGCGGGCTGTTCGCATGGCTTCTAGATATTGTTCCCGGCTAAATTCACCCACTTTTTGGCTTTCGGCTTGGGCTTTGCGTTTAATCGCTTCGATTAACGCGACGGTTTCTTGTTGTAATTCTTCACTCAGGGGTTCTTCCGTCAGCGATCGCTGTTGCAAATCGCTTTCGACTAAAGCTTGTTCGTTTTCGTCTACTTCAACGATGGCGCTGTCTTTAGGGATATCAGATTCAGTATTCATAAGGGCGATCGCTCCATAATATCGAGTTGGGTTTGGCCGCATTGTACTGAGTTTCGAGCCAACCTTGGGTTAGGAGAATGCGAAGCCACAAGTACGGTTTTCCAACCTCTTTCCTGGACGGGATGATCGGAAAGTTGAAAGTAAGCCTTCAGAAATCCTCACGAACTACCCGATCTTAACTCAACAGCCAGTCAAAAATTGGTTCATTGTGACCCTGAAAATCGGGTTAAGAGTAATTCTGATTTATTGGCAGTTTCTAAAAAAAGAGAGAGCCAGTAACCTCTCCGAAACCTTGGGCAAATTTATATAACTCAGAGTTGAAAAACACAAAAAATTTATACAAAGATGTGATTGAGTTCTTCTTCTCATATAACCTCTTTACTGTCAAGAAAAATGGCAAGCAGATCGGCCTTATTTGCAACTTATAGATAAGTGATAAAACCCAGTGTCCGTATGGCTATTGTCTCGGTAAGTTCTCAAATATTGCCCCCAACCCACTTGAATTGAGTATGAACAAAGCCAAGCCAATAGGAAAAAGTTAAGAAAATTTTAAGTATGTAACTATTTTTACATTTTACTTCGCGAACTTGCTTTACATTCTGTAAATTAATGTTGCAGAGTCGGTCTCAGAAAACTTGTATACAAGCTTTAGTGGCTTCATAAAGTATGTGTGAAGCATCCTCAGAAATCCACCAAATTTCTCAGCCGAGTTACAGCTTGACGGAGACACGAATTAACTCTAGACGGGGTCGTTAGTAGACCTTCTTGTTATGGGTTATATGGGTGCTTGTAGAAGTTACCGACTCACTTCAATAAACCGCATTAAGTTACTTATTTGGACAGAATTTTAAATTATGAATATGGCTGTGTGTCGCTCGCGTAATCTGGTTGGCATTGGTTTGTTAGCTTTTGGCTTAACGGCTTGTATGGGTGAATCTGGTGAACCTACCGATATCTCGACATCAGTAACCACCATCGAAATTAGTAGTTCTTTGCCTGAAGATTCCTTCGCCGGAGTATTTTTGCGGGAATTTGAAGAGCGAGTAGAGTCAGAACTAGAAGGTCAAATTGATATCGAACTCTTTTACGGAGGGGTTTTAGGAAGCGAACAAGACGTACTGCAAGGACTCAAAATTGGCACCCATCAAGCCACACTCTCGGCATCTGGTGTTGCTGAAATTAATCCCCGTACAGCCATTTTTGATTTGCCCTACTTGTTTGAAAGCCGTGATGATGTGGCCGCAATGATCGACAGCCCTGCCGGAGATTTATTGCGGGAAGGCTTTTCTGACGAAGGTATGGAGTTACTGGCTTTATGGGATAACGGCTACCGCGTCATTACCAACAACGTCCGTCCGATTGAAACCCCGGCTGATTTAGACGGATTGCGGATTCGCACCCCCAACAGTACGTTTCGGGTTACGATGTTCGAGACCTTGGGCGCTAACCCCACACCACTATCGTTTAGCGAGGTTTACTCTGCCCTAGACCAAGGGGTTGTAGACGGGCAAGAAAACCCAGTCAATGTTGTCAACTCTGCGCTTCTCTACGAAGTGCAAGATTATTTATCAGTTTCCAACCACGTTTATTTACCGACTTTTTTGCTGTTCAGTCAGCAAACTCTAGAGTCTTTACCTGACGACGTTCGGGAAACTCTAACTGAGATAGCCGTCGAAATGGGCGATTGGTCTCGCGAATGGGGCGAAAATAATACCCAGGAAACCCTAGCAGACTTAGAAGGGAAAATCGAAATTAATGAAGTCGATTTCGCTGCTTTTCAGCAAGCAGCCCAGCCCCTATACACTGATGATTTATTCACCAGCGAAATTGGTTCAGACATGATTGACGCTACTTTGGCATCCATTGGCAACGATCAAGTCGCTTTTGATGCAGATACTAGCAGTGAAACCGAGTAATAATCATGACAAGATTGTCCCGCAAAGAATCTTTTGTCTGGTGGGTTACGTTAATTGACCGATTCATTTTTAACGTTGTCGATTGGCTTGTTATCGCCTTCTCTTTGGCAATTTCATTGGCAGTCGTAGCCACTGTATTTGCTCGATATGTGCTGAATGACTCATTTTCTTGGGGAGAAGAACTTCCCGGTTTGTTGTTAATGTGCCTCACCTTTTTTGGGGCGGCATGGCTGGCTCGAAATAATGGACATCTTGCCTTTGATGGTTTGACTTCATCTCTACCTCGACCATTCAGCCAGATTGTGCAAACCATTAACCTCCTGCTGGTGCAGTTTTTTCTCGTCGCCCTAACTTACTACGGTTGGGTCATTACCGTAACCACTGGTAATACGAGCCTGGTTACCCTAGATTTGCCGCAAGCCCTGTTCAGAGCCGTAATTCCCCTATCAGGGTTAATCATGCTTTTTGCCTTTGGTCGCGAGCTATTTATGGTGTGGTATTCTCCTGGCTCTACGCCTCCTCATGATGATTCCGAAGGTGAATCTGTCTACGAAAAGTCAACTGTTAGAGAAGAGGTTTAGCTGTGACTGCTTTTGATTTAGGACTAGCGAGTCTGAATTACGGATACCTAATTGTTTTTCTGATTGTGCTGTTTATCTTAATGGGAATGCCGATTGCTTTCGCATTAGGGACAACGGCTGCGATCGCCATCATACTCGACCCGGCTGTAGACCCCGCTATTATCGGCGTAGTCCCCTTCGGTGGAGCCAATAACTATCTGCTGGCTGCGGCTGTGTTGTTTATGGTGACTGGGGAATTAATGAATGAGGGGGATATTGCCCGAAGGCTGATTGACTTTGCGAGTAGCTTGGTGGGTCATATTCGCGGCGGATTGGCCCATGTAAACATCGTCACTTCCCTATTTTTTGCGGGAATTTCAGGCACAGCAACGGCAGATGCCGCAGCGATTGGTTCTGTTATGATTCCTCAAATGGCAAAGCGAGGATTTGCTGTTAACTTTGCTGCGGCTGTAACCGCGACATCAGCAACCCTATCGATTATTGTCCCCCCTAGTCTCAATCTCATTCTTTATGCTTATGTGTCAAACACTTCAGTCGCGAGACTGTTCACGGCTGGCATCGTTCCGGGGCTATTGGTGGCAAGTGGTCTGATTGCTGCGGCTTATGGCATTTCTGTTAAGGAGGATTACCCAGTTGAGCATGAGTTTCGCTGGAGTCGGGTCGCGAAAACCGGGAAGTTTGCTCTGTTACCGATGACCATCCCAGTTTTAGTGCTGTGGGGCTTGCTGGGCGGTATCTTTACAGCGACTGAGGCGGGGGGAATTGCTGCTGTTGTCGCTTTGGTTCTTGCCGTGGGCGTTTACCGGAGTGTTTCGGCGAGTCAATTGCTTTCGGTGCTGCGATTAGCGGGTCAACGGACGGCGATGCTAATCTTTATTGTGGCTACGTCTTCGCTGTTGGGATGGTATCTCACGCGGCAGCGTATCCCCCAAGGAATTGCCGAGGGTATTCTCAATATTTCTGACAATTACTGGATTGTTTTGATCCTGCTCAACCTCTTTTTCTTGGTTTCTGGCACAGTCATTCATGGAACTCCAGCAATTTTGATGCTGGTGCCAATCTTTATGCCCCTAGTCGATCAACTTGGTATCGATCCAGTACATTTTGGCCTCATTGTGACCTTAAATTTGGGTATCGGTCAGCAGACACCCCCCGTCGCTTCTGTGGTGCTAATTACTTGTGCAGTGGCGAAGATTTCAATTACTCAAATTCTTAAACCCTTAAGTTACTTTTTAGGGGTGATGGTGATTTGCCTGGTCATCGTCAATCTTTTGCCAGGGCTTTCTCTCTGGTTACCTAATATGTTAGCTCCCGAATTCTAGGTACTGAGTTGAGGAGGAAGGTTGGCTTCTGGATTCCGACCTCCTGTGTGATTTTGATGCTCTTTTTCAGGCGAGAACATGACGAATATTCTTTTGGTGAACTGTAATTCAACCGTGGCCGTGACAAACCGGATGGTGGAAGTTGCTTCTACTGTTGCTTCTTCGGAAACGACTGTGACGGGTGCAACTCCATCTGGGGCTGCGATTGTGCGCTCCCATTTTGAGTATGCCGAGGCTGCTGTTCAAACGGTGTTAACCCTCAAACAAAATGCTTCAGGGTGCGATGCTGCTATTATTGGCGGCTTTGGCGATCCGGGGTTAAAGGCGGCTCGTCATGAGGTGGATATTCCCGTTGTGGGTCTGGCTGAAGCCGCAATGCTTATGGCTCATCCGTTGGGAGGACGGTACAGCATTATTACTTTTGGCCAGCATAACCGTATTCAGATGATGGACTTAGCCCGCACCTATGGGCTGCATCAACGTCTGGCTTCTGTGTGTATTGCTAATATTAGCCACAAAACCCTATTGAAAGAGCCGGGTCAAGCTCTAGATGCTTGTGTGGAGGCTGGAAAGCAAGCCTTAAGCCGAGATGGGGCTGATGTTTTGATTTTGGGTGGGGGGCCGGCCGCAGGTATGGCTCCTCGGATTTCGGCGTTGCTAGATGTACCCGTGTTAGATGGTGTGATGTGTGCTACGAAGCTGGCCGAATCTTTGGCGGCTTGTGGCTACAAAACGAGCCGACAGGGGCTTTATAAACCTGTATAGCATCTAAGGGTGGATTGACTGGATTTTCGTTGTTTGTTCTTGTTGTGATGGGATTTGTTTTTTCCCTCACCCCTTTCCTACGTTGAGGGGGAATGAGAGAGGATAAATTTTTATTGAAGGGCGAGGGGCTTAATTTAACCTCTTTCCTGGGTCTGCTAAAGTGAAAGTTACACTTTTGGCGATTTTACTCTTGCTTTATGCTAAGACAGCTTTTCAATGGGTGGCATTATCTGGGGGTTTTCGCGATCGCGTCACTCCTGGTAGGCTGCGATCCTTACAATACGAATATGCGTCTGGGCAATCCCAGTAATGCCAATAACAGCGATCTGAATAATTACTTACTCCAAAAGCCGGAGTTTGTCCTGTCTTATAATTGCAATCAAGGCATTCCTAATTGGGTGTCTTGGCAGTTGAGTCAAGATTGGTTGGGCAATACCGATCGCCAAGATGATTTTCGTCCAGATGAGACGTTACCCGATGGCTGTTATGCGGTGCGTCCCAATGATTATCGCGGTAGTGGTTACGATCGCGGCCATGTAACTCCCAGTGGCGATCGCACCAATAGCATCGCCAGTAATAGTGCTACTTTTGTGATGTCGAATATGATTCCCCAAGCCCCGGAAAATAACCGGGAGGTGTGGCGAGAATTAGAAGAATACAGTCGCGATCTGGTCGCCCAGGGGAAGACTTTATATATTATTGCTGGGGGAATCGGACAAAAGGGCGCGATCGCCAAAAACCAAGTGACGATTCCCCAAAGTACCTGGAAAATCGTCGTTGTCCTCGATTCTGCTAACGCCCCGGTTACGGCGGATACGCGCGTTATTGCGGTGAATATGCCCAATAGCGATGTTGTCCGACGTACCGATTGGCAAGATTATATTGTGTCGGTGGATGAGTTGGAAAAGGCGACGGGTTACGATTTTTTATCTACAGTTTCTACTGATATTCAAAACGTTATCGAAAAAGAACGCGATCGCCCTTAGATTTTAGTTAGCGTTTTCCATTTGTTCGATTTGGGCTTCTCGGTCTCTATTCGGATTAATAACGTCGCCCTCCCCTTTGGGAAATACACCAATAATCCATTTATTGAGAGTTGTGCGAGTTTGGACGCTGGCGTTACTTAATGGGTTGGGTAAAAACTTATCACCAAAGCCAATAAACACCAGCAACAGTACGAGAGGAATCATAAAAACATTGGATTTAATCGCCATCTTTCCTCCTATTTATTCAAAGCTTTTTCGTTCGCGATCGCTTTGACTCTATCTTAAACACAGAAGCTTTACTTAGCCAAATCCTTATATTTCCTCATTTTCTCCGTAAATTTTCTGGACTTGTTGCGGGCGCGATCGCGAAGTTTTTGCCAGTTTTTACGCAAGTTTCACGAAGTCGCAGAAATTGGTATCTACGATGAAACACCAAATAAATTCTTTAAGCGATTTCGCATCCATACCACCGGACTTTTATCATCTTCAGAACTATCCACTAAACCCATTTCTCTCAACTGTTTTTGTCTTTCAGCTAACTCCTCTTGATGTTTGCCCAACTCATAGATGATTTCCTCGGCTAACTCAGGATGTTGTTGTAACAAACGGCTAAATCCCTTGTGATTAATCGCAAACAAAAGTGTTTCTTCTAATGCCCTTACCGAAGCCGTCCGAGGAATCCCTAACATCAAAGCTAACTCCCCAAAAAACTGTCCTGCGTCTAGTGTAGCCAAGTGTTTATCCACTTTTTCTGCGAAAATTTCTACCGAACCCGACAAAACAATGTAAAACGCATCCCCCGGCTGACCTTCGTGAAATAAAACTGTAGAAGGTCTTAATTTCTGACGATAGCCAATTTCAATTAACTGTC